>FZPS01000229.1_pt215 | contig 62025 bp, 52 predicted proteins | sample 1817821 | NCBI WGS metagenome assembly FZPS01 (sample SAMEA104158645, study PRJEB21678) | metagenome | place: Germany | collected 2015-04-21 | reverse complement strand
GACCGTGTCCGCCACCGTTGGTCACCGCGCGAACGTCCAGATCGTAGCTGCAGCCGTGGATGAGCGACTAAACGAGAAGTCCTACATCGTCCCCGGCCTCGGTGATGCGGGTGACCGCCTGTACGGAATCGTTGACCACTAATCAGCCGTCACGCTGCGACTGGCGGATGGGCTGCCAGGACTACTGGTCACCACGCAGGATTGATGGATAGTGCCGGCACTGGTACGGGCCATGTGATGACTGCTTGTAGTTGAGCCGCCAGCACTGATTGGTTTGAAGAATTATTTGAGGGGACACGCGTGATGCGTGTCCCCTCAAAGTATTTCTACAGCAAACTTGCTTGTGCCGCCTTTGAAGACCAGTAGTTCAGTTTGTCAGGTCCTGCTTTTCGGCTTGGCAAGTCTTAGAAAGCCGGGATGACTGATCCGTCAGTCCAGGTCTCCTCGATGAACTGCTTGACCTCCGGGCTATGCAGAAGCTTTTCAAGAGTCTGGATGGCCTCGTTGTCATTGTCTTCCGTGCGCCATACCAGGACGTTCACGGCCGGGTTGTTCTCAGGCGATTCAGCCAGCAGGGCGTCATCAGCGATGGAAAGCCCGCCCTCTTGAGCGTAGTTACCGTTAATAACCGCGATGTCGACGTCCGGCAGAGAGCGAACTAGCTGCGGGCCCTCGACCTCAACGAACTCGAAGTTCTTCAGCTTTTCAACGGTGAAGATGGTCGGATCTTCGCCCTCGGGAATCTTAACTAGGCCGGCGGAAGCGAGGAGCTCCAGCGCACGACCCTGGTTCTGCGTGTCGTTAATGATGCCGACCTGGGCGCCGTCAGGAAGATCCGCGATGTCGTCAATCTTCTCGGAGTAGACGCCAAGCGGTTCGAGGTGGACGCCCTTGCCCGGCGTGAAGTCAGCGCCGAGTTCCTTCATCTGAGCTTCAACGTAGGGAACAGTTTGGTAGAAGTTGGCATCCAGGTCACCGGACTTCAGTGCTTCGTTCGGAATGATGTAGTCGGTGTACTCAACAACGTCGAGCTTGATACCGGCATCTTCAGCGAGTTCGTCATTAATGAAGTTCAGGATGCGGGCGTGCGGTGAAGGCGATGCACCCACAACTAGGGTCTGAACTCCTTCAGAGTTTCCATCGGTGGCATCCGATTCTGCGTTGTCGGATCCTCCGGAGCATCCTGCAAGTACGAGTGCGGCGGCCGCTGCGGCGGCGGCAAATAGGCGCGTGTTACGCATTATGATCAATTCTTTCTTTTTGTGAAGGGATTAGTTTGGTCTGAGTGCTGGCAAAATTAGTACCTTTGGCGGGTGTTTAACCCGGCTGGTGGAGAGCTCAGCGGTGATCCACCAGCCGGCTCAGCATGTCACCCATGACCTGGACGATTTGGACGATAACGACAATTCCGACTACGGAGACGAGCATGACGTCTCCTTGGAAACGGTGGTAACCGTAGTTCATGGCGAGCTGGCCAAGGCCGCCGCCACCCAGTGCGCCGGCAATCGCGGAGTAGCCGATAAGCGTGACCGCAAGAACCGTTGTCGAGTCGATAAGTCCAGGAAGTGCTTCTCGCACTTGAACGCCAAACATGATTTCCCAGCGGGTCGCGCCCATCATGTGTGCGGCTTCGATTTTTCCGCTCTGAACGCTACGAACGTTCGTTTCAACCAGTCGAGCGAAGAAGGGAATTGCTCCCACAGTTAGGGGAACTACTGCAGCTTTCCAACCCAGAGTTGTTCCCACGACCCATCGCGTGAAGGGCAGAATCGCGATAAGCAAGATAATGAATGGAATTGAACGGCCAACGTTCACGATGAAACCAAGGGTCTGGTTTGCCACGCGGTTGGGTAGCAGACCACCCCGAGCCGTTGCGACTAGCAGCAGGCCCAGCGGGGTTCCGACAAGCACAGTGATCAGAGTTGACCACCCGGTCATGACGAGCGTTTCCCAAACGGAGGGCCAAAACGCTTCGCGAATTGCCGGATTGTCGAACCACACGCCCTTCTCCGCTTCCGCCAAAGCGAACGCGACCGTGTTTGCAGCTGTCAAGATACTCATGACCTGACCTCCACTGCAATGTCGTTTTGTTCGAGGGTTTCCATAATCTGCTTCAGGTGAATGGTTGGGACCGTCAAAGCCAGTCGCCCAACCTGCACTTCAGCCATAGATTCAAAAGTTCCAGCCGCAACGTCAGCACCCATGCGCGACGCTAGGGAAAGTACGGTAGCTCCCGTGGGCACACCGGGTTTGGACGTGAACATTACGTCCAAAACAGTGGTTCCCTCCGGAATATCCGCGTCGTCAAGGGATGGCATTGGAACGAGTTCGCGTGCCAGTTTCGATTTCGGGTTCGCAACAATTTTGCGTACCGGCCCGGTTTCCAGAATTTGGCCGTGTTCAAGCATTGTCGCAGAGTCACAGATTTCGCGAACGACACCCATCTCATGCGTAATGATGACAACAGTTACGCCCATCGTGTCGCGGATTTGTTCCAGCAAAGTCAGGATTTGGCGGGTTGTTTCAGCGTCGAGGGCGGAGGTCGGCTCGTCACACAGGACGACTTCCGGCTTAGCTGCGAGTGCCCTCGCGATACCGACACGCTGTTGCTGTCCGCCTGAAAGTTGTGAGGGGTAGGAGTTTCCGCGTCCCGCTAGTCCAACGATTTCAAGTAGTTCCTTGGCGCGCTCTTGGCGTTCCTTCTTGCCAACACCAGCGATTTTCAGCGGGTAGGCAATGTTTTCTAGCGCCGTGCGCGAATCGAGCAGGTTAGCTGCCTGGAAAACCATGCCGATCTTGCGGCGTTCCTTACGCAAAGTGCCGTGTCCCAGTCCGGTGAGTTGCTTACCGTCCAGGTAAACCTTGCCCTCGCTAGGCTCTTCCAGACCTGTTAGACAGCGAATAAGTGTTGACTTTCCAGCGCCGGATTGGCCAACAATGCCGTGAATGGAGCCTTCATTGATCGTCAGGCTGACGCCTTTCAGGGCTTCGACCTCGGTGCCACCACGCAGAATGTAACGCTTGGAGAGGTTCTCAAGCACAATCATCGCGTTGCTGCTTGTGGACGTTTGCGCCATGACCCCTCCTATCCGGTGCGAGATGTCTTCCAATTCTTATTTATCCACGAGTTTATGCACTTTCTGGGCCGTCTTGCCAAACCCGTCCACCTTTTGGTGCGAGTTAAATTTCACATTGCACAAAATGTGATTCCGGCCATGCCTGCGCGTAGTTTCGCGCGCCTTGTAGAATCAAGGAGCATCCCAGCTCGGCCTCGTCAATTGGAAAGTAGGAATCCGTGAGTTGCTATACCCACCCCGGCGAACCCACGTCCCAGCTGTGGTCGACCCGAAAGATGGTCTGGATCGCGCTCGCATTCCTGGCGGCGTTCGTAAGCATTTTTTCAAGTGGTTCGATTTTCGAGGACGCAACTGCGAAACCCGGTCACTTGATGTTCGCAACGATTGTGGCCATGGCTTTGGTGGGTATTCCAATGGTTCACCGCGAGTGGGCGTTCGGCCGGCGCGGCCTTACGGTGCTGATTACGATCACGTGGCTGGTTGCGACGGTGACTTTCGTGAGGTCGTTTGCGCCGCTGACCTCGATGGAATCGATGAGTGTTGGGCTTCCTCGCGGCCTGCTGGTCGCGGTGGCGCTTGGATCAGCGGTGATGGGTGTGCGCGCGGGGAAGGCGAAATGGCCCGAAGTTTCCTGGGACGCATCAGACAAGCAGTGGGTCGCGCAGCTTCGCGCGCTGCTGAACCGTTACTATTCTTGGCCGGCGACTGCGGCGGATGAGGCCGTCCTTGCGGCACTCGATCAGGCGAAGGAAGCCGGTGTGAGTCCGCTTGAGGCCCTCGGCCAACCCTGGGAGGTCGCAGCCGAGTTCGCCACACAGAATCCGGACAACGCGAGATTCAGCATCCGATTCCCGGTGTGGGCGGGGCTGGGCTCTATCGTCTTGTCCATAGGCTCGATTGGACTGCATGGCCTATCCGCAGCGGGCATCATGTTCGCGGTCATTGGACTGCTGCTACTCGGATTCTCGTGGTGGGTGACCAAGCAGCTTTAGGACCCCTACCTGGCGTGTACGGAAGCCCTATAGACGTGATTATTCCCGGCGACAACGAGCTAGACCCTACCTTGCGTGCACAGAAGCCCTTCGGCGCAGGGCAGTAGCTCCCGCGAACGCGGAGATGAGCGTGCCCAGGATGACGCCCATCGCAGCATGATCCACCTGCGGCGATCCAGCCGGGAACGCGAGGTTCGCGACCAGTAGCGCAACGGTAAATCCGATACCGGCCAGCAGGCCAACCGCGAAAATGTCCGGGCGATCAACACCGTTACCCAATCGCAGTCGCGTGAACTGAGTAAGCAGGACGACCGTTCCCCAAATCCCCATCAGTTTGCCCAGCGGCAGGCCGATCATGATGCCAACCGCAACGGGATCGCGCAGGACCTCGCCAAGCCCACCGGAATCAACGACGTTCACGCCAGCGGCAAAGAATGCGAACACAGGAACCGCGATTCCCGCAGAGATCGGATTCCAGAACTTCACAAACCTATGCGTCATCTGTTCAGCCCCACGTCGGCGTTGAGCAGGAACCAACAATCCGAGTGCCACTGCCGAAATCGTTGCGTGAACTCCGGCCTCGTGCATTCCCCACCACGCAACCACGGCGACCGGGATTAGAATCCACCACTTTGTGATATTGCGCTGCACCAGGAATCCGAACACGGCAATCGCGGCGAAAGAAAGTAGCAGGTATCCAAACGCAATAGTTTCAGTGTAGAAAAACGCAATGATCAAGATGACTAGTAGGTCGTCCATAACCGCGAGCGTCAGCAAAAACGTCCTCAACGCGGGCGGCAATCCGCGACCAAATACGGACAGCACCGCCAACGCAAACGCGATATCCGTTGCAGATGGGATCGCCCAGCCGTTTTCCTGTCCCGATCCGCTCATCGCCTGGACAAATAGATATATGAGGGCGGGGCCGATGACCCCTCCGACGGCGGCGAGCATAGGTAGCGCCGCCTGTTTCAGGTCGCGCAGGGCGCCGGTGACGAACTCGGTTTTGAGTTCTAGTCCGACCACGAAGAAGAAAATCGCCAGCAATCCATCCGATGCCCACACCTGAATGGGGAGGTGCAGGCCGAGCGATGCGGGCCCGACCTCGTATCCGGCAATGTTTGCGTAACCGTCACGCCACGGCGAATTCGCGAAAAGGAACGCGATGACGGCCGCCCCGATTAGGAGCATTCCCCCGAATGTGTCGTCCTCAAGCCGGCGCGGAATGTCAGTTATGAAATCCTTGAAACCGCCGCGACGCCCGTAGAGTTCTTTCGGTATCGCATACCCATGTCTACGCTGGTATCTATACTTTCGACGGGCGGGATTATCACCAGCAACGCGGCGTATGTTCGGCGTTTCACTGTATCGGCTCGGACGGATCTTACTCGGGTCATTGATGGCCACGGGTGTTCCTTCGGGTCAATAGGTGTTCGGTGAAACCAGTACTGTGCTATGTCTTCATTAACATTGATCACGAAAGGTTTGGGTTTGATCGTATATGTAACGCGTTGTCCTGTGCACCACGAGCGACCCATCTCACAGTCTTATTGGAGCATCACGCGCATGAAATTTATTCGCAAAGGTCCGCACACGCCTTGCCTAAAAACGCACGCATGAAAACTGTTCGCAAGCAATCGCATGCGCGATGCCAATAAGACGCACGCATGAAATTTATTGGAGGTTCACCCGCATGAGTCCCGCTGGCCGTTTCGCCCCGAGCCCCTCTGGCGACATGCATATCGGAAACCTGCGCACCGCTGTCCTCGCGTGGATTTGGGCGCGCCGCACCGGTCGCGATTTCGTCATGCGTATTGAAGACATCGATCGTGTGAAGGAGGGCGCCGCTGAGCGTCAGCTCGAAGACATGCGAACCCTCGGCCTGGACTGGGACGGGGAGGCTCTCTATCAGACCACTCGGCATGAAGCTCACGCGGAAGCCATCGAGAAACTAAAGGCTCGCGGCCTGCTTTTTGAATGCTACTGCAGCCGCAAAGACATCCAGGAAGCCGCATCCGCACCACACGTGAAACCTGGAACCTATCCGGGAACGTGCCGAAACCTCACGGAGGATCAACGCAGACACGAGCGCGCCCGCCTGGCCAAACATGGACGCAGCCCCGCCCTCCGACTAAATCCAAACGTAGATTCGTGGACGGTCACTGACGAACTTTTCGGGTCCGTAACTGAACCCATCGACGCCGTCGTGCTGCAACGCGGGGATGGAACGATCGCATACAACCTATGCGTGGTCGTCGACGACGCATATCAGGGCGTGGATCAGGTCGTTCGCGCGGACGATTTACTTTCATCCGCGCCAACGCAAGCCTATATTGCAAACGTCCTCGGACTGCCGGAACCAACTTACGTACACGTCCCCCTTGTTGTGAATGAGGACGGGGCTCGGCTGGCGAAACGCGACGGCGCTGTCACCTTGCGTCAGTTGCGCGAAGCCGGCTGGTCCGTTGCGGACGTGGTTGGTGCGATCTCGAAGTCGCTCGGGTTTGAAGCCCGCACAGTTACAGAACTGCTAGAAGTTTTCGACCCGAAAAAAATGAACCGCGAACAGTGGGTTTTTGTACCGCCGGTTGTCGGTTGACGCTATTTTTCGGAGCTTCTTTAGTTCTTGGCTCGCTGTGCGCGACGCATATCGAAGTGACCGACGACGAATGCGATTACCTGCGCCAACACGATTGCGCAGAACGCCCAGAACACAGCAATGTGGGGGCCGGTTATCGGGGTCAGCGTGAAGAAGATTGCCGTCATGACGGCGTTTCCGATCGCGGTGGCGATTCTTTCCGCGGTTTGCTTCACGCCGCCTGCGGTTCCGCCGTGTTGAACCGGTACTTCTTCAAGGCTCAAAGTCTGGTTAGCTGAGCCAAACGCGCCCTGGCCGAATCCCATAATCGCCAGGCTGAGTAGTAGCCACCAGAAGCTGGCAATATCCGCGGCTACAAGCGTGACGACTACGACCGAGCCCAATCCGCCAAGAATCATCATTGCAAGCGAAAGCTGGACTACCGGGCGACCAACTGTCAGGGCCTTTTCGGATGCCCAGCGCGCTGCAAACGTTGAGACGATCGCGTTTGGCAAACCGATAACTCCAGCGACCATTGCGGATTGTTCAAGTCCCATCTGAACGTAGAGTGCAACAATCGCGAAGGTTGTCGTTGAACCTAGGAAGAACGCGCCCGACACGATCGTTCCCATCGAGAACGACGGGATTCGTAGCAAATCAAGGTTGACCATTGGCTCGCGGCCACGGTCCGTGTAAAAGGACTCCCACTTGAACCACACGAACAGTAACAAGATTGAGCCAATGAAAATAAGAACCAGCGACCACCTGAATTCACGCGAAGTGAACGGGTACATAATGCCAAGAACAGCAACCACAAGGAGCAGTGCGCCTACCGGGTCGAGGTCAACCTTGCGCCTCTTACGAGGCTTAGCTGCGTCCTTAGCCACGTCCTCGGAAATGGCAGAATCGACGCCCGCTTTCTTGGCTTCCCTTCTTTCCCGACGACGTTGGATCCATTTTCTTTCACGTTCGAAAGGCAGCCAGTAGAACGCAAGAATGAAGGTGAACAGGCCGATCGGACCGTTAACGAAGAAGGTGTAGCGCCAGCCCTCTTGCTCGCCGAACATCGTGATTAGCAGGCCCGCTACAACGGGGCCAATCGCAAGTGAAACGGCGACAACCATTCCGAACATGCCGAACGCTTTCGCACGCGCTTGACCAGAGAAGGTTTGCTGGATAATCCCCATGATCTGGGGTGAAAATAATCCCGCGCCAACACCCTGAATAATGCGAACGAGGTTCAAAAACAGAGGATCCTGAGCCAAACCGGACAAGATGGAACCCAGCGTGAACACGACCAGTCCGACCTGGAACAGCAAACTGCGTCCGAAAATGTCACCCAGGCGACCGGCTGGAACTAGCGAGATACCAATGGCCAGCGCGACTCCCGAAAGCACCCACTGCAGGTCGGCATCCGATGCGTTTAGGCTCGCTCCGATCGAAGTAAGCGCAACGTTTACGGACGACACCGCAATCAGTGACATTGCCAGTGGAAGAAGCAGAACCGTCAAGATTTTTCGTGGCTTGAAGATTCGGTCCACTCCGGGAACGCGGATTTCTCCGTCAAAAGATGAGTCAGACGAAGATGCCTGGGAACTCACGTGGCCTCACTAAAACTATTTCTTGCCTAATAAAATTTTCTAAGACCGGAAAACTCAGTCAAAAGTTGCACGTTAATTATCTCAGACCAGGGTTTATTCTCAATTTGGCCGGCTATGACTTTCAGCTCGGAATTAAGTCTTGGTTAAACTGCTGTTCATGCAATTTTATTCGAGGGCGGGCTTCTGGGTGCCACCGCTGATGCTGGTGGCAATGCTGGGCGCTGGATTCTTCATTAAAGCCACTGAGCTCTATAAGACTGAGATCCGAGTTTCACAGTGGCTAACTGAAAACCAAACGCCTGTCCCATCTGCACTGAGCTGGCTGGTTGCGTACGGGTTTTCGCCCCTGTCCGCGGTGATTATCACCCTGGTGATTGCGTTTGGAATCTGGCTGAAGCGTAGAAATATTGACTGGTTGCGATTTATTTTCATAACACTGTCGGGTTGGAGTGCAGCGGCGCTAATTAAGCCTCTGGTTGATCGAGCCCGTCCCGAAGCTACACTGCTTACGAATCCGATTCATCCGCAGAACAACTTCCTGTCATTCCCGTCTGGCCACACCGCGTTCTCCGTTGGATTGTTCAGCGCGATCGTCTTAGTTTTAGTGTCCGAGCACCATCGTAAGATCGGTTTCATGATCGCAACGATTGGTGTCTTGACCGTCGGTTTCGCCCGCGTTTACGCTGGCGCGCACTTCCCCACCGACGTCATTGCCGGGGCAATATCTGGCAGTGCCGGAGTCTGGTTCGCAGCAACCCTTTGGCAATACTGGCAGGCCAAGCACGCCCTCGAAAATCGATCAAATGATGAACAAATCGGCGAACGACCGCCGAAAACAGGCACGCTATCATCGGATGGAAGTTGAAAGGAGAATCGTCATGGTAGACACCTCCCAAAAAATCCGAGTGGCTATTAATGGCTACGGGAATCTTGGCCGCGCGGTGGAGCTCGCGGTGAACAACAGTGACGACATGGAACTGGTTGCGATTTTCACGCGTCGCGACCCTGAATCGCTGGACACGCAGTTCGCGCCCGCAGTTTCGATTGATGAGGCGCCCGACTACGTCGATCAAGTGGACGTGTGCGTGCTGTGCGGCGGTTCCGCGACCGACCTGGTTGAGCAGGGGCCGGAGTTCGTGAAGCTGTTTAACACGGTGGATTCATACGATAACCACTCCAAGATTCCAGAGTATTTCGCTTCAATCGACCGCGCCGCAAAGGCTTCCGGCCACGTTGGCGTGATTTCCGCGGGTTGGGATCCGGGCCTATTTTCATTGAATCGCCTGATCGGAGAGGCCGTTCTTCCCAACGGTTCGACGACCACGTTCTGGGGGCCGGGAGTCTCGCAGGGGCATTCGCAGGCCGTCCGCAACATTGAAGGCGTTGTTGACGCCGTGCAGTACACCATCCCCATTGAGGAGACGAAGGAGCGCATTCGTTCCGGCGAGAAACTTGAGTTGACCGCGCGCGACAAGCACCGCAGGCAATGTTTTGTGGTTGCCGAGGACGGGGCTGACCAGGACCGAATTCGTGAAGAAATCGTGACTATGCCTGGCTACTTCGCTGACTACGACACGACGGTTGAGTTCATCAGTATCGAGGAGCTCAAGCGAGATCACGGCGGTATTCCGCACGGTGGTGACGTGATCCGCGTTGGGGAAACGTCGGAGGGCACTACGCAGGCGTACTCGTTCAACTTGGCGCTTGACTCCAACCCTGAGTTTACGGGTGCCGTGGCTACTGCTGCAGCTCGCGCTGCCTACCGCATGTACATGACCGGTGTGCGCGGGGCGGCGAGCGTTTTCGATATTCCGCCGGCGTACTACTCGCCGAAACCGGCCGATCAGCTGCGCCGCGAACTGCTGTAGGGATAGCGCCAGGAGCCCCGCGGCTCTTCTAGATGCCCAGGACCGCTTTGGCGATTAGGAAGTAGACGATCAGGCCCGTTGCGTCAACGAATGTTGAGATGAACGGGTTTGAGAACACTGCCGGGTCAGCGCCGATAGCTTTTGCGATAATCGGCATCACGCCGCCCACAGATGCGGCGAGCGTACAGATTGCCAGCAGGGTGAGTCCAACGACTGCGCCTACGTGGATTCCGTAAACCAGGGATGCGATTGTGAATCCGAGGGTTCCAAGTAGGGCGCCGAGGAAGAAGCCGACTCGGACTTCTCGCCAAAGTACGCGCAGAACGTCGGATTTGCTTACGTCACCTAGGGCTAGCGCACGGGTGACGGTTGTTGCCGCCTGGTTACCTGTGTTACCGCCCGTACCAGTAAGTAGCGGAATAAACAGGGCAAGGACGACCGCTTTGGCGAGCGTGTCTTCAAACCCGTCAAGTACCTGCACGGTGAGCATCGCTGAAAGTGCCAGCACAAGTAGCCAAACGATACGCGACTTGACGACCTTCGCCAGCGGGGTTGACAAGTATGGCTGATGAAGCGGTTCGTGAGCACCACCGCGAGCGGCGTCCTCGGTATCGGCTTCTTCAACGATGTCGTGAGCGTCGTCGTAGGTAAGGATGCCAACCAGACGCTGATCCTCATCCACTACCGGCATGGCTAGGTGGTCAAGGGTCTGCAACCAGCGGGCAGTTTCTTCCGCGTCGTCGTGGGCGTTTGCGGAGACGGCCTCGCCCATAATGTCGCTTAGTCGTAGGTGCGGATCTGCGGTGAACAGGTCCCGCATGGAACAAATGCCGACGAGCTTACGATTGCGGTTCACAATCGGCAGTGTGTAGATGGTTTCCACGTCGCTGGCTTTCCGTTTGAGGATTGCGAGCGCGTCACCCACCGTCATGTCGTCGTAGATGAGGACGATTTCGGGCGACATTGAACGACCCACCGAGCCGCGCGGGTAGCCCAGGATGATGCCGGTTATGTGCTGTTCGTGGGGTTCAAGCTTTCGAAGGAGCTCGTCCGCAACTTCTGCGGGGAGCTCGTCGAGTAGTGATACTCGGTCGTCTGGGTCTAGGTCGTCGAAGAACGCGACGAACTCGTCGGCTTGCAGGGCGCCGATCAGGTCAGCCTGGTGCCTGGCGTCTAGGGCCTCGAAAACTTGTAGGGCTCGGTCTTTGGGTAGTAACCGGAAGACAACTGCGGCCTCGAACGCTGACGTTCTTTCAACAAGTCGGATGACGTCGCGAAGGGATGCGTCCGCGAGTAGTCGTGAAATTTCTGGCGCTTGCTTGGGGCCGATTCCAAAACGAAGCATGCGCTCCAGGTCTGAGATTTCTGATGACATGATAGTCCTCCTCATTCAGCTGGAGCCCCGAGAAGAGGCTCGGGGGCCTAACCAACTCCCAATGATACGTAGCCGGTGGTGAGGACGGCCAATCTCGTAACTTTTGCGCGGGTTCGCGGGGTATTCGGTCGTGCGCACGCCTGGCGGCTGTGCAGGCGCCAATTGCGCGCCGCTTCTACCGATGTTCCCCCACGCGCACGCCTGGCGGCTACTGACATACTGGAGTTATGAGCGTTCGCAAATCTGGAAACACTTACGTTAAGACTGATGCAACTAACCCGACGAGCACCGAGCTTGAAGCCCTGTCGCTTGACTGGCTTGCGGAAGGTATGTCGTCGGGCGGTGCGCACGTTGTTCCCGTTGTGGAAGTGGATCGTGGTTCATTGTCGACGAGGGCGGTGCTGGGTACTCGGTGCACTGAGGAGGCTGCGTTTCAGTTTGGCCGCGCTCTGGCGTTGACGCATGCGCGGGGTGCGGATTTCTTTGGGCAGGCTCCCACTGGCTGGGAGGGTGACGGTTGTATGGGTATGGCGACGATGACGTACTTGTCTGAGGCTGATGCTCAGGACACGTGGGGTAACTTTTTTGCGGAGGAGCGCATTTTGCCGCACCTCGCGCTAGCTGTGGATAACGGTGCTATTAGGGGTTCGGATATTCGCGTCGTGGAGCAACTGTGTGAGCGGTTGCGCGATGGGGATTTTGACAGCCCTCAGCCCGCCCTCGTGAAAAATACTGCTGCGCGGATTCATGGGGATTTGTGGTCGGGGAATGTGATTTGGTCACGCACGGCTGATATTGATTGGGCGCCTGGGAGTGCGGGTAAGGGCACTTCTGAGGCTGAGTTGCCGGATACGGTTGGGGTTTTGATTGATCCGGCGGCGCATGGTGGTCATGCGGAGAAGGACTTGGCGGATTTGGGCGTGTTTGGGCAGTCGTATTGGGACAAGATTTATGAGGGCTACAACGCGGAGTCGAAGCTCGAGTCTGGGTGGCAGGAACGCATTGGCCTGCACCAGTTACACATTTTGATCATCCACGCGGAACTGTTCGGCGGATCGTACGGCGACCAGACCGTATCCGTGTGCAAGAAGTACCTGTAACGACCTCAAAAACTCACCGCAGCGGCGGGAATTCCTCCAACGAAAATAGGGACTCTACGGGGACTTCGAAAAATTGCGCGAGCTGTAGTGCAAGCGCAAGGGAGGGCGCGTATTCGCCGCGCTCCAGGTACCCAACAGTTTGGTAGTGGACGCCAAGGGCTTCGGCGAGCTCTCGGCGTGACACTCCCCTGTCGGCACGCATCACGGCGATGCGGTTGTAAACTCGATCCTCTGCCATTACGCACCCAATTGACTACGAAGACTTGTCTGCATTTTCTGCATGGCTCCAATCGATTCTTGCCGGAAGAACCGCTTGATCAGGAACGCCACAGCAGCAAATCCGACGACGAGCCACGCGGCAAGAATACCCGACGCCAGTACCGGCTGGAACGAGCCAATGATCTCGCCCGCACCTGCCTGCGCCGGTAGCGTTACCGATCGCACCAAGTGTCCCGACCAGAATGTGGGTAGTACCAGCTGAATCGCCTGCACCCATTTCGGCATTATGTCGATCGGGAATGCGATTCCAGAGGTCGCAAATATTGCCAGCACAATCAGCACGACCGCGACGTTTGAGTACACGCCTCTATTGATGATTCCAAGCAGTGGCCCCAAAGGCGCGTGCGCCGCCAACGAAAACAGCATCACCAAAATGGTCAGCACCGTCGACCGGAAATCCAGTTGTGCCGAGTCAAGCAGGATCAGACCTCCAATAAGTATCACCAGCTGCATCAAAAAGGCATACATTCCCACAGAAATAGACTTGCCAATTGACCACGCGATCGGCCCGTTCGGCAACGACCGGACGCGTAGTAGCACTCCCGATGATCGGTCAACCATCATTTCAGACGACAGTTGAATAATCACCAGTGCCGCCATTCCCGCAGTCATGGACACAATCATGTATGTCCCCACGGTCACACCAATCGAATCGAGTACGACATCATCGATCCGCTTACCAATTGCCAGTACCACCGCCGGCGTGAATATCAAGCTGAAAAGCGCGGCCCCCAGCAGGTTTATGCGCATTTCAGTCTTGACGTGTATGCCAATCATCTTCAGCATTCCTTGAATGTTCACAGCACACCTGCCTTAGCGTCCGCAGTTTCCTCCGCGGTCTTTTCCTTCTTATTTCCATTCACGAGGGCGAGGTAGGCATCCTCTAATGTCGGACGCGTAATGGTAAGCCCCGAGATCTCATCAAGATCGAGCGTCTTCAGATACTGCTCAACCTCATAGGTGGCATGAACGAAACGCTTGCCGTCTTGCTTCCACACAATCTGCGCGGGTCTAACCAGCTGGTCACGCAGGTCGGGCACACTAGCATCCGCGATGAGAGCCCCGTCCTTAATAATCAGAATTCGCGACGCGAGCTTTTCCGCCTCATGCAGGTCGTGAGTTGTCAGGACTATCGTCGCCCCAGAATCCGCAGATTCGCTGACGATGTCGTGTATTGTCGCCTTTGCTTCAGGATCGAGGCCGGTCGTCGGCTCGTCTAACAGGATCAGGTTCGGCTTTGAAATCATTGCCGCAACTAAGTCGATTCTTCTGCGCTGCCCGCCAGACAGGGCATTCAACTTGGCCTTCCACTTATCAGCCAGGCCCTGCTGCTTCAGCAATTTAAAGGGATCCAGTGTTTCCGTTCCACAGCTTTCGTGTGCGTATTGGATCCACTTTAGGTGCTCTTCGACGCGCCACTTCTGGTGGTCTTTCCAGTGCTGCTGCACCAGTCCAATCTGTGTCCAGTCGCGAGCTGAAAAGTTCACCGGATACTTCCCGAAGACCTTTACCTCACCCAAATCGGGGCGGATGGATCCCATGAGGGTTTCGATGAAAGTCGTCTTGCCGGCACCATTTGGGCCAAGGATCGCAACGACCTCGCCACTTTGAATACTGAGGTCTATGCCGCGTAGCGCATGCACCTTCCCGTAAGAGAAGTGCACGTCGCGCGCCTCGATCAAGGTTGACATGGTGTCTCCCTACGTTCGATATAACTTACATGAATTAATATAGCACTTGTACTACATCTCGCAAGAGTGACACAACAATTCTTTCGAACATTACTACTAGCACACCCGCGCTTACCGCAAAACACGGCACTCGACCGGGGCTCACCGACCAGCCACCCACATTCGACATGCCACTTACCCGCCAGACTCTTCAGCCCGTCACTCATCCACCAGACCCAGCCACTTCAGTCCGCCACTAACCTGCCAGCCGCAGCCACTTCAGCCACCCCGACCGACCGATTATCGGACTACTTCGGTTTCGAAATCAAAGCTCACCCGGATGATTTCAGCGCTATTTCAATGAATTCTCGGCGCGGCTGAAATTTTGAACAGACGTCCCACAGATTCTCAAGGGTGCTAGCGCGCCGACCGCAAGAGTGGCCCACGCCACCTTTTAGCCCAGTTTCTAACATTGAGCCTTAGAGTTTTCGCACGCTTCAAGTGAATCTTTATTCTCGACGCAACAACCTTTTGACAGATTGTTTAGCGTTTCACGCTTTCCGGCGACGAAAATTGATATACGAACCACAGACAGTTAATTCTATGTAAACTTCCAGGGTCCATACAGTTAACAATGAGGTTTGCGAATTGGAACGACAAATTTTTGCCCATCGCGGTGCTAGTGCAATAGCCCCAGAAAACACGATGACCGCCTTTAAGAAAGCGGTTGAAGTAGGTGCGACCTGGATCGAGACAGATGTGGACGTCCTCGAGGATGGAACTGCCATCCTGATCCACGATTCGTCCCTGGATCGGACCACCAACAAGTCCGGAAGTTATTACGGCCTTAGGACATCGGACCTCGATGACATTGATGCAGGTTCATGGTTCGCGCCCGAATTCGCAGGGGAAAGAATCCCAACCCTTCGCGATCTCGTCGCGTTCATGAACGAAACCGGCCTCAACGCAAATATCGAATTGAAATCAAACGAGGCCGGGGCTGAGATGAGCCACCAGCTTGTGGATTCTGTGCTCAAAGAGCTTGAGGCGTTGGACGGACCGCAGGTCATCATCTCTTCGTTTAACCACGTGCTCCTGAAGATTTTTAAAGACAAGGCTCCCCAGTACAGTGTCGGCGCTCTGTTTGTAGCTGAAAATCTTTGGGATGACTGGAAGTCGATCCTTGAGCTCATTGGGGCGGACTACATTCACCCCGACGACTCCACGCTGACACGCGCACAGGTCGAAGCGTTCCGCGAAGCCGGGTACGGGGTCAATGTTTGGACAGTGAACTCCACCGCCCGTGCCAACGAACTTTTCAACTGGGGTGTAACGGGCATCTTCACCGATGTTGCACACCAGATGATCAGAAAATAATCCCCTCCACAGTGAACTAGTAGAAAGAAAACTCAACATGGAAACCGCAGCAGTTTCCGGCAAGAAGAGCCGTATTCCTGCATTTTTGCGTAGAGGTAAGGCCGCCCCATTCCTCACGGTGGTCATGACCGGTCAGTTGACATACTCAGCGTTTGAGGCGTTCAAGGGTTCCTTGATGCTCCCTCTTACGGAAGTTCTTGGCATTTCGATTGGCCAGTTCGGCGTCCTCATGGGCTGGCTTGGCATCGCAATGTTCCTTTACGTGCCCGGCGGTTGGGTGAACAACCGCTTCACCATCCGCCAACTGCTGGTCGCCTGGTCAGCGTGGCGCTGCGCGACTGCCCTGATTCTGTTTTTGGTCCCTGGACTCAGCTTCAACGTGATGATCGCTATTGCGATTTCTTGGGGTGTCTGGGACGCGATCGGGTGGCCCGCGGTGGTCAATGGTGTCGCGTTTATTTCACAGGATGAAGACCAAGAGGGCCGCGGCCTGGCGATGGGCCTACTGGAATCAATCCGCCGCGCCGCCGAGTTCGCCATGAACGTCCTCGTTATTGGTTTGCTAGCAGTCTTTGCGGACAACGCCACTTCCGTAATGCGCACGATGGCGGTCATTTACACCCTCATTCTGATCCCGCTAATCTTCGCGATTCTGCGCTGGGTTCCGAAGAACGCTGTTGCTCAGCCCAAGGATGCCGAAGACACGCAGAATAAGGCGGCTCTGCGTGGCCTCATCCACGTTCTTGCGCGCCCCCGCGTTTGGGCGGCTGGCATTGCAGCACTTTGCGTTTACTGGGCGTACGTGAACCTGATTTACTCCTCCGCCCCGTACCTGTCACTGGTGTTCAACGCAACTGACGCGCAAGCTGGCGCATTCGGTATCTTCAACACCGGCCTCGTCGGTATTTTCGCTGGCCTTGTCGCAGGAATGCTGGCGGACTACCTGTTCAAATCGTCCACGCGCATGATGGCTGTCGCGCTGACGGTGTCAGCGTTTGGCTCGATACTTATTTTCATGTTGCCGCAAACGAACATTTGGATCGCAATGGTCTTGCTGATGATCATGGCTTTCGGCGTGTTCATGGGCAAGGCTGTTATCTTGGCACCGATCGCAGAGCTGAATCTGCCTGAAGAAATCAACGGCTCCGCAATGGCCGTTGGTTCATTCCTGGCCTACGCGTCGATCCTGTGGGGTAACCCGACCACGGCTGGTCTTGTTGATCGTGCCACCGAGGCCGGAGACGCCGCAGCCGGCTACCAACAAGTCTTCATGATCACGGTCGCCGTGTCCGTTGTAGGCGCGCTCGCCGCGTGGGCACTGGACTACACGAACCGGCGAATTGCACGCAAAGAAAACGGAATCGAAGTAGCTGCATAACCTAAGCAACTAGTTGTCCACCCGTGGGGCGTTTGGTGAAAGCCAGGCGCCCCACATTTTTGCGTTTGCGTCTACTTCACGATTTCAACGTCGAGGGCGGTCGCGGCATCTGCCATACCGCCAGCATCTGTCACGTTTGTGAAGCCGTTTTGCTGCATTATCGCGACAGCCTGGGCAGACCTATTTCCAGACCGGCAGTAAACCGTGTACTGGCCATTAGGATCGAGGTCGGAAATCGCGTCCTCAAAACCTGGATCGGACACATCGATATTCACTGCGTCTTGAAGGTGACCTTCGGCGAACTCCTCGGGCGTGCGCACATCGATGATCGTGCCGGCTTCAACAGAGTTCGTAGCAACGACCTCGTTACTATCACTTGTTTCAGCCTGGCTATCTGGAGAACATCCCGTCAACGCAAAAGCCGCCATGGTCGCAACGAGGATTGGGGCAACTAGTTTCTTCACATGAACCTCCAAGTTAGCGTCACTAGCATGGACCATAAGTGACTTGCTGGCGAGATCGATCCACAGTTTGAAATAGAATTGGAAAACCCGCCATCCGGTGGATCGCACCAATTGGCGGGTATCGCGCGCTCGAAGGGATTCGAACCCCCAACCTTCTGATCCGTAGTCAGATGCTCTATCCGTTGAGCTACGAGCGCATAGGTCGTTTACCTGCGTATCAGTCTATGACTGACCGTTTCAAAAACTCAAATCAACAGACTGTCAAACTCACCACACTAAAGGCCGGCTGGGCCCCTCCAAGCCCAACCCCACCAAGCACTGTCGAAACCTTACAGATCAGACCGCACGAATCAGCAGGACCTCTCAGCTGCAACCCCACCAAACACCGGCAAAAACCCTACAAATCAAAAGGCGCCGCGCACCCGTATTGGATGCGCGGCGCCTCTCGAAGGAGACTCAGAACCCGCTAAATAACCAGGCCGAAGACTGGGATAGCTAGTAGGTAAACGGTGATCGTGATCAGCACGATACCGACCAGGTTCAGGAGCACGCCACCCTTGATCATTTCACCGATCTTGACGTAGCCGGAACCAAATGCAACAGCGTTCGGAGGCGTTGCAACCGGCAGCATGAACGCACAGGTTGCAGCCAGGGCAACCGGAACGGTGAGGAGCATGACGTTCTGCGGAGCGCCATCGGTAAGGCCGATTCCAACAGCCACGCCACCAATGATTGGCAGGAACGCAGCCGCGGTAGCGGTGTTAGAGGTCAGCTCGGTCAAGAAGATAATCAGGGTCGTGATTGCCACGATGATCAGGAGCGTCGGAAGTACCGACAGTCCCTGCGCGACTTCACCAATCCAGGTTGATAGACCGGAAACGGTGAACATCTTGGACAGTGCCAGACCGCCACCGAATAGCAGGAGGACGTCCCACGGTAGTTTCTCGGCAGACTTCCAGTCGATCAGGCGGATGCCGCGCTTGGCGTCAGCCGGGATCAGGAAGAGGAGCAGCGCAGCGGTCATACCAATGCCTGCGTCAGCGATGTTCAGGTGAGCACCAGTGATCTTCAGGATCGTTGGGATAAACACCCAGGACAGAGCAGCCAGCAGGAAGACAGTACCGGTCATCTTTTCACCCGGGGTCATCTTGCCCATCTTGGCGAGCTCTTCCTTGATGAGTTCACGACCACCCGGAATGTCCTTCATTTCCGGCTTGAAAACAGTCGTAAGGATAAACCATGCAATGAACATGAAGGTTACGGACAACGGCACACCGACCAGCATCCACTCGCCGAAACCAATGTGAATGTCATGGTTTTCTGACAGGTAGCCAACCAGCAACGCGTTCGGAGGCGTACCAATGATCGTTCCGAGCGATCCGATCGACGCGGAGTACGCAATGGACAGCATCAGTGCGGTCGCGAAGTTCTTCTGATTCTTGAAACCACCAACGCGATCAGCAGTCAGGGTCAACACCGACAGGCCAATGGGAAGCATAACAACCGCGGTTGCGGTGTTTGATACCCACATGGACAGGAAGCCGGTTGCGATCATGAAGCCTGCGATCAGTCGCTTCGGGCTGGTACCAACAGCAAGGACAACCAAGAGCGCCAGGCGGCGGTGCAGGTTCCAACGCTGCATACCGAGCGCCAGGATGAAGCCTGACATGAACAGGAAGATCGTGGAGGATGCGTACGGAGCCGCAATGTCACCAAAATCAATAATCTGCGCAGCAGGGAAAAGTACTAGGGGGACGAGGGCGGTGGCTGCTAGCGGAATAGCTTCAGTCATCCACCAAACACCCATGAGCACCGCACCCGCAGCGGTAATCTGCAGCGCGGTCAGGGTGTAGGGAGTCTCGGCATCTGGAGTAGCCGCGTTTACAACGTCAGCACCGTTTGCCGGGAAAATAAGGAACGTAATCAAAGCTAGGACTACGCCAAGAATTAGACCAATCCAGCGACGCTTCCACTCCAGAGGGGATGGTGCAGATTCGAGGATCTCTTTGGGTAGCCACGTTTCACTTGTCTTAGGGGTGCTCATGAAATTCTCCTTGGAGTGCACCCATGCACTCGTGTGTGATTTGGGACCAGGGATGAAAGTGGACATTTCTAACCTGCAGCAAGGAACTTCACCAGACTTCCGCGTCACGTGATTGGAAACCCCAATTCAGGTAAAGGGACCTAAGCCACAAGATATGAACACGATACCCGTAGGGGTATATGAATGCAAGGAATTTTGAGAAATTGACCCATTTAACGGGCGTTAGTCGCAAATTTGTAACACTTTTGTTATCTACGACACTATTTTCTTGGCTAATTTTCCGAATTGGCCCGCGGAAATAAGAAAAATCTCGGAATGCGTTTCGCATTCCGAGATTTCAATTCGCGGAGCTGGCGGGATTTGAACCCGCGAGGGGCGCACTGCCCCAACCTCCTTAGCAGGGAGGCGCACTAGGCCACTATGCGACAGCTCCAGACCCACCTAGTTTAAAGGGAAAAACGATGGGTTTCCAAACGACCCGACAAATAAGGACCAAACACACATCTACGGCGTTTTGTGGCCGCCTCACGATCAGGTCAAAACTACCCCCGAAATTACCTCTAGCCTCGCCCTTCCATTACCTATAGCGTTACCCCTGCTCCAGATATTGGCTCATGCGCCAGAATCCAATCGCACGTAATCGCACGTTTGCCGGCTTCGACTTTTTCGCATTATTTCAGCGAACACGAGGACTTTTCCGCAAGTTTCCGAGGCAAACCGCACGTTTTTCGCACCAATCACAGCCTGTACCGCACAAGCTTGCACCGCACAAAGAAAGGCCTCCCAGCCGAAGCTGAGAGGCCGGTCGCGGAGGGTAAGAGATTCGAACTCTTGGTGCCCTTGCGGACACAGTGGTTTTCAAGACCACCACCTTCGGCCACTCGGTCAACCCTCCTGACGGATCCTTAGTGTATCCCGGTTTGCCGCGTGTTGAAAACTGGGCCTTTGGTAGGTGTGCCACACCGTTCGCGCTGGAAGCTTTCCACCTACTGAAACGGCGCCACGTGAGCACTGTTACAGCCACCTCAATGGGGGCATGATGGAAGTATGAAGGCAATCATTTCCGTTTATGACCGAGACCAGTTCGATCCCATTTCGGAAACCACCCTGAGCGACCGCCTCATGATGGTGGAGATCCCCACCCCGCAACCTCGCCCTAACGAAGTCCGCATCAAGATCGCAGCAACCGCCATTAACCCTGCGGACATCCTGCAATCAAAGGGCGCGTATCCACCCCCGAAGGGTGCCAGCCACGTCCTCGGACTTGAATGTTCAGGAACTATCGACGCGGTTGGTTCCGATGTTGCGAACGATTGCGATTTTTCTTGGATTAAGGAGGGCGAGGCTGTGTGCGCGCTCCTGTCGGCTGGCGGTTACGCGGAGTACGTCTGTGTGGACGCGCGGCAGGTTTTGCCGATCCCGGAGGTTCCGAACTCGGAGTTCGCACCCGAAGTTGCGGCCATGGGTTTGGTGGAGTCAGCAGCGGCCTCGTGGATGGTCCTTGAAACGATTGGTGGCCTTGCGAACGCGGAGGAAAGTAGCGTTTTGGTGCATGGCGCTTCGGGCGGGGTCGGCTCCATCGCCGTGCAACTTGCGGCCGCGTGGGGGCACCGCGTGTACGGAACTGCGGGGACGCCGGACCGGTGTTACCGCGTTGAGCAGCTCGGCGCTGACGTGTGTTTCAACTACCACGACGACTGGTATGCCGCCCTTAAGAAGCACGAGCGACGCGGTGTCGACGTCATCATGGACGTGCTTGGCGGTGGTGGCCTGAATATCAACGTTCGCGCGCTGAAGCGGTACGGTCACCTGATCGTGCTGGGACTCCTGCAGGGGTCGAAGGGCGAGCTGGACGTTGGAAGGCTGCTCGGCAAGAATGCCTCCATAACCGCGCAAACCCTGCGGTCGCAAAGGCCCAGCGAAAAGTACGCGATCGTTGACCACCTGCGTCACGACGTGTGGCCACTGGTTGCAGAGGGGCAGATACAACCCGTGATCGGCAAAGTCCTGCCGTTCGATTCGATCTCAAACGCGCACGACGTCGTATCCGGAAAAGTGGACGAGGACGTTCTGGGCAAGGTCGTCATAACCGTCAACTGACCTGGTTTTGCATAGGCCGGGTTTGGCAGGGGGTCAGGTTTTGCGAAGGGCCGGGTTCGGCTGAGGACCAGATTAAGCAGGGGCTTGCCAGCGCATTTTCGCGCCAGCAAGCCCCCTCAAAATTTGATCCGAAAACCGGCTGTCTTTACCTACTGTTGCTCACGGCGCCTGAATAGGCTGAATCCCTTACGGTCCGTCGGTGGTTCTTCCGGCCTGTCAAGAAGGTTGCGAGACAGCGCGGACGCGAACGGCGGCCACAGCGGCAACCTTGGCATCAGCAGGGCCTGCACGGCGTGGTAGTTGTCAGCAAGGCCCGGAAGGCTCGTCTCCACCACGTTGTTGTTTTCATCAAGTTCACGACGCCACATGCCGGGTTCCTCAATGATGTACTCCTCGATGAAGTCAATCCAGGAGCGGTAGCAGTGGTCGAAGTGCTCCACATCGCCAATCGTTCCGCCGTCGTCGAGTATCGCGCGGCGTAGTGCCACAGTCGCGGCGATGCCTTCCGCAGCTACCCAGTGCATGTGGTTTGCAGCAACCGGCTCGCCCTCGAAATCGACCGTGTAAGCGAAGCCAGGCTGACCGTTAGAACGTCGCCATCCGTCAACGCGGGCGCGTTCAAACATTTCTTGAGCCAGCTCCAGCAGCCAGTCGGGACTCTTCCGACCAAGCGTGCGGTTTGCCGCGCGAACATGCAGCGCAAGCCTTGCCCACTCAAACTGGTGGCCAATCACTACGCCGTACGGAACCGAACGATCCACCCGCGAGTGACCGTAATGCTCACGCATCGGCTTCCAATCCGCGTCGTAGTGTTCACCGATGCGCCAGTTGTTCTCGCTGGCCTCGTCATACACGAACTTCAAAATCGACGTTGCGCGATCAATCCACGTGGGATCGTTCATGACTTCCGCGACCGCCAGGTAGGCCTCGGTCGTGTGCATGTTCGAATCCATGCCGTAGTAAGGAGCGAGCGTCTTGCAATCCCGCGAATACCTGTGGCGCGCCCGATCGACAGTCTCATCCCACCAGTTCGCCTCCTGGTCGCGGATCGCATCCATCAAGAGATCGTGCCCGCCGGGCCTGTTAGCCGCAGTCGCCGAGGCCGCTGCTAGCACCACGAACGAATTAGCGTACTGAGACTTAGACTTCAGCGCTTCTTCACACGGAACGCCATTTCCGTCCTCGTCCAATTCATGTTTGATAGCGGGGAACCAGCCGCCGTGTTCGGGATCTTTGAAGTAGTTGCTCAAGCAGTTGATCCCGTGATCCGCGTACTTTCGCGACCCCGGCAAACCCATCAAAGTTGCCAAGCAAAATACGTATGTAAGGCGTCCAGTTACTGCCAGGTCAACGGGACGGTCGACATCAATTTCACCGTCAGAATCCAGGAAACCAAATCCTGTATCAACCATTGCCTTGCGTCCAGTAGCGATCAAAGCTTGCATTTGCTGGCTGAGCCAACGGTTATGCTCGACCGAGTTGAACCAACTCAAAACGGGCCTCCCTATTAAACGATGCGTACAAAAACATCTCCCCCACGAGGTTACCCCGAACCGCATACATTTTTCTGGTCAAAAGTCCCTCGATTTTAGGGTTCTTCAGATTCGTCTTTCGCCCGTAAAATTAGTCGTCGAGGGCGGTGCTGCGCACACGTAAGATCAAGCTTGCTGTGACACCTTGTTGGCCCGGTGGCGCGGCCTTACCTGCTCAGCTCGTCCTGAATTGCACACGCTTTGGAGTAGCCGAGCACTGTCCGCGCATTATTACAACTTTTGGTTGCACGACGGCATCCTATTGTTGCTCAGCCGCATCAATTTTATTTTCCCTGGATTTTCCAAGGTTTGTTTAAATGACTGTTCAGACTCTGTCTTTAAAGTAGAAGCATCTTCACCGAGAGAAAACGGTGAGAAGCTGTTTTTCAGACTTGTTGATGAACTACTGGGAAACTTGCACTGTGTTGATGGGATGCGCTTCGGGACCAAGCAAATGCTTGGTCCCGAAGCGTTTTTTGCGCAGAGGTGATGCTTTAACCAGCGTGTAAACGCGCATAAGCTTCGCATCTCCGGCGTTATTCGCGGACTTATTTTCATGCCCCCTGCACATTATGCCACGCCTCACACTTTTTCCGAGGCTCGTCGCGCAAAGTTCACTTAGGTGTAGCCTGCACGTAATCACCGTGTGAAAGGGTTCACGCGGGAGAGATTCGGTTAGCCGAATCATCCATCACTATCAACGTGACAGTAACTAAGTTGACGGTCGATGCGACCGTTTAGGAGAACCATGCCGCAAACTCAACGAAGGTCAAGAGTTCTAGCTACATCCGTAGCGTCTCTTGCTCTTTTCGGCTTAAGCTTTCCCGCCTTCGCGGCGCCAGAAGTTTCACCAACCGCAACCAATGACGCTGACATCACCCCAATTGCAGAAATCCAGGGTGACGGTGCTTCGACCCCGTTCGCAGGGGAAACCGTCACCACCAAGGGTGTTGTCACTGCTTCCTATCCAACCGGCACCTTCAGCGGCTACTACCTGCAGACTCCCGGTACCGGTGGAGATGTGAAGACCGAAGGCAAGTCAGATGGAATCTTCGTCTACACCGCCAGAACCACTCCCCCGGAGATCGGTGACTGCCTGGTAGTAACGGGTACCGCAAGTGAGTACTACACCCTTACCCAGCTGAGCGGCACTACCGCTGTTAAGGCCGACGACTGCGAACCGGTGACGCCCTACAATCTTGCTTCTCTTCCGACTTCGGATGAGGAATACGAGCAGTACGAAGGCATGCTCCTAAACCCGCAGGGACCGTACACGGTTGCTGAAACGTACAACCTGAACTCTGAGGGCCAGATCCTTCTTGCAAACTCCGACAAGCCGCTACCTCAAAGCACGGACGTCGCTCTGCCTGGCGAACAGGCAAATGCTGTCGAAGCTGACAACGTGAAGAAGCAAATCTTGCTTGATGACGGCACTCGCTACCAGTTCCTCAGGAACAATAACCACAAGAATGAGCCCCTACCGTACATCGACACCGACCATCCTATTCGCGTAGGCGCCAGCGTCGAGTTTGTCGACGGTGTCGTCCTTGATTACCGCTATAACAAGTGGGCATTCCAACCAACTTCAATGCAGGTTGGACCAGAGGGATCACCGGTACTGTTTGAAAACACCCGCACGGACGCCCCCGCTGAGGTTGGTGGCGACATCCAAATCGGCACGTTCAACGTCCTAAACTACTTTGTCTCGCTTGGCGAGGACGAAGCTGGTTGCAAGGCTTACACAGACCGTGAAGGAAATCCGACCACCGCAAATTACTGCACCGTTCGCGGAGCTTACAACACGGAGAGCCTGCAGCGCCAAGAAGCAAAGATCGTGAAGGCCATCAACGCCCTCGACGCCGACGTAGTTGCCCTTCAGGAAATCGAAAACTCGAACAAGCAGAACCCCGAGCGCGATAAGGCACTTGCAAACCTCGTTGATGCTCTCAACGCAGCTGCCGGCGATGAGGTTTGGAGCTACGTCGCTTCCCCCGCTGAAGTTCCGAACAACGGTGACGCCATCCGCAACGCGTTCATTTACCAGAACGCAAGCGTTGCTCCCGTTGGCGAAACTGTCATCCTGGATGAGGAAAACGGATCCGCGTTCGTAGGTGTTGCACGTTCGCCAATGGCTCAGAAGTTCAAGACCATCAACGCTCCCGAAGGAAAACTCGACAACGAGTTCGTCATTATTACCAACCACTTCAAGTCCAAGGGATCGGTCCTCGATGGCCCCGGAAATGAAGACCGCGGTGACGGCCAAGGCGCCAACAACGCAGCTCGTGTAGAGCAAGCTAAGCAGCTCGCTGCGTTTGGAATGCAGTTCGACGAACTTCCGGTATTCCTGGTTGGAGACTTCAACTCCTACACCCTGGAAGACCCCATGATCGTGCTGGCGAACGCTGGCTACACGAACCTGGCGGCAAATTCTGACAACTACTCCTACGTTTACGGTGGTCGCGTTGGATCTCTGGACCACATTTTCGCGAATGAGGCCGGAGCAGAGCTCATGGCCGGCGTTGACTACTGGATGATCAACGCAAACGAGCCGGTGGCGCTAGAGTACTCCCGCTACAACTACACCGTTCCGTTGCTCTACACGGATGACGTCTACCGCGCATCCGACCACAACCCCGCAAAACTGGGCTTGAACATCTTCACTGATGAGGAAGGCGAGGAGCCGACCGAACCGACTGAGCCCACCGATCCGACGGAGCCTACGGAACCGACGGAGCCGAGCGAGCCGTCAGAACCGTCCGAGCCCACTGAGCCCACCGAACCTAGCGAGCCGTCAGAACCGACTGACCCGTCTGAGCCCACCGAACCGAGTGAGCCTCCGGAGCCGTCGGAGCCTTCGGAACCGACTAAGCCCACGGAACCGTCCGAGCCGTCTGATCCTTCGGAGCCAAGCGAGACTTCGGAGCCGAGTGACACGTATGAGCCGACCGCTCCAAGCGAACCGACTGACGCGTCGCAGCCGACCGAACAGCCCGGCAAGCCGAGCCTGCCGAAGACCGGTGTGGAGGTTACGCTACTCGCACTCCTTGGCCTTGGACTAGCAGGACTAGGAGCCGGCGCAGTAGTGCTACGCCGCCGCAACAGCTAACAGCTAATAAGTAGCGAAGCTATTGCATTGCAACAGCTAGTGCGCAGGCATTGGCAAATGCAACGCAGCGGCTAGCCTGTAACAACAGTGAGTTTTAGCCTCACAACATAGTTTCGGCCCGCATCTCTTGGAAATCCATCTTGGATATTCAAGGATGCGGGCCGAACTTCATTTCAGGGACATTGAAGTCGCAGGCGGAGTTGGTGCCGAATTCCAGGCCGTGGAAGGGTTAGCAGAAATTCCCTGGATTTTCCAAGGTTTGTTTAAATGACTGTTCAGACTCTGTCTTTAAAGTAGAAGCATCTTCACCGAGAGAAAACGGTGAGAAGCTGTTTTTCAGACTTGTTGATGAACTACTGGGAAACTTGCACTGTGTTGATGGGATGCGTTTAGGGGCCAAGCAAAAATGCTTGGCCCCTAAACGTTGTTCAAATCCAGCATCTGCCCAAGGCGTGAAGATCCACCGTGAAAATAGGGAAGGAAGATGCGGCCCGCGCATGCTCTGCGCGGGCCGCATCCTTGTACAGCTTGGTATAGCTTGTTCTTTATCCCTTGACCGAGCCGGCCATGAGACCGCGAACGAAGTACCTCTGCAGTGTCAGGAAGACACCCAGCGGAATGATCATTGACACGAACGCACCCGCTGTCAGCAAGTGCCAGTCCTGTCCACGCGATCCAGCCATCGACGCCAGACGCGCCGTCAGCGGCTGGGTTAGTTCCATACCACCGGAGAACGTCAAACCAACGAGCAGGTCGTTCCACACCCAGAGGAACTGGAAGATAGCGAACGACGCGATCGCCGGAATCATCAGCGGAAGCATCACCGAGATGAACGTCTTAACGTGACCCGCACCGTCAACCTGTGCAGCCTCAACCAGCTCACGCGGAACCTCAGCCATGAAGTTGTGCAGCAAGAAGATCGCCAGTGGTAGCGCGAAAATAGTGTGCGCAACCCAGATTGAAAGGAACGGGAACATCTTGGATACCTCGGTTCCCGAGAACACGCGCAAAAGCGGAATCAAGGCCATCTGAAGCGGAACAATCTGTAGCGCAAACACAATCACGAAGACCGTGTCACGTCCCTTCCACTTCAGCACCGAGAACGCATACGCAGCCATCGTTGCCAACAGCAGCGGCGCAAGAGTTGCCGGAACCGTAATAACCAAGGAGTTAATAAAGTACGAAGCCAAGTCACCCTGCGACTTAGCGCCGAACAGAACAGTCTGATAGTTCTCCAAAGTGAAGTTCGGATTCGCGAAGAACGTCCACCATCCCGACGACTTAATGTCGGCCTCGGGACGGAAAGAAGTCACCAACAGACCAAACGTGGGAACCGTCCAGAAAAACGCAATCAGGATTGCAACCAGGGAGCCAAACCTGCCCGTGAGGGCCCTCTTAGCTGCGGAGGATGCGCTCTGCTTCTCAGGCGCAACGGTATCCCCCGGAACTAGGCTGGCGTCAACGCGATCCGCGATTTCTCCGCCATCAAGTACAGCAGCATCACTGTTAGGCACCGCGCACCTCCTTGTTGATCAGCATCTGGCGAACGTTGTAAATGACGATTGGAATAACGAGGACGAAGATGGCAACTGCCATCGCCGAGCCGTAACCGTTATTGCCGTATGTAAACGACTGGTCGTACATCATGTTCGCTAGAACCTGGGTTCCGAACTTCGCACCCGTCATGGTCTGGGTAATATCGAAGATCTTCAACGTCGCAATGGTAATCGTCGTAAGCACGACAACCAGGGTTGGGCGGATGGAAGGCACCGTGATGTTCCTAAACATCTGCCAGTTATTCACACCATCCAGCTGAGCGGCCTCCACAATGTCATGCGGAATCGCCTTAATAGCGGCCGACAGCAGAACCATTGCGAAACCTGCCTGGATCCAAATCATTACGATCAGCAGGAAGAACGTATTCAATGGAGAGTCCTGCAAGAAGCGCACCGGCTCCCCACCCAGACCCACGATGATCGCGTTCAGCAAACCACTCTGTTTCTGCGCAGCACCGCGGTAGTCGTAAACGAACTTCCAAATAATACCCGCGCCCACAAACGAGATCGCCATGGGCATGAACAGCAGGGACTTTGCGACCTTCTCAAAACGCTTTCCATCTATCAGGATTGCGTAGAGCAGACCAACGATAGTGGACACAGTTGGAACGAAAAGCACCCAAATAAAGGTGTTAATGAACGCCTGTTTAGAGTCCGTCGCAGTGAACATCCACGAGTAGTTAGAGAAGCCAACCCACGTTTCGGAGCGTCGATCCATGAACGACATCATGATCGTTCGAAGCGCGGGGTAAACCAATCCGAGTCCAAGCAAAAGCAGGCCCGGACCTAGGAATACTGCAACACTCGCAACAGTTCGGCCACGGCCCTTAATTCGGTCGGCCAGCGACGCCAGGAACAGCAACACCAGCACGACAAGTGCAAGCAAGATGACCGCGAAGATCATCTGGCCAATCTTGGTATTGAGCAAATAGTTCATTTTTATCCTCCAAAATGCGGGGCGCACTTAACTTCGCGCACCCCGCATTCGGATTAACTAAATGTGATTAGTTTGTAGGCCAGGAGGACTCAACTTCTCCAAGGACGGTTTCAACATCCTTTTCGCCGTTGATCCACTGAACCATTGCAGTCCAGAATGAGCCTGCACCAACCTCAGACGGCATTAGGTCAGAACCGTCGAAGCGAGCCACAGCGTCCTCATCCTGAAGTAGTTCCATTGCGAGACGCAGAATGTCGGACGTAGCCAACGTGGGATCGACACCCTTGTTAGCGGAGGTCACGCCACCGATCTCAACACGAGTGTTTGCCCACAGGCTTGAAGACATGTAAGCCTGAACAGCCTGGGTGGCCTCACGGTCGTTGAACGCGCCAACGAACTCGCCACCGGTTAGCAGCGGCTTCTCGTCAGCAGTCATGCCCGGCAGGTAGAACGCGAACACGTCGCCGTTCTCGGAAACATCGGTGCCCTCAGGGAACTGAACCTCGTAGAACGAAGCCATGCGGTACATGTAGCACTGGCCGTCCAGAATCGGCAGACCACCATCATTGAACGAAGTCGTTGCGATCGAACGGGCATCGCCAATACCACCGTTTACGTAGCGGTCATCGCGAAGGATCTTGCCGACCTCTTCGGTTGCCTTAACGATTGCGGGATCGTTGAACGGAATCTCGTGGGTAACCCACTGGTCGTAAACATCAGCACCAGCTGAGCGCAGTACCAGGTCCTCTACCCAGTCAGTTGCTGGCCAACCGGTAGCGCCACCGGACTCAATACCAGCACACCAGGGCTTTACATCCTCGCCCTCGTGGTCCTTAGCGATCTGCTCAGTCAGAGCCAGCAGGTCATCCCAAGTTTCGGGGATCTCATATCCGCCCTCTTCGAACATGGACGGTGAGTACCAAACGAAGGACTTCACGGAAGCCATCAGCGGAGCTGCGTAGAACTCGTCGTCAACGGTGCCGTAAGCCTTCCAGTCTTCAGACCAGCCCTCGTCAACATTGGCTTCGACTGCGTCAGGTGCGGGAAGGACGTGACCGTCGCGAACCATGCGTTGCAGAAGACCGGGCTGCGGGAAGATAGCCAAATCAGGTGCGTTGCCGCCCTCAACCTGAACAACAATCTGCGATTCGAACTCGCCTACACCGTTGTGCTGGACCTCAATGCCAGTGCATTCAGTGAAAGCATCAAAGGTCTGCTGGAGCTGGTCAGCCTCGACCTCACGAATCGAAGAGTAAAGGGAAACGGTCTCGCCTTCAAACGTTCCATATTCTTCAAACTGAGAGCAATCGACGTCGCCGCCATCGCCGTCTCCACCACCGGAACCACCGCCGCTGATGTCTCCTCCGCCACCACAGGCGGAAAGAAGAAGAGCTGTTGCAGCTGCGCCGGCAGCAGCCACGGACCAGCGGCTCCTGCGGGTCGGCTGCATGCGTGATGAACGCATTGAAACCTCCAGAAAATCGTCGTTGATGAAAGGTGCTTCCCGAATGTCTTTACATATCCAATTCGAGAAATGTTGATCAGGTCACCTTCTACGGATTCCTATCAGAGTCCACTCAACGCCACTAATGTGAAAAGCGCAACCATTTCATGAGGAAACCGTTGGAATGTGATCATTTTGTAACAACAACACTTAATTTAGCTCATTGTTTGTGCAAATTGACCAAAACCCGCACGAAGAAGCAGTTTCCCTTGACATATCGGGCGTTTCTGCGTATACGATCCCACTTTTCGGATGATTAGTTGCATGGTCGGCATTCATTGATCGCTACCAATTCTTAAGGCAGAATCCAACTTCGGAACGCTAATTAGCACGCAATAAGCGGTTGCTTGCGGTAACTAGCTGGCAAGTAGATCGTGTCAAAGCCGACTTGCGGGCCGATTGCGTTCAAAAGTTGGCCACTATCAGCTCAGCTGGCAAGACAGCCATTTTCGACGCGCCAGAGCGTCCAAGGCAACCGTTAACAGCGCAGCTTGCGAGGAGGCCGTTGTCGGCGCAAAAAGAAAGCCATTATCAGCGCGGCCCGTTACCGACGGAGTAGCGCCTCCATGACAGCGCCCGCGCCGTCGTATTCAACCGGCCCTGTCAAGGCGTTAGCGCACGCCCTGACCTCGTCAATCGCGCCCCACATGGCTACCGAATGATGAGCCCACCTCAGCATCGCCATGTCATTTGTGCCGTCCCCAATGGACAGGGTTCCGTTTCTGGGAACACCCAGCTCATTACGTAGCCACTCCAGGCCCGTTGCTTTCGTGGTGTTGTAGGCGTTCACATCCATCCAGGACGTCCACCCCACCGCGGGAGTAACGGAGGACAGATCGAGCTTTGCCATCTCTCGAGCAAAGAAATCACGATCCATACCAGGAATCCGAATGACCAGCTTAGTGACGAGCTTCGACCTCAATCCATCAATGGAATCCAGCGTCCAGTTCTCAATGAGTTCCTTCGGCGGAAACTCCTGCGAAATCCGGTAGCTGAACGAGTCGTCCTCCACCGCGATCAGAGCGCCCGGATAGACCTCTAACACCTGGTCAATGATTGGAGCAGGATCGAAATATTCCGCATGAATGATTTCGTGTCGCCCGCCCTCGATTTTCAAAATTAACGCACCATTTGAAGCGACGACCCAGCCGTCATGGATACCAATTTCTTTGAGGACGGGCAGGGTTGCCCCCAGCCCCCGCCCCGTCGCTACGACTACGTGCACGCCAGCGTTTTGCAGGCGGTCGACGGTGTCAAGGATGATCTCGCTGGCGCCATCGACGGTCAGTAATGTGCCGTCAACGTCCAGTGCGATTAGCATCTGCGAACTCGTTGCCACTAGGTCCGGTGGGAAAGCGGCGGCAGCTTTTTGGACCAGTTCCTCGAACGGAATCGGGGGCAGGTCTGTTGGCGGCGGGGTTAGGAGCGGGTTACTCACTTACATGTCCTAAACAACCGGTTCTAGCTTCTCGCGACCACCCAGGTACGGGCGCATCGCCTTCGGCACGTTGATTGAGCCGTCTTCGTTCTGGTGATTCTCAAGGATCGCCACAATCCAACGGGTGGTCGCAAGCGTTCCATTGATAGTCGCTACAGTCTGCGTTCCACCTTCACCGCGTTCACGAATGTTTAGGCGGCGGGCCTGGAACGTCGTGCAGTTAGAAGTCGAGGTAACTTCCATCCAACGCTTCTGAGTTGGCAGCCACGCTTCACAGTCGAACTTGCGTGCTGCGGAAGTGCCCAGATCGCCAGCCGCAGTGTCAATGACGCGGTAAGGAAGTTCTACCTTGGCAAGCATTTCCTCTTCCCATGCCAGGAATCGTTCATGCTCAGCTTCGGCCTCGTCTGCGGTGCAATACGAGAACATTTCGACCTTGTTGAACTGGTGGACGCGGATGATGCCGCGCGTGTCCTTACCGGCGGAACCGGCTTCGCGGCGGTAGCAGGTGGACCAACCGAGGTAACGCTTCGGCTCGTCAACGTCAATGATTTCGTCGGTGTGGTAGCCCGCGAGCGCGACTTCGGAAGTGCCGGTCAGGTAGAGGTCATCGGTGGGGAGGTAGTAGATTTCCTCGGAGTGTTCGTTGAGGAATCCTGTTCCGCCCATGATTTCAGGGGTGACCAGGGTCGGCGTGATCATCGGGATGAAGCCGTTCTTTACGCCCTGGTCCAAAGCCATGGTGAGTAGGGCGAGTTCGAGCTGGGCCCCGATGCCGGTTAGGTAGTAGAAGCGGGTGCCCGAAACCTTCGCGCCGCGCTTCATGTCGATTGCTTTGAGGCCCTCGCCGAGCTCCAGGTGGTCCTTAGGCTCGAATCCTTCAGCTTCGAAGTCGCGGGGTTCGCCGCCCTCGAAACGCAATACTTCAAAGGATTCTTCCCCACCAGCGGGAACGCCGGGAAGGATGATGTTGGGAATGGACTTTGCGAGCGCGTCGGCCTTGTCGCGCATCTCGTTGGCCCGGGCTTCCAGATCCTTAACTTCAGCGGCGAGTTCTTTCGCGTGCGCAAGGACCTTCTGGCGGTCTTCCGGTGCGGCCTTGCCGATAGATCGGGAGATCGATTTCTGTTCGGCGCGCTTATTCTCAAACTCGTGCAGGGCGTCCCTGCGAGCTTGATCGGCTTCAAGAATCTGGTCAACAAGTTCGGGATCTGCTCCACGCGCAATCTGTGACTGGCGGGCAGGTTCCGGATCTTCTCTCAGGGCTTTCAGATCAATCATGGTTCCAGCCTACCGCGTGATTGCAAACGGATTCACCCCAGATACCGGGTTTTGGCGCGGTCCTATAGTCTTACCTCATATTCACTAGCAATTTGCTGGCAGTTTGAAACCTTTTGGGAGGGACCTTGAACGACTCACCAAGCCGCCGTTCACCCTACGTCGTTTTTAACCCGGTGAAGGTAACTAAGTTTCACAGGCTGCGGAAGCTGGTGACTTTGAGTGCGCGGCAGGTGGGTATGGGCGAACCAGTCTGGCTTGAAACCACCGAGGACGACCCGGGCACAGGTCAGGCCGCCAAAGCAATCGCGGAAGGCGCGGCGCTCGTGATCGCCGCAGGTGGTGACGGAACCGTCCGAGCCGTTGCCGCCGCAATGGCTCACACCAATATCCCAATGGCGGTCCTGCCGTTTGGTACCGGCAACCTGCTGGGCCGCAACCTAAGGGTCCCCCACGACGACCTAGCGGAAGCTGTCGACATCGCTTTCTTTGGCCTGCAGTCCAACATTGACATCGGCTGGCTACAGGTGCCCGACCTCGAAGGCTCCCCCAAACTTCCCCCGGAAGGCTCACTCATCCCAGAAGTACACCAAGAAAAACTCATGAAAAAGGGACTGCCCGTTCCCGCGGAAGATGAGTTCTCCTTCCTCGTCGTCGCCGGCCAAGGCTGGGATGCGCACATCATGTCCGGCGCCAGATCCGACCTGAAAGACAAGGTCGGCTGGGGAGCCTACGTCGTCGCGGGAGCACAGTCACTGCGGTCACCAAACATTAGCGCGCGAGTCGCCCTCGACAATGGAAAACATTACGCAGTTACGGGACGGTCACTGCTGTTCGCGAACTGTTCCACGCTGGTAATGGGGGTCGTTTTGGCGCCAAACGCGAAGCTAGATGACGGCAAGTTGGACGTCGCGATTTTGGAGGCCGAGCACGGGCTAATCGGATGGTTGGACCTGTTTACAAAGATTGGTGCGCAGGGGCTCGGGATTCGGAAGGAAGAACTGCCTGGCACGAGTGGAAACATTGAATTCAAGCAGTCTTCATGGGCGCACAGCCAAATGTCGAAGTCACATTTGATCCAGGTGGATGGCGACGCGATCGGGCGTGGACGCACCATCAATGTCCGAGTTGATAGACAAGCACTGGCAATTCGACATGGCTAAAGTAAACTAACACCGCACCAAAAGTGATACAGCAAATATTTTCTATCATTGCAGGAGCTCATCATGTCGGACGCACATGACCCTGAAAACTTGTGGTCAGCGCCCGGTGGTTCTTCTAACGAGGACGCTGCTGGGAACAGCCCATCCAATAACCGCAACGACGAAAACTACTCCTCGCCCGCAGGTTCCTGGGGGCAAGACTCGCAGGAACGGTCCTCCTACAACCAATATGAGCAGCCCGGATATCAGCAGGGCGGTCAAGCTGGGAATCTGCAGTACGGGCAGAATCAAAATTCGCAATATGGAGCCCAGTACGGACAGTATGGCTACGGCGCACAGCCTGGGAACCAGCAGTATGGTCAGAGTGGCTACCAACAGTATGGCCAGCAGGGGGATCAGTCCGGTTACGGGCAGTATGGCCAGCAGGACGGCCAATCCGGTTACGGGCAGGGGCCGGTTCAGCCGTACGGCCAGAACCAGGTTGACCAGTACGGCCAGTCCGGATACGGGCAGGACCTGAACCATCAGTACGGATACCAGCAAGGCGGCTACCAGCAATACGGCCAACAGTACGGTTACCAACAGTACGATCAGCAGGACACTTCCCAGCAATACGATCAGCAATACGGTCAATCCGGTTACCAACAGTACGGTCAGTCTGGCTACCAGCAGGGCGGATACCAACAGCCGATGGGTGGCTACCAGCAACCCATGACATACGGTCAAGTGAAGCCCGGTATTGTCCCGATCCGCCCTCTGGGGGTTGGCGACATCATTGGGGGCGCGTTTTCGCTCATCCGTTTTAATCCGCAGGCAACCGTGGGATTCACACTGATCGTCGCCCTGGTTGCAGGGCTTCTGTCCTTTGGTGTGGGTGCCCTTCTTGACCTGTTCTCCCCGACGGGCGTAATCGGAGCTCTCGGCATTACATCCGTTTCATTACTAACGGGTGTGATCTCAAGCTTCCTCGTGGGCCTACTAATGGGTCCCCTAACTATCGTCACAGTGGAAGCCGTCAAGGGGAATAAGATTTCACCGCAGGGAGCGTGGCAGATTTTCCACCCCAACGTGTGGAAATACGTGCTGTACTACCTACTCGTGTTTGTCGCTGGCGTCGTAGCCTCCGTACTCGTGATTCTGTTTGGAACTGCGTTGCTCTCCGCGTCTGACAGCGGGTGGACGGTAGCAATATTCCTCTTAATGATATTGGCCTTCATCTTGGGCATGGTTTACGTCTACATCAAACTGATAGTTGCAATGCCCATCGTCGCAAACGAAGGGGTTGGCCCAATAGGTGCGATCACGCGCTCATGGAAACTAACTAACGGATTTTTCTGGCGCATTTTCGGCACATTCCTACTGACAACGATTATTATCCAGTTCCTAGCCGCAGTAGTTACAGTCCCAATCGGGCTAATCACCGGAGTTGGCGGACTCATCACGGGAACCAGTGCAGGAGTGTCGGGCGCGATGATGGTCGGAGACCTGATCGTACAAATCATCAGCCTACTTATTTCCGCGCCACTCAGCGCCGCCCTCGTCGCATTGATTTACGTAAATCAGCGCATTCGCAAGGAGGGCTTCGACATCGAAATCCTAGGAAACCTGAACCGCTAAAGGACGCGGATGAGCTTGTATTTGGATTTCACTTTGAGGGTCCTGGCCGCACAAATCGCGGTCAGTCGGTGGTTCGGGTTTGAGCCGCCGCTGACTCCTTCCCCAGATGAGGCGCGAGACCTTGTGCGCCAGGAACTCTCAAAGACGGAATACCAAGAAAAACGCGACTGGCTCCAAGAATTCCTCTCCTGGCTGCTTCGCCCCCTCCAAGGGCTTTTCGACACAGACACGCCCGTTCCGACCGAACCGTTCATCGCGGTACTCATTGTCGGCTTGTTAGCGCTTGTTGGCTGGCTACTCTATACGCGGTTGATCCGCGCCCCTAAGCAGGTCGAAGAAACTGCAGAGGACGCCCTCGTTGATCCACGAATTTCTGCGGAAGAATACCGCCAACTGGCGTCGAATCTGCGCACTTCCGATCCTGAAGAGGCCGTGAAGGCCGCATTCCGGGCGATTATTGCGCGGCTGGACCAGTCGGGGCTGACCTCGACTGCGCCGGGACGAACTGTCGGAGACGTGACGCGCGCGATTTCTGCGCGCTATCCGGAACTTCGCAAACCTGCGCAAGAATGCGCGAAAGCATTCGATATCGCGGCGTACGCGCTACTTCCAAACGGGCGCGTTGACGTAGTCGACGTAGACCAAGTTTTGTACCTGGACGACCAGGTCAAACAACGCCTGCAGAAAGTGCAGGTGAAGGCATGAGCGTCGCAACCCCGAGGGGAACCACCCTGCGCAAACTGGGGAAATCGTGGGGCGGCTGGCTATTCTTGGGCCTGATCGTAATCGTCGTTTTGAGCCAGGTTTTCGGCTACGAACGGCAGTACGATCCGCTGGATCCGCGATCCCCACAACCGGACGGAACACGTGCGATCGTCGAGGTTTTGAAACAGCAGGGCGTCGACGTTGAGTTGGCTTACTCAGCTGACCGGATGCCTGACCTTGATGAAAATACGACGCTGATGGTCAGCGATTCCATCGAATTCTCCTATGAAGTCAGGGAAGCGCTGCCGACCTTCGTGAATGACGCGGGACGTGTCGTATTCGGCAATGTTTCAAGCTTGTATGACCTGCAAATTCACAACACGACGAAGCCGCACTATGCGGGATCATATGCTCCAGCCCGCGATTCGTCCTGCTCCGACTTTTTCGGCGGCGCGAAAGCAATTTCGAGTGGCGACAGCGTTATCGATACTGACGAAGAGGGCGTTCCGGAACCTCCCCGCACGTGCTTCTACAACAAGGAAGGCCCCACTGTAGGTATCTGGCCGGCAACCGCGGATCACCCGGAATATGTGTGGGCGCTGTCGACGTTCTTCCAAAATAATCAGCTCACGGAATACGACAATGCCGCCGCCGCACTAACGATCCTTGGCAACAACGACCGCCTGGTGTGGTTCTTTCCGACTTCCGAATTCGACTTAATAGACCGAACCACCGCCGGCGTTTGGAGCCTGCTTCCAAGGTGGTCGTATTCCACCGCGCTACTTTTGCTTTTCGTGGCGTTGGCATTCATGTTTTTCCGAGGGCGCCGCTTCGGCCCACTGGCATTTGAGAGGCTGCCCGTAACAGTGAAGTCCTCCGAAACGGTAATCCAGCACGGCCACTTGGTCCATGAGACGAGGGATGCGGCGTGGGCGATATCGGCACTCCAAACGAGGGCGCGACGCAAGATTCGCAAGGCTTTGCTGCTACCTGATGCAATAGGCGACGACAAGTTCGTGAACACAGTCGCAAGCCGCACCGACCGATCTGAGCAAGAAATTTACAAACTGTTGTTCGCCCCATTCACGGGCGCTGAGCATCAGATAATTCAGCGAGCCAAAGAGCTCGACGACCTAGTTGAGGAGGTTGTCCATGACTGACGAAACCCACCCCGAACGCGACGCCAACGCCGCCGCTTCGCAAGGCGACGACGGTTATCCGGCGCGACACGCTTCGGGGGTTCCCTCGCGCACTGGTGCCGCGGATGCCGCACCCGGGGCCGAAACCCGTTCCGCACGCGATGCGCTACTTCGCGTTCGAAACGAAGTCGCGAAGGCAGTAGTTGGGCAGGAAGCGGCCGTTACGGGCCTGATGATTGGGCTCTTAACGCGCGGCCACGTCCTACTTGAGGGCGTTCCCGGTACGGCAAAGACCCTCCTGGTCAGGGCTCTGGCTCGATCACTGAGCATCGACACTAAGCGCGTGCAGTTCACCCCCGACCTCATGCCGGGCGATGTGACCGGATCGTTGGTTTACGATCGCGGTGCGAATGAGTTCAGCTTCCACCCGGGTCCCGTTTTCACGAACCTGCTGCTAGCTGACGAAATCAACCGCACACCCCCGAAGACGCAGGCTTCCCTGCTGGAGGCTATGGCGGAACGCCAGGTGACGGTCGCCGGTGAGCCACGAGCGCTACCCGCGCCGTTCATGGTCGCCGCCACGCAAAACCCCATCGAATATGAGGGCACCTATCCCCTTCCGGAAGCCCAGCTGGATCGTTTCATGCTGAAAGTAAACATGGACATCCCGTCGCGCGACAACGAGATTGAGATCGTTCAGCGCCACGCTCACGGCTTCGACGCATCCAACCTGGAGGCCGCGGGACTGCGCCCCGCCGCCTCCGCTCAAGACATCGAAACTGGCATCCGTGAGGTCGCGAACGTTGACATTCATCCCGAAGTAATCGGCTACATCGTCGACATTGCGCGTGCGACCCGCCAGACGCCGTCACTTTCTCTGGGAATGTCACCGCGCGCTGCAACCGCCCTGCTGGCAACGTCACGCGCGTGGGCGTGGCTGTCCGGCCGCGACTTCGTAACCCCTGACGACGTGAAAGTCATGGCTCAATCGACAATCGCGCACCGACTTGGCCTGCGTCCAGAAGCCGAATTGGAGGGCGTGCGCGTGGAATCTGTACTGGCCACTGCCCTGGATTCGATTCCCGTTCCCCGATGAGCATCTCTTGGCGCGTTCCGGTACTACTCCTTGCGGGAGTAGTCCTTATCGTGTTCTGGCCCCAACCCACCACGGCCGCAAGATGGCTGCTAGTAGTAATCGTTTTGGTCGTGTTGGATCTGCTACTCGCCCCATCGCCGCGCAAGTTGAAAATAATCCGTGACGAGGTCGTGCCCGTCCGCGTGGGTGAGCAGTCCGAATCACGGTTGCGACTCACCAATCCGGGCAGGCGCATGAGGGCCGACGTCCGCGACGCCTGGCAACCAAGCGCAGGCGCTGTGGATAACCGTCACCGGCTCGTCCTCGAAAATGGAAACGAAACGGAAGTTGCAACCAAACTGAACCCGACGCGGCGCGGCAGTCTACGCGCGTCTTCGGTGACCGTGCGGTCGTGGGGGCCGTTGCGTTTGGCGTCGCGGCAGACGACTTTTGACCTCGAGGGCGAGCTTCGGAGCCTGCCCGAATTCCCTGCGCGCAAACACCTGCCAACCGCATTGGCGAAGCTGCAGTTTGTGGAGGGGCAGGCGCTCGCGAAGCAGAGGGGTCAGGGTACGGAGTTCGACTCGTTGCGTGAATGGGTCGATGGTGACGATGTGCGATCGATCGATTGGCGGGCGACGGCACGGCAAGCGGAGGGAATCATCGTCAAGACGTGGCGGCCCGAGCGGGATAGGCACGTCGTGATGGTACTGGACACTTCGCGCGTTGCTGCGGTTCGTCTTGGGGACGTGACGCGCCTTGACGCGCAGATGGATGCGGCCCTGCTACTGTCGGTTTTGTGCGCGAAGGCAGGCGATTCGGTTTCGATGATCGCCGGTGACGTGGACGTGAAGGCACGCGTTGTGAAGCCCGGTCCGCGTGATGTTTTGCGGGAAATGTCGCACGCGATGGCTCCGCTGGATCCTGATTTAGTGGAGGCAGATTGGAGCAATCTGGGGGCGGCGCTCACGCAGTTTGGTAAGAAGGTTTCGCTGATCGTTATCTTCACGCCCATTGACCCGACCGTTCTGTCGGAGTCGCTGCTACCCGTGCTGGCACAGCTTGCAAAACGACAGCACATCGTGCTTGCACACGCTCTGGATCCCACGGCTGCGGACCTGACGCAGCGGCGTGAAACGGTTGAAGACATCTATCTGGCAGCGGCCGCGGAGTATTCACAAAACCGCACCCAGGACGCCGTTCGCGGCCTGCGGGCGACGGGTGTTACCACGATCCAGGCGCCGCCAGACGACCTTCCAATGGCGATCGTGGATCACTACCTAAACCTGAAATCACAGGGGTTGCTCTAAGCTTTTCCTGCCGCACCTAGTTGCCGGTGTGTGAAGGGCGTTCCCGCAGGCTGCTTGGGAGCCACGCAACGCGCTGGGCCGGTCCGCTTTGGGCAGGTGTGCCGTCCCACGTTCCCGTGAGCACCCGGGCCGAACTGGTTCCCGCGGCCCGCCCACGCTACGCGACCGTGATGGCTTCTTCGGAGCGGCGCCAAGCTTCCACGTCGCCGTCCACGCCCTGCTGCGCCCTCTTGCGTCCCAGGATCAGCGCGTAGGCCAGGAACAGGAACCACACCGTGAACCCAATTCCAACGCGTACCTCCACCGGCAACGTCGATGGTGTCACGAACCCTTCAATCAACCCCGCCACAAGCAGTGTTGGCACCAAACCCAAAACGATGAGGACGACCTGACGCCCGCGGTGAGCAAAGGACCCTAACCTGGTTCGCGACCCCGGCGAAACCCACGACCAGAACAGGGACAGCCCCGCGCCACCCGCGACAAACACCGCGGTTAGCTCTAGCAGGCCGTGCGGCAAAATGAGGCCCCAGAATAGGGCGGCTTTGCCGTAATAGATCATTAGGGCAGCGTTGATCGCCAGGTTCACCATGTTTTGGAACAGAACGTAGATCACGCCTATTCCGGTGACTCCGAAGGCAACTTCCTGCGTTGCCACCCACGCATTATTTGTCCACACCAGTGCGGCAAAGTCGGAATGCGCGTGCTCGGAGTAGTAGCTTTCAAAATCGTGGTTAACCAGCTGCTGAATCATTTCTGGGGACCCAATATTTTCGTGGATTCCCGGGTTCTGAATGATCCACCACGCCATTAAGAACGTGAAGACGTAAGACACGACCATTGTGGTTATCCACCACCAGCGTTGCCTGTACAGCACGGCGGGGTAGCTACCCGTGAAGAACTCCAGAAACTTCCGTGCCGTTCCACGATATGAACGCCCCATTCGACGCCGCGCTCTGGCTAGAAGTGCCGATAGGGACATGACCAGCGTGGGGTCTGGCGCGTTGGATCGAATCATTGAAAGGTGCGTAGACGTGCGATCGTACAGATCCACAAGTTGGCGTGCCTGTTCGGCTGATAGGGCCCGTTCTTCCGTGAGGGCCTCCAGAGTTTTCCACGTGGGCTGATTCGCTGCAACAAATGCGTCCAGATCCATGCGTTCAGCCTAGATCACGGTAACGTGTATGTCATGGTACGTTCCAAAAATTTCCTTGCCGACGATTACATTGTTGGCGAGGGCGTGGCTTTGGATATCCCTCCAGCAGGTGTTGCTCTGAGGGTTGGTTCCGCACTCATCGACATCGTCGTGTACGTGGTGCTGTTCTTATTCGCCTTGTACCTGGCGGTTCAATCCGGGATATTCAGATTGAATGATGCGCAGCAGACAATCTTCATGATCGTACTGATCGCAACGATCATGTTGATCCTGCCCGTTACTGTGGAAACGCTGAGCGAAGGAAAATCGCTGGGGCGCCTGATTTTTGGAACTCGCGTAGTTCGAATCGACCAGGGCAAAGCTGGATTCCGCGAGGCCCTTGTCCGCGGCGTTGCTGGTCTCATTGAGATTTGGGCAACCGGCGGAGCCTTGGCGCTACTGTTCGCCCTGCTGGACAAGAGGTCGCGAAGGATTGGTGACCTTGCGGCCGGAACAATGGTGGTGAAGGAGCGAATCCCATTGAATACGCCCTCCCCCACTCCGATGCCGCCGTATCTGGCTGACTGGGCACGCTACGCAGACATCCACCGCCTGCCAACCGGGTTGTCACTGGGTGTGCGACAGTTCCTGCACCGTCAGACGACCCTTTCAGTTGGAGCTCGTGAGGAACTCGCTAACGAACTTGCCCAAGACGTTCAAAAATACGTGTACCCGGGCCCTCCCCCGAACACCCCGGCAGTTGACTTCCTCATGGCTTTTTCCGCGGAGCGATCCCGGCGCGAACAGGCACGCCTTGAGCGAAACAGGAACCTGGCGACCGTCCTCCTAAATGAAAAACCTGCAACCAGCCAAGGCGCCGCGAGCGCGGGCACTGTGCACGGAAATTAGTTGGCTTCGCCCTTGAGGACGCGTTCGATCCATTCGCGGCCGTAGACAAAGTCTTCGTCGCGAGTGCCGTCTTGGATGGTGGGGCGGTGACCGTCGACCCGCGGGTAGGAGCCAATGAACCGGACCAGCGGGCACGTGCGATGCAGGCCGACTAAGGCGGCGCGCACGCGTTCGTCTTCCACGTGGCCTTCGATGTCGATTGAGAACGAGTAGGACCCGAGCGGACCGCCTGCGGGGCGGGACTCGATGCGAGACAGGTTGACGCCGCGCACGGAGAACTGTTCGAGCATTGACAGAAGCGCGCCGGCCTCGTTGTCTGGAAGGCGAACCTGGATCGTGGTCTTATCCGCACCGGTTGGGCGCGGAACGGAGCCCAGCGGGGCGACCATGACGAAGCGGGTGACTGCTCCCTTGTTGTCCGCAACTCCGGAGTACATTGCGTGCAGGTTGTAGCGCTTCACGGAAGTTTTTGCGCACAGCGCGGCGTCAAAACCGGGGTTGTCGTCTTCGGCAAGCAGCTGGGCGGCCGCGGCCGTTGACGTTGCCGGAACGTGAATCGCATCCGGGAATGTTTCAGCGACCCACTTGCGGCACTGCGCCCAGGCGTGCGGGTGCGTGCCGATGCGCTTGACCTCGGGCATCGTCCCATCCGGGTTTGGTTTCACAGCCAGTTCAAACGAAACTTCAACCACCATTTCCGCCACGATCACCAGTGGTGACCCGTGCGAAAGCGCGTCAATAGTTGCGTTAACTCCGCCCTCAATGGAATTTTCAATTGGCACGACGGCGCGGTGTGCTCGGCCTTCCCGCACGGCGTCCAACGCCTGAGGAACTGACGTGCACGGAATGATTTCTGCGCCGGCGGGCGCTACTTTCCACAGGGCTTGTTCGGTAAACGTCCCCAGGGGGCCTAAAAACGAGATCTTCGTTGGCCCGTCGATCTTCGGACCGGGGAAGTTTGTGTAAGCCTGATCTGTGGTCACGGTAGCCTCCTATTTGCGTATCCCTTACTGTATACGCGTTAAAATGGTTCGCGTTCGCCAAGTCACCAGGTGGTCATGTGAGATTGCTCCGTCGCATTCTGTTCCCGTTGGTCTTTGTTGCGCTCCTTTTCGTGCCAGTTTCCAGCGCGCACGCCGAAGAGGCTCCGTCGCGCACCCTTTTCATTGGCATGTCGGGCATGACCGCGTCAGACATCGCGCCTAGCACCGTCGCCCAATTCGCGGAACTTGGCAGCACCGGAATCACGAACCTCCACACGCGAACATCCGACCCGTCCACGTGTCCGATTGACGGTTGGATGTCGCTGCGCACGACTGGCGATGCGGTTGACAGGTTGGGGCGTAGTTCGAAAAGTCCGTGCCGCCAGGCAGTTGACATCATTCCCGAGGACGGGGCTGTCGTAACTACCGACTCAATCAAGCCCATTCCGGCGCAGGTTGCTGACTTTGACCGCATTACGAAAACTGTCGACTGGCCAACCGAGCCGAAGGAGGGCGTCGCCATCGGCATGGGGGCCGCCGTCACTTTGGCGGACAGCACCGGCTTTGTTGAAAAGTGGCTTCCCGCCGCGGAAGAACCCTTGGACCTGCAGCTAACCATCCTCGAAACGCTCCTTAATTCCGAGGGCGATATCTACGTTGACCTCGGGTGGGCCGCGGGACCAACTGACTCCCCCGAACGAGCCATGAACGCGGGCTGGATCAGTCAACGCCTCGACGCCGCGCTGGGCGCCTACGCCGCCTACGAAAAGCTTCAGGCTGAGCACGGCGGCGATACGAACGGCACGAGCATTGTTGTCGCTTCGGTTGGACAGTCTTGGGATGAGCCTTCACTGCAGTTTGCCGCAATAATCGAGCCCGGCGATTCAACTAAAACTGTGGGCCTTTTGGACTCTCCAGCCACGAAGTCGGCTGGCCTGGCAACAATCAGTGAGCTTCGAGACTTCCAAGCAGGTCAAGATTTCGAAATTTCAGAGATGGCCTTAGACAAGGCGCTGGCTGAACTTCAAGACGCGAATGTGCACTCTCACGCAGCTAAGAATGCGCTCACGCCGTTCTTTGTGGCGTGGGGAATTTTCGTAATTATCGGCATCCTGGCGGGGCTGATGCACTTTGCGCGCAGACCGGGCCCCGACGACGGACCGGCCTTCATTTGGCGCAACATCGCAACCTGGAACACCGTTGCATTCGCGTGGATTCCAGCGGCTTTGATTTTGAACTTCATTCCGTGGTGGAGGTTCTCCCAATCCCCGATTCTCCCCATCATCCTCACGTTGATCCTTGCGGTTGCACTGACGTGGATTGCACGCACCAGCCCGCAACCCGTTGCGATAATCGCTGCAATCACCCTGCTGCTGTTGGCCGTGGACGTCGTGTCGGGAACAGCGATGCAACGCGACGGCTTCTTCGGATCCCTAACCCTTACATCCAGGCGCTTCTACGGAATATCGAACCGAAGCTACATAATCCTGCTGGTCTCCGGGCTCCTGGCCATCCTCCCGTGGCTGGCAAACAAGATGTCATCTTCGCGATCTGACGCCGCCGCCGGAGTCGCCGCAATGGGAGTCGGCGTCCTAGCCATCGACGCCCTCCCAATGTGGGGTGCTGACTTCGGCGGCCCACCGGGAATTATTGCCGCATTCCTCGTCGCATTCGTACTAATCAGCGGTAAACGACTGCACTGGAAGCACCTCGCGATCTGGGTGTTGCTAACCGTGCTCACTATGGGGTTTGTAGGTTACCTGGACGTTAAGTCGGGCACGCCCTCACATATTGGACGTTTCTGGGCGACGATTGGAAGCCCGGAATCATGGCAACTACTTGCCGGAAAAGCCCGCGATCTGGCCGGGTCGTTCGCGGGTAATATTTACGTGATTATCGCCGTGATCTTCGCGATTATGGTGATCGTCGTGGGCACTATTGTGATTCGCAGGGGGTTGAAGCACTCGCAGACACATCGGCAGACGCTACAGGAAGCCGCGAGCGTCCCCGGTCTGCCAGCGATTGCGCTCGCGATCCTGCTGGGAATCGGGATTGCGGTGCCGATTAATGACTCGGGGGCGCTGATGGCAGTGGATGGCTTCGCGATTGCGGTGCCGGGGTTGGTGGCTATTCTTGCTCGTCAGCTGTGGGTTTCGCGTAAGCGTTATACGGCGAACCCGGTGTCTGATTCAAAGCCGCATGCATCCGCGCTTTCGTAGGCACGCGATGCCGGTGAAGACGGCGCACAGTAGTTGCTTTCAGCGCGTCCTTGTACTGGTCGGCGCGATGTAGGTATCCCAGCAGGTCGTTGCCGGTGGCGCGGTGCGTGAAATCGCACGGCACCTCCTGCACGGTGTAGCCCTTGACCAGAAGGTCGATCGTCATTGCGACCTCGACGCCCCATCCAGGCGCAAACGGCATGATGTCGTTGACCGCTTCGCGGGTGATGCAACGCTGGCCGGAAAGTGGCGCCATCGGCGACCATCCCGTCGCCCTGCGGATTGCCTTGCGCGCGTGGTTGACAACAAACCCGTGTCCACCCGCACCCTTTTGCTTGGGCAGGGTCGCGATCGCGCAGTCGATTTTCCCGCTTTGCACCGTTGCGATAAGCGAGGTCGCCTCAAGCGCGCTCTCCCCAAGGTCGGCGTCCAAGAAGAGCAGGTGCCTGGGCAGTCCGTCCGCGCGGTCTCGCATAGCCGCGACCTTCACGCCGGTTTCCAGCGCGGACGCCTTACCCCTAACCACAGAGTGCCGCACAACAACAGCGCCCGCCTGGCGGGCGTGCTGCTGCGTGTTGTCATCCGACCCGTCATCCACGACGATTAGCAGGTCCACTCCCGGTAACGCCCTACATGCGCGCACGGTGTGTGCGATTTGGCGGGCTTCGTTGTGGGCGGGAATGATCACCGCAACCCTGTGTTTTTGTGGACGATTACGCAGGGATTCGCTGGCGCGACTCCCTTGACTTCGCGGACCAGATTCACTCATAAATTCAGTCTAATCAGAATAAAATTTCTGTTAGCAATTATAGGGAAACTTGGCGCGACACAAGTCCCGCACGTGCGCGACGTTCATCGTCATTTAGCGGTTCTTTATTTTCGAGGGCGGCAGCGAGCTTCTGTTCCAGTTCCTTGACCGGTTCGGTTAGCGTCTCCGGGTCAACTTCGCCGGGGAACTCGAATACGGGAATGGACAGGCCAGCCGCGCGGAAGGCGCCGATGAAGCGGTCGCCCTGCCCCAGGCTGAGCTCTCCAGCCGCCTGCATACGGGCCAGCGCGGTGAACAACTGGTCCTCATCTTCCAGGCGAATCCAGCGCACGAAGTGCTTACCCATGTCGTGCCAGTACGTGTTCTCCACACCCGGAACGGCCTTTGATGGAATCAGTTCCTTTGAGGTCTGCTCAATGACCGCTTCAATCTCTTCGTTCTTTTGGCCTTCGGCAATCCAGAAACCAAGGTCGGAGCGAATCTCCATCTTCTGCGTGGAAGCAAGCATGTCGTTGATGCGCGGCCCAGCGTCGCGAACGTCGACTCGCACAACGCCGTAGTCAGCCACGTCCTCGTCAATCTTTTTCTTGCGATCGATTGCGGCGACGAGGGCGACGCCCAGATCATGTCCCGCGTCACGCGTGCTGGAACGGGTCTGCATGCCGATTAGGATGACGCCATCTTCGCGCACGATTGCGGGCGCGGCGTCAGGCAGGAGGGTTGCGAAGTAGAAGTCAACGGAACCGTATTCCGGCGTTGTTTTTGCGGCGAGGGTCGCGGCGGGAATAATTTCACGCATGGCAACCAGGTCGGCTTCCGCGTCAAGGCCTTCAAATGGGCGGGCGACGTGCGGAATGATTGGGCGGAATTTCTTGTTGGCGCCGACCTTCTTGCGGCGAGACTTCTTTCCCATGGATTTCCTCCAAAATCTAGCTTCGAGGATTGATTTTAGCGGCTAACTATAGCCGAGAAAAGTGTGCGGTGATTGAATGGGACAAGAACCCGGTTAAGGACATTCCTGAACGGAGCAAACTATGAAACTAATTATTCCGACTTCAACCCCGCTGGATTTGGACCTGCCCGACGTAGAGATCGTTAAGCTATCCGAATTCGAAGATGTTCCCGAGGAACACCGCGACGCTGAAGCCGCCGTTCTGTGGGGCATGCAGGCGCGTGTTTCGAAGTTTGTGGATCAGCTTCCGAATGTTCGCTGGTACCAGACTTTGGCGGCTGGTCCGGATGGGCTCCTTAACTCGAACTTGGGTGACGACGTGGTTGTCACGAACGGCGTTCACTTCCACGATCGTCCCGTCGCGGAACACGCCGCCGCGCTGACGTTGGCGCTTACGAACCGCATTCCTGAAATGCTGGAGCACAAGCGCGAACACTACTGGTCCGACTTTGGCCGCCCACGCCCACTTCACGACGGCAAGCACGTTCGCACAACAGTCGAATCCAACGTGGTCGTGTGGGGATTCGGCGCGATTGGTCAGCAGGTTGCGCGCGTATTTGACGCGCTGGGTGCAAACGTCACGGGCGTTGCGCGTTCCGCAGGTGAGCGCGCCGGCTTCCCGGTCATAACCGAAGACGACTTCGAGAAGGTTCTACCCGAAACCGACATCCTCGTCATGGTCCTGCCGGCAACATCCGCCACGAAAAATATTTTCAACCAGAAAATTGTGGACCTACTTCCCGACCGTGCCCTACTTATCAACGTGGGTCGTGGGCCAACAGTCGACGAGGGCGTTCTTGCCAAGGCCTTGGAGGAAGGCAAGCTCGGCGGAGCTGGGCTCGACGTATTCCAAGTTGAGCCGCTGCCCGAAGATTCGCCCCTGTGGGACTTCGACAACGTTGTGATCAGCCCCCACTCCGCGGGTGGTTGCCCCGATCGCGCACCTGAACGCATCAAGCACAACTATGAAGCTTGGAAGGCCGGCGACATCGACTCGATGATCGGAGTCGTGCGCAAACCCAAATGACGACTGGCGCGCTGCGCAACGGTGAGTTGCTTTGCATGACTTCGTGAGTGCGCGGGCGGCGCGCGAACCTGGATACGGCGCTTGGCCCGCGCTCCTTTGAGCAAACCTGGCTACGCTGCTTGGACCGCGCGATCTCGCGCGGTCCAAGCAATCGCGGTCCAAGCGAATTCGGGCGAAATTTGCCCATATTCGGGGCTTTGGGTTTTGCATGGTAGGACGCGGATGAAAATTTGAGTGACACCTGACACAATTGGGGCATGCATGAAAGAGCAGGCCAAGTAGCCAAACCAGAAGACCTAATAAACGTCGATCAAGTTCTGTCCGCGTACTACGACATCGAACCTGACGTGAACAATCCCGACCAGAAGGTCGTGTTTGGAACGTCTGGTCACCGTGGTTCGTCCCTTGACGGTGCGTTCAACGAGGCGCACATCGTCGCGACGACCCAGGCAATCGTTGAGTACCGCGCATCCCAGGGGATTAACGGCCCCCTGTTCATCGGCCGTGACACGCACGCGCTGTCGGAGCCCGCATGGCGCTCCGCCCTCGAGGTTCTAATCGCCGCCGGCGTCAACGTTCACATCGATTCCCGCAACTCGTTCACGCCCACCCCGGCCGTGTCTCACGCCATTCTCGTGGCAAACGGAGCAGGTTCCGAAGAGGGCGTGCGCACTACGGGTGATGGACTCGCTGACGGCATTGTTGTTACGCCCTCCCACAATCCGCCCCGCGACGGAGGTTTCAAATACAACCCGCCGCATGGTGGACCGGCAGATTCCGACGCGACCTCGTGGATCGCTAACCGCGCAAACGAGATCCTTGCGGACGGCTGGGAGAAGGTAAAGCGCATAACCGGCAATGATTTGCTGGATGAGCCGAACGTTACGCAGTACGACTACCTCGCCAAGTATGTTGACGACCTCGACAAGGTAATCAACATGGATGCCATCCGCGAAGCCGGCGTCCGCATTGGTGCAGACCCGCTTGGTGGTGCGGCTGTTGACTACTGGGCAGCGATCGGTGAGCGATACGGGCTGGACCTGACCGTTGTGAACCCGAAGGTTGACCCGAAGTGGAGCTTCATGACGCTGGATTGGGATGGCAAGATCCGCATGGACTGCTCCTCCCCTTACGCGATGGCTTCCCTGCTGAAGGTGATGACGCCTGACGCTGAGGGCAACACGCCGTACGACGTTGCAACCGGTAACGACGCGGACTCGGACCGCCACGGCATCGTTACCGCTGATGGCCTGATGAACCCGAACCACTACTTGGCTGTCGCCATTGAGTACCTGTTCGAACACCGTGAGGGTTGGGGTGCTGACTGCGCGGTCGGTAAGACCCTGGTTTCCTCGGCGCTCATTGACCGCGTTGCGGAAAGCATTGGCCGCAAGCTCATCGAGGTTCCCGTCGGATTCAAGTACTTCGTCCCCGGGCTACTTACGGGTGAAGTCGGATTCGGTGGCGAGGAATCCGCTGGCGCATCCTTCCTGCGCAAGGACGGCACCGTCTGGACCACCGATAAGGACGGCATTATCCTGGCGCTCCTTGCCGCGGAGATCATCGCAGTAACAGGGAAAACGCCCTCGCAAATCCACAGGGAACAGGTCGAACGCTTTGGTGACTCCGCGTACGCGCGCATTGACAACGCGGCGACGCGGGAGCAGAAGGCTAAGCTTGCGAAACTATCCCCCGAGGACGTTGCGGCGACCCAGCTGGCCGGTGAGGACATCACCGCGCGACTGGTTAACGCGCCCGGCAACAACGAGCCGATCGGCGGCCTGAAGGTTACGACCGAAAGCGCCTGGTTCGCTGCCCGCCCGTCGGGAACCGAGGACGTTTATAAGATCTACGCCGAATCATTCAAGGGCCCCGAGCACCTGGCTGAAGTCCAGGAAGAGGCCAAGGAAGTTGTGAAGGAAGCCCTCGGCGACTAGGCGCGGTGGCAGTTCTTTGCCTGATGTGCCATAGTTTTCATTGACACGGGGTGCCCCATCCGGGGCTGAGATGAGACCCGCGAACCTGATCTCGTTAATGCGAGCGGAGGAATGGTCGATGAAATCTTCCAGATTTGAAGCCAACCCTGAACTGTCCGACAAAGTTGTCGAAGTTTGGGAAGAAGTAAACCGCCAGCACCCGCTGGTCCAATGCCTAACAAACACCGTCGCGCAACCAGTGACCGCGAACGTGCTACTTGCCAGTGGTTGTGCGCCCGCAATGATTGACATTGAGGGCGAAGCTGGGCCGTTCGCCTCCATCGCGTCCGCGGTTTTGGTGAACCTCGGTACCGTGGCTCCAGCCCAGCAGGCCGCAATGCCTGAAGCTACCGCGGCCGCCAAAGATGCGGGCACCCCGTGGGTTCTGGACCCGGTTGGCGTGGGAGCTCCGCCTGTGCGGACAAAGCTGGCCCAAGAACTTTTGCAAGACAAGCCCACGGTGATCCGCGGAAATGCTTCAGAAATTATTGCGCTGTCCGGAGGCATCGGAGGGCGCGGCGTCGATTCCACGGCCAGCGTGGATGAAGCGCAATCAGCTGCAAAACAGCTCGCAAATGAAATCGGCGCTGTCGTTGCAGTATCGGGTGAAATCGACTTTATTACCGATGGAAAGAATTCCTACGAGTGCGCCAACGGTCACCCGATCCTAACCCTGGTCACTGGCATGGGGTGCTCACTGGGCGCATACATTGCCGCTTTTGTTTCGGCATACGACGACACTCTTCTAGCAACTGCCGCCGCACACGCATGCTTTGGTCTAGCCGCTGAGATCGCGCAGTCGTCATCGAGTGGACCTGGCTCGTTTGCAGTCAATTTCTTAGATCAACTAAACGCGTTGAACGCTGATGTTCTGCGTGAAGGAGCACTCCTGCGATGAGTCAGAACCGTCCTCGGGAATTTAATTTCACAAAACAATCACAAGGACGGGTCGCGCCGGCGCCGGGAATCTACCTGGTTACGGATCCGGGCCAGTCCATGGCTCGAATCGGAAAGCCTGCCCGCGCCGAATCCACCGACCACGCGTGGCACGACCGGGCAATCGCGGAGACCCTCGCGACGATTGAAGGAGCCGTCAACGCTGGCGTCAGCACGGTCCAATTCCGCTGGAAGAACGTTGACGCCGGATACCTGCTGGACCTGGTCATGGCGGGCGCGAAGGTGATTGACGGACGGGCTCAGATCATCGTCAACGACCGCGTTGACGTGTTCCTGGCCGCGCAACAGGCGGGTGCAAACCTGACCGGAGTTCACATCGGCCAAACGGACCCGCCGCCCAAACTGGTTCGAGACCTGGTTGGCGACGCCCAAATCGGCTGGTCCGCAGCCAGCCCCGCCGAAATGGTTCGCGCAAACGCCCTGGGCGACGTGATCGACTGCGTTGGCGTGGGCTCTGTTCACGTTACGCACTCCAAGGATGACGCTCCCGAACCTTTGGGAACCGCGGGAATCGCTGATATAGCGGCACATTCACCTCACCCAATCATCGCGATCGGCGGCATCACTAAAGCCGACATTGAACCTCTCGCGTCCACGGACATTCATTCTGCCGCGGTGATTTCCGCGATCGTGTCCGCAAACGATCCGGCCGCAGCCGCGCGCGACCTCGTAAATATTTGGAATGAAACAAAAAGCTCTATTTTGCACCAAGAAAATAAAGGAAGTGACTTGAAATGACCGCCCAAGTTCCCCGCGTTTTGACAATCGCCGGCACCGATCCCACGGGAGGTGCGGGCGCGCAGGCAGACATTAAATCGATCCAGGCTGCGGGCGGTTTCGCACTGTCCGCTATTACAGCTTTGGTTTCACAGAACACGCACGGCGTAACCACGGTTGATTACCCCGAGTTCTCAACGGTTCGCGCCCAGCTCGAAGCCATATCCGATGACGTTGAAATCGACGCCGTGAAAATCGGCATGCTTGCAAGGATTGACTACATTGAAACCGTGAGGGCGTGGCTGAAAGAGCATGCTCCCGAGGTCGTCGTCATCGACCCGGTGATGGTTGCAACGTCTGGTGATCGCCTGCTGGATAAAGATGCCGAGGACGCTCTGCGCGAACTCCTGCCCCTGGCAACGGTGATCACGCCCAACATTCCTGAACTGGAGGTCCTAGCAAGCCTTCCCGCCGGCTCCATCGAGTCCGATGATGAGGCTATCGAAGTTGCCCAAAAACTCTCCGAAGAGTTCGACCTGCTCGTCACCGTCAAGGGCGGCCATCTAACCGGCGATAAAGTCATCAACAGTTTGGTTGGACCTGACGGGATCGTAGCCACGTCCTCAGCGCCGCGTATTGAAACTAAGTCAACGCACGGAACTGGCTGTTCGATGTCGTCTGCGCTCGCGACTCGTCTGGCTGCGGGTGACGGGTACCCGGAGGCGCTCGATTGGGTCACGAAGTGGCTCCACGAATCGATTTCGAACGCGGAGGCCCTGCACGTCGGCTCCGGCAACGGCCCGATCGACCACGGTCATCGCGCGCGCCGATTCGAAAAGGCCGCTTCAAACCAGCCCTGGTTGTCAGAATCGATCGAACTGGGGCCCCTTAACGAACCCATGGAAGTCATCCAAAATGACGACGAGGGCGATGCTGACGAACTGGACGTCGCCACTCCCTGGATTGAACCGGCCGGCCCGTGGACGAAGATGCTGTGGGATCTTTCCGTACCGGTGATGCGGGAGATGTGGGCGCTACCGTTCATTGAAGGTTTGCGTGATGACACGCTTTCGCAGTGGGATTTCACGGCATACCAGCGCCAGGACGCGTTTTATTTGGATCGCTATGCGCAGGCACTCACGATGCTGGCGGCGAAGTCTTACCGTCCGGCTGACCGCGTGCACTGGGGTCACGGTGGCGCGGGTGCGATTGAGGTGGAGCAGGCACTTCACCGCGACTGGCTTTCCACGCACAGGCAGCCAGACCTCGTCGACGCGGCGCAAATGCCGATCACGCCGATCACCACGAGTTACACGGACTTCCTGCTGGCCCGCACCGCGATTGATTCCTATGTCGTTGGAGCGTCCGCTGTTTTGCCGTGCTACTGGCTGTATGCAGAAATCGGTCTGAAACTAACGAAGTTCAACCACCCCGACCACACGTACAACGCGTGGCTCACCCTTTATGGCGACACGGACTTCGTGGATGCGACTCGCGAATCCATCCGCATCGTAGAGGAACTCATGGCGGAAGCGTCACCCGCTGACCGTCAGCGGGCCACCCGCGCATACCTGGGAGCCTGCATCTGGGAAAGAGAGTTCTTTGACCAGACTTCGCGCATGTAAGCTCCGCCCTCGACAATTTAATAGTTAGTGGGAATTGTCGCGTAGACTGCGAACGTGCTGAATTCTTACCGCGACATTCTCACTATCAGTGGGGCATGGAAGTTTTCGCTAGCGGGCTTGATTGCACGCTTCCCCATGTCCATCGTTGGGATCTCTCAAATCCTGATGATCTCCACGCTGTATGGGTCTTACACGCTCGCGGGGCAGGTAAGTGCGACGAATATTGTTTCGTACGCGATTTTTGCACCGGTACTTGCACGCCTAGTTGATCGTTACGGCCAGGCTCGAATTATGATTCCGGCCGTAACGATTTCTTCCGTTGCACTGATCGGCGTTATCGTGTCGGCCCTGCTGCAAGCGCCCGTGGCACTGCTATATATTTTCACGGCGATAGCGGGCGCTGCTTCCGGATCGCTAGGTTCCATGGTGCGGTCGCGATGGACGAATGCTGTGGAGACTCCGGCACAACTTCACACGGCGTTTTCGATGGAATCCACCATTGATGAGTTCGTCTACATGGTCGGCCCCATCATCGCCACCGTTCTGACCACCGGCGTGCACCCAATGGGTGGACTGGCGCTGGCGATCATGCTGGCGTTAAGCGGTGGTTACTGGCTGCTTTCGCAAAAGCAGACCGAACCGCCGACCGTCGATACTTCTGAGCATCAGCCGAAGGGCTCAGTCATGACGCAGCCGGTCATGATTGCCCTGGCGATCGTCTACATTGGTGCGGGCGCGATGTTTGGCGCGATCGACATTTCGGTAGTCGCGTTCACAGAGGCGCTCGGTCAAAAACCGATGGCTGGCGTGCTGCTCGGCATTTTCGCGGCCGGATCAATGCTGGCCGGTCTGCTGTACGGGGCTCGCACGTGGCGTTTCCCGCTGTGGAAGTTGTTTGTTGGCGGCGTTTTCGCGCTCGCGGTGGGCGCCACGCTTTCAGCTTTCTCCAGGACAATAATCGGCGTTGGGATCATCCTGTTCGTCACGGGGTTCTCGATTTCGCCAACCATGATCAACGTGAACGCGATGGTGCAAAGAGCCGTTCCGTCCAGGCGCCTCACGGAGGGCCTGACCTGGATGTCGACCGCCATGAACGTCGGAACATCCATGGGCTCTGCAATTGCCGGCCAAATGGTTGATAAGTCCGGGTTCAAGGGCGGCTTCAGCGTGGTCATTTCGTTTGCGTGGGCGATGTTCGCGGTCACCCTGATTTCGATCCCAGTCCTGCGTGAAACGTCGCGCAAGCGCCGCGCACACCTCCCTCTCGAGCTTCGTTCCCGCCGCCTGGGACTTGGCCGCATTTGGAAGCGTCGCCCCGATAAGAAGTTCGATGACGAGGGCGATTCGACTAAAAAATAGAACCCTCTAGGATGAGTCTATGAACATTCTGATTGGGCTTATCCCATCACTATTTTTTGGCACTATGCCACTGTTGATGGGCCACTTTGGTGGTAGTGCTCGCCAGCAAAATGTTGGTATCGCACTGGGTGCCGGCCTGATCAGTTTGTTGGCCTTACCGTTTCTAACGACGACCTGGACGCCCTCGTCAACTGGAATAGGGATTGCGATGGGACTGGCGTGGGCGGCGGGCCAGTTCTTTCAGATTCGCGCATTTAGGTTTCACGGGGTCTCCCGCACGCTGCCCATGTCTACGGGTATCCAACTGGCAATCAACGCGATCGCGGGTGTGGTCCTGTTTGGCGAGTGGGCAACGACAACTTCAGCCACCCTTGGAGTTTTGGCGCTAGGCTCGGTGGTTTTAGGTGTAGCAAGCACGAGTTGGCGGGAGAGGTCGGCAACCACGCTTTCTGCAGAAGATGCGCGCGGGGGTCTGATCTCAACGATTTTCGCCGGAAGTATGTTCGGCATTTACCCCACGGTGTTGCGTTACGCGGAGATTTCAGCGGTTGACGCAGTCGGACCGATGGGCATTGGGCTGGTGTTGGGCGCGCTCGGCCTCGCGGTCGCAATTCCTGGTCAAAAAGGTGAGAGTCTTTACGTTCCCACCACTGCGAAACAGGGAATTTCTGGTGGGTCGTGGGCGGTCGGAAACGTGGTGATGCTGTACTCCACCAGTATTAATGGTGTTGCAACCGGGTTTGCGCTGTCACAGCTGGGCGTCATCATCGCGACTCTGGGTGGGGTTTACATCCTGGGTGAAAAGAGGAGCTCCCGGGAAATGACAACACTTTTCGTCGGGGTGGCCTTCGTCGTCCTCGGCGGTCTATTACTTGGCCTAGCGAAGTCTTTCGACGTTGCATGATGAGTGCCCGAACCTAGTGAGTTCGAGGCCCGTCCCGTAGACTGTAATTGTGTTTTTGACTGCAGTAACGAAGCTTGAGGATGCTCTAAACAAGGGGATCGTTCAAGTGCTATCTAACAGTGGTTGGCGGCCCGAAATGATAGGTTACGGCGGAATCGGAAACTCTAAGAAGGTTCGCCTGATTGGGCGTGCGCTGATGGCGCCAACTTTTTTTGAAGAGAAGTATGAGATTTGGGCTCGCCGGCGCGGACTACCCACTTTGGAAGATATGCGGTTGCGCGCGGCGGAGCGCGCCCCCTCTGGAATGGGTGACCTCATAAGGGATGCCGTTGGCGCGGACAGCGACGACGACTCGGTTACTACTGCGACTGCGCGCGGTGAGCGCGGTTGGCGTCAGTTCATTGACGCAGAAATCCCCTTCCAGCCGGTCCTCGTGCAAATCGGTAGCAAGAAGCAAGTTATTTACACCGATCGTGGCGGCTATATCGACACGACTATCGAAGGTCACGACCTGACGCCCGGCTGGCACACCGCAACGATTCAGGCGCTGAAGGCAGATGAGGTCGCTCGCGGTTTGAAGCGCGTGCACGCCTCCCGTCCCGTCTTTGTGCCGGTTCGGATCGTGGCGCGGGAAGAAACGCACGGCCTGGTTTCAGATGTGGATGACACGGTCATGATTTCGCTGCTTCCACGCCCGCTGGTCGCGATGAAGAACGCGTTCTTCACCTACGTGTCGTCGCGTCAAGCTGTGCCCGGAATGAGTTTGTTCCTAAGCGCCATTGCACGCAAATACGCGGTAAGCGGCGTTACGAACACGTCGAACACAAAGTCCACTGCGGCAACTATCTACCTGTCCACGGGCGCATGGAACGTGGCGCCCAGTTTGAGGCGCTTCCTAACTCGAGGGGCCTTCCCCACGGGCACTCCCCTAATGACCGACTGGGGCCTGTCGCAGACCGGCTGGTTCCGTTCCGGCCCCGAACATAAGCGCACGCAGCTGCGTCGCCTTGCCAAAGAACTTCCTTGGGTCAAGTGGATCCTAGTTGGCGATGATGGGCAGCACGACCCGCAGCTCTACACCGAGTTCGCGATCGAACATCCCGACAACGTCGCCGGCATCTACATCCGCACGCTAACCACCGCCGAGCAGGTACTGAACCACGGCATTGCCGACCCGCGTATCCACCTCGATCCATTAATCGCGCAGGTTCCTAAATCAATTCCCGTGATTATTGGCGAGGACGGATTTGAGCTCACCCGCAAGGCACTTGAAGCTCATCTTCTGTGAAACCTGCACAACCGAGCACGCCCTCGAGCTTCCCATCCGGCGATGTTTTGGGTATCACGTTTCGAAACACTTTTCGCCACTGTGATCGCGGTTGCGTAATGTATAAGCGCGGGCATTTTGCCCGTATACGTACGCTAGGCGACAATATGTCGTGAGAATCAACAATCAAATCTCTTAAAGGGGACGAAATAATGGCTAATAAACCAGCGCCTACAGATGCGCTTGACTATGCAATTCCTTCGACTGTCCCCACGCACTGGTACAACTTAACGGCGGATTTTCCGGAGCCGGTCGCTCCGCATTTGAACCCGGAGACTCGCGAGCCCCTGAAGCCCGAGGAACTCTACCCGCTGTTTTCCAAGGCGTTGGTGGAACAAGAGTTTTCCACCGAACGATGGATCGAGATTCCGCAGGCAGTTCGCGAGGTGTACGCAAACTGGCGTCCGTCGCCCCTGTTCCGCGCGCGTCGTCTGGAGAGGCGCCTGGGAACTAAGGCGAAGATTTACTACAAGTACGAGGGCGTTTCACCGGCTGGTTCGCACAAGCCGAATTCAGCTATCGCGCAGGCTTACTTCAACGCTATTGAGGGCACGACCAAGCTGACCACCGAGACGGGTGCGGGCCAGTGGGGCGCTTCGCTGGCCATGGCGTGTGCAATGTTTGGCCTGGAGTGCGAGGTCTTCCAGGTTCGTTCCTCTTACGACTCGAAGCCGTACCGTCGCATGCAGATGGAGGCTTACGGCGGCACGTGCCATTCCTCTCCGACGGATATCACTGAAGCGGGACGCAAGATTCGCGAGGAAGATCCGGACACAACCGGTTCGCTTGGAATGGCGATTTCAGAGGCCGTGGAAGTGGCTGTTCATTCTGAGAACACGCACTACTCGCTGGGTTCGGTACTAAACCACGTGATGCTTCACCAGACGGTGATTGGCCTGGAGGCGATCGAGCAGCTGAAGAAGGCTGGCGAGGAGCAGGCTGACGTCGTGTTTGGTTGTGCGGGTGGTGGATCTAACCTGGCTGGCTTGGCTTTCCCGTTCATTGGTGAAAACCTTCGCGAAGGTAAGACGACGCGCATCGTCGCTTGTGAACCGTCTGCATGTCCTTCGATGACTGAGGGCGAATTCCGCTACGACTTTGGTGACGTTGCTGGTTTGACGCCGCTGTTGAAGATGTACACGCTTGGGCACGAGTTTGTTCCGCCGTCGATTCACGCTGGCGGTCTGCGTTTCCACGGTATGAGCCCGATGGTGTCGCACGCTAAGCACCTTGGCCTGCTGGATTCGATTGCTGTTGGTGAGCATGAGACGTTCGCAGCTGGCTTGGAGTTCGCTCGCGCTGAGGGCATCATCCCTGCGCCGGAGTCCACGCACGCAGTGGCTGGTGCGCTGAACTACGTGAAGAGCGGTCAGGCGAAGGACGGCGAGGTCATCGTGATCGGCCTTTCAGGTAACGGTGTCTTGGACCTTCCGGCTTATGAGAAGGAGCTCGAACTAGAGCGCCAAGAAAAGCTGGATCAGTAATCTAAACCCACTTGAGTGGGACACAGTTGAAGCGGGTCACCGGTCGGTGGCCCGCTTTCACGTTGCACAGTGCTCATTGACCAACTTTTGCCCATGGCGGCACGCTTCGCCCGATGCCGGCACGCGGCCGGAACGCCGTGTTGATTCACGCCACGCGCGTGAACGCGAAGTGGCACCCTTTATTTGGCTATTTCTACAACGGGACAGTCGGCGAGCACGTTGATCATGGCTTGCCGTTCTTTCCTGGTGACGGACAGGTCCCACTCGGACTTGACCCAGACTTGTCGGCCGATGAAAGCGCAGTGGTAAGCCTTATTTTCAGGTAGCCACTGATCTGCAGTGAGGTGCCCCTTGTCTTGGTTGGCATCCCCAGATACGGCTAAGAGGTTGCGCTGGTCGTTCGCGAATTTCTGCCGCGTGGGAATGTCCCACTCCCAGGCGCCCGCATACCAGGCGTCAGCAAGCGCAACGACGTGATCGATTTGAACAACCGCGGAGGTGTCTGCTCCGCGCTCGAAGTAGATCGTCTGCGAAGTGTAGGGGTCTTCCAGAATCCCTGCTTCGACGACGCAGTTGTGCGTCGCGTCCCGATACGCGACCGCTTTCATGTCCCGAGCGAGCACGTCATTTCGCGTGTCACAACCGTTGTGGTCTTCATCGGCCCACGCCTGCCCGAACGCCTCCCGGTTGTATTCGGGAACTTCCACCCAGTCCCTTACTGCCAGCCCTTCCAGGCGAGTCCGCACCTGTGACGCGGGTACGTCCTCGACACGCGCATTACCCGTGAGGAATCGCGACAGTTTGGGTGATGCAGAAACCAGAAGAATCCCCGCGATCACAACTATGATCACGAGGACTATCACGTCCCCTACCCGCGGCTTACGCATGTTTTAACTGTGCTCCAGTCCGCTCGTAGAGCGAAACCTTTCCAAAATTTTTGTGGACGAGGGCGCGGCTGACACCCTGTGAAAAACTCCTATTCAATCGCCTCAATCAGGGAGGGATTATTGTTACGCACGTTGCCGACAGCTTTCCCGACTTTGCGCGGATGCAGGTTCGGCCCCGGAATGGCATCGAGCATTTGCTGCACATCGCCATCATCCTGCGTCTGTGGATCCAGCCAGTCGGCCCACATGTCACTTGGCACGACCACGGGGGAACGGTCGTGGATGTGTCCGACAGCGTCCGGCGCGGACCGCGTAATGATCGCGAAGGTGCGCAACCATTCATCGCCCTCGGGATTCTTCCACGCGTCATAAATGCCGGCGAATCCCATGACGGGGTCGCCGTCTCCCTGCGAGAGGAACCACGGCTGCTTTCTTCCATTTTCCACTTGCCATTCGTAGTAGCCATTCGCCGGCACTAGGCATCTTTGCCGACGCGCAGCGCCCTTGAATGAAGGTTTGTCCAGGAGGGTCTCCGACCTCGCATTAATCATCGGCCGCTTCGCATCCCGCGCCCAACTGGGCACGAGCCCCCACTGGAGCAGTTGCATTCGCCGCCCCGAGTCCTCAGCCCCGTCCTCGTAACGTTCCAAAATCACGGGTAGCATCTGCGACGGTGCCGCGTTAAACGTTGGCCGCGCATCGCCAAGCGTGAAATCAACGTCGAAAAGGCGCGCCATTTCGTCTTCTGGCGTCCAAAGTCCGTAACGTCCGCACATATTTCCCCCTGGGTTTCGTACCTGCAGACTATCGCAGGCCGCGGACATTAATCTTCCGATATTCGAGGGCGGGGCTGGCAAACGCTCTGGGTGCGCGCGCAACGCGCGGACCCGTCATAAGACACGGAGCGTAGCGACGAGCACGCAACGCAAGGCGGGTCGACGCGCAACGCGCAGGAAAGCGCTAGTTGCCGCGGTCGTCGCTTTTGGTTTCGCCACAGTCGGGGCGGTTCGCGTTACGATCGTCGCTCTTGGTTTCCCCGCAGTCGGAGCGGTTCGCGTTGCGGTCGTCGCGGAGTTCGGCGATGTCTTTTTCGCTTAGGCGCCATCCGGAGCCGCGGCGTTTGCGGAAGTTGCGAATCTGCGTGGAGGTAAGCGTTAGGGTCCAGTCGTCGTGGGCGGGCAGTTGCCACCGGCGCCAATGCGCGACGACGGTGAAGGATGATCCGACGATGGTCGCGGCCAGCATGCCGATCATGTCCAGGTCGAAGTGGAAGAAAATGACCATCACGATCGATGCGACCGCGGCAGGTGTCGCGTAAAGGTTGTTGCCGCCGAACACCATGGGGACGTTGCCGGCGGAGACGTCGCGGATCATGCCTCCCCCAACTGCTGTGGTCATTCCCAGCAGGATTGCGGGCATTACGCCGAATCCCAGGGCGAGAGTTTTCATTGCTCCGGTCGCCGCCCAAGTTCCCAAAACCAGGCCGTCCGCGACGAGCATGGCGCGGCCTGCGAATTTGGAATCGAGCCTCCATAGGAATGCGATCAAAGCGCCAGCGAGGGCGGTTCCCAGGTAGTACGGGTCCGTCAGTGCGACCGGCGGCCCGGCCTGTAGCAGGGTGTCGCGAACCATGCCTCCACCCAGGGCGGACATGATTGCAAGTACGGCAAAGCCGACGGCATCGAAGCGCTTTTGACGCGCCAAACGACCACCAATAATGCCGTTCAAGAACACGCCGGTCAGGTCGATGATGCGGAACAGGTCCGGCAGGGCAACGTTAAGAGTATCGAGCACCGGGCCTCCTAGCTAAAGGGCGCAGCCTGGCCACAAACTCAGACTGCAGCGGAACCAAACACCCAGCCAAGAGTATATGTCACCGCTGCCGCACCATAACCAATGGCAAGCTGGCGCAAAGCGCGCGGCATCGGCGGCTTACCTGACAGAACGCCAACAATTCCGCCCGTGAATAGAAGCGCCAGTCCAACCACCACTGCCGAGACGATCACTCCGGTCATACCGCTTAGGCCAAACAGGAACGGGATCAACGGAAGTAGCGCACCGATCGCAAAGAAGAAGAACGAAGAGACGCCCGCCTGCCACGGATGCCCGATCTCCGCAAACGAATCGTCCAGATCAACATTGCGATCGTTAGCCCCCAGGAAGGAACGCGACGTGACCAAACTACCCGTTGTCAGCTCGTTAGCAGGGCGATTGATGGCCTCAAGCAGAATCTGGGCGTGCTCCGCAGATTCCTCCGGCGAGTCCCCGCGAGCGCGGAACACCAACTCAAGCTCGTTTTGCCTCACGTTGAGTTTGCCGACCTGGCGCGGAACGTCAGGCGACGGGTTCGACGCCTCCAACAGTTCTCGCTGCGACGTCACGGAAATGTACTCACCAGCCGCCATTGACAGCGCACCGGCCAGCAGGCCGGCAATACCCGTCGCAATGACCATTGCGTTTGACGTACCTGTGGCCGCGATTCCAAGAATGAGGGCGAGGTTGGATACAAGTCCATCATTAGCGCCGAACACCGCA
>FZPS01000018.1_pt311 | contig 62155 bp, 68 predicted proteins | sample 1817821 | NCBI WGS metagenome assembly FZPS01 (sample SAMEA104158645, study PRJEB21678) | metagenome | place: Germany | collected 2015-04-21 | reverse complement strand
AAAATTCTGCAGGCTTCCGGTCCGGATGGAGTTGTGTTTTCGGATCTTACCAATATATTAAGCCAGATATTGGACTGCAATGTCTTTGTTGTCAGCAGAAAAGGCCGGATCCTGGGTATGACCCTGGCCGATAAAAACAGCAGCCTGCCTTTTGCCGAAGGTAATACAGGGGAGACAAGGTTTTCGGATCAATACAATGAAGATTTACTGAAGTACAACGAAACCCAGGTTAATATTAACGCAGACGGAGAAGCGAGAGTTTTTGTAACTATAATCCCAGTTAGATCCGGTGCAGAGAGATTAGGTACTTTGGTTTTCGAATGCTTTGGGAAGGAAATGACTACGGAAAGCATGGTCCTGGCGGAATACAGCGCCACCGTTGTCGGAATGGAAATCATGCGATCCAAGACTGAGGAAATTGAAGAAAAGGTTCGTAAAAAAGCTGTGGTACAGATGGCCATCGGCACCTTATCATATTCCGAGCTGGAAGCTGTAGAGCATATTTTCAACGAACTGGATGGCAGCGAAGGTTTACTGGTAGCCAGCAAAATCGCGGACCGGGTAGGAATTACCCGCTCGGTTATTGTCAATGCTCTGCGTAAGTTTGAAAGTGCCGGTGTTATTGAATCACGTTCTCTGGGTATGAAGGGCACTCACATAAGAATATTGAATGATGAACTGCTGCCTGAGCTGGAAAAAGTAAAATAAAGAGCCGGCATACAAGGGAGAGAGTGTTTTGCATGGTGAATGAAATGAATCGGATCAAGGAGATGATCAGGGCCAAAGGTTATAAGCTGACACCTCAGCGACGTGCTACCCTGGATGTAATATTGCGCAATGAGGGAAAACACATGAGTACTGAGGAGGTTTTCCAGGAGGTTAAAAAAACCTGTCCTGAAATTGGTCTGGCCACGGTATACAGGACTATGCTTCTCCTGGAGGAAGCACAGATTCTTCAAAGGCACAACTTTGACGATGGAAAAAACAGATATGAGTTGAAACATCCCGATGAAGATCATCACCATTTAATATGCAAAAAGTGTGGTAAAGTAATAGAGGTAGAAGATGATTTGTTAGAGGATCTGGAAAGTAAAATCCAGGAAAAATATTCATTCCGGATTGAGGAACACAAGGTACAGTTTACCGGCCTTGTACAGAGTGTATTGATGATATTATTTAAAAACCTATCCACTTCAGTTTAATAGAAAGCAGTATCTGTCAGCAATATTGCATTTGAAAGCAGAATCAATATTGAGCAGCTGCAAGCTGATATCCTGGTAAGGACGGTTATCCGTCCTTTTTATTTGTATTGTCTGGCAGAATATTCAAGGTCAGAGTGAACATACTATTATTATACTTTGAGAGGATGATATTTCATGAAAGGTATAATAATGGCAGGTGGTGAAGGTTCGCGCCTTCGCCCTCTGACTTGTGATCTGCCCAAGCCCATGGTTCCGGTGATGAATAAACCGGTCATGGCATATAGTATTGAGCTTCTTAAAAAATATGGGATTAATGAGATCGGGGTAACCCTGCAGTATCGTCCGGAACAGATAATGGACTACTTTCAGGATGGTTCCGATTATGGTGTAAAGCTGCACTACTATATCGAGGATACTCCCCTGGGCACGGCAGGCAGCGTAAAGAATGCCGGCAGTTTTCTGGATCAACCTTTTGTTGTTATCAGCGGAGATGCTTTGACAGATATCAATCTGGAGAGAGCTGTGACATTTCACAGGAAAAGAAATTCTTTTGCCACATTGATTTTGAAACGAGTGGAAGTACCTTTGGAATATGGAGTGGTAGTAACCAATGGTACCAACCAGATTACCCGATTCCTGGAAAAACCCAATTGGGGTGAAGTGTTCAGTGATACAGTCAATACCGGCATATATATCCTGGAACCTGAAGTGCTGGATTACTTTGAATCAGGCCAGAAGTTTGATTTCAGCCAGGATCTCTTTCCAATGCTTCTCAGGGATAGAAAGCCAATGTATGGCTATATAGCGGAAGGATATTGGTGTGACATTGGAAATTCGAAAACCTATCTGACTGCCCATTATGATATGCTGGCAGGGCGGGTAGCTCATGGTTTCGACGGTGCAGAAAGAGAGAAAGGTGTTTTTCTTGGCAAAGGAGTCAAAATAGACAAGGATGCGATTATAGAAGGGCCCTGCTTAATAGGGGATTACAGCAATGTGGAGAAGGGAGCTGTAATCGGCCCTTATACGGTGATAGGAGCAAACTGCAATATTAGAAAGGATGCTACCATTAAGCGCAGTGTTCTCTGGAACCATGTTGAACTGGGAAAAGGAGCGCAAATACGCGGCGCTACACTTTGTACCAAAGTAGAAACAGAGGAACGGGTTTCGATTTATGAAGGGGCGGTTGTCGGAGATGGATGCGAGCTCCTGCAAGGAGCTGTAATCAAACCGCAGGTAAAAATATGGCCGGACAAAACAGTGGAAGAAGGATGTATTGTACAAACCAATATTATTTGGGGCAGCAGGTCCGGTCGTTCTCTCTTTGGTAAGGACGGCATCAGCGGTTCTGTTAATGTGGAGCTATCTCCTCAATTTATGTCCAGAATCGGTGCAGCCTTTGGTGCCTTTCTCAATCCTGGTAAAAGAGCAGCTGTTTGCTGTGATAACCTTCCCGGCAATGCCATGCTGAAGCACGGCATGATATCCGGATTGCTGTCAGCCGGAATTGAGGTATTTGATTTGGGTCAGCTGACGACACCTGTTCTTCGCTATGCGGTTAAACAACTTGCGTTGGATGCCGGCATACATATTTTTGCTTCGAAAAATAAGGAGGGGAATGCCAGGATTCATTTTGTGGATTCTGCTGGCAGCACTCTGTCTCCTGCTGAGGAACGAAAAATAGAAAACATTTATATTCGTGATGACTTCAAAAGGCAGAACCATCAGGACATTAAACGCGTCAATACCTTATATGACATACCACTTTTTTACATACGCTCACTGATAGATGAAGTAAGAGCGGAAGATATTCGCAGAAAAAAGTACAGAATATTGGTCTCCACAAGCGGCAGCAGACTGGGCAGTTATCTCCTGCACAGGCTGCTTGAAGAGCTGGGGTGTGATGTGATAAAGTGCAGGGGTGAGATAGACAAGGAAAGCAAGACAGGTGAATATGACCTGAGCTGCATATTGGATGCAAACGGTGAGACTATTGCCCTGTCAGACGAAAATGGAAATAAGATCAGCAGAGAAGAGCATAATGCACTTATCAGCTTAATTTACCTGAAGAGCAAGCCGCAAGGGAAAATAGCCGTACCATATACAGCCCCGGGAGTCATTGACAAACTGGCCCAATACTATGATTGTGATGTAGTGCGTACAAAATCCAGCAAACAAGCCATTATGAAGGAAACTATGGGAACGGATCTGTTTTTATTGTACTTTGACGGCATTGCCTTTCTGGCTAAGTTATTGGATAGGATGGCTGTGGATAATGTCAGTCTGTCCGATTTAATTGAAGAAATTCCCAAGTTCCACATGAAGGAGATAGAAATTCCCTGTCCCTGGAACAAGAAGGGCATGGTTATGCGTTCCCTGATAGAGGATGAGATGAACAGCAGGGGTAGAATAGAGTTGTTTGAAGGGATACGTATCAATCGTGACAAGGGATGGGCTTTGATACTCCCTGATTCTGACGAGCCTGTATGCAGAGTATACAGCGAAGGTTATAATGAGGAGTATGCGGAAGAACTGGCTGCCTATTATGAGAAGCGAATCAGGGAAATCCAGTCAACTGAAGGTTTGAGTTGACTTTAGCCGCTTGCAGACCCATGTGAATTAAAGTATAATGGAAATATTGGAGTTGAGCGGATATTTTACCAATGTGTATAGATTAAAAGGAGGAGAAATTCGTTAGTGTCATCAAAAACTAAAACTTTAAAAATAATTCCCCTGGGCGGGCTGGGTGAAATAGGCAAAAATATGATGGTGGTAGAGTATGCAGACGATATCATCATCATTGATTGCGGCGTCAGCTTTCCTGAGGATGAAATGCTGGGAATCGACCTTGTGATCCCGGATATCTCCTATTTGCAGAAAAATAAGGAGAAAATAAGAGCAATAGTATTAACCCACGGGCACGAGGACCATATCGGAGCATTACCTTATGTATTAAAGGAGATTAATGTACCGGTGTACGGTACCAAGCTTACATTAGGCCTCGTTAGGAATAAATTGGAAGAACATCGTGTTGATGCTTCCTTGCAGGTAGTAAAGGCAAAGGATGTAGTAAGGTTTGGGAAAATGAAGGTTGAATTCATCAATACCAGCCACAGTATAGCCGATTCCGTTGCCGTTGCCATACATTCCCCTGCTGGTATCATTATTCATACCAGCGACTTCAAAGTTGATTTTACCCCAATAGACGGACAGGTAATTGACCTGGCCCGATTTGCCGGCCTGGGGGAACAGGGCGTCTTAGCCCTGTTTGCAGACAGCACCAATGTTGAGCGCCCCGGTTACACCATGTCGGAAAAAACGGTGGGTGAAACCTTTGAAAGAATGTTTGAAGATGCAAAAGGAAGGATCATAATCGCCTCATTTGCGTCCAATATACATCGTATACAGCAGGTTATCAATGCAGCAGCCAAATACAACAGAAAACTGTGTGTATCCGGCAGAAGCATGGTTAATGTGGTTAACGTAGCCACCGAGCTGGGATATTTGTCTCTGCCGGACAACATGCTGGTGGATATCGATAATATCAGCGATTATCCCGATGAACGGGTTGTGGTACTGACGACCGGCAGCCAGGGAGAACCCATGTCAGCACTGGCCAGAATGGCATCTTCAGAGCACCGAAAGCTGGATATAAAACCGGATGATTTGGTTATCATATCCGCTACCGCAATACCCGGAAACGAGAAACTGGTATCCAAGATTATCAATCAGTTATTCAAGAAAGGTGCCAATGTAATTTATGAGGGACTCATGGAAACCCATGTATCCGGCCATGCCTGTCAGGAAGAGTTAAAGCTCATTCATAGTCTGGTAAAGCCCAAATTTTTTATCCCTGTTCACGGGGAGTATCGTCATTTGAAACAGCACGCCAGGCTGGCAGAATCCCTGGGCATGCCCAGAGAAAATATACTGATTGCCGATCTGGGAAACGTAATCGAGCTTACTCCGGATTCATGCAGGATCAGCGATACGGTAACGGCCGGAAAGGTGCTGGTGGACGGCCTTGGCATAGGCGATGTAGGCAATATTGTTCTACGTGACAGAAAGCATCTGTCTCAGGATGGTTTAATGGTAGTGGTGGTTACGGTGTCCAGGGATAACTTCAGCATTATCTCCGGCCCTGATATCATTTCCCGTGGGTTTGTATATGTACGTGAATCAGAAGAGTTGATGGATGATGCCAAAGAAGTAGTTATCAGAGTTATGGAAGAGTGCGAGGAAAGGAACATCACCGACTGGGGCACCATTAAGCTCAATGTCCGAAGCGCATTGCGTGACTTTCTGTATGAGCGCACCAAACGTAAACCGATGATACTTCCCGTTATTATGGAGATATAGCTGGAATTTATTAATATGGCATGTCAGCCGATACAGGAAAGTAAGCGTATGGAGTTTCGTCTGCTTTTATCTTGCCAAACTTTAAGCCGGGCTATATAATGTAACTAGATTAAACCTAAAAAAGCTACCATCCTGGGAGGTATTTCATGGCTGAAACTACAGCAGCGAGGAGTAAGAAAACCGTACAATCAGATAAACATAAATTCAGATTACATCCTGTATTGAAAAAAATGCTGAGACAGCTTCTTGTTTTTTTAGTTAGTCTTTCTATAGTGTCAGGCTCTATTTATTTGGCTGTACAGACAGTTTACAGCAAGTTTTTTAAGCCGGTGGATCCTGAGAATGATACCAAGATTACCATCGAAGTGCCCATGGGCACTTCGATAAACGGCATTGCCAAGATATTATACGAAAACAACCTGATTCGAAACACAGGTGCATTTAAGCTTATGGTTGATCTCTCCAATAAAGCCAATAAAATGCAGGCAGGAAAATACGAATTATCACAGAACATGACCCTGCAGGAGATGATTGACGAGCTGATGACCGGCAGGGTTTCAGTTTCCACTATACTTGTTACAATCAGAGAAGGCGAAGATATAAGGAAGATTGCATCCCGTCTCGTAAACGAGTATAAGATGAATTTTACAGTGGAACAGTTTATTGCAGAGGCCAAAAAAATTGACAAGTATGCGGAGGATTATCCCTTTCTCAACAATATACCTGAAGAAAGAAAGGCCTTGAAATTTCCAATGGAAGGTTATTTGTTTCCTGACACCTATGATTTCTATGCGGATTCAAGTCCCGAACGGATTATTCGCACCATGCTGAGTGAATTTGACGCCAACTTTACCTTGGAAATGCGCGAATTGGCCGAAGAGAAGGGAATGAGCATGGATGAAGTTGTAACCCTGGCATCCATTATTCAGAATGAAGCTAAGAGCGAGGAGTTTACCAAGGTATCGGCTGTTTTTCATAATCGCTTGAACATTAAAATGAATCTGGAATCCTGTGCAACGGTAAATTATGTTTTGGAGGACAGGGAGGTTAATCAAGTTACTATTACAGTAGAAGATACTAAAATAGATTCTCCTTACAACACCTATCGAAATCCAGGGCTGCCCATAGGTCCCATTTCCTCCCCCGGCAAAGCAGCATTGGAAGCAGCTTTGCAGCCCTATGCTGAATTTATGGAACCTAACGAGGCCATGCTGTTTTTTGTATTGATGGATCCCGAAATTGGTCATCATGCATTTAACAGCACCTATGAAGGGCATGTAAAGGATAAGAAAAAATATGAGGTTAACTGGAATTAACAGTAATTTCATATTTAGGCCGACAGCAGGCTCACTTTTCAAGTGAGCTTTCTCTTTTTAGTGAGGTGCAGATAGATGGAATATATAAACAAAAAATATATAGATGAGTATCTTGCTGATTTGATTGATTTTCCTGAGACGCCGGTTATGGCAGAAATACGGAAAGCTGCAGAAGAAAAGAACTATCCCATACTCAGACCCCTTGCTGCTTCCCTTCTTAATATCATGGTGCGCATGAAAAATCCGTATTCGGTATTGGAAATCGGCACCTCCATCGGCTATTCGGGGATGGTGATATTGGGGGCTATGGAAGCCAAAGGACGTCTGACTACAGTGGATTCGGATGAAGATGTACTTCGCCTGGCTAAGGAAAACTTCAGAAAACAAGGTGTATCGGATCGGGTACTGCTGATATGCGGAGACGGAAGGGATGTTCTGCATCATTTGGAGGACGCCTTTGACATGATTTTTTTGGACGGCCCCAAAGCCCAGTATCTGCTCTATCTGCCTGACTGTATCAGGCTGCTGAAGAATAATGGTATACTAATTTGTGATAATGTTTTATTTTACGGCATGGTAGCGAAGGACAGCCTGATTCAAAAAAGAAAGATAACAATTGTGAAACGGCTGCGAAAGTTCCTTCGTATTCTTACTGAGCATCCCATACTGGATACCACCATTATTCCAATAGGGGACGGAATTTCAGTCAGTATTAAAAAGGGCAGCGATATGATGTAAAGATAAATTTAGGGCTATAAAGAACTATTACTACAGGGAGGCAGAAAAATGAGAAACAAACCGGAGCTTCTGGCACCTGCCGGAAACCTGGAAAAGTTAAAAACGGCTATTGCTTATGGTGCGGATGCGGTGTATTTAGGAGGCCGGCAGTTTGGCTTGCGTGCCTTTGCAGACAATTTCAGTCTGGAAGAAATAAAAGAGGGCATAGACTACGCTCATAGTATGCATAGGAAAGTTTATGTCACTATGAACATATTTGCCCGCAATGATGACTTTATCGGAATGAAAGAGTATATAAAATCTCTCAGGCAATTAGGTGTAGATGCGGTTATCCTATCTGATCCGGGAATTCTTGACCTGATCAGGGAAACGGAACCCGATTTGGAAATTCACTTGAGCACCCAGGCAAACAATACCAATTACCGAAGCGCCATATTCTGGCACAAACTTGGGGTTAAGCGCATTATCCTGGCCAGGGAGCTGTCATTGAAGGAAATCCGTCAGATTCGGGATAATGTTCCCGATAGTCTGGAATTGGAAGCTTTTGTTCATGGTGCCATGTGCATGTCCTACTCCGGCAGGTGCACCATCAGCAATTATCTGTCCGGACGGGATGCAAACCGGGGAGAATGTACGCAGCCCTGCCGCTGGCGTTACTTTGTGGTAGAGGAGACAAGACAGGGAGAATACATGCCAATATTGGAAGATGAGCAGGGTACCTACCTGTTCAATTCCAAGGATCTTTGCATGCTTGAATATATCCCGCAATTGGTGGAAGCAGGCCTGTCCAGCCTGAAAATTGAGGGCAGGATGAAGTCCCTGTATTATGTGGCAAGTACTGTGGCACCTTACCGCAAGGAATTGAATCGGTATTATAAGGACCCTGAGAACTACCGATTTGATCCCAACAGCATGTCAGAGTTAAAAAAAGCCAGTCACAGACCCTTTACCACCGGTTTCTATTTTGGAAAACCCGGCAGCGATTCCAAACAATATGAAAGCAGCGGCTATATCAGAGGGTATGATTTTGTAGCCATACTGCTGGAAAATCATTGTGATGATGAAATGATTCTGGTGGAACAGAGAAATAATTTTAAACTAGGGGATAGGTTGGAAATCATGCAGCCAGGAGAAGAGTTCATTGATTATGTAGTTACTGAATTGTACGATGAGGACAGTAACCCTGTCACAGAAGCGCCGCACCCGCAGCAACGGCTCTTTATGCCATATAGGGGAAGCCTAAAACCCTTTTCATTGTTCAGGCGGAAAAAGGGATAAGGAAAAGCACAATTTTTGCCTTTTACCACTAGCATCCTTTTTCTCAACCTATAATGCACATTTTGATGTACACCTTCATATATTAAAGAGCGGGTACTTTTTGGAGGTGACATCATGGAAGCCATCACCGGAAGTCTTTTGGCACTGATAAAATTATTGTTTTTTATTGCCCATGTTACCGGCAGTAATTCATTTCCCAAGCCTTTGAGCCCGGAAGAAGAAGAATATCATCTTATCAGGTATTCTCAGGGCAACGAAGAATCACGAAATATTTTGATTGAACATAATCTGAGGCTGGTTGCTCATATCGTTAAAAAGTACAACAGCACCGGCAGAGATGTGGATGATCTGATTTCCATAGGGACAATTGGATTAATAAAAGCGATTTCTACCTACAATATGGAAAAAAAAACACGACTGGCTACTTATGCAGCCCGCTGTATAGAAAATGAAATTCTGATGACCATTCGTGCTTCCAGAAAGACAAAGAGCGAAGTCTCCTTACAGGATCCTATCGGAGTAGACAAGGAAGGCAATGAAATAACACTGATTGATATATTAGGCAGCCATCCTGATACGGTGACAGATCAGGTAGAGCTTAAGCTGCTGACAGTAAAACTATACAAAAAAATGCAGACTGTATTAAAAAAAAGAGAACAGATTGTATTGGAGATGCGGTATGGACTTACTAATGGCAAAACAAGAACACAAAGGGAAATTGCGCAATTGCTGGGGATATCCCGCTCCTATGTGTCACGGATTGAAAAAAGAGCAATCATGAAACTGGCGAAGGAAATGGATCCAAATTTCACAATGTCGAATGAAAATGTCTCAAATGAGGAGGTAAATTAAGCCGCTGCTGCCGTCTTAATGTCATTTCATTATTCTGGAATATATGGAAAAATTAATAATTAACTCCGGTAACTCCATTGACATTCATCATATATTTCTATATTATATAAACGATAAGCAAAGATTGAAGCAAAGGAAGATCATATTGCACAACATGCTGAAGCCTAAACTGACTGTCGGTTCTATATTTGATATTGATCTCCAATCTCTGATGGAAAAGGGGTATAAATATATTATTATAGATGTTGACAATACGATAACTGCCTGGAATCATTATAAAATCAGTCAAAGGCTTAGAAACTGGGTATTCAAGGCTAAAGAAACAGGTTTTAGCATCTGTCTTTTGTCCAACAATAATCAAGCGAAGGTACAAAAATTTGCTTCGGAACTGAGTGTCATGGCTGCACCTGTCGGGGGAAAACCTCGTTTACGATCTTTTAAGAGTGCTCTGACTGCTCTAAGAGGCGGCACGCACAACACATTGGTCATAGGAGATCAAATTTTCACTGATATTCTGGGCGGAAACCGGGCAGGGCTTTTTACCATTCTGGTCGATCCTATTGACAATAAAGAATTCATAGGAACAAAGTTTACCAGGCTGATGGAACGTATAGTAGCAGGAAGGAGGCCCATATGCAAATCACACCGGCAACCAAGGTAGTCGGTCTCATTGGGCATCCGGTGGCTCACAGTCTGTCACCTGTTTTGCACAATCATCTTTACCAATCATTGGGACTTGATATGGTGTATCATGCCTTTGATGTATTGCCTGATCAGGTGGAAGCTGCTGCAGCCGGGCTGAAAGCCCTTGGATTCACTGGCTTTAATGTTACCGTTCCCCATAAGGAAGTGGTATATAATCTTCTGGATTGGATTGATGAAGAGGCCGAAATAGTTGGTGCTGTCAATACCGTGAAGATTGAAAACGGACGATTGGAGGGGTATAATACCGACGGGCAGGGGTTCATTCAGTCATTGCATGCATCGGGTTTTTCTGTCAGCAATAAAAAAGTAGTTATGCTCGGCGCAGGCGGGGCCGCCAGGGCCATTGGAATATCTGTCTCTAAAGAAGAACCGGAAGAAATCTGTATTATAAACCGAACTTTCAGCAGGGCTGATAGACTGGCATACTTAATCAACAACCACAAAGGAAGAAGAATTGCCAGAGCCGCTTCAGTTATACCGGCAAATACTGATTTTATTATTAACACAACCTGTCTGGGTATGTGGCCTGATACAGTTGGAAATCCAATACAGGGATACAGCTTATCAAGTCACATGGTAGTTTGTGATATAGTTTACAATCCCAGGCAGACAGCAATGCTAAAGTATGCAGAGAAACATGGCTGCAGGGTCTGTGACGGGATGGGAATGCTGATAGGACAGGGAATCAAAGCAGTTGAAATATGGCTGGATACTTCTCTTTCCAAGGATTCCTGGCAGCTCATGTCCAAGGCAGCCTATAATCATAAGTAAGAATCATACTCAAAAGGAGGTCATCTGTTTGGCAGAGCGGCTGATTGAGCTACTAACGACAATGCTGGGGCCGTTTGTTTTTGAGTTTTCCCTGGGGCTCCTGCTCATTTTATGGATTGCACTTTACATTTACTTCCATGTTATTATTTTGAGGCCTGTTTACATAAATTTAAAGCAGTTTACTGAGCTTTTATCCGGGCTTGATGATTATAGCAATGAAAACCATCCAAGGATAGAAGAATATATCTACAGCCAAAAAGATATAACATTCCTGCGTGATTTATGGAATGAATTCAAAGAAAAGCACAATGATACATCCAATGTAGACCAATGTTTCAATAAACATACTATGGTAACTGCTCCTGCCAGGAGGAACCAGGCTAAATCATTACCGGCCTTTTTTTTGACCGTAGGGCTGACATTATCATTATTTTGCCTGCTTCTTCGTTTTCCAGCAGCGCAGCCAGTCTCAGACTTTACCAGTCTTTTGTACACTGCAGTCAGCGAAGTAATCGTAATTGCCTTGTTTTCCATTTTGCTTTCCTTTATAACGGCTATCGTCAACAGGTATATGTTTAGCAAAGCAGATGCATGGGTATATGAAATTAACAAACTGTTGAAGCGAAAACTGCCTTTATCTGATGAGGAAAGTGAGTTTGACAAAATGGCAGCAGCAATAGACAATATGGCCAGCAGTTTGTCCTCATATGCACAATATCAGGCAGATATTCAGCGTAACGGTATGAACCAGCTGGTTGATGTCTTTCTTGAGAAGCTGCATAGTGAAATGGACGGGCAAATGCAAGTCCTGGGTGAGTCCTTGCAGAGTGTTTCTGAAACGCAGATGCAGCTGGCATCCCAAACAGGAGTATTTATAAATGAATTGATTAAGGGAACAAGAAACCAAATGCAGGTAAACGAGGTGACTGATTCCATTGTTTCTTCAATAGCAAGATATCATGAGCAAATCTCCAGCAGCAGTCAAAGTCTGGCAGGCAGCCTGGAGGACCTGCATATGATATCCCAAACTCTTAACAACATGATCACTTTCAGCAGTGATGCACTCATGACTGTTAAGCAGGAAAGGGAGAGCCTGAAAGATGAATACGGGAAATACATTCAGGAGATGATTGATTTAATACAAAAATACCGGCAAAGTGCAGCTGATGAAGTAATACAGGCCATAAACAGATTTACCGATGTTTCCGAGCAATACTTCAATAAGCTGGAAGACACGGTTAACAGGTCAATGCATGAATGGATTAATACAAATCAGTCTGCAGTGAAGCATTTTGAGGAAAAAACCCAGGATTTTTACAGTGTATCGAAGGAAGTTTCTCAGCTCCTGGGAGAGATGAACAACAGTCTGAGGGAAACTATGAAGGAATTCACTCAGGCGATTGAGAAGGGAACGATAAATACAATAACAGAGTTTGACGAAGGTCTTACGGATATTACCAAGAGACTGAGCCATACAATAACGGAAATTAGAGACTCAATAGATGAGATTCCTGCTGTTATTAATATGCTGAAAGAAGTTAACAGTGAGTAAACCTGCAATTTAAAATAAGAGAGGAAAAGAAGAAGGATGAGAATAATGCAAAGAGAGAGTTTCATATGGAATCCTTTCAACATAATAACAGCTATTTTTCTCTTCTTCATGATAATGTGTCTTTTATTTTTATCAGCATATAATTCAGCACAATTAATGGCGGAGGGCTCAACTGAAGAACCGATCAACCCGGATAATGAGCTGCTTACCATGAAAGAAATTCTTGCTGAAAAAGCACTCCTCAATAAACGGGAGTCCAGTTTAAACGAAAAGGAGGAAAGACTAAAAAAACAGGAAGAACGTTTGACTGATCAGGAAGCCTCATTAAACAAACTGATGGAGGTTCGTACAAAAATAATAAGGCAGCTGGTTGATACATTCTCTCAATCCAATTTAATATTGGAAATAGATAAGCAAACCGGTGCAATCCGATTTAGTGACGGAATCTTTTTTGATGCCAGCCGGGATGTCATAAATGAAAATGGTGCAGAGTATTTGAATGAGTTTATACCCGCTTATTTCTCCATTCTGCTCAATGATGATAATCGGGAGTTTATCGCAGAGATTATTATTGAAGGACATACAGACGATGTGGGGAGCTACCTCAGCAATCTGGAACTGTCTCAAAACAGAGCTCTGGCAGTTGCCAGATTTATACTCCATGATGATTTTCCTGAGTTTGAACATAAGGATATCATTCATAAATATTTAACAGCCAATGGAAGATCGTACAGCCAGCCTATAATGACTAATGGGGTAATTAACAGGGATAAGTCCAGGAGAGTGGAATTCAAGTTTCGCCTGAAGGACGAGGAAACCATAAAGGAAATGCAACAGATATTTGAAAGGACCAATAGGTGATGGGATACGCTATAGCTTTTCCAGTACTTAAGTTTAACAAGACAGCGGAATATATCCGAAAAATGCATCCTTATACGAAAGAAATCCCCTTGATGGATATGAAGGATGAGGTGCAGGAATTGCTCAGCCAAATCGACCGGCTGGATGAAAACAAAATGGCTGATTATGTCTTGTCTCTCCCAAACAGCGACTTGGTACTGATTTTTCATGCACTGTTATATGATATATCTTCATTACAAAGAGAAAGGCTTTTATTCATTCTGTCACAAAGGATGAAAAAGCGTTTTTTTCATTATAATTGGATCATGCTGCAGGAGCATTATACCAATGCTTCTCTTATAGAGTCTTTCATTCTGCTTATGAAGTTTATGAAGGAAAAATATCCAATTGAATATAATCGTTCTTTGGCCAGTAAATTATCATTTCCCAGAGGTGATTTGGTAAATCAGGCCTTAATGGTATTGGATGAAGAACAATGCACATTGAGTGATTTTTTAAAGCGATACAGCTTCATTGAAGGCAGCGCTCTTTCCGGAGCATTGTTGGAGACGTATTTTTTACAATGCAGCAAAGAAGGATTTCACAAGAATGCAGATTTATTTATAAAGTGGATCAATACTTTAGACAGCATGCCTTATTCACAAATAATTCATTATCTGGATGTTATGAGCATTCTGGATTTCGTGGAAGATATTAACAATTATCTGATTGAGATTATTGGATTACCGGGGCAGAGCGAGCATTGGAACAAAATAGAAAAAAGATTTCAGACAAAATTCCTGAAATGGATAAAATTCAAGGATTTGGGAAAATATCTGGGGTTAAATACAGAAAAATTTGTTTTTTGGAATGATTATTATCATTATGTAGAGAAAGTTGAGTGTTATCCGGAACTGGGCATTTTGTTTTTGCACCTGCCCGGTCATGTGGTAGTTGACTTAAAGGAGAACAGCAGTACTTCCTATCTTTATAAAAATAACATCTTTCATGCAGCTTACGAACAATTTGATACTGCCGGCGGATTTGAAGGGAAAAGCAGCTGGCCGTTGGAATCAGAGGAAAGCATTGAGCCGATTAAGAATGCTATACTGGAAAATAATCATTCTGAAATATACGAGCTGATATATGAAGGAATGGGCAAACTGTATATTCGTGACTATCTGGAATCATATTGTCAGAATAAGAGCATAAAATTAATTTACTGATTATACAGATGTACGGCAAAAAAGGAGGGGTTGAATGGTTAATCGCAGCAAAAGAGGCTTAGGTGAGATCCTTTTAGAGTCCGGGATTATCACATCCAGCCAGCTGGAAGAAGCATTAATAAAGCAAAAAACAAGCGGAAAAAGACTGGGAGAGATTCTGATTGCCGAAGGCATCATCAATGAAAAACAATTAATAGAAGCACTTGAATATCAGTTGAAGATACCCTATTTCGATTTTACAACCGAGTCCATTCAACCGGAGATTCCCAGACTTATCAGTGAAAGTTTGGCCAGGAGGCATATGCTTATACCCATCAGCAGGGAAGGCAAACAACTGACGGTAGCAATGGTAGATCCGCTTAACCTATACGCCATCGATGATGTTAATATTGCTACCGGGCTTCAAGTGAAACCTGCTCTGGCATTACGCAGTCATATAGAAAGCGCCATTGATCGCTATTACGGCAAGGAGAGTGCAGAAAAAGCCGTAGAGGATTTTACGCGGGAGATTGGAATAGAACAGATCAACGAAATAGAAGAAAATATACTCAGTGAGATTAATAATGCCCCAGTAGTCAGGCTGGTGGATTCCATAATACAGCATGCAGTTCGTGCAAGGGCAAGCGACATTCATATAGAGCCTTTTGAAAAGAATATACGGATTAGATTTCGTATTGACGGTGAACTGCAGGAAATAATGACTTCCTCAAAAACCACTCATTCTGCCATTGTAACACGTATCAAAATCATTGGCAGAATGGACATTGCGGAAAAAAGAATTCCTCAGGATGGACGTGTAGAACTCCAGGTAGACAATAAGGATGTGGACTTACGAATTTCAGTTCTGCCTACTGTCTATGGAGAAAAGATTGTAATACGCTTATTGGATCGCAGCAGCACGATTATGACCAAAACCCAATTGGGCTTTAGTGAAACCAATATCAGGATGTTTGACAAACTGATCCAAAGCCCAAACGGAATTATTTTGGTTACCGGTCCTACCGGAAGCGGAAAAACTACAACCCTGTATGCTGTTTTGCAGGAATTGAATAAAATTAACAGAAATATAATCACAGTGGAAGATCCGGTGGAATATCGATTGGACGGGGTAAATCAGGTGTCAGTAAATGTCAAAGCCGGACTGACTTTTGCCAACGGACTACGCTCCATTCTGCGCCAGGACCCGGATATTATAATGATTGGAGAGATACGTGATGCGGAAACAGCTGAGATATCAGTACGTGCAGCAATCACAGGCCATCTGGTTTTAAGTACAATGCATACCAACGATTCGGCGTCCACTGTTTCAAGGCTGGTTGATATGGGTATTGAACCTTATCTTGTGTCCTCATCAGTTGTAGGTGTAGTAGCCCAACGATTGGTAAAAAAGATTTGCAGTAATTGTAAAGTGGAGTATGAGCCATTATCTTCGGAGAAAGATTTGCTGAATAAGCCTGATTTAGATGTATTGTATAAAGGAGAAGGATGCAGTTTATGCAATAATACAGGATATAGAGGAAGAACCGCTATACATGAAGTAATGCTTATGACGAGGGAGATTCGTGAGATGGTAGACAGAAGAGCTTCGATTGATGCTATCAGAGCCGCTTCTGCCAAGTACGGTACGATTACTCTTAGAGACAGCTGCAGTCAGTTGGTTTGGGAAGGAATTACAACTACCGATGAAATGTTGAAGGTGACATATAGTATAGAATAGGTGGTGGATTATAATGGTAAGCATAAATGATCTACTGGCGGATGCAGTAAATTCAAAGGCTTCAGACGTTCACCTAACAGTGGGTGTACCTCCTATCATTCGAATAAACGGTATTCTGCATCCATATAATGACACAATACTAACATCGGATGATACAAAACATTATATACTTCAGGTACTCAATGAACATGAACGGGAACAGTTGGACAAATATGGTGAATGGGATTTATCCTTCTTCCTGCCCGGAGTGGCGCGCTTCCGGGTTAATGCTTACAAGCAGCGCGGCAGTTATGCCATGGCTATCAGAATAGTCAGCATCGACCCGCCAACTTTGGACGAGCTTGGTTTCCCGGATAGTCTGAAGGAACTGTCAATGAAACCAAGAGGGCTGATTCTGGTGACAGGACCTACCGGGAGCGGCAAATCCACTACCCTGGCTGCCATGGTGGATCACATTAACAGAAACAGGCGATGCCACATTATTACCCTGGAAGATCCAATTGAATACTTACATAAGCACAATAAGAGTATTGTTAACCAAAGAGAAATCGGCAGTGACAGCAAGACTTTTGCCAATGGACTTCGTGCTGCCCTTCGTGAAGATCCTGATGTTATTCTGGTAGGAGAAATGAGGGACATGGAAACAATTTCCACCGCAATTACAGCGGCTGAAACCGGACATCTGGTCATGTCTACCCTCCATACCATGAGTGCTGATCAAACGGTAGATCGTATCATAGATACATTTCCCGGGCATCAGCAGGCACAGATCAGGACTCAGCTTTCTTTTGTAATTGAAGGCATTATAGCCCAGCAGCTGCTCCCTCTCAGGAACAATAAAGGCAGAGTAGCAGCGTTGGAAATACTTTTGGCCAACAACGCCATACGTAATTTAATTCGTGAGGGAAGAACACATCAAATACAAACAGCTATTCAGACCGGACTAAGGACTGGTATGAGCACCATGGATTATTCCCTAGCAAATTTGGTACGCAGGAATTTAATTACATTGGAAGTTGCCATGGAACGTGCAATGGATACAGAGATGCTGAAACAGCATTTGAGAACCGGCTGATAAAGATCAAACCGATGCAGTTATGTCGAAAGGGGGATGAATATGCCTTTATTTGAATACAAGGCAATCAGTCAAACCGGTGAAAGCATAACCGGGCGGTACAATGCAAAAACACGTAATGAAATTATGGAAATGCTTCGTAGTAAAAACTATCATCCCGTCCAGGTAAAGGAAGTTGGAGGAAGCAAGGATCTCAGTACGCTGAGTGTATTCAACAAAGTCAAAATTAAAGATATAGCTGTATTTGCAAGACAGTTTCACGCAATGCTGAATGCCGGTGTGACCATTATTCAGTGTCTGGATATTTTAAGACAGCAAACTGAAAAACAAGCATTTAAGAATGTTATAGAAAAGGTTTACGAATCAGTCCAAAAAGGCTCAACCCTATCCGAGTCGATGAAGGAACACCGACAAACCTTTCCTGAACTGTTTGTCAATATGGTAGAAGCAGGAGAAGCCAGCGGAAACCTGGATAGTATCATGGATAGAATGGCTGTTCATTACGAAAAGGAAACCAAGATACAGAACAAAATTAGAGGTGCAATGACCTATCCTATTATCCTTGCAGTGGTTTCTGTTGTTGTTGTTGTGTTCATGTTAGTAGCCATCCTTCCTACCTTTCTCAGCATGTTTGAAGGCAGCGGTTTGGCTTTACCCGGGCCCACCAAATTTTTACTTGCCATTAGCAATGGAATCAGACAGTATTGGTATATAATTTTGATGGTCATAATTGCTGTAGTATATCTGATTCACAGATACATCAATACAGAGGAAGGGAGGAAACAATTTGACCGGTTGAAGCTGAAAATGCCGGTAGTCAACAACATGGTGATCAAGGTAGCCACCTCAAGATTTACCCGTACATTAGCAACTCTGCTGGCCAGTGGCATCCCTTTGCTGCCTTCAATGGATATAGTGTCCAAAATCGTAGGAAATCGGATTATTTCTGATGGCATATTAGGTGTTAAAGAAGATCTGAGAAAAGGCTATGATTTGGCAGGACCTATCCGTCGACTGGGAATATTCCCGCCTATAGTAGACTCCATGATTCGAATAGGCGAAGAATCCGGTTCATTGGAGGAAGTGCTGCAGAGGACAGCAGATTTTTATGATGAGGAAGTAGATGTGGCAATACAAAAAATGACATCCATGCTGGAACCTCTCATGCTGGTTGTTATGGCAATTGTTATCGGCTTTCTGGTAGTAGCAATGTACCTACCCATGATTGACATGATGCAGACGATATAAATTAGAAATGAGGTGATCCCATTGGCTAAATACCTGATTTCTCTGGATCTGGGCAGCCAAAATATACAAATAATATATGGCAGATACAATAAAGGGAATATAGAAATACGAAACGCAGTTACTGCCCCAATACCGGAGGAAGTGTACAAGGATGGAAGAATTGAGGATCTTGATATGATGAAGCAATCCATCCGGGATTTGATTACCGCAAACAAGATCAAGGAAAAAAGGACAGCACTAACGATACAAAGTACATCCATCATTACCAGAGACATTATGCTGCCGGCAACTGAGCGTCAGCATTTGGATAACATGGTAAAATATGAGATCGAGCAGTATCTGCCCATTGTAGCAACAGAGTATATCATAGATTATTCTGTATTGGACGAGATTGATGAAGATGGAATAAGAAAATACAGGATACATGTAGCTGCAATTCCAAAAAATATGGTCGAACAATACTTGTCTCTGGTAAAGGGAATAGGGTTGAAGCCTATAGCTCTGGACATTCACTCCAACGCCGCAGCCAAGCTTTTTTCCCAAAACGCATCCATAAATGGAGAGGATTTGGACATCAGCAAGACTTTAGCCTATATTGATTTTGGATATCGAAGCATCAGTATTCATATACTATCAAAAGGAAAGCTGGAATTCAGCCGAATGATCAATTTAGGCGCGAGGGAAATGGATGAAGAAATATCTATTACCTGTAATTTATCACTGAGCCAGGCTGAAAAGAAAAAGATTCAGGAAGCAGATCTGAATCCTGAGGATTACAATGAACTAATGGCAGATTCTTTTCATGATATTATTCGTTCTCAGACAGATATCTGGCTGGCCGAAATTCAGAAGGTTTTTCAGTATTACATCAGCAGAACAACCGGTAATCATATTGAAGGTATTTATCTATATGGAGGCGGTTCCAGGCTTAAGGGTCTGGATAAATATGTTGAGCAGGCATTGAACCTTCGTACCAGAAACATTGATAATCTTGCTATTATCAAAACAGCGGTGAGCACTTCTTATTTCAACCCCAGGGACTATATTAATGCATTGGGGGCGCTGATACGATATGAGTAACATTAATCTGCAAAAACAGGATTTTAACTTTTTTTCCCATGAGATTTACTCCAAGCGCTCAACAAGAAAAAGAAGTATACAGCTTGGAGTTATGGTACTAATATTTTTGATGCTGATAGCGGGTGTTTATTTTTACTTTGAGTATGCTATTCATTCTGCTCAGGAACAAATCGATTCCCTTGATGAATTTCTGGCATCGGAAGAAGTTGATGCGAATCGGAGACTGGTTGCAGAGAAAAAACAGGAAATCAATGAACTGAAAAGACACTCTGCTGCTTTGAAATCCTTCCTTGAGAATATTCAGAGAAAGGACATCATAGGAACCGAATACATTAATCAGCTTACCTCTGCCATCCCTCAAGGCTTGTTTTTTGAAAGCATAACCCTGACTACGGAACAGATACATATACAGGGAACAGCGCCGAATAGGCAGATTATTGCGGAATACCTGAACAATATGCAGGCTTTGGAGCTCTTTCAGGATGTCCATGTACCAAGTATAACTACCATTTCCGAAGAAGAGGATAACGAGCAGGGTGAATACTCCTTTGTCATGACCTGTATCTTAAAGGATGTGATGGAAGAATGAAACTAACAAAGAGAGAGGCCTTCCTGCTGAAGTTAGTCAGTTTTGTAGCTTTACTGGCTCTATCCTACTATTTTATAATAGCACCTCAACTGGAAAGATTAGCTGAGACTGAACAGAATCTGGCATTAAAATCTTCGGAAGTTGAGACGATTGAATCAGAGATACAAAGTCTTCCCCTACTAGAGGAGGAAATTGCATCACTGCAAGAAGAAATCAGGGTTTCAACAAAAACCTTTTACCCTGAACTGCGGCAGAAGAAGCTTATTGTTATTCTGGATGAACAGCTTAAACAGTCCGGAACAGCAGCGGATTCTTTGACGTTTTCCCAGGTAAATTCTGAAGAAAGTACTGAAGATCTTGGAACAGATAATGAACAAACCGAAAATTCAGATGTCAATTCCAATGGAGAGCCTGTAAAGACAGTTCTTCAGTCCATATCAATTCAAGTCCCATTTACCGGCAGTTATGAGCAAATAATTGATTTGATAAGGAGACTGGAAGACATGAATCGTACTTTCGTCATTAACAGCCTTCAGCTGTCCCAAGGTACAGACGGCACAATCAGCGGAACAATTAATCTGGATTTTTATTCATTGAAAAAACTGTTCCCTGATCCACAGGATGAGGATTATCTTAGCTGGCCATACAATACACCTAAAGGTATAGACAATCCTTTCCGGTTCATAGAAAGTGAAGAATCGGTATCTGAAGATGACTTGGAAACAACAGCACCGGAGGGGACAGAATCTCTGCCCGAGTCAGAGAATCAGGATGAGGAACAACCATAAAATGAAGGGGATTTAAATGGAATTTGTTCTTATAGCGCTCGTATCTATAGCAGGATTGCTGATGGGCAGTTTTTTCAATGTATGCATCTATCGTGTTCCGAGAGACCAATCCATAGTAAAACCTGCTTCCCGATGTACCTCCTGCGGCACAAGATTAGCCTGGCGTGATTTAATGCCTGTAATCAGCTGGGTTAGTCTGGGAGGGAAATGTCGATACTGCAAGAGTCCTATATCTTATAGATACACTTTAGTTGAATTGCTTACCGGTTTGATATATGTAGTTCTGTATCTGAAATTTGGAATAAGCGGCAGCTTTTTAACGTATGCAATACTTTGTTCGATATTAATTATTGCTACCCTTATCGATTTGGACTTTCAGATCATACCGGACGGACTGGTACTTACAGGGGCAATATTCGCTTTATTGCTGATACCGGCCGGTCTGTCTGTTCACTGGAAAGATGCATTGCTGGGGATGCTGGCAGGAGGAGGCACATTTTTGCTGATTGCGCTTCTTTCCTCGTGGATTCTCAAAAAAGAAGGTATGGGCGGCGGTGATATCAAACTAATGGGCATGATAGGCCTGTTTATCGGATGGAAATTAACAGCTTTATCCATCCTCTTATCAATATATGCAGGCGGAATAATTGGCGGATTACTGATGCTGCTCAGAAAGAAGAAACGCGGCGATGCCATACCATACGGCCCATTTATTGCTGCAGGCACGGTTATTGCCATTCTTTACGGAAACGATTTGATTCAATGGTATATCCTGACGTTTTTGTAACAGCTAACCAAATACATAATACGAACTAGAGGAAGAGCCTGTCTCTTCCTTTTATTATTAACCTGATTGTGAAATATGCTGTAGACAATTTGGAAAAAGTTAAAATATTATTGAAATATGTGGAAGTTTATAATATAATTGACTCAAATATTGGCTTATTATCCAAATATAGCCTTTCACAAAGGGGGGGTGGGCATGCATCTATCATTAAAGAGAAATAAAGGCCTGACGCTGATAGAGTTACTGCTAGTCCTTTCCCTTCTCAGTGTGCTTTCCTTAATGACAATACCCAATCTTCTCCGCTCAAACAACCGATGGATTCTGCGAAGCACGGCATATATGATAGCCAATGATATAAGAAGGATTCAAAGGATGTCAGTACAGGAGTGCACACAATACAATTTTGAACTGCAGACAAAACAGTTCTATTATATACTTAGAAATAACGATCCGACCCATCACAACATTAAAAAGGTTCAACTAAACCCGAAAATCACTTCTATAACATCTACACTTTATAATCCTGGATATGCCGGGCCCAAAGAAGGATACCGTATCCTTAGGTTTTCCTATCTGGGCAGTCCCAATCAAGCAGGAGAGATCGTACTGGAAACGGGAAACGGCGACAATATCCGTTTGACTGTTGACGTTGCCACCGGAAGGGTTAAGGTGTATGATTAGGAAAGGCAGGTCGGAAGGTTTTTCTCTCATGGAACTGGTATTGTCGCTGGGTATCATGGCTATTCTGATTTCCTCTTTTTTCGGCATTATGACCAGTTTTGCAAAAAGCAATCAAATAAGTTATTTGTATCTGACAACCGGAATCAATGCAGGTAATATATATGAAAAGGCAAAATCCATGTCTGTCTATGAACTGTCAGCATTTACATCAAACAATATAATGTATGAAAACAATATAAAATATGTTGTAGAAGCAGACTGGTATACCAATGATTCGTCAGCCAACCAAATCGTAATAGTTGTGCATCAGGATTCCTCACATGGGTTTTTATGCTATGCCTTCGGAGATTCCATACATAACTTATTCACTATGAGCGGGCAGGGAAGTCTGGAAATCCGGCTTATACCTGGTGATAAACATACAACCATTGCCTTTTCAGATGAATTGGGCAATACGGCTGAATATTCTTTTGTAACAAGCAAGGCTGCTCAGATATTAAGAGTACTTACCAATAAAATGAATGCTGAGCAAAGAATACATATAGATATGGCTCAATTGCCCGAAAACAATTGGAATCTGCACATATATGAACATCCTTTTGCAGGTAATATATCCATAAATGTGGACAGCCTGATAATTTATACAAAACAGCTCAATAAACCAATACAGGTAGATAATCTGACTCTTACCTCCACAAAATCAAAAACAGGACTCAAAATACCAGTGTATATGCAAGTGAGAGCATATCAGGAAGACAGGGATTATCATCCGATTTCCCAGCGGTTTGGAGTCTTTCTGATTAGTCCATAGTGCACGGGGGGTAGAAAAATTGCAGAAAAATAAAGGTTTTACTCTGCTTGAGTGTTTAATAACACTCAGCTTGGTTTCCATTGTTATCGTTATAGCATTGAACATCTATCTGACGGGATACAAATTGTACAGAAGACAAGAATACAAGACAGAGGTAGAAGAGAATATCAGGGTGATTTTGAATAGAATTTCAGAAACCTTGCGCAGAACGGATCACCCTGCTGAAATGGTTTCCGTGTCCGGCAAAATGCTCATAATCGGATCTGCCAGATATTATTTGACTTCTGACAGTCTGCAGGAGCGAATCGGTCAGGGAACAAACAACTTAGGCCGATATATTCATTCCTTTGATCCTTGTCTGGAGAACAATTGTCTCATAGTGCGTATTGCAGGAATGGGATTTCAAGGTGAGCCTCCTTTTGTGGTAGAACAAATCTTTTATATTGGAGGTGAGTAGTTGAGGGGTTCGGTGTTGATACTTACATTATACATTATGATGGCCATGTCATTTCTGATAATAACAGTTTTTTCAATGGCAGGGACTCATTTAATCATCACAAAAAGCGATAATTTGCATCAACAGGCTTATTATCTGGCGGAGACCGGATTGTTTTTGGCACAAAGTGAACTCCAGCAGATAGTTGCAAGAGCCTATGAAGATTGCATGGCGGAATTTCAATGGGACCCCTTGCAGCAGCCCCTGAACAGCTTACAGGAATGTGCAGAAAAACATGTAGCTGTTAAAATAGATCCAATCATCAATAAAAGGCTGCTGGAACTGGGTTATTTGTTTCAATTCCCTGAGCCTGATCTGCCTGTTGATCTGCCTGATGCTAAAATAGATGTCAGGATTCGATTTGTGGACCTATATAAGAACCCTTCCAGGCTGTTGATTTCTTCCCGTGGAATCATCGGCGGAATCCGCAGAAGAATCGATGCAGAAGTCCACATAAATAAGATCAGCGGCATTAACAGCAGTCTGCTATTTGAAAAAGTACTCTATACCGGAGACGACTTGCTGGTAAGCAATGGAGGAAGGTTACTGTCTCTTGGTGCTGTTCATATTCAGGGGAGCATTCAGGTTTCGGACAACAGTTTACTTGAAATAAGAAGACAGTCGGCTATCCGGGATGAAGTAAGGCTGATTAACTCCAGTCAGGCATTTTTTGCGGAAGATATGGTCTGTGATGGAATAAGTGTGGAAGGTGAGCCGGATTCTTTTATCGAATGTCTGGGGAATGTATATTGTCATGAGGTAGTTTACGCCCATGGTACGAATAATATGATTGATATTCATGAAAGTTTGTACATCTGCCCTGAAGAAGAATTCGCTTCTGCAGGCGTAAAGGCAGGAGGCGGCGCAAGGATTACACTTATGGATAAAGTATTCATCAATGGAACATTGCACTATGAAACTGAAAAAAGTCATCTGTTCGGAATGGAGGAACTGCCTGTTTTTGGTGGAGTATATCACAGCTGTGAAAGTATTGGCGGATTTAACAGTACTTTTTATTTTCCTGATACAGCTCCGGATGATGCCAGACGTTTTTTTGAGCCGGAATTTGCCGGCCTCAGCAGAACAGAGCAGGCGCTCATGATATATGAATATTTGAATGCTTCCCCCGATACAATAATGGATCAAGAATCTTATGAACATCACTTGGCAGGAGTTGACTGTGACAGCATTCACCTTACTATGACCGACCCTGTGACCGGCTATACATCAGGTTTGATTTTTGCCGGCAGCAAGGTTAGCAGAACACTTCACATGGAGCAGCCTGATGCCTTTTTTGCATCCATTCTCAGGAAGATGAAACAGCAAACCGGCTGGGATTTTTCTTCCCAACTTAATGCAGGAATATCTGTATCAGAAAGCAATGTTATGATAGAGGGGGATTTTTTATCTGTTTTGAACCACAATCAGCCAATAATCTGCGTTGTCCCGGAGGAAAGAGACTTATATCTCCAATCCGGAGCATTCAGCGGAATAATAATCACAAACGGTTCAATTCATGTACCTCAGGATACGGAGGTTGAATTGACAGGTCTAATGATAGCCGGAGAAAACATATTTGTCGAGGGTGGTCTTACCTTGCGGGAAGATACAGGTATACTTTACCAACTGCTTGATCAGCAAGACCTTTCTTTGAGACGATTTTTTCGTATTGAACCTGAAAAACCATTGTTTGAAATCAGATCATGTCGCGAAGTATTATTTAATGCACAGTGGTGAGGTGATTCAGTTGTTTTACCCAGGCAATCGGATTCTGTCGGTGGATATGGGCAGCCACACGTATAAATATATAGAAGCAAAAATGAAACCTGACATTAAGATACTTCGTTATGGCTTTGTTGAAAAAGAACAGCTGTTTCAGGCAGATAAGCCTGCCCGGGAATGGAGAAAGCTGGGCTGCCGTACCAGAGATACCATTCTTTCTTACAAGCACCAGTCAATGATAATGCGTGAATTTACTCTGACTGCTCGTGATTCATTCCAGTTCCGGAACAAATTACAGGAGGAAATAAAACAATATCAGATTGATCTAAAGGATGAGTTTGATTTTGACTGCTTAATGCAGTTTGTTGACAAGGATACCGGGCTTTATCAGGCTACAACCGCAGGAATCTCCAGAGGAGTAAATCGCGATTACATAAACAAAGCTTACTGTCTGGGTCTGAGGCCTAAAGCAGTTGATTTTCAGGTGTCTGCCGGATTTAGGTTAATCAACAGGGCTCTTGAACATTCAGAAGCAGGATCCTTTCCATATCTGATGCTGGATCTGGGATATGAAAGCACAATGGTGGGTATAGCAGATAAAGATAATATATTTGCTTTAAAGACCGTTCCGGCAGGATGTCGCTTAATTGCCGAGTCTGCATCTGAAAATGAGTATTATTACGATCAGCTCTCCATGCTCTGTATTGAAATGATTAACTTCTATATGACACGGCATCATAAGGAATTGATGCAAGGCATCTTTTTTGGCGGAGGCAGCTGCTTTCCTGCTGTTTCTGCCTTTCTTAGGGAACAGATTCCACTATATTGGAATGATTTGAATAATTACATCGCTTATTTACCGGAAATTCCCGATGATATGGATTTAAATCTGTATGCTAACTGTCTGGGATCCTTGTATTGGAATGACAGAGAGCAGGAAGAATGGGGAGTGGAGCTTTGATGAACTTTAATTTACTGCCTCCGGAATACAGGAAGAAGCCTAATATTCTTCGTCGCATTGTTTTGGTAATTATATCTGCTTTATTGCTATGGCCGATTATAGAGTATGGAATTCTTAGGCCTGTTAATGCTAAATCTGAAAGTCAAAAACAACTGTCCTTGTTGGAAGAAAAAACTGCCGGCTATAACAGTTTGGAAGAAGAGGAAGAGTATCAGCTTTCTCAACTGGAAGAAATGGAACAGCGAATGCGGAATCTGCAGCAAATGGATGAATGTACGCCCCTGTATTGGTATAAGATATTGGAGATCTTAACCCAAACCCTGCCCAGCGGCTGTTCCCTAAATCATTTTACTTGTAACGACAATATCATACTCTTGTCCGGTACAAGTAAAAATGACAAGATTTCTGCAGTTTATCTCCGAAATCTTCAAAACAGCAATTTTTTTTCAGAAGTGCGAACAGAAAAAATTATGTACCAGCAGAACGATGAGGCCAGTTTTACTTTACGCTGTATTTTAAAACAAAAACCGAAAGAGGAAGTCACGCCATGATTCCAGTAAAAAGAAAATTACTTCTATGCCTTATTACTGCCATACTGATTTTTCTCATGTATTATCATATGTTTTTAGGTCCGGTGCTGACAGAAATCGATTTGTCTCTGCGGAATATTGCAGCATATCAAGCAACTGTATCTAATATACAAAACAAGCAGAAAGAGATTGATGATATGCAAAAACGTGTGGAACAGGTTAAAAGGAGTCTGCTGGAGAAAAGAGAAGAGCTGCCGGAGGACCTTGATTCCTTTGATCTCATACATCTGCTGTCAGCTGCGAATGCAAATCAATTAATCAGGCACAGCGCCATCTTTCTTGAACCTATTATATGTGAAGACTTTTTGATTCTGCCGGTACGGCTCAGTTTCAGCACCGATAATCTGGGTTTGTCAAAGTTTCTGCTTGCCCTGGAAGACTTGGAAAACAGGCCAACTATATCCTATTTACGGATAGCAGCAGATGAAATAACTGAAAATAGCCAAAATGTAATGAAGAAGAGCAGGAAAATCATGTATAATCTAGATGTGGAAATGACTATAAATTTTTATGTGAAAGGTAAGGATGAATGAGAACAAATATCTTTCTTATCGGTTTCATGGGGGTAGGTAAAACCACAATCGGGCGCTTGTTGGCAGAGAAAGCCAATATGGAATTTTATGATCTGGATAGGATGATAGAAGAAGCAACAGGGCTTACCATTAATGAAATATTCAGAAAAAGGGGGGAGTCATGGTTCAGACAGGTAGAAAACCGGGTATTAAGCGAGAATGCTTGCGGTTTTGACAAGGTATTTGCTACAGGCGGAGGTGTGGTATTGAATCCGGAGAACAGGAAAAGGATGAATTCCTGTGGCACTGTTGTAGCACTAACTGCCAGTGTGGATACCTTGTGGGACAGATTAAAGGATAAGACTGACAGACCACTGCTGTTTAGCAGAAAACCTAAAGAAACACTTAATCAACTTTATAATCAAAGAGAGGAACTATATAAGGAAGCACGGTTTATCGTGAAAGTGGATGGAAAATCAGCAGATGAGCTGGCAGAGGAGATCCTCCGGTTAGTTAATGATGATAATAGAATAGCAGACTGATACTAAAAAATAAGCTTAATGGGAAAATGGCAAAGGATACTTTAGTATTGAAAGGCAGGTATGAAGGTAAATTATCTCTGTTCAATTTAGCTTCTTTATGGTAATATGTTCTATGTCAAAGGAAAAAGGTGTGGTTATATGAGATTGCTGCTTATCAATGGCCCGAATCTGAATCTTCTGGGAATCAGAGAGCCCGGTATTTATGGAAATATTACATATGAAGATCTGATTGCAAATCTTCAAAACTACTCGAAAAACCTGGGCATAGAGCTTAGCTGCTTTCAGTCTAACAGTGAAGGGCAGCTTATAGACCGTTTGCATGAAGCGATAGGAGAGGTTGACGGAATCATTTTAAATCCCGGAGCACTTACCCATTATAGCTATTCTCTGAGGGATGCCATCTCTGCAATTCAATTACCTGTTTTGGAGGTGCATATCTCCAATATACATTCCAGGGAGAGCTTTCGTAATGTATCTTTGACTGCTCCTGTCTGTATCGGTCAGATCACCGGTCTGGGAATCCACGGCTATTATCTGGCAATCGACTTCTTTGTACGCAACTTGATGAAAGAAAATGGGAGCTTAAAATAAACCTGTAAACCAACAAACCAATAATGGAGGAATCCCAATTGAATCAAAGAATCGCCAAGCTGGTGGCAGCTTTAGAAGAACAACAAATTGATGCTGCTATCATATCAGAAAAAAACAACCTTAGATACTTTTCCGGTTTTACCGCAGAGGAAGCTCTATTGCTGATTCATCACTCTGCCCGTTACCTTATTACGGACTTCAGGTACATCGAACAGGCTCAAATTGAATGTCCTGATTTTGAGATAGTGGATGCACCAGGTACAAAGACGGGTCCTTTTTTGAGGGAAACTTGCCTGTCTCTGGATGTAAAAAAACTATGGTTTGACGATAATACAATCAGTTTCCGCACTTATTCTTCCTATAAAGAGGAATTAAAGCCCATAGAATTGATTCCTGACAATGATATTCCTACTGGTTTGAGAACAATAAAAACTGCAGAAGAAGTAAATTATATAAAGAAAGCAGCTGAATTGGCCGATAAAGGGTTTGACTATATACTAACTCGCATTTGTCCCGGTATAAGTGAAAGGGAGATTGCACTGGAACTGGAGTTTTTTCTTCGGAGGAACGGAAGTGAAGGACTGGCATTCCCTATTATTGCAGCTTCAGGGAATAATGGGTCCCTTCCCCATGCCCAGCCTACTGATAAAAAATTGGAAACAGGTGAATTTCTCACACTGGATTTTGGATGTGTTGTAGGCGGCTATTGCTCTGACATGACCAGAACCATCGCACTGGGTGAACCGGAACAAGAGCTGCGGGAAATATACCAGATTACACTTGATGCTCAGCAGAAGGCTTTGGATATCATAGGACCGGGCTTGACCGGCAAAGAGGTGGACAAACAAGCCCGGGATCACATATATTCAAAAGGTTATGGTGAGCATTTCGGACACGGATTAGGGCATGGTGTTGGATTGAATGTTCATGAGGCTCCCAGACTTTCAATGCGGGGCGATAAGATTTTGAAGCCCGGTATGGTGGTGTCCGTAGAACCCGGTATTTATCTGCCAGGTAAAGGAGGCGTACGAATCGAGGATCTGGTTGTTATAACAGAAACCGGATATGAGAATCTTGTGTATTCCGAAAAGGAACTTATTATATTATAATTCTATATTATACGTTTAGATGAAAGGATGATTTGATGATTTCAGCAGGTGATTTCAGAAAGGGCTTAACTGTGGAAATTGATAATGTGGTATTTATGATAGTAGATTTCCAGCATGTAAAACCGGGTAAAGGTGCAGCATTTGTCAGAACCAAACTGAAAAACATAATGACCGGGGGTGTGCTGGAAAGGACATTCAGTCCAACCGACAAGCTTCCCAGAGCGCATGTGGAAACCAAGGAAATGCAATATCTGTACAACGATGGCTCCCTGTATTATTTTATGGATATGGATACTTATGAACAGATCCCTCTTAACCGCTCCCAGGTAGAGGATGCCATGCAGTATGTTAAGGAGAACTCCAATGTGATCATCAAGTTCTTTAAGGGAGCTGCCTTCTCAGTGGAGCCTCCCAATTTTGTGGAGCTGGAAGTTACACAAACTGAACCCGGTTTTAAGGGGGATACGGCGACCGGAGGAAACAAGCCTGCTACTCTGGAAACAGGTGCTTTGATTCAAGTTCCTTTGTTTATCAACATTGGTGATGTTGTTCGGGTTGATACCCGCACAGGGGAATATATGGAAAGAATCTGACAGCATGATGGATAAAATCATGCATAATGGTAAAACCTATCAGGGGAAGAAAAGGAGGCATAAACATGTTTGATCTGAGCGAGAAAGTATCCTATATTCGCGGACTGGCAGAAGGCATGGGGCTGGATATGGAGACCAATGAAGGAAAGCTCCTGTCTCATATCATTGATGTACTGAGCGATATGGCTCAAGCCATAATTGAACTGGATGCTGCGCAAGCAGAGATAGAAGAATATCTGGAAACCATCGATGAGGATTTGGCGGATATGGAAAATGCAGTCTTCGAAAAAGATGATGAGGACGATGACGAAAATACCTATTATATTGAAGTTGAGTGCCCTCACTGTCACGAAACGGTCTTTTTTGATGAGGATATTTTTGATGACGATAACGACATTGTTTGCCCAAACTGCAGTGAAACCATATATTCTGAGGATGAATACAATAAGGAAAGTGATCCGGACTAATCCTGGCTGTTCCTGGACGGACAGAAGAGTTTTACCTTAACCCATTTCATATGTGTTTGGATTGAAATATACATATCAAAAAACATGGACTACTACTTGTCCATGTTTTTTTATTTTGTGGTGATATTTGGGATAAGCCTTTCATAAGTATAGATTAAGCGAAGGAGGTAGCTGTATGACCTTATTACCACAGATGAAGGATTCCACACTGGAATGGCAGGAAGCAATTTTCGAAACGCTTCCTGATACCATTCGGAAAATCATCCGTAGCCTGCCTGTCCCCCTAATTCAGGATATGGAAGAAATCAATATTAGGGAGAATCGTCCCTTAATGGTTTACAGCCGGGGGAGAGACTATTTTGTGTGCCCTGATGGAAGTGTCTGTACGCATCTGGAAAGAGCTTACATTGTTACTGCAGATGATACCCGAGAACTTATGCAATTAATTTCAGATTACTCCATTTATGCGTTTGACGAGGAAATACAGAATGGGTATATCACGCTGAGGGGCGGGCATCGGGTAGGAATAACCGGTAAAACAGTGTTGGATAAGGGACAAATCAGAACCATGAAACACATCAACTCCTTCAATATACGTATTTCCAAAGAAGTTATAGGTGCAGCAAACAAAATTATGCCCTTTCTGTTGTCAGGAAAAAAGGTGTACCATACCCTGGTTCTTTCTCCTCCGCAGATGGGAAAAACTACATTGCTGCGTGATATTGCCAGAAATCTCAGTGATGGATTCCCTGGTTACAGGGGTGTAAAGGTAGGAATAGTAGATGAGCGCTCTGAAATTGCCGGCTGCTGGTATGGTCTGCCCCAGAGGCAGGTAGGCATTCGCACTGATGTTTTGGACAGTTGTCCCAAGGCTGCAGGCATTATGATGATGATTCGCTCCATGTCACCGAGAATAATACTGACGGATGAGATAGGCAGGCCTGAGGATGCTGCTGCTATTGAGGAAGCTTTGAATGCAGGCATCACCATCATAACATCAGCACATGCAGCTGATCTGCAGGATGCCTTGGCCAGGCCCTTCCTCTCCAGGATATTGGAGAGAAGAATATTCGAAAGAATAGCCGTATTGGGCGATTCTCTCGGTGTTGGAACCCTGGAAAAAATCTATGCAGAAGATTATTCCAGCCAACTTCTGAACAGGCCCATTCGTTGAAAAGGAAGATGCTATATGCTTATAAAGCTCATTAACAGCGGTGTTATTGTTCTGTGCTCCACCCTTATCGGGTTGGAAATATCGAAAAGATACGCTTTCCGTACAAGAGAATTGAGTGCTTTACAAGGGGCTTTGTCCCGGCTGGAAACTGAAATAATCCATTATGCCTCCCGCCTTCCGGATGCATTGGTTCGTATCGGAGAATCAATTGGAGGTGGTACCGGAAAGCTGTTCCATAAGACTGGAGAATTACTTTCTCTAAAGAAAAAATTTACCGTATCAGAGGCCTGGTGCTCTTCGCTGGAGGAGCTGAAGAAAGAACTATATTTACAACAAGAGGACATGGATATACTTCGCAGATTTGGTGATCAGCTGGGAAGCAGTGACAGGGAAGGACAAGTCAGGTTTATCAGGCTTACATTACAGCAGTTGCGTGAAGAAGAACAAAAAGCTAGGGCAGTTCGTGAAAAGTATGAGAAGATGTATCGAAGCCTGGGTTTACTCGTTGGAATTGCTCTGGCCATTATTTTGTTTTGAATGGAGGAACAGCAGATGAATGTGGATCTTATTTTTAAAATTGCAGCTGTTGGAATTCTGGTTGCTGTCATCAATCAGGTGCTTCTGAAAGCCGGCCGGGAGGAAATGGCTATGATGACTACATTGACTGGAATTGTTATAGTCTTGCTTATGGTTGTCAACCTGATTAATCAGCTGTTTCAAAGCATCAAGTCAATTTTTAAGCTGTATTAAAGATAACTGACCATATCGGAAGTAAAAACTGAGTGATAATACACAGCTTTGTTCGAAGGTGATTTTATGAGTATACTGCAAATAACTGCCATTGGTCTGGTTGCAGCCCTGCTGATAATGATTGTCAAGCAGCAGAGACCTGATATCGCATTGATAATCGCTTTGGCAGCGGGTTCCATACTTTTAATCATGATGCTGGGCAATATAAAAGTCATTGTTTCCACCATAGAGGATATGGCAAGGAAAGCCAGTCTTGACTCTGTTTATCTGGCTACTGTATTAAAAGTAGTCGGAATCGCCTATATTGCTGAATTTGGTTCGCAAATCTGCAAAGACTCAGGGGAGGGGACCATTGCATCCAAAATAGAGTTGGGGGGGAAAGTACTGGTTATGATTTTAGCCTTGCCGATTCTGACAGCATTAATGGAGGCTGTTCTTAATATACTTCCATAGGGAAGGAGAACACTGATGAAAAGAAAGCTGTTTATTCTGGTTCTTGCATTTCTGCTGTTGCCTTCAAAGACCCTGGCAGCTCAGCAGGAATCAAAAGACTGGTACGAAAGTATGGAGTATTTGATAAATGATCAACTGAATAACCTGGATGTCAGTAGTTGGGAGCCCTTCTTGAAGTATATTCAGGAAGACAGCTCTGGTGTCATTGGAAAGAAAACAGCAGGAGAGTTGATAAGAGAGTTGATTGCCGGAAAGTTCAGCTTTACCTGGCAGGATATTTTTCACTCTGTTCTTTATGCCTTTTTTTATGAATTTCAGTTGAATCTGATGCTGATGGCTAAGATTATCGGAATAGCTGTACTTTGCAGCATTCTTCGCAGCATGGCTGATTCTTTCCAGAACTCTTCAGTCGGAGAAGTAGGATATTTTGTCTGCTATAGTGTCGTTATCATACTTATTATTCAAAGTATGATTTCTGTTTTGACAGTGGGTAAGACAAGCGTTGACAGAATGTCCGGGTTTATGCAGATCTTGTTCCCAATCCTTTTGGGGCTCCTTACCGCCATGGGGAATTTTGCGTCCGTTGCTGTAATGCAGCCAGCTGTTGGTGTCCTGGTAGGAACCGCCGGGTCCATACTGTCTCATATTGTATTTCCTCTGATTTCGCTTTCAGCTGTTATTACTATTGTAAATCATATAGGAAGCAGAATACAGCTCCATAGTCTGGGGAAATTGCTGAACAATTTGTGTATTTGGGTGCTTTCGTTTGTATTTACCATATTTATTGGAGTCCTGACAATTCAAGGTGCCATGACTGCATCATTTGATGGGATTTCCATACGTACAGCCAAATTTGCCATGGATACATTTGTTCCTATAGTTGGAAAGATGCTTTCTCAGTCATTGGATGCCGTTATCGGATGCTCCTTGTTGTTGAAAAATGCTGTGGGGACAGCAGGGCTTATTATAATAGGGCTCCTTTCCATGGCTCCTGCAGTGAAGATTTTTACCCTGATGTTTCTTTACAAACTCTCAGGCTCCTTACTGGAACCAATTACAGATAAGCGCATTGCGGATTGCCTCAATGGAACAGGAAATGTTTTGCTCGTTCTGCTTGTTACCGTACTTGGTATTGCTCTAATGTTTTTCTTAACGACAGCTCTGATGATTGCTGCAGGGAATACTGCTGTAATGCTGAGGTGAAATATTAACATGAAGACAATCATTGGTGAATGGATTGTCAACCTGGTTATCATAGCCATATTGGCTGTCTTGATGGATATGATCCTGCCAAACGGGAATATGAAAAAATATACCGGACTCTTGTTCGGCCTGATTATTCTTATTATGTTTTTACAGCCATTACTGCAACTAATTGGCCAAGCATCGGATTTGGAAGTAGGAATTTTCCAAAATTATCTAACTCAGTCCAGTGAAGCTGCAGCTTTTTACAGCAACCAAACTGAAAAAAGCCAGAGAGAAAACCTGGAGCAAATTGTAAAAGAAAACCTGGAAAAGGATTTGGAAATGGAACTGCAGTACAGGGGGAATTTAGACAATGTAAAAGTCAACATTGTCTTTGACCAGGTAAATGGAGCATACAATTTTTCAGAAATTAAGTATATTGAAGTTACAGCTTCCCTGAAAAGTCAGCAGATATGGATTGATCCCGTCATAATCGGACGGGATAAAAAAACAAGTGACATTATGGTGGATGACATAGTGATGGGGTTGAAGGAATACATATCTCAGCTCTATGACATAGATTCTGACAGTATTTATATTAAAGGATATTGAGTAAATTTGAAGGAGTGAGTAATATGGAAAAGCTTTCTTATGGCAGAATTTTTCTTAATAGACTAAAAAAAATCCAAAATATTGAGTATTTTATTTTTATATTGGCCATAGCAATAATAATAGGCTTGTTTGGCAACTGGTTTCTCCCAGCAGATAAAGATCAGGAAGTTGGTTCAGTTCAGGAATCGGACAGAAGTGAAGTTCCTGCTCCGCAGGAAGCAAAGGGCGAGGATCTTGAATACCGTCTGCAGCAGGTATTATCTGCAATCAAGGGTGCTGGAAGAACTGAGGTAATGATTACTTATAAATCGGGAAAGGAGCTGATTCCTGCTATGAATACTACCGTATCCAATATCGAAACAGAAGAACAGGACAGCAGTGGAGGAATTCGTAGAGTGAGTCAAAGCGATACCAACAGTCAACTTGTAAACATGACTACATCAGAGGGGTCGAAGCCTCTGATAACAAGGGAAAATCAACCCGAGATATTAGGCGTCATAGTGGTAGCTGAAGGGGCTGGGGATATTCAGGTAAGGATGGAACTGCAGAAAGCCGTCCAAACAGTACTGGGGGTCCGCTCCAATCAGGTGGATATTTTTGTTATGGAAGACAACGAGGTGAGGAGATGAGAAAATTGTTGATAATTCGCAGGAAGAATATTATTGTAGGCTTGCTGGTGATTCTATTGATCATTACCGGGTACCTGAATTTTCGGTTTAATCAGAATGCGGCTCCGGCAGTAAATCCCAAGGATAACAAGACTTCGGAAGCAGATACGGATGAGAATCCTCAGACCGGCAGCCATGGGAACAAGGGACAGGGGGAAGCAGATGAAAATCATTTAACCTCGGGAGGAAAAATTACCGTTACGGATTTGGATGAATCCCCCGGTGAGGAATCTTCACAGGCAGCATCCTCCAGTGCAGCATTTTTCAGAGACTATAGATTTGAAAGAAAACAAAACAGAAGCAAGGAAGTGGAATATATTAATTCTGTAATTAATAATCCCAATTCCGATCCGGAGATGATAAAGGAAGCGCAGATGCAGCTGCTGGAAATCACTGAAAACATGGAAGCGGAAATGTCAATAGAGAACCTTATAAAAGCAAAAGGTTTCCGGGATGCAATTGTAATTATTCACAGGGATAATGTCAACGTGATTGTTGACAAGGCTGAACTGGTTCCGGAAGAAGTAGCCATGATTTTGGATATAGTGAGAAGAGAATCAGGCAAAGAAGTTGAAAACATAAAAATAATACCCAAGATTTGAATGAAATGGAATAGAACTATTTGTAAATATACATCTTCTTTGGTATAATAAAAACACAAATTATGGAATGGGAGGTGGAAGTGTTGACGCAACAAACTTCCGAAGATTATGGCAAGGTGACATTTGCTGATGAGGTAGTAGCCATCATAGCCGGCCTTGCAGCTACCGAAATTCCGGGTGTAGCGGCTATGAGCGGAGGCATCGCCGGAGGAATAGTGGAAAAGCTTGGCAGAAAGAATTTGGCAAAAGGCGTAAAGGTTGAGGTAGGCGAGAAAGAAACCGCTATTGATCTGTTTATCATAGTAGAATACGGAGTCAGGATTCCCGAATTGGCCTGGAACATTCAGGAGAATGTAAAAAAGGCAGTCGAGAATATGACTGGGCTTAATGTAATAGAGGTAAACATACATATTCAGGGTATAAATTTCGAAAAGGAAACCAAAGCAGAAGAACCACCACCTAAAATCCGCTAGAGCAAACCCTCTGATTATTCAGAGGGTTACTGACATTTAAACACAAGATGATATTGTAAACATTCTGCTGTAATGGAAAGGAATGTAAAGTATGAAAATAAAGCTTTTTGACCGCCTTCTCCTTACCATAATGACATTAATTATTATCTTGCTTTCTCTAATTCTCCTGAGTGTCGCTCTACAGATTATCCCAGCAGCTGACATAGCTGATCTATTATCTGAAGTATCTTACGGCTGGCCTGCAATTATCCTTGGTGTCATATCCCTTGTTTTGTTTCTTGCAGGCATTCGCCTGCTGGTTGCCGGTTATGCAAGAAATAAACCACTCAGTGCTCTTTTGGCCAATACCGACTTGGGTGTAATCCGAATATCCATAAATACATTGGATACTCTCACGCAAAAAGCTGTCCGGCATTTTAAGGAAGTTAAGGAAGTAAAGAGTGTTGTTCTGGCTGACCCTGAAGGAGTGCGGGTCCAGCTCAAGATTAGTGTTCTGCCCGAAGTCGTAATGCCTGAGCTGTCAAGAAATATTCAGGAAAAGGTAAAGGAGTACGTGGAAGCCCTGTCTGGCATTCAAGTCAGAGAAGTACAGGTATATATAGATAATCTGAGTGTTGAAAAGCAGGCCCGTGTAGATTAGGAGGTTGGAGATGAAGCATTTTCAGGAATGGCTTACAGCTGCCTTTGCCAATCACAAGGGTAAAAAGGTAGGATTCCTGTGCGGCCTGATCTTTGGAATTCTTATATTAACACTGGGCTTTTGGCGAGGCATATTTCTTACAATAACGGTCAGCCTTGGTTGCTGGCTGGGCAGCTTCCATGACAGAAAAGAGAGTTTTCTTGCTTTTTTGGAAAAGATTATACCAGACGGAGTACGAAATAAGATGTCATGAAACACCGATTTGTCAGACAAAGAAGATACCTTTTGACTGATGCAGAAACAAAAGAAGTACAAACTTAACAATCAATTAATAAAGGCAGGAGGGAAGAATGTCTAGAAAATCAGCAAGAGAAGCTGCTATGAGTCTGCTTTATCAGAAAATATTTACTGAGGATTACGATATAGAGAAATTACAGAGTATGGTGGATGGCAGGCTGGATCTCGACGAAAAGGACATGTCATATATTGAGGATATCCTCAATGGCTGCAACCGTAATATGGACAAAATTGACGAAATTATCCGTTCAGGCAGTATAGGCTGGAGGTTTGATCGGATTTCCAAAGTAGATCTTTCCATTTTGCGGCTGGCCTTGTATGAAATACTGTATCGTGATGATATTCCTGAGAGCGTTTCCATTAATGAAGCCGTGGAACTGGCCAAAAAATACGGCGGAGAGAAAACCGGCTCATTTGTTAATGGTATCTTGGGAAACTTCATTCGCAGCAGAAACAAATGAAATTTATACTTGGCATTGACACCAGCTGCTATACCACATCCCTGGCCGGAGTCGGTCTGGATGGCACAGTTCTTTTCAATCATCAACTGCTGCTGGACGTACCTGAGGGAAAGTATGGCCTTCAGCAATCCGAAGCCTTGTTCCACCATCTGAAGAATCTTCCGCTGCTCACAGACTCCATACGGGAACTCATACCGGATGGGGAGATTGCAGCTGTATGCGCCAGTGTACGGCCCCGGCCGCAGAAAGATTCTTACATGCCTGTTTTTTTGTTTTCCCACCATATAGGACAGGCTGTCGCCGACCTGACGGGAACACCTTTTTACCCTGTCAGTCATCAGGAAACTCATATTATGGCCGGCTTGTATTCTGCCAACGGTCCGAACAGCAGCCAATTTCTCGCTTTGCACTTATCCGGCGGTACTACAGAATTATTGCATGTTACATCCCAAGAAACCGGATTTGACATAAAGCTGATAGGAAATACCCTGGATCTGTCTGCCGGACAATTTGTGGATCGCATTGGTGTGGCTATGGGGCTGCCTTTTCCTGCCGGCCCATATTTGGAGCAATTATCCCTGTCCGGTACAGGCCTTAGTTCCATAACTGGTTCGGTAAAGGGACTGCATGTTAGCTTTTCAGGTCCTGAAACCCAGGGACAGATGCTGATTCGAAAGGGAGAAGCCTATCCTGAAATAGCCTATGCAGTATACGACTTGTTGATCCGGGTTATCAGCAAATGGATCTTAAACGCAGTAAGTAAGGGATATACCAATAAAGTGCTTCTTGTTGGCGGAGTTTCTTCCAGCAGGATCCTACGGCAAGGTCTGCAGGAAAGATTAAGCAAACGCAACCGCTCCATCCGATTGTATTATGCTGATCCAAAGCTTTCCAAGGACAACGCTGTCGGTACTGCTTTACTGGGTCTGCAGGCCTATCAAAACCAACACATTAAATGAATGGAGGAGTATCATGGCAAAGCTGATAGACGGCAGGGCGTTAGCCAGGCAAATCAGACAAGAATTAAAAGAGGATATACTGACTTTAAGGAATCAACACAATTTGGTTCCGGGGCTGACAGTGATTTTGGTAGGCGATGATCCCGCTTCTCATGTCTACGTTCGTAATAAGGAGCGTGCATGTTCCGAGGTTGGAATCCATTCCAATGTAATACGGATGAATGCTGAAGTGACAGAGAAGGAGCTGCTTGATACCATAGAAGGATTAAATAATGACGATAAAGTCCATGGAATATTGGTGCAACTGCCTCTGCCGGATCATATCAATGAGAAAGCTGTAATCAACGCAATTAAACCGGCTAAAGATGTGGATGGATTTCATCCGGTTAACAGCGGAATGCTGATGACAGGTCAGGCAGTGCTTGAACCCTGCACACCTAAGGGCATCATACGATTAATTGAAGAGACAGGCTGCATTATAGCCGGTAAACATGCAGTCGTCATTGGACGAAGCAATATTGTAGGAAAGCCGGTAGCAATGATGCTGCTTCAGAAACATGCTACCGTTACAATAGCCCATTCCCGCACCCAGGACCTGGCAACCGTTGCCGCTAGTGCAGATATTTTGGTTGTTGCAATCGGCAAACCTCAATTAATAGACGACAGTTATATCAAAAAAGACGCTATAGTTATTGATGTTGGTACAACCAGGGTCAATGGAGCCCTTATGGGTGATGTTAAATTTGATAAGGCAACTGAAAAGGCGGCTTATATTACACCTGTTCCCGGAGGAGTAGGTCCAATGACCATTACTATGCTTTTGGAAAATACATTGATCGCTGCAAGGAACAGTATATGAGCAGAACTATTTTTACCGTTCATCAGCTGAATGACTATGTCCGCATTCTCCTGGCCAGGGATCCCATTCTTAAAAATGTAAGGGTCCGAGGAGAGGTTTCCAATTTCAAACTTCATACATCAGGTCATATGTATTTTTCCCTGAAGGATGAACAGGCTCGAATCCAATGCGTACTATTCAGGCAAAAAAGGACCGGTCTGGGATTCCTGCCCCGGGACGGCATGCAGGTGATAGCAGCTGGTGCTGTTTCCATTTATAACAGAGACGGTCAATACCAATTGTATGTCGAATCGCTGGAGCAAGACGGATTGGGAGATCTTCACCTGGCCTTTGAGGAACTGAAAAAAAGACTGCGGGAAGAAGGCCTTTTTGATGACAGGTTTAAAAAAAACCTGCCTCTTTTCCCTAAAAAAGTAGCTGTCATAACTTCCCATACCGGAGCTGCAGTCCAGGACATTATTCATGTTATCAGGCAACGCAATGCACATGTGGATATTCTTATTCTGCCTGTGGCAGTTCAGGGGCAGGGGGCTGCTGAGCAGATTGCCAGAGCTATTGATTATGCTAATACCAGAAACGACATCGATTTACTCATCATCGGCAGAGGCGGCGGTTCACTGGAGGAATTGTGGGCATTTAATGAAGAAGAGGTAGCCCGGGCTGTATTCCGCTCGGAATTACCTGTAATATCAGCAGTCGGCCACGAAACAGATTTTACAATAGCAGATTTTGTTGCCGACCTTCGGGCTGCAACTCCGTCCAATGCTGCAGAATTGGCTGTGCCGGTGACCAGTTCCATATTGTCAGTAATAGATGGTTTGAAAAATAAACTGATGAATACCATAAATGGATATTTGATGGGAAAGCAGCACAAATTGAATTTAATCCAAAACCATTATGCATTTCAGATGCCAAGGCTGCTGATCGACCAACAAAGCCAATACGCGGACCAGTTGTCACAAAGAATTGCCAATGCCATGCAATCAGCTTTACAAAGCCGGGAAGAACAATTAGCCAGGGCGGCTTCTTCTTTGGAGGCAATGAGTCCCTTAAAGGTGTTGCACAGGGGATATGCCATAGTGTCTCCTGAGGGAATGAGAACTTCCATACGTTCCATTCAACAGCTTGCCCCGTCTCAGCGTGTTACCGTTCTTTTTCATGACGGACAGGCAGTGTGTCGAGTGGAAGAACTGCAGCATGAATAAAATATGCAGGAAGATAGAATATAGGAAAACAAGGAGCTAAGTGAATGAAGAACACAATACCTGGCGAGCAGGGTCTCACCTTTGAAGAAGCAATAAAAGAATTGGAAGACATAGTCCTTACTTTGGAAGAAGGTACCGTTTCCCTGGAGCAATCCCTGGAGCTGTATAAACGAGGTATTATTCTTATAGAATTCTGCAATAAACAACTGACTGAAGCCCAGGGAGTTGTCAGTCTATTATCGCGGAGCAGAACCGGAGAACTGGAGGAAATCTCCATAGAAGTTCCCGAAAAGGATGAGAACTGAAAATATGAGCTTTCAAGTCACCTATCGAAAGAAAGTGGAATACATTAATCAAGGTCTGAGCATTCTTCTCGAACAAAGACCATGTTATCCTACCCTGCTGAATGCTATAAAGTACAGTATTCAGGCAGGAGGGAAACGGCTGAGGCCGGTTCTGTTTTTGTCTGCCTTTGAATTGGCTTCGCAGGTATGCAGTCAAAGAGCACCAATGCCAGGTGAATTGGATCAGGTGCGGCCGATGGCGTGTGCCATTGAGATGATTCATACGTATTCTCTTATTCACGATGATCTTCCGGCCATGGACGATGATGATTACCGCAGGGGCAAACCCACCAATCATAAGGTGTTTGGTGAAGCAACTGCCATTCTGGCGGGGGACGGGCTTCTGAATCTGGCGTATGAGGTAATGCTGGAGAATTTACCTGCTGTTGTGGAGAAACTGCCGGATTATCTCAGGGCTATGTCAGTCATAGCCGGTGCAGCCGGTATTTCCGGCATGATCAGCGGTCAGTGTGCAGATATGGAGATTCAAAGCAATAATAGCTGTGAAGACAGACTGACCTATATACACGCTCATAAAACCGAGGCCCTTATTACCAGTGCCCTTAAAGCAGGTGTTATGTTAAGGGGCGGGAGTATGGATATGCTGAATGCAGTTTCCGGCTATGGAAAGGCTCTTGGACTGGCGTTTCAGATTACGGATGATATTTTGGATTTGACAGGAGACCTGGCCCAGCTGGGTAAGGATCCCGGCAGCGATAAAAAAATGGGAAAGCTTACATATCCTGCTAAATATGGATTGAGTGAATCCAAAAGAATGGCGCAAAGGTATATTGAACAGGCAATTCACTTTTTGAAGCCCTTTGGCAGGAATGCTGAGTTTCTGGTATCGCTTGCTAACTCTATATTGGATAGGAATCAATAAGGGGGATCCATTTGATCATTTTCAATGAAATTCTTGACAACAAAATAATTTGGGTAAGTCTGCTCGCCTGGTTCATTGCACAATTTATAAAAGTATTGCTGACCATAATGTTTGGCAAACAATTGGATCTGACCCGCTTCGTAGGTTCAGGCGGAATGCCCAGTTCCCATTCCGCCCTGGTTGTCAGCATGGCAACCTCGATAGGGTATGCTAATGGATTCAATTCCTCTATTTTTGCCTTGTCCGCAACAGTTGCTTTGATAGTGATGTATGATGCAGCAGGTGTTCGAAGAGCAGCCGGAAAACAAGCAGCAGTACTAAACGAGATTGTGGAGGAACTGCAGGCACATCGTGGGATAAGGGAGGAAAAGCTTAAGGAATTGCTGGGTCATACTCCAATAGAAGTAATTGCAGGTGCTGCTTTGGGAATCTTGATTGCCTTTATCTTTCGCTGAATATCGTTGAAAGGCTGCCAAAGCATATGATATAATTTTTATTCAATTGCAATGCGCAGACTGCATTGGCAATTAGTATTAACTCCTAATAATAGAAAGGAATCCGCAATGACGCTGCTTGAAAGGATAGAGAATCCCAGGGATTTGAAACATTTGAGTCAGGCTGAACTGAAAAGTGTTGCTCAGGAAATCCGGCAGTTTATTTTGGAAAAAGTAGCACTCAACGGTGGTCATCTGGCCTCCAATCTTGGCGTTGTTGAATTAACAATTGCTCTTCACTATGTATATAACAGCCCTGTTGACAAAATTATATGGGATGTTGGTCACCAGTGTTATGTACACAAGATTCTTACCTCCCGCAGAGAGCAGTTTGATACCCTTCGCCAATTCGGCGGGATAAGCGGTTTTCCAAAACGGGAAGAAAGCGTTCATGATGCATTTGAAACCGGCCACAGCAGTACATCTATATCTGCAGCACTGGGTATGGCCAAGGCACGCGATCTTAAAAATGAATCCAATCATATTTTGGCAGTAATAGGGGATGGAGCTCTGACCGGCGGAATGGCTTTTGAAGCCTTAAATGATGCCGGGCGGCTCAACAGCAACCTTACAGTAATCTTAAATGACAATGAAATGTCCATAGCCCCAAATGTAGGAGCTATGGCTGCTTATCTATCCAGAATTCGTTCCAATCCCCGTTATAAGTGGTTCAAGAAGGAAATTGGGCAGATTCTTCGCAAATTCCCCTTTGGAGGATATTGGATGGCTGAAAAAGCGGAAAAATTAAAAAACAGCCTGAAGTACCTCCTGGTACCTGGTGTACTTTTTGAAGAATTGGGTTTCACCTATATCGGGCCGGTGGATGGGCATGACCTGCCTTTGCTGATCCGCATATTGGAGCGTGTCAAGCAGATTAAAGGGCCTGTCCTGGTTCATGTTGTTACGCAAAAGGGAAAAGGTTATCGCTTCTCCGAGTCCAATCCTGCTCAGTATCATGGTGTAACTCCTTTTGATTTAAACAAAGGTCGGAAAAGTGAAAAAAAGACCGTTTCCTATTCCAGAACCCTGGGTAAGCATCTTTCCCAATTGGCGCATACAAATCCTGAAATTGTAGCAATAACTGCAGCTATGCCTGATGGAACGGGGTTGTCCTATTTTCAGGAAGAACACCCCGGGCGATTCTTTGATGTTGGTATAGCGGAACAGCACGCGGTAACCTTTGCCGCAGGTCTGGCTGCCAGCGGCATGAAACCAATTGTAGCCATCTATTCCACATTCCTGCAGCGAGCCTATGATCAAATAGTTCATGATGTCTGCAGGCAGAATTTACCTGTGATATTTGCTGTTGACAGGGCTGGGCTGGTTGGGGAGGACGGAGACACCCATCATGGTATTTTTGATATCAGTTTTCTGCGTCATATACCCAATCTTCATGTTATGGCTCCAAAGAACACCCAGGAATTAAGGCATATGCTGGATTTCTCGCTTCAGCTTAACAAACCGGTAGCTATCAGATACCCCAAGGACAATTGCGGAATGAGCGAAGAACTGCCCAGCAGCCCTTTACTGGATCTTCGGTGGGAAATGCTGATTCATGGTTCAGATGTTCTTGTTTTGGCAGTGGGTTCTATGGTGGAGACCGCTTTGGAGGCAGCAGACATATTAAGAGGACAAGGGTTGAATCCGACAGTTGTCAATGCACGTATCATCAAACCTCTTGATACCAAAATGATGGACGAATTGCTGCAAAGCCATTCAAGTCTTTGGGTAACGATTGAAGACAATTTGGAAGAAGGGGGATTTGGCAGCGCTGTCAATGAATACCTTGTGAACAAGGGAATGGAGGTAAGGATAAAGGTCATTGGTTTACCGGATCAATATATTCAGCATGGAACCGTGGAAGAGTTGAGAGAATCTCTTGGACTCAGCCCTGCCGATATTGCCGCTCAGGTTTGCTCCATGATCAAAAAGGAGATATTACATGCAGGATTGCCGTAAGGAACGAATTGATGTTCTGCTATTCAAAAAAGGACTGGCAGAAAGCAGGGAAAGGGCAAAACAACTGGTAAAAGCAGGGCTGGTATATGTTAACGGCCAAAAAGTGGATAAACCAGGCACCACTATATGGTCAGACAAGGATATAGAGCTCAAAGGTGTTGTCAACCCTTACATCAGCAGGGGCGGTTTGAAACTGGAGAAGGCACTCCGGCAGTTTAGTATACAAGCTAAAGATCTTGTATGGATGGATATTGGTGCTTCGACCGGCGGCTTCACACACTGTTTATTGCAGCACGGAGCCAAAAAAGTCTATTCCATAGATGTGGGCTGCGGGCAATTGGCTGAACAGCTTAGGAAGGATCCCAGGGTTGTTGCAATGGAGGGTACTGACATTAGGAATTTACAAAGAAACCATCTTATAGAACTGCCAAGAGGAGCAGTAATTGATGTATCCTTTATTTCCATTGTGCTGATTCTTCCTGTGGTTAAGAAGCTTCTGGATTATGACAGCCATATAATTTGTCTGGTAAAACCACAGTTTGAGGTAGGAAAGGGCAGGGTAGGAAATAAGGGAGTTGTCCGGGATGCTATCCTGCATCAGGAGGCACTGCAGAAGGTTTTGGAATGTGCAGTTGCTCTTAATCTACAGATCCGGAATCTGAGTTTTTCTCCTATTACCGGGCGTGAAGGAAATATTGAATTTCTTGCATATCTTTATTATGGAGACAAAACATCAGCCGAAGTAAATATTCCGGCCTTATCCAGGACAGTGGTCCGGCAAGCCCATGATTTTTTTACAGGCAGGTGATTTAATGGTAAAGATAGGAGTTGTATCAAATTTATCCAAAGATCCCACAGGAGAATATACTAAAGAGGTTTTGCAGGGAATGGTTCAGCGAAATATGAAGCCTCTTGTTACAACAACAGTACATAAACTGATAAAGCAGGGTATATTGCTTGGGGAGATGGAGCTGTATCAATTATCTGATCTTATTTTGGTATTGGGCGGAGACGGCACCATTTTGCAAACCGCTCGTCAGGCAGCCAAGTTCGGAAAACCTTTACTGGGTATAAACATGGGCCGTCTGGGTTTTCTGGCTGAAGCGGAAATGAGCGATTTGACAATGATATTGGACAAGCTGGCTTCAGGCAACTATCAAATTGAAAACAGAATGATGCTGGAAGCACGATTAATTCGCAAGGATCAACCTGCAGAGCAATATCTCGCACTAAATGATATTGCTGTAGCAAAAGGTTCTTTTGCCAGAATAATACATCTGAACTTAACAATTAACGGTGAATTCGTCAATCACTATGCAGCAGACGGACTGTTGATATCCAGCCCCACAGGCTCAACTGCATACTCCCTTTCTTCTGGAGGGCCTGTTATTTATCCAGGTATGGAATGCCTGCTTATGACCCCTATCTGTCCTCATACTTTGACATCAAGGCCTATAGTAACCAATGCAGATTCCATAATGGAGATCGAGGTAATAGACAAGAACCGAGATATTCAGCTGACCTTGGATGGCCAGCAGGCAGTTGACCTGCAGGAGGGAGATCGGATCGCTGTAAGTAAGTCCCCTCTGAAAACACAACTGGTTCGTCTTTCCGGCTATGGTTTTTTCAAGCTTCTTAGGGACAAGCTGGCAGCCAGGAATGATGAGTTTATTCAAAAAAGAATGGAGCGTGACAGTATATGAAATATGAGAGACATGCCATGATATTAAAGATTATTGAAGAAAAGGATATTGAAACTCAGGAGGAACTGGCTGCCGAGCTTAGAATGAATGGCATGGATGTTACCCAAGCCACGGTATCCAGAGATATAAAAGAACTTCGCCTGGTTAAAGTATTGGGAAAGTCCGGGGTATACAAATATGCTGCCATGGAACGCACCGACTCAGATATGTCAGAGCGATTGTTTCGTGTATTCTCTGATTCTGTCATTTCCATGGATTTCGCCAGGAATTTGATTGTAATCCGAACTATTGTTGCAGGGGCACAGGCTGCAGCATCAGCTATCGATTCCATGAATTGGCCTGAGATTATCGGATGCATAGCCGGAGATGATACCATTTTGGTGGTTGTACGGGAAGATTCCATGGTTCCTGATGTATTAAAGCGATTTTCCAAGCTAATGCGCCAATAAGTCAGAACAGATTGCAGTTTCATTCTCAATCAGGATGGTTGGGGGGATAAATTTGCTACGTGAAATATCAATCCAAAATATTGCACTTATTGACGAGTTAAACCTGGTCTTTGACGAAGGATTCAATGTGCTGACCGGTGAGACCGGTGCAGGTAAATCCATAATCATTGATGCAGTAAATCTGGCTTTGGGAGAAAGAGCAGCACGGGATTTGATACAAACCGGAAAGGAGTTTGCTCGGGTAGAGTTGCTCTTTCAATTAAAAGACCTGGGTCGGGTAAACAGTGTGTTAACAGATTTCGGGATTCAGCCTGAAGAAGATGGCAATTTGCTTCTTATGAGGGAATTAACGGTACAGGGTCGAAATACATGCAAGGTAAACGGCCGTTCGGTTACTTTATCCATGCTTCGTGAAATAAGCAGACATTTGGTAGATGTACACGGGCAGCACCAGCATCAGTCCCTGCTGGCTGCTGAATCTCATATAGATTTCCTGGACAGGCTGGGAGAATCCGAACTGGCTGAATTGAAAGCAGCCCTTGTACAAACATGGTCTGCCTGGCAGACGATCAGGAAGGAAATAAGCAGAATCGAGGGTTTGAATCAGGATGGTGAACGCCGCCGGGATATCCTTCTGTATCAAATAGAAGAAATAGAAAATGCCGCTCTTCAGCCAGGAGAAGAGGACGCTCTGCGGAAAGAAAGAGCCAGACTGGTGCATGCAGAAAAAATAGCAACTACAATAAATGATGCATATCAAAAGATATATAACAGTGATTCCAGAACCGTCTCTGTTTTAGACGGCCTTGCTGATATAGTAGGCCAGCTGCAGGGCATACGGGGCATTGATGATGGACTGGATGCCATTATAGGTCAATTGGAAAGCATACATTACAATATGGAAGATTCTGCCCGGGAACTCAGATCATACAGGGATGTTTTTTATTTTGATCCCGACAGGCTGGAGCAACTGGAAACCCGCCTTGAGGAAATATTTGCCATTAAGCGGAAGTATGGAAGAACTATAGAGGATGTACTGGAGCTAAAAAATGCCATGGAAACTGAGCTTGAAATACTGGAAAACAGTCAGGAAAGGTTGGAGGAGCTTCACAAGGAGTATAAGGAGAAATATAGGGAAGTTCTTCATTTATGCAGGGTATTATCCATGAAAAGAAAGAGTTGGGCTGAATTTCTGGAAAAGAAGCTGACAGAAGAACTGGCAGACCTTAACATGTCCAAAACAGCTTTTTCTGTATCCTTCTCCACGCCGGATCATGCACTGGCGGATGAATTGGAGATTGATGGAATTACCGAAAACGGATATGATACAATTGAATTTCTGATCTCACCCAACCCCGGTGAGCCGCTTAAACCCTTGGCCAAAATAATATCCGGCGGAGAAATGTCCAGAGTGATGCTGGCATTTAAAACCATATTAGGGGATTTGGATGAGATCCCAACCATGATATTTGACGAAATAGATGTGGGCATAAGCGGCAGAACTGCTCAGAAAGTAGCGGAAAAAATCGGTTCCATTGCAGGCAGCAGACAGGTCATATGTGTTACTCATCTGCCTCAGATAGCTTCCATGGCTGATTGCCATTTTCTTATAGAAAAAAGTGCTTCAGATAAGCACACCCAAATCAATGTTTCCAGGCTCAATTTATCGGAGAGGAAAGAGGAAATTGCCAGGATGATCGGAGGCACTGCTTTAACACAGCTCAGTCTGGAACACGCAGGTGAGCTGATTGAGCTCGCATTGCACCATAAGAGGAAAACAAGTGAATAAACATCACTTCGAAAATCATTGCATTTCCAATAGCATGAATATTATTCCCCGTATAAATCATTTTGTAAAGGTTACCTTAAAATTAGTTCCTGCTGATTTGAGGATAACAGAAAATGATTAATCGGGAGAGTAAAGGATGAGAAAATCAAGTATAAGGAAAACAACTGGAATTTTACTTGCATTGTTGTTTCTTGCATTTAACTATTCACCTCTGGTACAGGATGTCGTCCGGTTTCCTGCTGAACTGCAGATATTTGAAGGAGAAACCCAGATTCTGGACTTTGGTCTGCCTCTGCAGGCTAAGGTCAGCAACAATAATGAGATTAATGTTCTGAAATTCAATGGCGATACCCTTAAGGAAAAGCAGGTATATGATATAAGCAGGCCATTGTCCATTGAATCAATCAGCCAGGGTAATGTCAATATTGATTTCATGTTGTTTGGATTTATCCCGGTGAAGAAGCTGACCATCAACGTAACTTCAGCAAAGAAACTGGTTCCGGGGGGAAACTCAATAGGCGTGTCACTTTACACGAAGGGGGCTTTGGTGGTAGGAACTTCGGATGTGACAGACAAGAACGGCATTACTCATTTTCCAGCCATAGACGCAGGGCTGCTGCCGGGTGATATTATTGAAAAGGTAAATAATGTTACGGTAAAAGATGCCGAGCATCTGTCCAGACTGGTCAACAAAATGAAGGGCAAAGCAGTTGAACTGGAATGCAGAAGAGATAATCGTGTTTATATAACCCGCATCCATCCGGTACAGGATGCTGCAGACTCTAAATACAGATTGGGATTATGGGTAAGAGACAGCACTGCCGGTGTAGGCACGCTAACCTTTGTCGATCCCGATACCGGGTTTATGGGGGCCTTGGGTCATGCCATTACAGATGTGGATACAGGTGCCCTTTTGTCAGTAAAGGATGGTGAAATATCTGAATCTACCATCATAGATGTGAAAATCGGAAAGAAAGGACTTCCTGGGGAGCTGGTGGGTAATTTCACCAAAAACCGTAGAGTACTGGGAACAATCATTAAAAATACAACTTATGGTATCTATGGAAAAGCAGACAGGAAGATTTCCAATCCGCTCTACAAAAATTCTGTACCTGTTGCCTATCAATATAATATAAAGCCTGGAAAGGCGACTATTCTGACAACAATTGATGACAAGGGGATACAGGAATACGACATAATGATATTAAAAGTAAACCGGCAAACCACACCTAATCCCAAAGGATTGGTAATTGAAATCATCGATCCTGATTTGCTTGAGAAAACCGGAGGGATCGTACAGGGAATGAGCGGCAGTCCTATACTGCAGAATGGGAAAATAGTTGGTGCGGTCACTCATGTATTTGTGAATGACCCCAAAAAAGGTTATGGTATATTTATCGAATGGATGCTTGAAGAAACGAATAAGATCATTGAATAGTAAAGATTTTGGATTTTTGAGAATATTGCATCAATCGTGGCAGGAATCATTGTGGTTTTGTCGAATAGATAATATAAACTATAAAAAATAGAAACAATTGGTATTATTGTCGCAGATCTATAAATAAATTGGGGGGTTACTTCTATGAATGAGAAAATTACAGTGCTCATTGCCGATGACAATAAGGATTTTTGCGATATCATCGGTCAGTATCTGTCCAAACAGGATGATATCGAACTGGCAGGCATAGCTCATGATGGGGCAGATGCTTTAAATAAAATCAAAGAACTTAAGCCCGATGTAGTTGTACTGGATATCATTATGCCCCATATGGACGGGCTTGGTGTGCTGGAGAAACTCCATGAAGAGACCATGAATATCTGCCCCAAAGTGATTATTCTTTCCGCTGTAGGGCAGGATAAAATTACACAGAGAGCCATAGCTTTAGGAGCGGATTATTATATTGTCAAGCCTTTCGATTTGGAGGTTTTTGTTAAGCGTATCAGAGAACTGGCAGCTAATGAGTTCACTTTCCCGAATCAACTGCAATCCCCGGCTTCACTTTCTTCAGCCGTCATTTCACCGGAAATCAAGAAGGAACGCAATCTGGAAACGGAAATTACCAATATTATACATGAGATAGGGGTACCGGCTCATATTAAAGGTTATCAATACTTAAGAGAAGCCATTACCATGGTCGTTAAAGATATTGAGCTGTTAAGCGGAATAACCAAAGAACTGTATCCCGGAATCGCTCATAAATTCAATACAACACCCAGCAGAGTGGAACGTGCCATTCGGCATGCAATTGAAGTTGCCTGGAGCCGCGGCAGGGTAGAAACAATAAACAGGCTCTTTGGCTACACCATCCACGATGAAAAAGGAAAACCTACCAATGGAGAGTTTATTGCCATGGTTGCCGATAAATTGCGAATGCAGGCCAGAAAGGCATTCTGATACATATATTTTGAAATGCCCACAGAAAGACTAAGCCCCGTTTCGGTAGAAACATTTCCGAATACGGGGCTGTTTTATTGTGCATAAATTGTTAGATATTGCTAATGATACTAATGATTTTAAGTTTAGGGAGCCTGATGATTTTGATCCGAGGCTTTGCTAAGAAAGACAAAAAGACCAAAAATCTGATATATCGGCTGAATCCCTCTGATATAGCCGTGATACATCATCGCGACCTGGACGAAGTGGCAGCACTCCATCTGGTTGAATGCAGGGTTAAAGCCGTTTTAAACTGTGATTCCTCTATCAGTGGAAGATTTCCAAATCAGGGTCCCCTAATATTATTTGAAGCAGGTATTCCCTTATATGACAATCTGGGTTCGCATGTTTTTGAACAGATCAGGGATAGTGATTTAATAGAGATTTATGACGGAATCCTGTATCTTAACCAGGAACCTCTTTGCCGCGCTAACGTCCTGACCGGCAATGAAATAAAAATCAAAATGGAAGCGGCTTCTGAAAACATCCGGGATGTACTGCATGATTTTATAGACAATACGCTGGATTACGCTGAGAGAGAGAAGGATTACATTCTGTCTTCGGTCAATCTGCCTGCTTTGAATACAAGTATGAAATCCCGCCATGTACTTGTGGTCATCAGAGGGAAACACTATAAGGATGATCTGAAGACTATCCGGTCTTATATAGATGAAGTCAATCCCGTCATGATTGGCGTGGACGGCGGTGCGGATGCTTTATTGGAATTTGGTTATAAACCTGATCTCATTGTGGGTGATATGGATAGTGTCAGTGACAAGGCATTGTTTAAATGCAGACAAATTATTGTCCATGCATATCCTGACGGCAGTTCTCCCGGAATGGAGCGTATCAGGAAGCTGGGTCTGACAGCCAGTATCTTTCCCTATCCGGGCACCAGTGAAGATATTGCACTTATTTTGGCCTATGAGAACAAGGCGGAGCTCATTGTTGCCGTGGGAAGTCATACAAATATGATTGATTTTTTGGAAAAGGGAAGAAGAGGCATGGCCAGTACATTTTTAGTCCGTATGAAGGTAGGGTACAAGGTAATCGATGCCAAAGGCGTCAGCGAGCTTTATAAAAACAGAATAAAGCCATCCTATCTGGCAGCCATGTTATTTGCTGCCTTCTTTCCCCTTGCCCTGGTTGTCAGGATGTCACCGCTTATCAGGGAATGGTATCAACTGATAACTCTTCGCCTGAAAATTTTGATGGGGCTGTAGGTGAGCTAATGATAAATATCAGATATTATGTGTTTCTGTTGGTGGGGATTTTTTTGGCCATGGGACTGGGAATGATGATAGGAATTACACTGGAGAACCAGAACATTATAGAGAATCAACAAGCTCATCTGATTCGTCAGATCGAGGATCGATTTGTGAGCCTGCGCAGTGAATCGGAACAACTGAAGATGGAACTGGGCAATATGGAGGCCCAGAAGGAACAGTTACAACAATTGTCATCTCTGCTGCTTACGGAATTGATTCGGGACAGACTGACTGGAAAGAATGTAGCCATTATTTCCTTTTCCCAACAAGCGCCCATGAACACACTGTTGGATTTTTTCAGCATAACCGGTGCATCGGTCCAGTCTGCTGTAACAATATTTCCGGAAACGACTGTCGATATGGAAGGTACTGCAGGCGACATACTGCAGCCTGATGAATTTATGGCTGCTATGATAGAGGAATGGTTATACAGTGTGTGTTGCGGCGATAAAATGCCATCGATACAGGAAGCTGAGGAGCTGATGCTGGTATCCTATACCGGGCAGTATGAGTATCCGGTTGATATGATAATTCTTGCTGTTCAGGATACCTCTACGCTTGATTATGATCATCTGCTGATTCACAGCGCTTTGGATGCCAATATACCTATGGTAGTTGTTGATACCGGTGAGATAGATAATAGCGCAATGCCTCTGTACAAGGAAATGGGGGTCTCAACCGTGGATCATGTTGAAACGATATACGGCCGTCTTGCTCTTGCCTGCGTATTATCCGGCAACAGGGGAAATTATGGTTTTGGCAGCAATGCATTGGATCAGCTTCCCAGTCCCCTTTTTTCAGACCCGTACAGCAATTCAGATGACCTGTTGACAACTATTGGAGGGGAACTGCCATGAGCCTGAATGAACACACCATAGGTCTTATCATACCGGCTTATAATGAAGAAGAGCGGATTGGAGCGACTGTCCGGTCACTGGTTGGTCTATCATGGGTGGATCGGATACTGGTAATAGATGACGGTTCTACTGATCAGACAGCAGCTGCTGCCTCTGCTTCCGGAGCAGAAGTTATTTCCCTTCCAAAAAACAGAGGGAAGGCTTTTGCAATGAAGACCGGATTTGAGGCCATGCATACCGACATTGTAGTTTTTCTGGATGGCGATATAACAGAAGGTGCAGAACAGGCAAGGCGTCTGGTGACTCCGATTTGTGACGGAACCGCTGAGGTTGTAATTGCCAGGCTGAAAATGACCTCCGGCAAGGGCGGATTTGGATTTGTAAGAAAACTGGCGGAAAAAGGATTGCTTTTTCTGACCGGTCATAAGTTGACCAGTGTCTTGTCCGGACAAAGGGCGTTTCTGAGCAATATACTGACTGCAGATCATTTTGACTACAAAGGATTTGGAATCGAATTCGGGATGACAGTTGATTTGATTAGGCGAAACAGACGAATAAAGGAAGTTGATGTTGAAATGAAACATCAAGCAACCGGACGGGATCTCAGAGGCTTTATTCATCGATTTCGTCAATTTGTGGATATTTTGTGCGTATTCCTGGCAAAGGCCATGGATAGGGTTCATATAAAAGGAAATGCCTGTATACCAAAGGAGCAAGATAAAGTTTGAATATTGTCCCTCTTTTTCTTTCCTGTATAATTACAGCAGTATCCTACCTGGCTTTTAAAAAACAAATCCTGGCATTTCTGAAGCAAGAGAAACTGACAACTTACAACTATGCCGGCAATGAAGTGCTGAGCGCCGGTGGATTGATGATCATGGTTCCATGTACATTAGCTGCCCTGATGCTCTTTATGTACAAATCCGTTCCAACTTATTTGCTGTATGCATTAATGATGCCAATACTTGCTTTTGGCGGCATGTTGGATGATGTATTGGGGGATTCCTCATCAAAAGGCTTGTTAAGTCATGTTATTGCTCTTGTTAATGGAAAACTTTCAACAGGGATACTTAAAGCCTTAATCGGTTGTTTGATTGGTTTTATTCTGGCCAGGTGCAGATACAGCAAATTTATTATTTTTCTAATTGATATACTGTTATTTCCGCTTTGTGTAAATCTAATTAATTTGCTGGATCTCAGACCTGGTAGAGCTATCAAAGGATTTGGAATTGTGATCATTTTTATGGCAGCCGGTGCCGGATTTTCAGAATTACATTTCATTCTGCCGCCTGCTATAGCATTATTATTATACACCGGAGGAGAAATGAGGGAAGTCTATATGATGGGAGATACAGGAGCTAATATGCTGGGAGGAATTCTCGGATTCTATGGAGTGCTGGTCTTATCCTTACCTGTAAAATTGCTCGTATTGGTATGCCTGGGAGTTTTGCACATATTTGCTGAATTATATTCCTTGTCAGGCCTTATTGATAAAATATCATTTCTGAAAAAATTAGATATGCTGGGTAGAAATAATGAAGAGAGTTGATGACATCATGCTGGAGATGAAGATGGGCAGGGTTAAGGGAATTTTATCCCAAAGGGACGGGATAACCGAAGTTTTGCTGGATATTGACCACCCGGTAAAAAAAGCCCTTAATTACAACGAAGTAACAGGCGGGGTGTCCGTAGGCGATTTACTCTATTTGAACACTACTGCCGGTTCCCTTGCTTTAGGCACAGGCGGCTACCACTTTGTAATGGCAAACCGGGCTTATGAAAAACTGCCCGTATCGCCGGACGGACATGGAATGAAGATGCGCTATACACCTTTTCAGGTCAAGGTGTCCTTTATAGAAGAAGAATTTTCCGAACGGAGTGATGTTTTTGACAGCCCATTGGATCTGAGGGGCAGGTTGGTATGCTTTGGAGAACTTCACAGCATGATCCCGCCTTTGTGTGCCTATTTTAGGTATTACTGCAAAAGAAAGCTTCGAATCGGATATATCATGACCGATCATGCTGCACTGCCTGTACCTTTCAGCAAAAATATAGCATTTTTAAAAAACAGCAGGCTTCTTGACGCAGTTATTACTATTGGCAATGCTTTTGGGGGAGACAGGGAGTGCGTGAATATTTACACCGGCTTGCAAACAGCCTCCGAAGTAGAAAATTGCGACATTATTCTTGTATCTATGGGCCCCGGGATAACAGGCACCGGCACCAGCTATGGCTTTTCAGGTTTGGAACTGGGGCTTTATCTGGATCTGGCATTTCGTCAGGGAGGACAATGCTGCTTCGTCCCCCGCATAAGCTTTGCAGACAAAAGAATAAGGCATTATGGATTAAGTCATCATACACTGACAATTCTGAGAGATATCATAAAGGCACCCATATCCATCGCACTGCCGGGGTTGGATAAAAGGAAGATGTCCTATTTGTATCAGCAGCTGCGGAAAAACAAAGCTATTCTTCAGTATAGGATTGCATTTATAGACGGCAGTGCAATTCGTGAAGCAATGGAACACTATGGGATTTCTGTAACTTCCATGGGAAGGGGGATAGATGATGATCCTGCTTTTTTTTATGCTATAGGAGCAGCTGCTAAAAGTGCTTTGTCTGTTTTTTATCCGAAAGGCGGGTTATAAAACAAGCTTGTCTTACATAATTATCAGTATAACCGGTTAATTGGGGGGCCGCCAGTGCTGAGACGATTAAAGACAGATATCCTGCAACATATAAAAAGGAATATCTCCCTGTACCTGATTGTTCTGTTTGCCGTTATGACCGGACTTGCTTCGGGCACCTTTACAGCCGGGGCAATGACAGGAGATCAAAGGATGGCGCTGGGCAGCTATCTGGAAACCTTTTTTCAGCATAATACCTATGAACCTATAAACAGATCAGCTGTATTCTGGCAGTCTGTCTGGCAAAATCTGCAAAGCATTTTTCTGATCTGGCTGGTTGGCCTCTTCTTGTTTGGAATCCCTTTTGTCCTGCTTCTTGTTGGGATACGCAGCTTCTTTATAGGCTTTGCAGTAGGTTTTCTTATCAGTCAGTATCGTATCGGAGGATTACTGTTTGTCATACTCTGTATTTTACCCCAGACACTAATATATCTTATCTGTTTTCTTGGAATCGGTGTGCTGGCTCTGGAAAACTCCGTGGATAGGCTTAAAAACCGAAAAGCAGCAGGATCCAGAGAACTGCTGAAACGAAAGACAGGACATTACACTTTGAAAATTCTTGTATTATTCTTACTCTTGACAGCAGGCAGCCTTGTAGAAGCCTATATTAGCCCCGTGTTTTTTGGTTTATTTCGATGGGTATTTGATCCTAAATGATAAGAATGTGAAAAATAGAGGATTTTCCTGCTTTTTGTTGAATATATAATTCGGAAAAGAAAAAGGAAAAGTATGGTTTTTGATTTAATTGAAGGAGATAATATCAATGGGCTTTTACTTTAATGAGTATTCAGACTACCTGGAATCAGAGAAGGAACTGTCAGTCAGTACCCGGGAATCCTACCTGAGCGACATCAGACAGTATATAGACTTTTTACATTCCAGAAATATAGTTGACTTAAGTCATACTACAAATGCTATTGCAATATCCTATATGCTGTACCTGGAAAAGGGAGGTGGTGCACCTTCTACTATTGTCCGAAAACTTTCATCCTTAAGAAGCTATTATTATTTTTTAATAAGGCAGCAACTGATAGATACTGATCCAACTGCCAATTTAAAGTCACCTAAGAATGAAAGAAAAATCCCCGAAGCGCTTACCTATGATGAGGCAGTCAGGCTGCTGAATCAGCCTCGGGGGGGAAGCTTAAAATCTGTAAGGGACAAAGCAATGCTGGAACTTCTGTATGCTACCGGCATTAGGGTATCGGAGCTTATTTCCCTGAATTTGAAGGACATCAATACTGAAGTAGGTTATCTGGTATGCGGCAGTCCGGCTTGTAAAGAACGGGTGGTTCCTATCCCGGCTGAAACAATTCAGCACCTTAAAAATTACATACATAATGCACGCAGCAAGATGGTACATAAAAGCACAGAAGAAGCGCTTTTTGTAAATACCCATGGCAGAAGAATGACCAGGCAGGGTTTTTGGAAGATAATCAAACAATATAAAGAAATGGCAAATATTGACAAGGAGATCACACCTCACACTCTGAGACATTCCTTTGCCGTACATTTAATGGATAATGGGGCGGATATCCGTGCAGTTCAGAAAATACTGGGACATTCTGATCTCTCCACAACTCAGATTTACAGTCAGATTCAGTCTGAGATGAAAAAACAATCCTGTGTCAAGTCTCATCCCAAGCTGTCATAGTTAAGGATGGGATTTATTTTACATTATTTTCTCTGTTTCACAGCTGTAGTTATGGATAGGATAAATAACGAGCCCAATTATTTGGAAACATCAGGAGGAAACATATGTCTCGAAGAGTAATACTGATTGTAATGGATGGGGTCGGAGTGGGAGAACTCCCTGATGCTGCTGATTATGGGGATCAAGGCAGTCACACACTGGGAAACCTTATAAGAGAGGCAGGCGGGCTTCAAATTCCCAACCTGGTAAGATTGGGAATAGGCAATATAAAGGGAATTAACATTCCTTACTTTCATTCAGCTCCTATAGGAAACTTCGGAAAAGCGAAGGAAGCATCCAAAGGCAAGGATACGACTACCGGCCACTGGGAAATTGCAGGTATTCATCTGGACAAGCCTTTTCCGGTTTATCCCGACGGATTTCCGCCGGATATCATGGAAGCATTTCATAGAGCTGTCGGTGTAGAAACACTTTGGAATAAACCGGCATCAGGCAGTGAAATCATCAATATCCTGGGAGACGAGCATGTAAGCACCGGAAAGTTGATTGTTTACACATCAGCAGACAGCGTTTTTCAAATAGCGGCTCATGAGGATATAGTTCCTATAGAGAAGCTCTATGATTATTGCAGAATTGCCAGAAGCCTTTTACAGGGGGAGCATGGGGTAGGACGGGTTATTGCCCGCCCTTTTACCGGTATATCAAATAATTATGTCAGAACAAAGAACAGAAAGGACTTTTCATTGGCTCCACCGGAATCAACTATTTTGGATGTTTTAACAGCTCATAATATATCAACAACCGGTGTAGGAAAAATCAGCGATATATTTACCGGACGGGGATTGAAACAATCCTTTCCGACCGCCTCAAATGAAGAAGGAATATATACAACACTGAAGCTGATTAAAAGTGATACCAAAGGCTTGATTTTTGCAAACTTAGTTGATTTTGACATGTTGTATGGACATAGAAATGATATAAAAGGCTATGCACGAGCCTTGGAGTTGCTGGACAACAGAATACCGGAAATGATGGAGGCTCTCAGAGAAGACGATGTGCTGATTTTTACTGCAGATCATGGATGTGATCCTACTACGGCCAGCACCGATCACTCCAGAGAATATATCCCCATTTTAGTATATGGAGAATCTTTGACAAAAGGAAGAGACTTGGGTATTCTGGAGAGCTTTAGTGATATAGGTGCTACTGTTCTGGAGCTGCTGGGAGTAGAGCCTGTATTAAATGGAACCAGCTTTATGAGTAAAATCCTTGTGGATTGATAAAATAACTCCTGCAACTAAATATTGAATACAGCAAGTGATTGCAAGACATTTTCAGATAGCAAAGCTAAAGAAGAGAAGGATGATGTATATTGTATTTGAAAGCAGCAGAATATATAAAAAGTAGACTTCCTGCCGGGAGGATTCCGAAAATTTGTTTAATACTGGGTTCCGGTTTAGGTGTATTGGCAAACAATATAGAAGAAGCAGTGCAAATAGAATATTCAGATATCCCGAACTTCCCGCAGACTACTGTGGAAGGACATGCGGGGAGATTAGTTTACGGAAATCTGAAGGAAAAGCCGGTTATTGCTATGCAGGGGCGTTTCCACTATTATGAGGGTAAAAAATTGGAAGAAGTGGTTTTTCCCGTCCGTGTTATGAAAGCAATAGGCGTGGAAATATTAATTATAACCAATGCAGCGGGCGGGATAAATATGCAGTTCAAACCTGGTGATATCATGCTTATAACGGATCATATTAATTTCAGCGGTGTAAATCCATTGCGCGGTAACAACTTAGATGAACTGGGTCCCAGATTTCCTGACATGACTTATGCATATGATCCGGAATTGATGGATAAAGCGATGCAGGCAGCAGAAAAACTGGAAATCTCACTGAAAAGAGGAGTATATGCCATGATGCAAGGCCCCAGTTTTGAGACTCCTGCTGAAATCAGGATGCTGCGTATTATAGGTGCGGATGCTGTAGGTATGTCAACGGTGCCTGAGGTAATTACTGCTGTTCATGCCAAAATAAGAGTTATTGGTATTTCCTGCATCACAAATATGGCAGCTGGAATTTTGAAACAGCCCTTGACCCATCAAGAGGTTATGGATACTGCAAACCAGGCAAGAGGAAAATTCATCCGCCTCCTTGAAGCTGTAATTGCTGCACTTTGAAGCATCGAATAACATTCTTTCCTGTTGGGAAACGTATTGATAGAAAGGCCAACAAGGAGGGAAAAAAATTGAGGAAATATCAATGCTGCATCTTAACACTGAGTTTAACCGTTTTGCTGCTTCTGTCGAGTGTTTCCGGTATATTTGCAGCACAACCGTCTTTTGATATAAAAGCAAAATCTGCAATATTGATGGATTATGATACAGGTACTATTTTATATGAAAAAAACCCTCATGAAAAGCTGCCTATTGCAAGCCTGACAAAAATTATGACAATACTGCTTGCACTTGAAGCCATAGATGAAGGGGCAATAGGCCTGGACGAGCCGGTAAATATAAGTGAATATGCTTCCTCCATGGGCGGCTCCCAGGTGTTTCTTCATGCCGGTGAAACTCTGACCGTAGAAGCATTGTTGAAAGCCATCATTGTAGCATCCGGAAACGATGCCAGCGTTGCCTTGGCAGAAAAAATTTCTGGTGCTCATGAAGTATTTGTTGCGAGAATGAATGATCGGGCAAAGGAATTGGGCATGACAAATACCAACTTTGCAAATTCAACCGGTCTGCCTGCTGATAATCATTATTCCACAGCTTATGATGTGGCTCTAATGTCCAGAGAACTACTGAAACATCCGCTTTTTTTTCGCTGGAGTACTATCTGGGTGGATACTCTGGAAGAAAGTCGTAATAAAACAGAACTGACTAACACTAATCGCCTGGTTCGGTTTTATGACGGTACTGACGGTATAAAAACCGGCTCCACCCAGGAAGCAGGTTACTGCCTTTCAGCAACCGCCAGAAGAGGTAATATGCGGCTGTTGTCCATTGTGCTGAATGCTCCGAATTCGCAGCTTAGATTCTCAGAGGCCACGAAAATGATGGATTATGGCTTTGCCAACTTTGAATTAATTCCGATATTAAAAAAGGATCAGATTGTAGTAAGCGATGTTTTTGTTTCAGGCGGAAAAGAAGAACATATTAATGGAGTGGCCGCTCAGGATGCAGCTTTTCTTATTGAGACCGGAGAATCGAGAGATTTTGAAAAAGAGATTTCACTGAAAGAGAAGATGAATGCTCCCATTATAAAGGGGGAAAAGATTGGCACCCTGACTGTCAGACGTGGTGATGAAGTGATACAGACACTTGACATTATTTCTGACAGGGAGATTCTGAAAGCCAATGTGTTTGACTATATGAGAAAAATTTTTAATAATTGGATAAGAAAATAAGATTGAAATTTAAACAAACAGCGAAATGGAAGCGTTGTTGGTATGAAAAAGTGTGCTGCAGCACACTTTTTTATGCTATAATATAATGAATATATTCATTAATATACATGCTCATGCCTGGGCAGCGTTAGGCCGTGAAATGATAACAAAATACTATAATCTTTCTGGTGGTGCTCTATGTCCTATGTTGTAAAACTTGATCAGTTTGAAGGCCCGCTGGATCTCCTGCTCCATTTAATATCCAAGGCAAAAGTTAAGATTGAGGATGTGTCCATTACCGAAATTACAGAGCAATATCTGGAGATGCTGCATTTAATGGAAAAGTTTGATATAGAAATAGCCAGTGAATTTTTGGTGATGGCTGCTACTTTGTTACACATCAAGTCCTGTATACTTGTTCCAAGGGTCAAACCGGAACTGGAAGAGGATGACGAAGCTGATCCTAAACAAGAGTTGATCACCCGGTTGCTGGAATATAAAAAATATAAGGAAGCAGCAAGCCGGCTGAAAGAAAGAGAAGCTTATTTTTCAGGCATGTATTACAAACTGCCCGAGGAAATAGTTACAAAGGATACAGAGGATGTACTGACCCTGGACACCAGCATTGCACTGCTGCAGGATGCTTTATGCAAGCTTTTGCAGACCAGACCGGGCAGCCGGGTGAGGACCCCTTTGATTCACGAGATC
>FZPS01000156.1_pt223 | contig 62266 bp, 68 predicted proteins | sample 1817821 | NCBI WGS metagenome assembly FZPS01 (sample SAMEA104158645, study PRJEB21678) | metagenome | place: Germany | collected 2015-04-21 | reverse complement strand
GCTGTGCTTAAGAACGAAGCCGCAATGTTTGAGAAAATTGAAAAGCTGGTCGAGGCTGTGAACCAAGAGTATGACGTGTCTTTTTCCGTGGCCAAGGATTCGCTGCTAGAGGATCTTGCGGTTATCCTCCGATTCCTAGAAGAACAGCGGCTAGCATTGGGGATACAGTTCGTCTCTGGAAAAGGGAAGCATAAGTCCCAGCTCCAGAGATACGTTGAGCAGCTAAGAGCCTTCTATGAACGGCAGGAGACGTACAATTTCCACAATCAGCTTTTGGAGGGAAGAAACAGCTACTCCAAGACAGACCCGGATGCGACCTTCATGCGTCTCAAGGACGATCACATGAGAAACGCCCAGCTAAAACCAGCGTATAATGTGCAGATTTCCGTGGAGGCAGAGTACATAACTGGTGTAGGGGTGTTTCAGGACCGTAATGACACCACAACGCTAATACCACTGCTGGAATCTATGGAAGAGAATCTCGGTCGAAGATACGAGAATATTATTGCTGATGCGGGCTATGAGAGTGAAGAAAATTACTCTTACCTCGAGAGTAAGGGCCTTACGAGCTACATCAAGCGAGGCGGGCTGCCTCCCAGGCGTCCTCCAGGGTGGCCCAGGGTGCAGTGATGATGATGTTCGCGTAGATGCTGCCGGGAAACAGCTTGCTGTCCTGGAGATCCACCCCGATGCATTGGCGCACGCTGCGCACGTCCAGAGTCTGGAGATCGTAACCGTCGTAGTAGATGGCACCGGAGGTGGGTGTTTCAAAACCCAAAAGCAGGCGCATCAGGGTGGATTTGCCGCTGCCAGACCTGCCCACGATGGCCACATATTCACCGGGTTCCACCTTCAGGCTGAGGTTGTTCAGTACCAGGGGTCCATCTGGGGTGTAGCTGAAGGTAACATTGGACACTTCGATCCTGCCCGACAGGCGCATAACCTGCTTCTTGCCTGCGTGGAACTCTGGAGGCGTTTCCAAAATGGTGGAGCTTAACGTTGGCCAGGGAAACAATCACGCCGCCCAAGGATAAAAGGGCGCTGCTCACCGCTCCGTAGGCGGCATTGAAGGCCATATAATCCGACGGTGCCGCCAGACCGCGGCCCGCGACATAGTAAAGGAGGATGGTACTACCCATAACCAAGAGGGTCTGGAGGGCACCGCTCAGGGGCAGCAGCGCGGGCGGGTTGTACCTTAATCTCCCCAGCTCTTTGTACTGGGCTGCCCATCTGGCAAAGGCCCGCCGCTCCGCACCGGCCAGCTTGATCTTCTGAATGCCGCCCAAGAGTCCAAAAACCATACCGTCCAACTTGGCGCTCAGCTCCATGAGCCTGCGGCTGTGTTTCTGCCTGATCAGGCCGGTGAGGAAAGTGAGGGTCAAAAGACCGCCGATGCTGAGCAGGGCCGGGGCCACCAACACGGGGGCAAAGCCCGCCATCTGGAAGATGTACACGAAGGAAAACAGAGCCGCCAGGAGACTGGTGAGCACAGTATCAGACAGCATTTCCGTGAGGGTATTCACACTTATGGCCCGCCTGGAGATCTCACCAGCGGAAAAGCCCTTGAAGAACGACACGGGTAGGGTGAACAGCCTAGCTAAAGCGGCGCACTGTACGGAATGGTTGATCTTATCCCGCAGCCGCATCAGGCCCAGGGTACGGGTCATGGAAAAGAGGGCTGAGCCCACCGTGGCCCCGATGAGCAGGGCCGCCAGCGGCAACAGGTCGCTTTTGGTACCCGTGGGAATCACGCTGTCGAAGATCTGTTTGTTCATGTAGGGGAGGAACATCCCCAAGAGACTCACCAACAGGCTGATGACCAGGACAAAGGCCAGATCGTCCACACTGAGGGAGCGCAGCATGAAGGCCACCAGGTCTAACAGCTTCAGCGGGCGCGCCGGCAGCGCCCTGTAAAAGCAGAACGCCTCCGTCCCCAGCTGGGCCGCGGTTTTGCTGTTCACCTTGACCTTCTTACCAGAGGCGGGATCCACAAAGGTATAGCCCCAGTACGGGGCAGGCAGCAGAGCCACCACATCCCCCGCCTTGGTGCTGCCCAGGAGAGGCCCCATGGTGCTGAGCCACCACTTCCCCCTGAGCTCCACTCTGCGCCGCATAACGCCGTAAGGGCGCAGCATGTAGTCGAGACGCAGTTCCAGCCCCTCCAGCTCCTCGGGGACTTCGGGCACCGGCAGGGACAGCGCGTCAAAAATGGCTTCCAGGGCACTCTGCAGCTGTACCTCCCGTTCCCGCCCGGTGGCGTCCATCCTTTTTCTGCCCACGATGGACAGGAGGTCGGAAAAGGCGTCCGCATGGCTTTGCTGTCATAATCGATGCGCCTTTGCAGCTGTGGATCGATGGACACCTGGTTCACCTCCGGTCCCTCAAGTGCTCACCAAGGCACTGTACTTCCCGCCCAGCTTCAGCAGTTCCTCATGTGTTCCCCGCTCCACCACCTGACCCTGATCCAGGACAATGATCTCATCACAATCCCGGATGGTGGAGAGGCGGTGGGCAATGATGATCAGGGAGATGCCCTTCGCTTTCACCGCCTCCATGATCAGGTGCTCCGTCTTGGTATCCAGGGCACTGGTGGCCTCATCCAAGATCAGGATGGTGGGCCGTTGGGCCAAGGCCCGGGCAATCTCCAGGCGCTGTCTTTGGCCCCCAGAGAAGTTCTTGCCCCCTTCTTTAATCACATGGGCGTAGCCTCCAGGCCGTCCCATGATGTCTTCGTGAATCTGGGCATCTTTGCAGGCTTCGATCACGGTGGCTTCATCAATGGACTTGTCCCACAGGGTGAGGTTGTTGAAGATGGTGTCTTCAAAGAGCGCTATGTCCTGATCCACCACCGCGATGGAGGCGGTAAGAACCTGGCGGGGAACCTGCTCCCGGGGGATGCCGTCGAAAAGGATCTGACCCGACCAGGGCTTGTAGAGCCCCGCGATGAGCTTACCAACGGTGGACCTACCGCTTCCGGAGGAGCCCACCAGGGCGATGCTGCCCCCTGGTTTGACCGTGAGGGAGAAATCCTCGATGAGGGGCGGTGCCGTTTTGTTGTAGCCAAAGGTGATGCCCCGCAGTTCCACCCCTCCCCTGAGCCTTTCGAGAGGAAGCGTTAAGCTGGGGTCTTCTTCTTCCACGTCTGGCTGGTAGTTGAAGACATCTTCCACCCGCTCCATCTGGGAACGCATCTCGATGAAGGATTGGGAAGCTCCCACCAGCTGCTGCACGGGGCTGAGAAAAGAGGCGGTAAAGCCTTGAAAAGCCAGGAGCATACCGATGGTAAAGGAACCATCCAAAATCAAGTAGACACCCATCACCAGGATGATAATGTTGGACCCCTGCTGCAGCAGGGGCGGGATAAGGCTGTAGAACTGGTTGGCCTGGTTGAACTGCACTAAAGCATTGCTGTAGCTGGCAAAATAGCCGGCCCAGCGCTGGAAAAAGCTGCCTTCTGCGCCGGAGGCCTTGATGGTTTCGATTATCTCAAAGCCGGACATGGTGGCGCCCATGAGCCTGCCCCCATCCCGCAGCGTGACGCGGCTTAGGTCCAGGCGCCGCTTGGAAACGAGCCGCATGGAGACCAGATAGAGGATGGAGGTGGTCACCCCCACCACCGCCAGGACTGGGCTGTACTGGATCATGATGGCCAAATAGGCCAGCAGCAGCACCAAGTTGAGGAAAATGGGCGCGAGCTGTCCGATCAGCGTGGCCGCGATCTGTTCATTGCTGGTCTGCCGGCTGGCGATATCCCCGATGTAGCGCTGGGCAAAGAAACTCACCGGCAGGCGGAGCACATGCCACATGAAGGAGGCATTGGCCTCCACCGCGAGCTTTCCTTCGATTTTCAGCCAATGGATGCCTTGGATGACGTTCACCACAAACTGAAAGGCCAGGGTCAGGGCCATGGCCGCCAAGAGCGGGATCAGCCATTGGGGGTTGTGCCGGGAGAGGATGTGATCCATGAAGAGGCGGGAAAAGATGGGTGTAAGGAGCTGGACCCCCGTGAGGAGGATTCCGGTGAGCATGACAAACACAAAGGCAGGGGCAGTGCCCTTCAGCCGCTTCTTGGCAAATTCCCAGACACTCCTGGGCTTGCCGGAGGCACGAACTCCTCCGTCTATTCAAAGCAGAGCACGATGCCGGTGAAGGATTCGTCGAACTCCTCCAGGGAGACTTCCACCCTCCCCCGGGCTGGATCGTTCAGTACTACCTTGTTCTTCTTGAAGCCGCACAGGACCACAAAGTGGTTGAAGTTCCAGTGAATGATGGCGGGCAGCGGTACCTCCCGCAGGCCTTCGGGCTCTTTCCGGTAGCCATTGGCCTTGAGCCCGTGGGATCTGGCCACCAACACCAAGTTCTTGGCCTTGCTGCCATCCCGGGAAACGCCGCATTCTTCCCGCACCTGTTCCAGGGGCAGCCAACTTGCCATGGTAGGCCAAGACCATGGCGAGGCAGGCGGCTCCGCATTCCACCGCCTCCATCTGCATAATTACAGGCACTTTCGCTACTTTGGCCATGGCCGCCTCCCTGATCAGAACACTAACTGGTAGGGTCGATAGGTTTCCACCACGATCTGCAGGTTGCATTAAGTCCCCAGGGTCAGGGGCAGCTGTTTGCCCTTGTCATTGGACCACTTCACCCCATTGGGTGAGTGGGGATCCACCGTGAGGGTGACCCTCACCTCCACGCTGTTTTCCCGGGGGAAAAGCCTCTGCGCGTACTGCAGATTGCCCACGGCCGCCAGCACATCTTCTTCCGAGACCGGGTGGGTGCCAACACCGGTGATATGCCCGTAGATAAACCCGTACTCTTCCCGGGGGGCAAACTCCGGGGATACCTGCACCTCCATCCCCTCCTTCAGCTTCTGGGCTGCCGCCATGGGCACATAGGCGATGACTTGGTGTTTATCTGCATACTTCTCCAGTTTCACAATGGTCGCCAAAACTTCCGTGGCGGAAACAGTCTCATCGGTCCTGCGGGCCGAAAGCACGATGCCCGATACAGGCGAAAGAACCAGCGAGCGGCTTTCGTACTCGGCGATGAGCTGCGCGATATAGTCCTCATCTGGGTTGGGGGCGCTTTTGGCCTCGTTGATCTGCTTGATCAGATCCTCCTGGGGAATCACGGCCAGGATCTGCCCCGCCTCCACGTAGTCGCCCACTTTAACCCGCATGTTGGTGATCCGGCCCCCCGCGGGGGGAATCACATGGGCAACACCGTGTTCGGGGAAAACAATTCCGAAGGCGTGGATCGTGTCGGGAATGCTGCCGTAGAACGCCCAAAAGCCCACGGCTAAGAGGAGGGCCAGACAAGCCACAAGGACACTCCACACCCCGGGATGGGTGATCTTGATATACTCATTAAGGCGCTCTGGTGAAGAAATCCTTTCCAGCGCCGTCTTGCGAAAAAGGCCCGAATCCATGCCCTGGCCTCCCCTGTTCCACACTTACATTTATGTAATAATAATGCAATAAAATGGCAGTGTGGACAAGCCGCTTAAGGCAGGACCACGCGCCCATATCTCCCGCCGCCGCCCGGCTGAACGGTAAGGGAGCCACTTCGCAGCGCCAGGATACTCCTGGTGACCTTTTCCCCCGCTGCCCGCCTGATCTTCTCCGGGGAGGCCCGGTAGAGCACCTCAAGTTCGGTGCCCACCTCCCCGAGCAGCTTCTGGCAGGCGGCGGGGCCCACTCCCGGCAGCATGGCCAGGGGGATATGCACTTTGTAGGGGGCGCGCCTCTTCGGCTCTTCCCGGCAGTCGGCGATGGCCCGCACCCGATCCCACACTCCCGCCACCATATCCCCGCCGCAGTTGGGGCACTGGAAGATGGCTTCCTCTTCCGTCGCCAGCAGGTTGCAGCGTGGGCAGCAGCTGCGGTGGTATTTCCCCAGGCGGGGGTCCAGACCGCACAGCGCGACAATCCCCTCTCCCCCGCAGGCCAAAGCCTTCCGCCAGGCCGCAAAGGAGAGTTCAGGCAGCTCATACACGGTGAACTCCCGCCCTATGGATCCGGGGGAATGGGCATCGGAGTTGGCCAGGTAAGCATAGCGGTGGGTGTCGGATATGCTTGCCGCCATGGTACTGTCCGCGCTCAAGCCCAGCTCTAACCCGGAGATCTGTTCGGGCTGGGCAAACATTTCCCCGAGCTCCCGCACGCAGCTGCCGTAGACGCCTTTATGGGGCGTAAAGGCATGGGCCGCAAGGGCCGCCCCTCCCGCGGACAGCACCGCGGCCAGCCATTCATCGGGGGGCATTTTCAGACGCTGCGTGGACAAAGCCGGGTTGGTCAAAGCGGGCGCCACCGCCCCGGCATAGTCCTTTAGCGCCTGCAGGCTGGGGAAAAAGGCGAGAAAATGTGCTGCCTCTCCCCTGTGGGCCAGTTCCACTTCACTGCCGAAAAAGAGGGCCGTCTGGCCCCAGCGGCAGCCTCCCCCCTCCAGGGGTTGCAGCGTTCCGTTTTCCACCAGCTCCTTCAGATCCTGCAGCACTCCGCTGCAGGCAGCATCCACCAGGCCCACGAGCTGGAGGCCCTTTTGCTCTGCGGTTTTCACGATGCTCTCCAGGTTCAGCCTGGGCGAAGCTGTGATTTTCACCGGGGCTGCCCGGCTGGTTCGACCCACATGGATGTGGAGATCGGCGTAGATTCTTACCAAGACCCTTTCCCCCTCACTCTTTCCCCAGCAGCCGGCACAAAAAGAGCGCAGCCGCGGCCACGCCGTGGAAGAAGAGGGGATCGTCCCTGAGGCCCCTTCCCATGGTGGAAAAGTGCAGGTCCGCTGTGAGAAGCCTTTGGAAGTCCTCTTCTGTATCCTCCCAGCAGATGGTGTGCGGCAGATCCCGCAGCTGCTTTTCCCACTGGTCAAACTCCTGGAAACAGACGGGGAGCGGAAAAAACACCGGGCCCTGCACCACCCTTTTCAGCACTGTCTGGGTGTGGTGGCTGAGGCCTAGGTGCCTGGGCCGGGGATCGCTTTGACTCAGGCGCGCCAGGGCCACGGGGGTGCCCCCGAGCTGGAGCGCCGCGTTGAGAAAGATGCCCTGTTCCACCGCTGTTGTGCCCCAGGTTGTGCCTGTACCCACCACCCCTGGCCCCATGAGCACCACGGCCAGATCCCCCTTGGCCACATGCTTGGCAGCCAAAAGGGCACTGTAGATGTTCACCGCCTCCAGGTCCCCGCCGAAGGCATGGCCGAAGGTGATGGTGGCCGCCAGGAGCCCCCGCTCCTTGAGGAGGGCGCAGGCTGTGCTGAAACCCAGGGGCAGGGCGGCGCCATCGCTCATGAGATAGACCAGGCGCCTGCCTGGGCAGTGCTGAGCCACCAGCCAGACCAGGGGCGCCAGCATACTGTGGAGGCTGCCCACCGCCACAGGCAGGCCTTCCAAGGAGTCGGCCTGCGCCAAGACTTGGTGGTGGGGACTGGCCTCTTCCTCCACCGCCAGAACCCGCCCCTGCAGCGGCGTGTAGCGCAGCTTGATGATGTGTCCAGGCCCAGAAGAAAGACTACGTTCCCGCCCTTCCACGGCGAGAACGTAGTGCCAGCCTCCTGTGCCCAGCTCAAGCTGGAGGGCGGTGGTGTTGAGCAGCACCCGATCCCCCTGCCGGCACTCTCCGGTCAGCTTGGGGAAAGCCAGGGCTTTGGCGGTTTCCGTTCCCACCTGCACCAGAAGCTCCTGCCTGTTGGGGAAGCTGCTCACCTGCTGCACCACACCCCAGCGGGTAGAACACTCCATACCTCTAGCCTCCCTTGGTGGGATTTGCTATTGGTATGCCCTCCCCCGCTCAAAAGCTTGCATATTCAAAGGAATGAGGTGGTGATGGCGTTCCGAGATCACCTCTTTGAGGGCCGCCTCGATGCTTTCTTTCTTCACCAAACCGGTGGCCTCAATGAAGGCCCCCAGCATCACCATATTGGCCACCCGGGTATTGCCCAGTTCGTCCGCGATTTCATTGGCGGGCACGGCAATGGCCTGCACATCGTCGCGGCTGGGCTTTTTGTGCACCAGGGATGAATTGTACAGGACGAGGCCGCCGGGCTTAACGGTGGGTTCAAACCGGTCAAAGGAAGGGCCGTTCATGATGATGGCCACAGAGGGCTTGGTGACCAGGGGCGAACCTACCTCGCCATCGGTTACCACCACGGAACAGTTGCAGGTACCTCCCCGCTGCTCGGGACCGTAGGATGGGAGCCAGGACACATTCTTATCTTCCAGCATCCCGGCGTAGGTGATCACCTGGCCCAAAACCAGTACTCCCTGGCCGCCGAAACCCGCGATGATGATCTCAGCCATGCTGTTCACCCTCCTTGGCCGTGACGTCTTTGAAGACGCCCAGGGGATAATAGGGAATCATGTTCTCTTCCAACCACTGCATGGCCTTCACCGGGGCCATGCCCCAGTTGACCGAACAGGTGGAGAGCACTTCCACCAGGGCAAAACCCTGCTTCTGCTGCTGTACTTCGAAGGCCTTTTTGATGGCCCGGCCCGCCTGGAGAATGTGGCGGGGGTTGTGGCTGGAAACCCTGGCCAAATATGCTGCCCCCTCCAAGGCCACCAGCAGCTCGCAGATTCTGATGGGATACCCGGTTTCGTTCACGCTGCGGCCCCGGGGTGAGGTGGCGGTGACTTGACCGGGCAGGGTGGTGGGGGCCATCTGGCCGCTGGTCATGCCGTAGATGGCGTTGTTGATGAAGATCACCGTGATATTCTCCCCCCTGGCCGCGGCATGGACGATCTCCGCCATGCCGATGGACGCCAGGTCGCCATCTCCCTGGTAGGTGAACACGATGCTTTCAGGCAGCACCCGCTTGATGCCGGTGGCCACCGCCGGTGCCCGGCCGTGGGCGGCCTGCTGCATATCGCAGTTGAAATAATCGTAGGCGAATACCGAACAGCCCACGCTGGCGATGCCGATGGTCTGTTCCCGAATATCTAGGGCATCGATGGCTTCCGCCACTAAACGGTGGATGATTCCATGGGTACAGCCGGGGCAGTAGTGCAGCTGGGCATCGGTCATGGCCTGCGGTTTCTGGAACACTGTCTTCATTAGCTGGCCCTCCCTTCCACAAGCTCCTGGATTTTCGCCAATACATCCTCGGGAGTGGGCACCATGCCGCCCAGGCGCCGGCAGAGGTGAACGGGGCTGCGCCCTTCCACCGCCAGGCGCACATCTTCGATCATCTGGCCGGCACTCATCTCCACGGCCAGGAACTGGCGGCCTGGACCGGCCAGGGCCCGCAGACGCTCTTCCGGGAAGGGGAAGAGGGTGATGGGCCTGAACAAGCCCACCTTAAGGCCTTTTTGCCTGGCTTGTTCCATGGCGGAGCGGGCGATTCTGGCGGAGGTTCCGTAGCCCACCAAGATGATCTCCGCATCTTCGGTACCCTCTTCTTTCCAGCGCACCTCTTCCCGCTTAATCCGCTCGTATTTCTCCAAAAGCTTTTCCACTTTCTTCTCCAAGGACTCGGGGATGATATCCAGAGTGTTGACTATATTCCGTTCCCGGCCCTTGGCGCCCGTGGTGGCCCAGGGTTTTTCCACCTCCAGGGGCTGATAGTCTTCGGGGAACTCCACAGGCTCCATCATCTGGCCGAGGATGCCGTCGCTGAGGATCATCACCGGGTTGCGCCACTTGTCCGCCAGATCAAAGGCCAGGGTCGTGAGCTCCGCCATCTCCTGGACGCTGCCTGGAGCCAAGACGATCAGGCGGTAGTCGCCGTGGCCTCCCCCTTTTACCGCCTGGAAGTAATCACCCTGGCTGGGCTGGATGCCGCCCAGTCCCGGGCCGCAGCGCACCACGTTGGCAATCACACAGGGCAGCTCCGCCGCGGCGATATAGGAGATGCCCTCCTGTTTGAGGCTGATGCCGGGGCTGGAGGATGAAGTCATCACCCGGGCGCCGGCACCGGCTGCGCCGTAGACCATGTTGATGGCGGCAACTTCGCTTTCCGCCTGCAGATAAACTCCTCCCCGCAGGGGGAGCTGATCGGCCATGTAGCCTGGTACTTCGTTTTGGGGCGTGATGGGATAGCCGAAAAAGGCCTTACACCCAGCCCGGATGGCCGCCTCGGCCAGGGCCTCATTCCCCTTCATCAGGATCTTGGCCACAGGATCACTTCCTTTCCGGAATTTCACGTTGAATAGTCAGGACTAAATCAGGGCAGATGACACCGCAGAGGGTACATCCTGTGCATTTCTCCGGTTGGTAGACTTCCACAGGATGGTAGCCCCTGGAATTGATCCGTTCCGCCAACCGCAGAACATCATGGGGGCAGGCGCTTATGCACAGGCTGCAGGCCTTGCAGCGCTCTTCGTTAACCAGGACTTGACCGCGCATGGGTTCACCCCCTTCCGCAGGATCTTGCGCGTTTACACTTCCTCCACGATATAGTCGCGGGCCCTTTCCTCTCCCTGGAGCACCCGCAGGGCGCCCAGGGCCAGGGCTTCCAGTTCGTTTTCACCTGGCAGCACCATAACCGGTGCAATGAACTCCACCTTGGGCTTGATCTCCGCCACCAGCTCGGGGGAGTGGGCCAGGCCTCCGGTAAGGATGATCTGATCCACTTTACCGCAGAGTACCGTACTGATCCTGCCAATTTCCTTGGCGATCTGGTAGCACATGGCTTTGAAGTAGAACTCCGCTTGGCTGTCCCCCTCCTGCATGCGGGCGACGATGGCCCGGCTGTCGTTGGTCCCCAGGTGGGCCACAAGACCGGAACGCCCCACAAACTGCTTCATCAGTTCATCCTTGGTCCAGCCGTGGTCAAAAAAGTAATGGACCAGGGCGTTGGTGGGCAGCGAGCCCACCCGCTCCGGGGAAAAGGGACCCTCCCCCGAGAGGGCCTGGTTCACATCGATCACCCTGCCCAGCTGGTGGGCGCCCACGGAGATGCCGCCCCCCAGGTGGGCCACGATCAGGTTGAGCTCTGTATAGGGCCGGCCCAGCAAAGCAGCGGCCTTTTTAGCGTTGGCCCTTTGGTTTAAGGCGTGGAAGATGGAAATGCGCTCGAGGCTCGGATGGCCGCTGATGCGGGCCACGTCCGCCAGTTCATCCACCACCACCGGATCCACGATATAACAGGGGATGTTCAAGCTCCGCCCCAGATCATAGGCGATCAGCCCCGCCAAGTTAGAGGCGTGCCTTCCGTAGCGCTCCGCGGCCATGTGGCGCACCATGAGCTCGTTGATGCGGTAGGTGCCTCCGGGAATGGGCGCGAGCAGGCCGCCCCTGGCCACGATGGCCGTGAGGTCCGCGAGCTCAACTCCGATCTCTTCCAGCCACTCCACGATCACCTGCTGGCGGAACCCTTTCTGTTCCACGATGGTGGCAAAGGGTGCCAGATCCTCGGTGGAATGGTGCAGGCTGGTGGTGTGGATCTGCTCTGCATCGCGATAGACCGCGAGTTTAGTGCTGGTGGAACCGGTATTGATCACCAGAAGCAAATGCTGCATCTTTCTCCTCCCTACTTGCCTTCCAGGGACAGGCAGGCCACCGCGATGGAGTTGAGTTTGGAAGCGGCGCTATCAGCCCGGGAAGTTAGGACGATGGGACACTGGGCGCCGGTTACGATCCCGGCCACCGACAGGCCGCCCACGTAAACCAGGGCCTTGTAAAGCACGTTGCCCGCGGTGATCTCCGGAACCAGGAAGATATCGGCCTGCCCCGCCACGGGGCTGCCGATGCCTTTGTGGGCCGCCGCCTCCAGCGAGTAGGCGTTGTCGAAGGCCAGGGGTCCGTCCACGATGGCCGGCTTGGAAAACTGCTTTCTATTCCCCATGACCGTGAGCGCGGCAGCATCCAGCGTGTCCTGCATCTGGGGATTCACCGTTTCCACCGAGGCCAGTACCGCCACTTTAGGATTGGCCAGGCCGATGGACCAGGCGAACTTGATGGCGTTGTCCAGGATTTGGGCCTTTTGGGTGAGATCAGGCTTGATGTTCATGGCTGCATCGGTGAGCAGCACCAACCGCCCGGAGGGCAGTTCGAAGATGGTGATGTGGCTGAGCAGGGGTTCTTTGCGGATACCCGTTTCTTTGTTGACCACCGCCCGCAGGATTACGCTGGTGCCCAGATGCCCTTTCATCAGGATCTGACCCCGGCCCTCCCGGATCAGCCGCACCGCCTCTGCCGCCCCTTCCCCGGGGCTGGAGGCGTCCTGGAGGGTGAAGCCGTCAAGGGCAACTCCCGCCTCTTGAGCTACCTGCCGCACCTCATCGGGGGGACCGGTGACGATCACTTCTCCCAAAAAACCGCTGTCCAAAGCCTGTCTACACGCTTCCAGCACTCCCCCGTCCAGGCCCCAGGCCAAAACGAGAACTGCCGGGGAGCGTCCCTTTAGACTTGCCTTCAGTTCTGCAAATCCCATAATGCACACCCCTTCAGCTGAGAATGATGGGTTCTTGATCCAGGATCCTTTTGGCGCCTGCCATCAGGGCAGCCACTCCCTGGTTGCCCGGGTAGACCGAGATGGGCGCGATAAAGCCCACCCGCTGGGCCAGCTCGGCCTGGAAGGACGGCAGGCGCATCAGCTCGCCGCTTAAGATCACCGCATCCACCTTGCCTTCCAGGACGGCAGCGAGGGCGCCGATCTCCTTGGCGATTTGGTAGACCAGGGCCTGCCTGACCAGGTCCGCCTGTTCCCCCTGGAGGTCGAAGAGATCCTCCAGGCGTTCCAGGCCGAGATAACCGTGGAGGCCTCCATTTTGGTTGAGGGCGTCCAGGACTTCTTCACGTCCTTGGTGCTGGCTGCACAGCTCCAGCACACCGTCGAAGGGCAGTCCCCCGCTCTGCCGCAGGGCAAAGGGCCCTTCCTCCAGGCTGGTGAGGCAGTCCACCACCTTGGTGCCCACCACGGCCCCCAGTTGGTGCACCTCATCCAGGTGGGCAGCAATGAAGCGCCCCTCGCTCTGCGGAAGGCCGCGTTTGGCCGCTTCCTGGCGGGCCAGGAACTTGAAAAGAAAGTGGTCCGCAGAGCAGGTGCGCCCAAGAGCCGGTGTGCCTGTGACCAGGGCCTGGGGATGGCAGTCAGCCCTGCTGGCGGGGTCGATGAGATACACCGGAGAGGATAGTCTCTCCGCCAGCAGGGCACAAAACTCCACTCCTTGGTGCGCCGCGGCTGCTTCCGGGTTAAACAGGTAAATGCCGCTGGGCTGGCTGCCCGGGAGCGTGCCGCTGGTTACGATAAAGTCCACATCATCTGGGGATATTCCGGCTGCCTCCAGCCAGGGAAAGAGCTGCTCAGGGGAAGTGAGAGGAAAAACAGCAGTAGTGTATGCCTCCAAGGTTCCCACACCCACGTGCAGAGCTGCGCCGTGGGGGTAGTAGGCCAGAACCGCCATGCACATACCCCTTTTCCTATGTTAAGAAAATGAAAAAGCAGGTCTTTCTTTATACCTGCTTTATTAGAGTGCTATTAACTTATTTCTATATTACCCTTTGAATTCCTTCTCTTCGGCAAGGGCTTCTTTGCGGGAGAGGTTAATTCGTCCCTGGCGGTCAATCTCCAAAACCTTGACCAGAACTTCATCTCCCACCTTGAGCACATCTTCGACTCTCTTCACCCGACGGTTCTCCAATTGTGAAATGTGTACCAAACCTTCCTTGCCGGGAAGGATTTCCACAAAGGCGCCGAAGTTCATGATGCGCTTAACGACGCCCAGGTAGGTCTCACCCACTTCCACGTCTTTGACGTAGCGCTCGATGAGTTGTTGGGCCTTTTTGCCCCCTTCTTCATCGGTGGAGGCGATGTACACCCGCCCATCGTCTTCGATGTCGATCTCCACGCCTGTTTTGGCAATGATGTCGCGGATGATCTTGCCCCCAGGTCCAATGACGTCGCGGATCTTATCCACGGGAATCTCCATGGTGATGATGCGCGGCGCATATTTGGACAGGTCAGGACGGGGCTTGGGGATAACCGCCAGCATTTTGTCGAGGATGAACAATCTGGCTTTGCGGGCCTGCTCCAGGGCTTCCGCCATGATCAGTTGGGTGACTCCGCTGATCTTGATATCCATCTGGAGAGCGGTAATCCCCCTAGAGGTACCGGCTACCTTGAAGTCCATATCCCCCAGGGCGTCTTCCAGTCCTTGGATATCGGTGAGAATGGTGTATTTCCCATCCATCATCACCAGACCCATGGCAATGCCAGCCACCGGCTGCTTAATGGGCACACCGGCATCCATCAAAGCCAAGGTACTGCCGCACACGCTGGCCATGGACGAGGAGCCGTTGGATTCCAAAACCTCGGAAACCAGGCGGATGGTGTAGGGGAACTCTTCCTCCTTGGGGATCATGGGGAGCAGCGCGCGTTCCGCCAGGGCACCGTGGCCGATTTCCCTGCGTCCCGGTCCCCGGATGGGCCGGACTTCTCCTACACTGTAGGGTGGGAAATTGTAGTGGTGGATGTAGCGCTTGCTCTCCTCATCTGTGAGGCTGTCCAGGAGCTGCTCGTCGGATTTCAGCCCCAAGGTGACTGAGGTGAGCACCTGCGTCTGCCCCCTGGTGAACAGCCCACTTCCGTGAGCCCTGGGCAGCAGACCCACCTGGCAGGTTACGGGACGGATTTCCTCTGGACGGCGTCCATCGGGCCGCATCCTGTCTTGGGTGATGGCCCGGCGTACTTCTTCTTTGAGTACCGCATCGAACACCGCGTCGATAAACTTGCTTTGTTCTTCGTATTCCTCTTCCCCGAACTCCTCTTGATAGGCTTCGTGGGCACCGCCCCTAACCTCATCCAAGAGCCGTTCCCGTTCCAGCTTCTCGCTGGCCTTCAGGGCCTGCACCAGCTCTTCATAGACGTGCTCCCGCACCCAGCGGTCCAGATCCAATGCGGGTTGGAAGACAGTCACTTCCGCTTTCCCTTTGCCGATCTGGGCCCTGATCTCTTCCTGCCAGAGGCAGAGCTCTTTGATGAACTGGTGGCCGAAGGAGATGGCCTCCAAAATCGCCTGCTCCGGAACCTCGTTGGCCCCTGCTTCCACCATGGTAACAGCATCCTTGGTACCGGCGATGGTGATCTCCAGGTCCGATTCGGCCTGTTCAGCCAGGGTGGGGTTGAGCACGAAGCGCCCGTTGACCCGGCCCACTTTCACGCCACCCACGGGGCCGCCAAAGGGGATATCCGATACGTGCAGGGCGGCGCTGGCGCCGATCAGCGCGGCGATGGTGGGAGAATTGCTCTTGTCCACCGACATGACCGTGGCCACAATGTGCACATCATTGCGGAAGCCCTCTGGAAACAGCGGCCGCAGGGGGCGGTCGATCATCCGGGCGGACAAAATGGCTTCCTCGCTGGGACGCCCTTCCCTCCTTCCCCAACCGCCGGGGATTCGACCCACAGCGTATTGGCGTTCTTCATAGTCCACTAACAGTGGGAAAAAGTCGATGCCCGTCCTGGGTTCTTTGCTCATGGTGGCGGTGACCAAGACAACTGTTTCTCCGTAGCGCACCAGCACGGAGCCGTTGGCCTGCTTGGCTACCCCGCCGAATTCCAGGACTAGGGGTCTCCCGGCTAATTCCCTGCGAAACTCGGTTTGCATAATCTAACCTCCATTTTGATTGTTCTCATCTACAGCTATTATAGCCTGCGCGATTCAAAAAAGAGCGGGCGAAGTTACCCGCTCGTCTTTTACCGACGCAAACCCAGTTCCTCGATAAGATTGCGGTAACGTTCGATGTCTTTCTTCATGAGATAGTTCAAAAGACCACGCCGCTGCCCGATCATCTTATAGAGGCCTCTTCTCGAATGATGGTCGTTTTTGTGGACCTTCAGGTGTTCAGTTAGTTCTTGAATCCTGTGGGTCAAGATGGCTATCTGAACTTCCGGGGAACCCGTATCGCCCTCATGACGACTGAATTTCTTGATGATCTCCGCTTTAACTTCCTGTGATAGCACCAAATCCACCTCCAAAATTTGTCTAACACCACTTCCCAAGAACAGCGCCGGAGGTACGCTGCTCCTAGCAAAGGGCTTTTTCTGAGCCCGGGCGCAAACCCGCGGCACAATGCTATTTTAGCACAACTCTTGCATCTTGTAAACGATAATGACCCAGCAGCTGCCTGCTCCTCAGCACATCGGCACGGATTTGCTCTTGGAGTGCCTGGGCCGAGGGGTAACGGACAATACCCCGCAGCCGCTCCAGGAACTGGATCTCCAGCACTTGGCCGTAGAGCTCCGCCTCGAAATCCAGGATGTAAACCTCCACCGTCTGCACGTTGCCGTCAAAGGTGGGGTTGCGCCCGATGGACGTCACCGCCCCCACTCCCTGGCCCCCAGGCAGGAGGCACCAGGTCAGGTAGACCCCTTCCCCCGGGAGGACCAAAAGGGGATCGATCTGGAGATTGGCGGTGGGAAAGCCGAGCTGGCGCCCGCGCCCCTGCCCCCGCACCACCGTGCCCCGATAGGCGGGAAACCTCCCCAAAAACTCCGCGGCTTCCTTGAGGCGGCCCTCCGCGAGGAGGCCGCGGATTAAGGTGCTGCTCACCAATTCGCCGCCTTCGCTGTGGACGGGTTCCACCACCGTGACCGCAAAGCCCAAGCGGCGTCCCTGCTCCTTCAGGAAATCCACATCACCGCCGCGCCCCCGGCCAAAGCGGTAGTTGAAACCGCAGATCACCTGCTTGGCCCGGAGCTCGTCCACCAAAATCTCCCGGACAAACTCCTCCGCCTCCAGCGCGGCAATTTCGGGCCCGAAGGGCAGCCAGGCCACTTCGTCAATGCCCATAGACTGCACCAGGTGCACCTTATCCTGGAAAGAACTGAGCAGGCGGAACTGGCCGCGGAAATACTGCTCCGGGGGCAGATCAAAGGTAAAGACGGCACTGGTCCCCCCAGGGGGCTTCAGGGCAACTGCCGTCTCCAAAAGCTTTTGATGTCCTAGGTGCACCCCGTCGAAGGTGCCCAGGGCCACGCTGCGGGCGGAAGCATCTGTTCTCTTGATCCAGTTAAGTTCCATGCGCTGCACCTATTCCATAAATACTCTAAAGGGCTGACAGATCAAGCGATCTGTTTTTCTAATCTCGGCCAAAGCCAGCATCTGGCCATCCAGGCTCAGCAGCACCACATCATCCCCCACCGTGAGGGTTGAGGGCACATCCACTAGGTGCTCCGGCAGGATGAAGTGCCCGTTTTTGATCCGCTCCTCCACCAGGGGATGCACCTTGACCTGGACCCAATCGGGGAGGGCGTGCTGCATGGGCAGGAGAAACTCTAGACTGCCCCGCTCCACCAGCTCCGTGATCTCCTCGAGGGTGTAGGCCTGGGAACTGTGCAGGGGACCGCTTTTCACCCTGGTGAGAAAGGACATGTGGGCGCCCACACCCAATTTTTCCCCGATGTCATGGCAGAGGGTGCGGATGTAGGTTCCCTTGGAGCAGACAACCCGCAGCAGCACCCGGGTGCCGAAACCCAGGGTTTCCTGTTCATGCCAGATGGCCATGATGTTGATGGCATGGATCTGCACCTGTCTGGGCTTGCGGGGAACGGACACGCCCTCCCGGGCCAGTTCATAAAGGCGTCTGCCCCCTACCCGCACCGCGGATACCATGGGCGGCGTCTGCCAGATGGTCCCTTGAAACGAAGCCAAAACGTCCGCGAGCCGCTTGGGCGATACCGTGAACTCCGTGTTCAGGGCGGTGGTTTCCCCGCTGGCATCCTGGGTTGAGGTGGCCAGCCCCAAGGTCAGCTCCGCCACATAGGTTTTCTCGTAATCCATCAGGTAATCGGAAAGGCGCGTCGCTTTGCCCACTAAGATGGGGAGAACGCCGCTGGCGCCGGGATCTAAAGTTCCGCCATGGCCGATCCGCTTCATCTGGAGGAGCCGGCGGAAAAAGCTCACCACCTGATGGGAACTCATCCCGGGGGGTTTAAGTACGTTAACTATGCCGTTCATTGAGCTCACCCGTTAACAGATAGCGCTGGGCCGTGCTGGTCACCTGGGCCACGATCTCCTGGAAGTCACCCTGCAGCGTGGCTCCCGAGGCCAGGCGGTGGCCTCCGCCCCCGAAGTGCCGGGCGAGGCTTGCCACGTCCACCGCATTGGCCCTCAGACCCAGCCTGACCAGGCCCGGGCTCACCTCCCGGAAAACCATGGCCACTTCCGCCCGGTCCAGCATGCGGGCGTAGCTCACCAGGTGATCGGTCATCTCCGGATCCACATCGAAGCGCTGAAAGTCCTCATGGCTCACGGCCATCCAAACCAGCTTGCCGTCCTGGGCGGTCTGGAGGTTGCTCAGGGCAAAACCCAGAAGCTTCAGGAAGCCCAAAGACTGCATGGAAAAGATTTCCCGGGCCACCTTGGCCGGTTCCACGCCGTGGTCCAAAAGTTCGCCGGCAATGCGGAAAACTTCACTGTTGGTGTTGGCATGGCGGAACCCCCCGGTATCGCCCACGATACCTCCGTACAAGGCCGTGGCAATCTCCCGGTCCAGGGGAACCTGGAGTCTTTGCAGGAGGCGGTAGATAATGACGCTGGTGGCCGCCTCCGCGGGCTCTACGTAAACGAGCTGGCCGACGCCGCGGCCCCGCTCATGATGGTCGATGTTCACAAGTCTTTTGGCCTGGAGCACGCCCGCCGCGATCTTCCCCGTTCTGCTTGGCTCACAGTCCACCACAATGACCGTGCTTTCCCCGGGGTGGAACTCCTCACCTAAGAGTTCCACTTGATCCAAACCCGGCCAGGTGAGGTAAGGCGGCAGGGGGTCTGCACTCACCAGGCGGCAGCTTTTGCCCAATTTGCGCAAGCCGAAGAAAAGGCCCAGCATGGAGCCGAGGCTGTCGGGATCGGGCCCTTCGTGGCCCACGATGATAAAATCGTCATGGATGCTGAGAAAATGCGCGATTTCTTCAAGGCTGTTCATGGGGAGTTTCATCTTCCTTGATTTCCTCTTCCGTAGGGCTTTGCAGGGATTTGAGCAGAGCGCTGATCTTGGCACCATGTTCCAGGGAGGGGTCAAACAGAAAGACGATCTCCGGGGTGTGCCGAACCCGCAGCCGCTTGGCAAGCTCGGAGCGGATGAACCCCTTGGCCCGCTCCAGACCATCTAGAGTGCGGGCCCGCTCTTCCTCCCCACCCAGCTGGCTGAAGTAGATCTTGGCTACCGCCAGGTCCCGGGACACTTCCACATCGGTAATGCTGATCATGCCCAAACGGGGATCCTTCACTTCGGTGGCCAAGATACTGCTCACTTCACGCTTGATGGTATGGGCCAATCTATCTAATCTTTCCGCCATTTTGCTTTCACCATCCTACAGGCTTCGTTCCACCTTCACCATCTGGAACGCTTCCAGTACATCTCCCTCTTTAATGTCGTTGAAGCGCTCCACACCTATTCCGCATTCGTAGCCGTGGGTCACTTCACGCACATCGTCCTTAAAGCGCCTGAGGGAAGCGATCTTGCCTTCATGCACAATCACGTTGTCCCGCAGCACCCGCACCTGAGCCGCGCGGGTGATCTTGCCGTCCAACACGTAGCAGCCTGCCACCACGCCACCGGGCACCTTGAAGGTTTGGCGCACTTCCGCCCGGCCCACGATCTCTTCCTTGAACTCGGGCTCCAACAGGCCTTCCATGGCCGCCTTGACATCATCCAGCAGGTTGTAGATAACCCGGTAGGTGCGGATATCTACCCCGTCCCGCTCCGCGGCTTTGCGGGCATTGGGCTCTGGGCGCACGTTAAAGCCGATAATCACGGCATTGGAAGCGCTGGCCAAAAGCACGTCTGACTCGGAGATTGCGCCCACGGCCTGGTGAATCACATTCACCCGCACTTCCTCTGTGGACAGCTTCTCCAGGGAACTGCGTACCGCTTCCGCGGAACCCTGCACATCGGCTTTGATGATCAGGTTCAGCTCTTTTACCGCGCCTTCCTGAATTCTCCGGTAGAGATCGTCCAGGGTCACGCGGCTAGTTTTGCTCAGCTCCCGCTCCCGCTGCTTCTCCTGCTGGATCTCGGCCACTTGGCGAGCGGTCTGCTCATCTGTGACCACCACAAAGCTGTCCCCGGCCTGGGGTACATCGGAAATGCCCAGGACTTCCACGGGGGTGGAAGGTTTGGCTTCCTTAATCTGCTGGCCTCGGTCATCAATCAGCGCCCGGACCCGGCCGCAGTAGTTGCCCACCACAAAGGAATCGCCCACCCGGAGGGTACCCTGGGAGATCAAGACGGTGGCCACAGGTCCCCGGCCCCGATCCAGTTTGGCATCGATCACGGTACCCCTGGCGGGACAGTCGGGATCCGCTTTCACATCTTCCATTTCAGCCACAAGCAGGATCATTTCCAGGAGCTCTTCCACACCATCGCCCCGCAGAGCTGAAATGGGCACGGCAATGGTATCTCCGCCCCACTCTTCCACCACCAAGCCGTGTTCGGTCAGCTCCTGCTTGACCCGGTCTGGGTTGGCTGCCGGCAGATCCATCTTATTGATGGCCACGATAATGGGCACACCCGCGGCCTTGGCGTGGTTGATGGCCTCCACCGTCTGGGGCATTACGCCGTCGTTGGCCGCGACTACTAGGACTGCAATATCAGTAACTCTGGCTCCCCGGGCGCGGATAGCGGTGAACGCTTCGTGGCCAGGGGTATCCAGGAAGGTAATCAGTTTGCCGTTATACTCAATCTGGTAGGCCCCGATATGCTGGGTGATTCCCCCAGCCTCTTGCGCGGTGACCTTGGTTTTGCGGATATAGTCCAAAAGCGTGGTTTTGCCATGGTCCACGTGGCCCATGATGGTGACCACGGGAGGCCTGGGTGCAAGTCTAGCGGGGTCTTGTTCCACTGGGGCGAATACTTCTTCCGCCAGATCGCGCTCGGGTTCCGTCTCCACTCCGAAGCGCTCGGCCACGAGGGCCGCAGTGTCATAGTCTACACTCTGGGTGAGGGAAGCCATGACGCCGATCTTCATGAGCTGCTTAACTACTTCAGTACCAGGCACGCCGATTTTTTGAGCCAGCTCATTCACTGCTACGCTTTCGCCCAAGATAATGCGTTTGGGCTTCTGCGCGGGGGGTTCCTGGATTCTTCCCCTCTTGGCGCCCCGCTTTTTCTTGGCGCGCAGCTTCAGCGCATCATCCCGGTCTTCCTCTTCCTTGAACGGGCGCCGCTTCTTTTTAACTACCTTGGTTTCTTCACGCACCAGGGTTTCCTCTTCCTCCGGGGCAAAGTGCTCCCGCAGCATGTTGGCGATATCCTCATCGATGGAGCTCATGTGATTGGATACGTCCGCCCCTAGGTCGTTCAGAAACTCCACCACGAACTTGCTCTTCAGATCCAGTTCCTTTGCCAGCTCGTAGATCCTGATCTTGTTCTTCATCGGCATCACTCCTCATCATTCTCCTGCACTGACCCAGTCACGCTTGCCTTGATCACCCGGGCAAAACCGCGATCAGTTATACCCACAATTGCCCGGGGGGCTTTGCCCATGGCCTGACCTAGAAGATTCTTTGTGCCTGCTCTTAGGGCATGAATTCCGTGATGGCGTGCCAGTGAGCTGAACTTGCGGAGAGTGTTCTCGGAGGCGTCCTGGGCAATGAGCATGAGCACTACCCTGCCCCGCCTCACCGCACCTTCCACCGCATCCTCCCCGGAAACGGCTTTTCCGGCCCGAGTGGCCAAGCCCAGATAACTGTAGAACTTGTCCCCGTTACTGATCTTCTTGCTCATGCAGCACCCGCTTCAACTCTGCCAAGAGCTCATCCGGGATGGGCACTTCCAGCGCCCTTTGGATCTGGCGTCCCTTGACAGCATTTTCCAAACACTTTTCATCGGGGTGGATGTACACTCCCCGCCCCGGGCTCTTGCCAACCGGGTCCAAACTCACTTCTCCAGCGGGACTGCGCACCACGCGAATCAGCTCCCGCTTCGGCGCGGCGGTACGGCAGCCCACGCAGGTACGCATGGGAACGTGTTTTCTGCGCATGCGCTACCACCTACTCTTCTTCCTCGAAGTTGAAGTTGATGGAATCCAGCTGCGACAGGTCTGTGATAACTTTCTCTTTCTTCTTTTTCGGCTTGGCAGTTTCCTGCTTTTCTTGGGGCTCCGGCTCTGGAGCAGCGGGCGTTTCGAACCTGCCAAAGCGCTCTTCCCAGCTCTTGCGCTTGCTGATATTCGTCAAGCTGGCCAGGTCAGGCACACTGACGGGCTGGGCCGGCTGGGTCTTGGGCGCGGCAGCCACCTTGACCGGTTTCGCTTCTGCCTCCGGTTCGGTTTCCACCGTACCGGCAGCCGCGGCTGGAGCCGCTTCTTCCATCTCTTCTTCCACTTCTATTTCAACAACCTCAGCAGGTTCCACCTCTTCCAGTTCCGGTTCGGCGGGCTGGAGGATCTCCTCTTCATCCACACCGAGGTCTCGGCTCTCCTCCCGGGCGATCTGGGCCAGGAATTCCTCCTGGAGACCCAGCTCCGCCGCTTGCGCTTCGCTCTTAATATCGATCCGCCAGCCGGTGAGCCGTGCCGCCAGGCGGGCATTCTGCCCCTCTTTGCCGATGGCCAGAGAAAGCTGATCATCGGGGACCACGGTGTGGGCCACTTTTTCGGCTTCATCGATCACCACATAGAGCACTTTGGCCGGGCTGAGGGCGTTTTTCACGAACTCCCGCACATCCTTTTCCCACTGGACCACATCGATGCGTTCACTGCCCAGCTCCGCCACCACGGCCTGCACCCGGCTTCCCCGGGCACCTACGCAGGCACCCACGGGATCGATATCGGGATCGCGGCTGTAAACGGCCACTTTGGAGCGGTTGCCCGCCTCCCGGGCCACGGACTTGATCTCCACTTCTCCACTTTGGATTTCCGGCACTTCCAGTTCGAAGAGGGCCCGCAAGAGTCCCGGATGGGTGCGGGAGAGGAAGATCTGGGGGCCTCTGCTGGTCTGGCGCACTTCGTTGATGTAGAACCGGAGCTTCTGGTGGGGCCTATACGCTTCGCCGGGGATCATTTCACTGGCGGGCAGTACTGCCTCCACATCGCCTAAATCCACCAGGGCCTGACGGTGATCGGCCCGCTGGATGGTACCGGTGACCACATCACCTTCCCGGTTGGAGTACACATCGTAGACGATGGAACGCTCCGCTTCCCGGATCTTCTGGATCACCACCTGCTTGGCGGTTTGGGCCGCGATGCGCCCGAAGTTGGCGGGGGTCACCTCCCGTTCCACCACGTCGCCCACCTGGTAGCTGGCGTCCAGCTCACGGGCTTCTTCCAGGGAGATCTCCACGGTGTCGTCCTCAACCTCTTCCACCACAACCCGGCGGGAGTAGACGCGGATGTCCCCGGTCTGCTGGTTAAACTCCACCCGTACGCTGGAGGAAGAGCTGGCTCCGTAGTTCTTTTTGTAGGCTGAAACGATGGCCGTTTCAATCGCGTCCATGAGGAGCTCTTTGGAGATACCCCGCTCCTTTTCCAGTTCCTTTAATGCACCAATTAATTCCAGATTCATCCCTTATGGCCTCCCATTTTAGAGCTCCAAGGCCAGGTTAGCCTTGGCGATCAGCTCTAGGGGAATTTCTATGGTCTCCCCTTCCCATTCTAACAGCACATTGTCGCCGGCAAGTCCCGCCAAAATCCCTTCAAAACGTTTGCGGCCGTGCAGCGCGCTGTAGGTGCGGATCTGTGCCTTCCGCCCAGCAAAACGCTGGTAATCGGAGGGCTTTTTCAGGGGCCGCTCCAGGCCGGGAGAAGATACCTCCAGGCAGTAGGACCCGGGGATGGGATCTTCCTCATCCAGCTTGAGGTCTAGGGCTTCACTCACCTGCCGGCAGTCTTCCAGATCCACTCCGCCGGGCTTATCGATGAATACCCTTAACACCCAGCCGCTGGGTTCTTTGACATACTCCACATCCACCAATTCCAGCTCTGTCACCTCCACGATCTCTTGGGTCCAGTCGGCTACCAGTTTTTCGATGTGCACGCGACTCACGGCTCACATCGCCCCCTTCTTCTCCACATTATGCCCGCTTTCGGCACCCATACGTCAAAAGAGTGGGCGCATATCCCACTCTCCCGGCGACTCATCAGTTTACACCACATTATACCACAGCAACTAAAACAATGTCAATTGATTCGTTTCGGGTAGGCCTTCCAGGCACCCGTGGAGGCGCAGGGCCTCGATGACCGCCTTGGTGATCCCCGCCCTCTGGCGCAGGTCTTCCACGGAGATAAACTCCCCCGCTTCCCTGGCCTGGACAATGCCCGTGGCCGCGCTGGCCCCCACCCCTTGGAGGGAAGCAAAGGGCAGACGGAGGGCTGAACCCTCAATAAGGAAGGTCTGGGCCGCGGACTTGTAGAGATCCACCGGTAGAAAGCGCACTCCCCGGACCATGGCTTCAATAATGATCTCCAGGAGGGTAACCATGCTTCGCTCCTTAGGAGTCGGCTCATAGGACTTATTGGTTATCCTGGCCAGTTCCGCCCGGACCGCCTCTTCCCCGCCCATCACCAGCTGGGCATCGAAGTCTCCAGCCTGGAGCGAAAAGAGGGCAGCGTAGAAAGCCAGGGGATAGTGAACCTTGAAATAGGCGATGCGGAAAGCCATCATCACATAGGCCACAGCATGGGCCTTGGGGAACATGTAGCTGATCTTCTTGCAGGAATCGATATACCACTGGGGTACATCATACTGCTTGAGCAGAGTCTCATCCTCAGGTGTGAGCCCCCTGCCCTTGCGCACCTGCTCCATGATGCGGAAGGCCTGTCCCGCTTCCACGCCCTTGAGCATAAGGTAGATCATGATGTCATCTCTCGTGGCGATAACTCCGCTGATGTCCACGATCCCCGCTTTCACCAGTTCCTCCGCGTTGTTCGTCCACACGTTGGTGCCGTGGGAGAGGCCGCTGATGCGCACCAAGTCGCTGAAGGTCTTCGGCGAAGTATCTTCCAGCATCTGCCGGACAAACCTGGTCCCAAACTCAGGAACCCCCAAGGTGCCCACATTGGTGCCGATCTGATCCGGGGTCACCCCTAAGCTCTCCGTGGAAGAGAAGATGGACATGGTCTTGGGATCGTTCAGGGGTATCTCCAAAACCGGCACCCCGGTGAGATCCTCCAGCATACGCAGCATGGTGGGATCGTCGTGGCCTAAGATATCCAGCTTCACCAGGCAGTCGTCCAGGGCATGGTATTCAAAATGGGTGGTGATGGTGCCGCTGGCCGGATCATTGGCCGGGTACTGGATGGGGGTGAAGTCATAGACCTCCATCCCCTCGGGAATGACCACCATCCCCCCTGGGTGCTGCCCGGTGGTGCGGCGCACGCCGGAAAGCTTGGCCACTAGGCGGTTGATCTCCGCATTGCGCCTGGTTTCATTGGTCTGCTCCAGGTATTTCATGATAAAGCCGTAGGCCGTCTTGTCGGCTAAGGTGCCGATGGTGCCGGCGCGAAAGACGTTGCCCCTTCCGAAGAGCTCCTCTGTGTAGCTGTGGATCTGGGCCTGGTATTCCCCGCTGAAGTTCAGATCGATATCCGGCACCTTATCGCCGTGGAAACCCATGAACACTTCAAAGGGTATGTCAAAGCCCAGCCTGTTTAGGGCCGTGCCGCACTGGGGGCAGTCCTTTTCCGGCAGATCCACCCCAGAACCCGCCTCACCCGCGGTGAAAAATTCGCTCCAGTGGCAGCTGGGGCACACATAGTGGGGCGGCAGCGGGTTCACTTCCGTAATCTCGCACATGGTGGCCACCAGGGAAGAGCCCACCGAACCCCGGGAACCCACCAGATAGCCGTCATCCAGGGACTTTTTCACCAGTTTATGGGCGATCAAGTATAAAGACGCATAACCGTGGTTGATAATGGCCTTCAGTTCCCTGGCTAGACGGGCCTGGACGATCTCCGGCAGGGGCTCGCCGTAGATCTCTTTGGCCTTGGCGTAGGTCATCTTTTCCAGCTCCTGCTCCGCATCGGGCAGGTGGGGCGGGTAAAAACCCGAGGGCACGGGGCTCAGCTCTTCCACCTGCGCGGCGATCTTGCGGGGAGCTTCCACCACCACTTCGTAGGCCTTCTCCGGGGTCAAATAGGAGAACTCCTGGAGCATCTCCTCGGTGGTCCGGTAATAGAGGGGCGCGGGGTGTTCCGCATCACCCATGCCCTTACCCGCCAGCAGGATGGTGCGGACAAAGGCATCTTCCGGCCTGAGGAAGTGCACATCACCGGTGGCCACCACCGGGATACCCAGCCGTTCCCCCAGCTTGATAATCTGCTGGTTGATGCGGATCAGATCGTCCTTGGACCGCACTTGGGCCGTGCCGATGAGAAACTCATTGTTGGCCAGCGGCTGGATTTCCAAGTAATCGTAGAAACCGGCCACCTCCAGGACGTTGGGCCGCTGGTGCAAAACGGCCTGGAAAACCTCCCCTGCTTCGCAGGCGGAACCTACGATCAGCCCCTCCCGGTACTCCTGCAAAAGGGCCCGGGGAATGCGGGGCACTCTGTAAAAGTGGTCCAGATTAGAATGGGAGATGAGGCGGTAGAGGTTTTTCAAACCGACTCGGTTCTTGGCCAGGAGCACGATGTGAAACGGTCTGACCTTGCTCTCCGGGTCGTCAATGAGATAACCTTCCACTCCGTAGATGATCTTGATTCCGTGTTTTTTGGCGGCACGGTGGGCCTCGGGAAAGGCCTGCACCACACCGTGATCGGTGATGGCCACCGCATCATGGCCTAAGGAGGAGGCCAGCTTCAAAAGCTGGTCCACATCGACGGTACCGTCCAGCCCGCTCATCTTGGTGTGCAGGTGCAGCTCCACCCGCTTTTCCGGGGCAGTGTCGGTGAGGCAGGGCGGCGCTTCCACGAAAGCCAGCCCCTGGGCCATAATCTGCAGTTCGTTGTCGTAGGGTTGGAACTGGAGGCTGCCCCGCACCTTAACCCACTGCCCCTTTTTCAGGCCCAAGTCTGCTGGATCATCCTGGAAAACCTTGCAGCTGATCGTATCAGTGCCATCATAAACATCAAACATGATCAAGGTTTTCCCGGTGCGGGTCAGGCGCGCCTCATAGGCCACCACTTCCCCGCAGATGATCACATTCTCTTCCGGTTCCACAAGCTGGGCAATGGGCGTGGGTTCTCCCGGGAGGGAAGCCCTTAGGAGATTTCGACTGCGGCCGTTGCGGCCGCCGTTATTCGGCGAGGAACCGTAATCGATGGGCCTGCCGTTCACCTGTTTGATGGCGTTTCCGATGTAGTTGGCTTCTGGCTCTGTCCACTCAAAACGCACTTCAGCCACCTCAGGGTGCAGCTGCTTCACCGCTTGGCTCAGTTCATCCCACAGGGCTTGCTCTCCCCGGGGGCTGCCCTTGAGGACGAAGGTCCAGGCCTTGGTTTGGGGATCAACTCCGATCCGGGCGATCTCCAGTTCCTGTACCAGGGGATGGGAGCTTAGCGAAGCCAAAAAAAACTTGTTCTCCGGTTCTATGTAAAAGGAAGTCACCGAGCCACCTCCCAAAAAAGGTCCCCCACAGAAGAGCGCCTTGACAGGTACGCCCTCCCTGCGGGGGCCTAAGCTCAAAGCCGGCTAAATGCGCAGGGAACGCACTATTTCCCAGTACATCTTTAGGCGGGCACGCATCCCCTCCACAAGGCCCCTCTTCTCCTCTTTCATCACCTGGGAAACGGTGGGCAGGGGCACACGCACGATCTCCACATTGTGCCGCTCCGCGTACTGGGTCAGGGCAATTTCCACCCCGTAACCGCTGTGTTCCAGATTGGGCACTTGATCGAAGAGGTCTTTACGCACCGCCCGCTGTCCCGAGAGGGCCGGCGCCAGTTTCTGTGCCAGATCGGTGCTGCGCCGTCCTTCGGAGAAGACGCCGATGCTCATGGCGGTCCGTCCGGATAGGACCGGCTCTAGAAGCGCCTCAATGTGCTCCGTGTGGAGCCCCACCAGATCCGCATCCACAAAAAGCAGTACTTCACAGTTGGTCTCGTTGGCGCCCGCTTTCATGGCACCGCCTTTTCCCACGTTCTGCTCCAGTTCCAGCACCTTCACGGGATACCTGCGGGCCACCTCGGCAGTGCGGTCATCGGAGCCGTCGCTCACCACGATGATCTCCTCAAGCCGCCGGCATTCCAGCAGGGCCTCAATCACAGGCCCGATGGTCTGTTCTTCGTTGTAAGCGGGCACTATCGCGGCCACTCTCACTTCAGCTCTCCGCCTCCAGGATCTTCCGAATTGCGCTGGCGACCTTTTCCACCGGCACACTCTGGACCTCTTTGGTCCGCCGGTTCCTGATCTCCATCTCGCCCTTTTCCAGGGACTTCGGTCCAATGGTTACCCGAATGGGGAACCCGATCAGATCAGCGTCTTTGAACTTCACCCCCGGGCGCTCGTCCCGGTCATCAAGGACCACTTCCACTCCCAGGGCCAAAAGTTCTTGGTAGAGCTTTTCCGCGGCTTCCGCCTGGGCGGGGTCCTTCATGCTCACCGGTACGATGATCACATGGTAGGGGGCAATGCTCACAGGCCAGATGATCCCATCTTCGTCGTGGTTCTTTTCGATCACCGCGGCCACGGTGCGGCCTACGCCGATGCCGTAGCAGCCCATGATGAACGGCGTTTCTACCCCGTTTTCCTGGAGGAAGGTGGCCCCCATGGCCTGGGAATACTTGGTGCCCAGCTTGAAGACCTGGCCCACCTCGATGCCCCGGGCACCCTCCAGCACACCGCCGCAGCGGGGGCAGGGATCGCCGGGCTGGATTTCCCTGAGGTCAGCAAAGGCTTTGACTGTGAAATCACGCCCCAGGTTCGCGTTGAGCAGGTGGGCATCGGCCTTGTTGGCCCCCACCACCGCGTTCACCGCGGATTCCACCGCGTAGTCCGCATAGAGGGGCACTTCCAGCCCCACGGGTCCGGCAAAACCCACAGGTGCTCCAGTGATCCTGGCGATGGTTTCCCCATCCGCCAGCTCCAGCACCTGGCAGCCCAAGAACTTGCGCAGCTTGATCTCATTGAGGTTGTGATCGCCCCGCACCAGCGCGGCCACAGGCTGGCCATCTGCAATGTAGATCAGGGTCTTGATGCAGTCCCGGGGCTCTTTGTGCAAAAAGGCGCAGACCTGGGCAATGGTGCTCACCTGGGGGGTGGCCACCTCGGTTAGAGGTTGCAGATCCTGAGCGGGTCCGGCGTGCGGCAGGTCCACACCTTCCGCCCGCTCCACGTTGGCCGCGTAACCGCACTTGTCGCAGTAGAGGACGAAGTCCTCCCCCGCTTCCGCCAGGACCATAAACTCATGGGTCACATCTCCCCCAATGGCCCCCGAATCTGCCTCCACGGGATAGGCCTCCAGGCCGCAGCGCTGGAAAATCCGTTCATAGGCGTGGAAGGCGGCCCAGTAGCTTTTATCCAAGCCTTCCTCATCTTTGTCGAAGGAGTACATATCCTTCATGATGAACTCCCGGCCCCGCATCAAGCCAAAGCGGGGCCTGATCTCATCCCGGTACTTGTTCTGAATCTGGTACAGACGCAGGGGCAGCTGGCGGTAGGAGCGCACTTCCGACCGCACCAAGGCCGTAATCAGCTCTTCGTGGGTGGGTCCCAGGCAGAACTGGCGGCCGTTCCTGTCCTGCAGGCGGAACATCTCGTCGCCGTACTCAGCCCAGCGCCCCGACTCTTCCCAGATCTCCGCAGGCTGTACAATGGGCATGAGCACTTCCTGCCCGCCGATGGCGTTCATTTCCTCCCTGATGATCTGCTCCACTTTGCGGATAGCCCGCAGCCCCAGGGGCAGGAAAGAGTACATCCCCGAGGCGGACCGCCGCATGAGGCCGGCCCTGAGCATGAGCTGGTGGCTCACCAGTTCCGCTTCCGCCGGCGTTTCCCGCAGCGTTGGCGCGTATAACTGCGACATGAGCATAGTCTATCCCCTATCCTTCTCAAGCAATTTATTAGCTTCAGCCACCAAGGCGTCCACTAACTCGTCTTCCCGCACTTTCCGGACAATCTGGCCGCGACGGAACACCAGCCCCACGCCCTTGCCTCCGCAGATGCCCAGATCGGCGTGGCTGGCTTCACCGGGCCCATTTACCACACAGCCCATGACCGCGATGGTAATGGGCAGCGGAAAGTCACTTAGACGGTTCTCCACTTCCTGCGCTATTCCTTCCAGATCGATCTCCGTTCTTCCACAGGTGGGGCAGGAGATGAAAGTGGGCCCCCTTTGGCGCAGCCCCAGCGCGGAGAGAATGGCCCACCCCACCTTGACTTCCTCCACGGGGTCGGCCGTTAAGGAGACCCGCAGGGTATCCCCTAAGCCCCGGGAAAGCAGGGCCCCCAAACCCGCCGCGGACTTGATGGTGCCAAACCATTTCGTCCCCGCTTCGGTGATGCCCAGGTGGAGCGGATATGATGTGCGCTGGCTGAGCTGTTCGTAGGCCTGGACAGTGAGCTCCACATCGGAGGCCTTTACGGAGAGGACGATATCATGAAAGTTCAACCGCTCCAAAACGGCCACCTGCTCTAGGGCGCTTTCCACCATGGCGGTGGCCGTTCTCCCGTATTTGTCCAGCAGGTGGCGGGCGATGGAACCCGAGTTCACGCCAATGCGGATGGGCACCTGCCGCTCCTGGGCCGCCCGCACCACTTCCTGCACTTTGCGCACCTCTCCGATGTTCCCCGGGTTGAGCCTGAGTTTGTGCACGCCCGCTTCCAGGGAAAGCAGGGCCAAGCGGTGATCAAAATGGATGTCCGCCACCAGGGGAACTGGGCTGTGCAGGACCAGCGTTTTCAGGGCCTCCGCGGCCCTTTCATCGGGCACAGCCACCCGCACGATCTCGCAGCCCGCCTGGGCTAGGGCCTGGATCTGCCCCAAGGTGGCCGCGGTATCCCGGGTATCGGTGTTGGTCATGGACTGCACGGAGATGGGCGCGCCGCCCCCCACGGGCACGGGCCCAACCCAAACTTGATGTGTATATTGCCGCATGGTTCAGCCCCCTTAGGAAAACAGGCTGAAGCGGGCCAGGTCCTTGAAGGTAGCGTAGAGCATGAGCATGATCAAAAGGGCTAAGCCGATAAACTGGGCAATGCCCCGGGTTTCAGGGGCCAGGGGCTTGCCCCGCACCGCTTCAAGAATGAGGATCAACAGCCAGCCGCCGTCCAGGACCGGCACCGGCAGGAGGTTCAAAAGGCCCAGGTTCACATTGAGCAGCACCGCCAAGATGAGCAGCTGCGGCAGCCCATGGCGGGCGGTTTCCCCCACAATGTGCACAATGCCAATGGGACCGGAAAGCTCCACCTGCTGCTTACCTGTGATCATACGTACAATATCCCCGATCAGCTGGGCGGTGAGCCGCCAGGTCTGCACCGCCCCCGCCCGCACGCTGGTGAGGAAGGGATAGCGGGGTTTGGCGTCGCTGATGCCGATTCCCAGGCGGCCCTGGCCGGCGGCCCCCTCGGGGATGGCAATGAGGGTGACCAGGCTGCCCTGCCGCCGCACCACCACCTCCAGCTCCCGGCCCCCGGCCTGTTGGATCAGGCTGACAATTTGATCGGCCTCGCTCACCTTTTCCCCATCAATGCTGATGAGCACATCCCCCGGGAGCACGCCTGCTGCCGCCGCGGGGGAGTTGGGCTCTACGGTGGTGACCATGGGCGGTACGGTGACCAGCATGAAGTAGAGGACAAACAGGACAATAGCGAAGACAAAATTCATCAAGGGCCCCGCCGCGATGGTGCCCAGCCGCCAGGGCAGGCTCTTGCTCTGGAAACTTGCGGGGTCGTCTTCCGGCACGTCCTCCAGGTAGTCCACGGGTTCGTCCATGCCCGCCATTTTCACAAAGCCCCCCAGGGGAAAGATCCGCAGAGAGTACTTGGTATCCCCCCTGGTGGTGCTGGCCAGGACAGGCCCAAAGCCCACGGCAAACTCGAAGATGCGAATCCCCGCAGCTTTGGCCATCAGGAAGTGCCCCAGCTCGTGAACGAGCACTATCGTTCCGAAAACAACTACAAAGGCGATCAATGTAACCATGCTCTCATCCTCTCCTGCCCATGCACTCTTGGGCCTTGGCACGGGCTTCGGCATCTATGGCTAGTATCTCCTCCAGGGCAGGAAATGACCGCCCAGGAAACTGCTGCACCACTTCCTGCACAATCTCGGCGATCTGGGTAAAGCGGATCCGGCCTTCTAAAAAGGCCCGCACCGCCACTTCATTGGCGGCGTTGAGGGCGATGGGCTGTGCGCCCCCCGCCCGCCCCGCTTGGTAAGCCAGCTGCAGACAGGGGAAACGCCGGTGATCCACCGCTTCGAAACTGAGGCTGCCCGCCGCCACCAGATCCAAGGGTTCCACCTGGGAAGGCGCGGTGCGGGGGTAGGTCAGGGCATACTGAATGGGCAGGCGCATGTCCGTTGTACCCAGCTGGGCCAAGAGCGTGCCGTCCTTGAGCCGGATCAGGGAATGGACCAGGCTCTGGGGATGCACCACCACCTCGATCTGCTCGTAGGGAAAGCCAAAGAGCCAGTGGGCCTCGATCACTTCCAGACCTTTGTTCATCAGGGTTGCCGAATCAATACTGATCTTGCCTCCCATTTTCCAGTTGGGATGATCCAGGGCCTCGGCCGCCGTGACCTTGGCCAGATCACCTGGGTAATCCCTAAAGGGCCCTCCTGAGGCGGTGAGGATGATTTGGGCCACATCCTCGGGGTTGCGGCCGGTAAAGAGCTGCCAGAGGGCGCTGTGCTCTGAATCCAGGGGCACGATCTGCTCCCGATACTCCATCACCAAATGCCCGCCGATGACCAAGGCCTCCTTGTTGGCCAAGGCCACCCGCTTGCCCGCCCGCAAGGCGGCCAGGGTGGGCCTGAGGCCCGCCGCCCCCACCACAGCTACCACCACCAGATCGCAGAGGGGATGGGTGGCCAGCTCCTCCAGGGCCTGGGGGCCGCTGTACACGGGAATGGCAAACTCCTGGGCCAGGGCTTTGGCCTGCTCCGGCCGGAGGATCGCCGCGAACTTGGGCCTGAACTCGGCAATCTGCTCCCGCAGAAGTTCAATGTTGGTTCCAGCGGCCAGGCCCAGCACTTGAAAATCAGGCAGGCTGCGCAGGACATCCAGTGTCTGCGTGCCGATGGAACCGGTGGAACCGAGGATCACGACATTAGGCATAGGCAAATCCTTCCTTGCGACTAGGTAAATGCTTGGTGTAAATAGGCTTGGAGCAGGACCAAAAGGAGCGGTCCCACCACGGCCCCCAGGGGGCCCCAGATGCGAAAACCAACGTACACACCAAGCAGGGCAGCTAGGGGATGCAGCCCCAGGCGTTCACCCACCAGATGGGGCTCACCCCACTGTCTTAAGAGTAATACTACCAGATAACCGAGGCCCAAGGCCAGGGCTGTTTGGGTATTTCCCAAGAAAAGTTGTATGAGTGCTAGAAGAAGATAGACAAGCCCCGGTCCCAGCACGGGAACAAGGTCAAAAAAGCCCACCAGGAAACCGGAGAGCAGTGGAAAAGGCAGCTGCAGCAGGGAAAAAAAGACCATGCTCACGGTGGTGGACAAAAAGACCAAAAGAAGCTGCACCCGCACCAGGTGCCACAAAGCACCCCAGGTGTGGTGATAGAGCGCCCGCACCCTCACCCGGGACTTGGCCGGCAGCTGACCCGCGGCCAGCTCAACCAGGTGGCGCTTGTCCCGGAGGAAGAAATAGGCGCTGAGCGCGGTCAGGGTCCAGATCAAAAAAAGATCGGGAATGGCCAGTGCCCAGCTCAAAAGAACCTGGGGCAAGGAAAAAAGGCCGCTGAGATCCCACTGCCCGGCAAAGGGTATCTTCTCCAGGACGGCCAGCACGTGCTGGGAAAACTCCTGGGTGAGCTGGCCCACCAGACCCAGGGCCACCAGCCCCTGCAGCTCCTGCCAGAGTTTCACTAGAAAGAGACCTAAAAGGGCCGGCAGGGCCAGAAAGGACAGGGCCACCAGGCCAAACGACAAAACCGGCCGGGGCCAGCCCCGGGTTTCCAGAAAGCTTATGGGCACGTCCAAGATCAGCGCCAGGGCCAGTCCCAAGAGAAACGGGGCCGTATAGGGAAAAACCATTTTCAAAAGGAGCAGACCCCCGCAGAAGGCCGCGGCCGTAACCACAGCAGGCGGCAGCAAAACAGCACCCCGCTTTGGGGTCACGAAGCGCTAGGCAAAGAGACTGAGCAGGGCGTAGAGCACCGGAAACACGAAGCTTAGGGAGTCGAAGCGGTCGAGGATGCCTCCGTGACCAGGCAGTATGGAACCGCTGTCCTTTACCCCCTTCTCCCTTTTCATAGCTGATTCCACCAAGTCCCCCAGCTGCCCGCAGCAGGACAGCACCAGGGCAAAGGCGGTGAGCCTGAGGATGGGGCGTCCGGTGGCCAGAGCGAAAATGATTCCCGCGACCGCTCCCCCCACCAGACCGAAGAGGGCACCTTCCACCGACTTATTGGGGCTGATCTGCGGGCAGAGTTTGCGCCGCCCGTACCTCAACCCTCCGAAGTAAGCTCCGGTGTCGGTGGCCCAGGTGGCCAGAAACCCAAATAGCGCCCAGCTTAGGCCGAAGTGCTCCCGCACCAGCACCAAGAAGCTATACAGCACAGCAACGTAAAACACACCCAGCAGATTGCGGGCGGAAGCAAAGCTGTGCATGCCGCTGAAGGAAGCACGGAGGAGGTAATAAAGGAGCTGCAGGACCAACCATAGGAGCAGCTTCGTTCCATCTACACCACTATATGTCACCGCCAGAAACGATAGTCCAGCGGCCGCCAGATAATCGAGGTAAAGCCCTGGTCCGCCCATGGCGGCAAATTCCCACAGGCCCATTGCTACGATCAGGGCCACCAACAAACGCCAGGCGGCACCTCCCCAAAAGAGGGCCGCCAGCAGTATAGGGAGGCCCACAACTGCCGTGAGGACTCGCTGTCGCAACATTACTTCTGCTCCTTCGTGGATACTCGCCCGAAGCGGCGCTCCCGCCTAAGGTAGTCCTGGAGGGCCTGTTCAAACTCCCGTTCGCCAAAATCGGGCCACAGCACATCGGTAACATACAGCTCGCTGTAGGCAGCCTGCCAGAGCAGGAAATTGCTCAGCCGCCTTTCGCCCCCTGTGCGGATGATCAGATCCGGATCGGGGCTGGGCCAGGTGTACAGCTGGCTAGCCAAACGCTCTTCGGTGATCTCATCGGGGGTGATCTCGCCCCGGGCCACCTGCCTGGCCAGTTCCCGCGCGGCCTGGGTGAGTTCCGCCCGGCCGCCGTAGTTAAAGGCCACGTTGAGAATCAGGCGGCGGTTGGCGGCGGTGAGCTCCTCGGCGCGCCTCCAGATCCCTTGGATGTCAGGCGAAAGGTTGGTCCTGTCCCCCACCAGCACCACCCGCACCCCTTCCTCCCGCAGCTCTTCGATCTCCTGCAGAAAGGTCCTGTGGATCAGACCCAAGAGGAACTCCACCTCTTCCCGGGGCCTGTTCCAGTTTTCCGTACTGAAAGCGTAGACGGTGAGGATGGAAATACCCCGCTGGGCGGCGTAGCGCACCGCCCGTTTGAGAGCCTTGACCCCCTCTTGATGGCCGAAAGTGCGGGGCAGGGCCCTGCGTCTGGCCCAGCGCCCATTGCCGTCCATGATTATGCCCACATGCTCTGGCAAACCCTTGGTCCTTCCGCTCAAGTGCATGCCTCCTAATCCACAATCCAATCTGGGGCCGCGCAGACCAGGGTCAAAGGCGAACCGCTGCGCACCGCGATCACATAGGCATCCTCCTGGACGGAAGAGGCGCGCTTGGGTGCCTTGGTCCAGATCACCTCAAAGGCCACGTTTTCTTCCTTGAGGAGCTCTTCCGCCTGTTCCAGGGGATAACCGATCAGAAATTCCCACTCTGCGAATTCCTGCTGCTTGCTCAAACCTCCATAATCTCCTTCTCTTTCGCCTTGAGAAGCTCATCGATCTGCTCAATGAAGCGGTCGGTGAGTTTTTGAATCTCCTCTTGGGCCCGCCGCAGTTCGTCTTCGGAAATGTCGCCGTCCTTTTCCAGCTTCTTGGCGGCCTCATTGAGGTCCCGCCGGATGTTGCGCACCGCGACCCGGTGATCCTCCGCATCCTTGCGCACCAGGCGAACCAGTTCCTTACGGCGCTCTTCGGTGAGCGGCGGAATGGCCAGACGGATCACGGAACCATCGTTGTTGGGAACCAGCCCCAGATCAGAGGTGAGGATAGCCTTCTCGATGTCTTTCATGGCGCTTTTATCCCACGGGGTGATCACCAGCATTCTCGGTTCGGGCACGGTGACGCTGGCCATCTGGTTCAGCGGTGTGGGCGTGCCGTAGTAGTTCACCACGATGCGGTCGAGAAGGGCTGGATTGGCGCGACCAGTGCGCACACTGGCAAAAGCCTTCTTGGTGCGGACAATGACCTCTTCCATCCTGGCTTTTCCTTGATCCAAAATCTCACCAATCATCTCATTCGCCTCCTACGTAAGTACCTATTCTTGATCCGCAGACAGCCTTAGCAATGCTGCCAGGTTCAGCGAAGTTGAACACGATCAGGGGGATGTTGTTGTCCATACAGAGGGAAGTGGCTGTGGTATCCATGACGCCCAGGCCTTGGTTGATCACTTCTAAGTAGCTGATGGTATCATAGCGCACCGCGGCTGGGTCGGTTCGGGGATCGGCGCTGTAGACGCCATCCACTCCCCTTTTGGCCATGAGGATCACCTCGGCCTCGATCTCCAGCGCCCGCAGGGCCGCGGTGGTATCGGTGGAAAAATAGGGATTGCCCGTGCCTGAGGCGAAGATGACGATGCGGCCCTTTTCCAGATGGCGGATGGCCCGGCGTCGAATATACGGTTCGGCCACTTGGCGCATTTCAATGGCCGTCTGCACCCTGGTCTGCACCCCCAACTGCTCCAGGGCATCCTGGAGGGCCAGGGCGTTGATCACGGTGGCCAGCATGCCCATGTAATCGGCGGTACTGCGGTCCATCCCCTTGGCGCTGCCTGTGGCACCCCGCCAGATGTTCCCGCCTCCCACCACGATGGCCATCTGCACGCCCAGGTTCATGACGCCGCTGATCTCCTGGGCAATGTAATTCACCACCTCGGGGTTAATGCCAAACCCCCCGCCGCCTAAGGCCTCTCCACTTAATTTCAACACCACTCGCCTGTACTTCGGCTTCATCACGGACACCACCCCTTAATAATTCTGCTCAAAGCGGAAGATCCCTCCAGCAAAAAAGGAGAACACCAGCGGTGTCCTCCTACTGCCCCATTTGAGCCTGGGCCATAACTTCTGCGGCGAAATCATCCTGACGTTTCTCCAAACCCTCGCCGCGTTCATAGCGCACGAAACGCCTGACCGCGATGTTTTCACCGATCTTGGCGATCTTTTCTTTGAGAAGGTCACCCACGGTCAGATCCGGGTCCTTCACAAAGGGCTGTTCCAGGAGGCAAACCTCTTGGATGAACTTCTCCAGGCGCCCTTCCACGATCTTGTCGATGATGTGTTCGGGCTTGCCTTCGTTTCTCGCGATCGCTCTGTAAATGGAACGCTCATGCTCCAGTACCGACTCGGGGATCTCATCTCGGGAAACATACTCGGGCTTGGATGCGGCAATGTGCATGGCGATGTCCTTGGCCAGCTGCGCAAATTCCTCGGTCTTGGCCACGAAGTCCGTCTCGCAGTTCACTTCCACCAAAACCCCGATGCGCCCGCCCATGTGTATGTAAGAGGTGACGAGACCTTCGGCGGCGATGCGCCCGGCTTTCTTGGCCGCTGCAGCTAAACCTTTTTCCCGCAGGTAGTCCACTGCGGCGTCCATATCTCCCTTAGTCTCCAGGAGCGCCTTTTTGCAGTCCATCATGCCGGCCCCAGTCTTTTCCCGCAGCTCCTTGACCATTGCTGCTGTGATTTCCGCCATATTAACCCTCCTTCTGATCGATTGAAAAGAGGGGTGAGAGTATTCCTCCCACCCTCTTCACCGCTTTTACTCTTCCTCGTCAAGCGTATCCACATTGTCGTCCTCGGCAGCTGGTGCAGAAGTCTTGTCAGCCTGCCCTTCAGCTGGGGACTCAGCGAAACTGATGCCTTCTTTTGCTTCCACCACCGCGCTGGCGATAATGGAGGTCAAAAGCTTCACAGCCCGGATGGCGTCGTCGTTGCCGGGAATCACATAGTCAATCTCATCGGGATCGCAGTTAGTATCTACAATAGCCACGATGGGAATACCCAGCTTGCGAGCTTCCGCTACGGCGATGCGTTCCTTGCGGGGATCGACCACAAACACTGCACCGGGCAGGGTCCTCATGCTGCGGATGCCCCCTAGAAAGCGGGTCAGGCGTTCCTTTTCTTTACGCAGCTGGGTAACTTCCTTCTTCGGCAGGACGTCAAACACGCCGTCTTCTTCCATCTTCTCGATCTCTTCCAGGCGTCCAATGCGCGAGGAAATGGTCTTGAAGTTGGTCAGCATGCCGCCCAACCAGCGCTGATTGACATAGAACATGCCGCAGCGCTCTGCCTCTTCCCGGATGGTTTCCTGGGCCTGCTTCTTCGTGCCTACGAAGAGCACCGACTTGCCCGCGGCCACCGTCTCCCGAATGAAGTTGTAAGCCTCTTCCACTTTCTTGACTGTCTTCTGCAGGTCAATGATGTAGATCCCGTTGCGTTCAGTGAAGATGTACTGAGCCATCTTCGGATTCCATCTGCGGGTCTGATGCCCAAAGTGAACGCCGGCCTCCAGCAGTTGCTTCATGGTTACTACGGCCAATTCGTCCACCTCCTTCCTTGTTTTTCCTCCGCCCTTTTCATCTGGGGGTAAGACCAAACGGCACCCTTACCGCCCATCCCAAGGCGTGTGTATTTGCACACCACTTGCTAATATAGCACACTTAACTGCTTTCAGCAAGGGGCTTCTCGCCTTTATTCAGCTCTAAAATGAGCTCCACCTCCCCCAGCCCCAAGCCCAGTTTTTTGGCAACTTCCGCCACATCTTTACCTTGGGCAGCCAGTTCCAGCACCGCCAGCACCTTGGGGGATTTGTGGGACTCGGGCAGGAAGCTCTTGACAATCTGATCCTGGAGCTGGAGCAGGATGCGTTGCTGCTCTTCGATTTCTGCCAAGATCGCCTGCTGCCTTTCCTCCAGCTGGTTGATGGCTTCCTCCACCATCATCTCCATCACGGAGTAATCTAGATTGGGGCGGGCAAAAAGCCCCGGGCGGATCAGGAAAAGGGCCAAGACCGCCACGATCATGCCCAGCGCAAAGACGAGGAAGAACTCCACAGCACCAACCCCCTAGGCCCGCACATCGATGCGCCTTCTGGTTTTGGGCCGCTGGCCAGGTTCCTCTTGCCCTTGCCTGCGCCTGCGCTCCTTGCGATCGCGGATGCGGTCTTTTTCCTTGTTTCGCTCCACCCGCCGCTCCCGGGCGGCAAACTCCTGGCTGACCTGGGGTGCCACCCGGCCCGCGGCACCTGTGGGGTCCCCCTCCCGGTGGACCTTGGGCACTTGATCTGAGCGGGAAACTAGGATTTGGAAATCAGGAAACCTAATGGACATGGTTGTTCCCTCCGCTCCTAACTGAGCCGACTGCGCAGTGTCATAATGGCCTTGGTGTGGATCTGGGATACCCTGGATTCGGACACCTGCAAAACGTGGCCGATCTCCTTTAAGGTCAGATCTTCTTGGTAGTAAAGGGCCAAGACCAGCTGCTCCCGTTCGGAGAGCTCCGCTACGGCCGCGGCCAGCTCTTTGACGCTTTCCCGTTCCACCAGGAGTTCATCGGGGAGCAGTCCTTGGTCCACCACTAAGTCTAGAATGCGCAGATTATCCCGGTTTTCATCGCCGGCCGCGGTCTCATCCAGGGAAAAGAGATTGGCCCCCTTCAGCTCCGAGAGGAGCCCGTAGTATTCGTCCAGACTCAACCCCAGGGCAGCCGCCACTTCGTCATCGGTGGGGGTGCGCCCCAGATCATTGGTGAGCTCGTAGATCTGGCTTTCCACCAGGCGGGCCTTGGAGCGGGTGCTGCGGGGCACCCAATCCAAGGAGCGCAGTCCATCGATGATCGCGCCCCGGATGCGGGTGGTGGCGTAGGTTTCGAACTTGGTGTTGCGCTCCGCATCGTATTTTTCCAAAGCATCCAGCAGGCCGAAAAAACCAAAGCTCTCCAAATCGCCCAGATCCACGTTGCTGGGCAGGTTCATGGCCAAACGGCCAGCCACATATTTCACCAAGGGTATGTATTCTTCAATGAGCTGTTCCCGCGCCGCGGGATCGTTGCCCGTTTTGTACCTGCGCCACAGCTCTTCCCTGCGCCTGTGCTCCTTCTCCCAAGACACATTCTTCACCCCATGGGGACGGAATTAACTGAGATCCTCCCGGGTAAGTTCCGCCAGCTCGATCTGGCGTTTGAACACAAACTGGATAATAGCCTTACGCATGGCTTCTGGGATATCCAAAAAGGCAAAGCCGTAATCCTGGCCCGTTTCCCCGGGGACAAAACGCACCACATAGGCCGTGGACACAATCTGCTCTGACCCGATCCGGAAGGAGATGCGCACCTCATCATCGATCTGGAAGGGATGGTCGCTGCGGAGCAGAAAGCCACCCCCGCTTAAATTGAGGATGAGCGCAGTCTGGGGTGGAAGCTCCTCACCGCCTTCCTGGAGGGGAACAACCACGGCGTCGAGATGCACGGGCACCCGCACGAACATGCGCTCCTGTGTTTTCTGCCACTCGCCTAAAAGGCGCAGCTGCAGCAGGGGGATGCTTGTCCGGAAGCGCTTTTCCACGATGGCCGTTGTGCTGAAGCGTCCCTCTTTGTCCGGGCCTGTCAGCTTGAACTCGATCTTCAGTTCGGTACCCAGGCGGATGGGGACAACGGCCCCCTTCTCCAGGGGGGCGCCCACAATCACCAAATCGTCGTAGGCATCTTCCACCCTGGTGCGGTAAATCCGCATCCCCGCCGGGCTATCCACATGTAGTTCTACCAGCTGATTTGGTACGACCTGCATAGCACTCCCTCACTAGATCTGTAAAAGCCCCGATACGCGTGCAAAGAAACCGCGAATGCCCAAAGGCTCGCTGGGGGCGTTCCCACCGGCCAAAACCCCGGCGATCCTCTTGATGGAGCGGCTGGCCCGGCAGTTGGGATAGGCAAGCAAAAAAGGATGCTGCTCCGCCACGGCCCGGGCCACCTGGGCCTCGGTGAGGATATGCCCCACGTAATCCACTTCCCACTGCACAAACTCCCGCAGGACGGAGTTGAGCCTGTCCGCCACCATGTCCGCCTCGCCGGGGCTTTTCGCCATATTGACCACCAAGCGCACGCTGGCTTGGGGTGCCCGCTGGTGAATAATCTTCAAGAGTCCGTAGGCATCCGTGATCGCGGTTGGTTCCGGGGTGGTCACCACCAGAATATCGGTGGCGGCCAGAACAAAGCTGGTCACCGTCCGGTGCACGCCAGCGCCCGTGTCCAGGATCACGAAATCGAAGTTCTGGTTGAGCTCTTCAAAGGAGGCGATGAAAGCCTCCAGACGCCATCCGTTGAGGTTGGCCAGCTCAGTGATGCCGGAACCCCCGGAGATGATCTTCAGGCCCAAGGGGCCTTCCATGATGATCTCCCCCAGGGTTTTCTGCCCGTACATGACATGTCCCAAGTTAAACCTGGGGGTAATACCCAGGACGATATCCACGTTGGCTAGGCCCAAATCTACGTCGATGAGCGCGACCCTGTAGTTCATCTGACACAGGGCCAGTGCCAAATTCACAGCAATATTCGTTTTCCCAACCCCGCCTTTGCCACTGGTCACAGCGATGATTCGAGAGCTGGGTTCCTTGTTCGCAACCAGTCTCCTCAGGTTCGCCGCTTGATCTCTCATTTTTACGTGTCCCCCAAAATAAGTTGGGCAATTCGCGCGCCATCCGCCACCTCGATATCTTCTGGAACCCCCTGCCCTGTGGTGACGAAGGCGATGGGCACCTGGGCCCGCTGGCAGGTGTGGAGCAGGACTCCATAGGCACTGGTCTCATCCAGTTTGGTGATGATCAGGCGATCAATCGGCAATTGGCCAAAAACCGATATGATCTCGTCCACGTCGCGGGCCTTGGTGGTGGCACTGATCACCAGGTGGATTTCCGCCTCCAGATCCTTAAAAAAGTGCTTCAGTTCGCCCATGTGCAGCTGGTTGTTCTGGCTGCGCCCCGCGGTATCGATGAGAACTAGGTCCCTGTCCTTGAGCTTAGCCAAACCCTCCTGCAGCTCCCTGGGGCTGTAGGCCACATGCAGGGGCAGGCCCATGATCTCCGCGTAGGTTTTCAGCTGCTCAACCGCGGCGATGCGGTAGGTATCCACCGTGATCAGACCCACCTTGCGCTGGGCAATCAGTGAGAAGTTAGCGGCCAGCTTGGCGATGGTGGTGGTCTTGCCCACGCCGGTGGGTCCGATCAAAGCCACAACCTTCTGCTCTCCCCCAAACTCCCACGGCTCCGCCGTTTGAATGCGCTGGGCCGTCACTTCCTGCAGGCGCTGCCACAGCTTGGCCTGTTCATTCCAGTCCTCCTTGGGCAGTCCCTTGAGCACTTCCTTCAGCAGCTGCACAGCCAAGTCCTTGGGCATATCCGCCCCGATCAGGCGGTTGCAGAGGCTCTGCACCGCTTGGGACCAGGCCGGGTCCGGCCGGGAGTCTTCTCCGCCCGGGGCCTGGGCCGCCCGGCTGCGTTCAGCCGAGTTGTTCTTGTTCTTGCCCTCCGCCCGGTAGTTGGGGTCAAAGGCCCCCAGCACTTCATAGCGTTTCGGCCCCATGCGCCCCCACAACCAGGCCCTTTTTTGGGCGGTATGCAGGATCACCGCATCGCGCCCGAATTCCTGGCGCAGATTCTCTACTGCTTCTTGTATCGTCTTTCCTGTGAATTTCTTAACCCTCATGGTATCAATTCACCGTCCCCACCGCATTCACCTGGACATCCGGGCTGATCTCGTTATAGGACAGGACAATAAGGCGCGGAATAGCCCGTTCCGTGAGCCGCTTCAGCGCCATCCTGATCTGGGGAGAAACCAAGATCAGCGGGTAGGGCATCAGGTGCTGTTCCAAGGCTTGTCCCAGTGCCCCGTACAGCTCCTGCAGGAGCCGGGGGTCGAGGGCCACCGCAAGTCCGCGGTCTGTATGCTCTATGGACTCGGCGATAGCCTCCTCCCAGCGGGAGCTCAAAGTGAGCACGGTCAGTACGCCATCTTCCTGGTACATCTGGCAGATCTGCCGTCCGAGAGCCTCCCGCACGAATTCAGTTAAGTAGTCCACATCCCGGGTGACCGGCGCCATATCCGCCAGGGTTTCCAAAATGGTGACCAAATTGCGGATGGGTACCCCCTCCCGCAGGAGGTTCTGCAGCACTTTCTGCACCTCGCCCACGGTGAGCAGATCCGGCACCAGCTCATCCACAACCGCGGAGTAGTTTTCCCGGGCACCATCCAGAAGCGACTTCACCTCCTGGCGGCCCAAAAGTTCATGGGCGTGGGTGCGGATGATCTCCGTGAGGTGGGTGGCCAAAACCGCAGGGGGATCCACCACGGTGTACCCAGCATACTCCGCACGCTCCCGGGTAGCAGCATCCACCCAGAGGGCTTTCAGCCCAAAGGCCGGCTCCGTGGTGGGGATGCCGCTCACCTGCTCCGTGACGCCTCCCGCATCCATGGCCAGATAGTGGTTAACCATTAGTTCTCCGCGGCCAACCTGGATCCCTTTAATCTTCACCACATACTCATCGGGGCTGAGCTGGAGATTATCCCGAATCCGGATCACCGGCACTAGAACACCCAGCTCGATCGCGCACTGCCGGCGGATCATGCTGATCCGATCCAAGAGGTCCCCGCCCTGGCCCTCATCCACCAGGGGAATCAAGCTGTAGCCGATCTCCATTTCAATGGGATCCACCTGGAGCAGGGAGACTACGCTTTCCGGCTTGCGGGCTTCCTCCAGGCGCTGCTGTTCCAAGACCGTTTCTTCTTCCTGCTCCTGCCCTTTTTCCGCCCTTCGCACCACCGCGGCCAGGGCGCCAAAGGAAGCGGCCAGGAACAGGAAGGGCACTTTAGGCAGGCCGCCCACAAGGCCGAAGAGGGCCACCACCACTGCTGCCGTGGTCAGAACTCGGTAGTGGGCAAAGAGCTGGGAGGTCAGGTCCGAGCCCAGGTTGTTTTCGGAGGCGCCCCTGGTGACCACAATGCCCGTGGCTGTGGAGATGAGCAGCGCGGGGATCTGGGTCACCAGTCCGTCCCCCACCGTTAGCAGAGCGTAGCGGCTGAGGGCACCGGAAAAGTCCATGCCCTTTTGCAGCATACCCACGGCCAAACCGCCCAGAAGATCGATGACCAGGATGACAATACCGGCAATGGCATCTCCCTTGATGAACTTGGCGGCACCATCCATGGCCCCGTAAAAATCCGCTTCCCGGGCGATCTGCTGGCGGCGCTGCCGGGCTTCGCCTTCGGTAATCAGCCCGGCGTTCAAGTCCGCGTCGATGCTCATCTGCTTGCCGGGCATGGCATCCAAGGTGAAGCGGGCGGCCACCTCAGCAACCCGCTCGGCACCTTTAGTAATCACGATGAACTGGACAACGACCAAAATGAAGAAGATGACGAAACCCACCACGTAGTTGCCGCCCACCACAAACTCGCCAAAGGCCAAGATGATGCGGCCGGGGTTGGCGGTAAGGAGAATCAAGCGTGTGGAAGAAACGCTCAAAGCCAAGCGGAACAGGGTGGTAATCAAGAGCAGCGAAGGAAACACGGATATCTCCAGCGCTTCCCGGATGTTCATGGAGATGAGCAAAATGAGCAGGGATAGGCTGATGTTCACAGCCAAAAGCAGGTCCAGCAGGACAGGGGGCAGCGGCAGGACCATCATGATCACGATTAGCACCACCGCCATGACCACAAAAAGGTCGCTGATCCGTCCCACGCTGTGGTTTAGTGAAAGCCCTGATTTGGCCATGTCCACCACCCTTTATCTAGCTAAACCGACTTCTTACGCAAACGATAAACAAAGGCCAGAACCTCGGCGACGGCAGGATAGAGGTGCGCTGGAATCTCCTGCCCCACTTCGGTGGTCGCGTACAGTGCCCTGGCTAACTCCGGGTTCTGTATTGTAGTAATACGATGTTTCTGCGCTTCTTCCTTGATCCGCTGGGCAATTAAGCCCCGGCCCTTGGCCACCACCTGGGGAGCGTCCATCTGCCCCGGAGTGTACTTGATAGCCACCGCGTAGTGGGTGGGGTTGGTCACCACCACATCGGCGGTGGGTACCGCCTGCATCATCCTTTGGGCGGCGATCTGCCGCTGGCGCTGGCGGATCCTGGAGCGGACCAGGGGGTCGCCTTCCATCTGCTTGAACTCCTCTTTGATCTCCTCTTTAGACATGCGGATGCTGGTCTCAAACTCCCGGCGCTGCCACCAATAGTCCGCGGCCGCCACAACCATAAGCAGCAGCCCAACCTGCAGCCCCAAACGGTAGATTCCATCCACCACCAGGGCGATACCCTGCTCCAACTCGAACAGTCCCGCATGGCGCAGCCAGGTGATGTTCCCCGCGACCTGTTTGTAAACTAAATAGCCCACCAGGGCCACCTTCGCTGCTGACTTGAGAAACTCCACCAAGGCCCGTTTGGAAAAGATCCGCCGCAGGCCTTCCAGGGGGTTGATGCGGGAAAACTTGGGCTGGAGAACTTCGCTGGAGACCACAAAGCCCACCTGGATCACCTGGCTGAGCAGGGAGATGGCGAAAAAGGCCAAGAAGATTGGAGCCACCACCAGGCCGAACTTGGCGGCGCCCACCAAGAGCAGACTCCCCAGTCCCGGCAGATCCCCCTGCCACTGGTGCAAATTGGCCAGGAAGAACTGGACCGTCTCCCGCAGATGGCGCGCCACAAAGGGCCCCACCCCCCGAAGGAGGAGAAAGCCGGTTAAGACCAAAAACGCGGTGGATACTTCCGCGCTTTTGGCCACTTGGCCTTTTTTGCGCGCTTCTTCCCGGCGCCGGGGCGTTGCCGGTTCGGTTTTTTCGCCGGCGAAGAGCTGCAGATTGAACCGGTATTCTGCCACTTAACTCCCTCCTAGAGTAAGCAGCTCCTGCAGATAGCGAAGGAGAACTCCCTCGCTGCTGAACAGCTGAGTGATCAGGTGCACAGCCGCGGGCAGGGCCAGAAGCACCACCGCCATGCCCACCATGATCTTGATGGGAAAGCCCAGAACAAACACGTTGATCTGGGGCACCGCCCGGATGACAATGCCCAAGCCAATGTCGGTGAGCAGGAGCGTGGCCATCACCGGCAGGGCGATCTTCAGGCCGATGATGAAGATCTCCGCCGCTAGCTGCATAAACAGCGCAAAACTGGGCTCCAGGCGGAAAGCCGATCCCAAGGGCACCGCCGCGAAGGAATGCTGGACCGCCCGGATCAGCCACAGGTGGGCGTCTAGGGCGAAAAAGATCAGGACGGCCACCACATGGTAGAACTGGGAAAAAACAGGGATTTGTCCACCCAGGGCCGGATCAAAAACCGAAGCCATACCAAAGCCCAGGGGCACATCGACAAAATGGCCGGCAAAGCTCACGACGGCAAAAACCAAAACCACCGCCAAAGCCAAAACCAGCCCCACCACCACCTCCTGCAGGGCCAGGACGGCCAAAACAGGCCAGGAACCCAGATCCCACAGGGGATCAAGGGGCGGCAGCGCCACCAGGGCGCACAGGGCAGAGAGGCCCACCTTGACCATGACGGGCACATTGCGCATGCCAAACAAGGGCGCGGCGGCGAAAAATGTGGCCAGGCGGATAAAACTTAGGGAGAAGCGGACGAAATCAACTACGGAAATCAACTTCGCGGCCTCCCCCTACCTGATGAACGCTGGCAGTTCGCTCAGTAAGCGTTCGGCGAAGTCCACCAAACGCCGGATCATCCAAGGACCGAAAATGACGATGGAAACCAGTACGGCAATGATTTTGGGAATAAAGGTCAGGGTCTGCTCCTGGATCTGGGTGGTGGCTTGGAAAATGCTGACCAACAGCCCCACCAGCATACCGATGCCCAGGGCGGGTCCTGCCACCAGCAAAATGGTGAGGACAGCATCCCGGGCAATACTGACCACCATTTGATCGGTCATGCCATCACCCCTTATGTGAAGCTCGCCAGCAGCGAGCGCACGATCAAATGCCAGCCATCCACCAGCACAAACAGCAACAGCTTAAAGGGCAGCGAAATCATGATGGGCGGCAGCATCATCATGCCCATGCCCATGAGTGTGGAAGCCACCACCATGTCGATGACCAAGAAGGGCACGAAGATGACAAAGCCCAGCTGGAAGGCGGTCTTCAATTCAGAGATGACAAAAGCGGGGATCAGGGTCAGGGTATCAAGATCCGCCGGTGTCTGGGGCCGCTCCTGTCCCCTCAAGGCCACGAACATCTCCAAGTCCTTCTCCCTGGTGTTGCGCAGCATAAACTCCCGGATGGGCTCCAGCCCCACCTCCCACATCTCTTCCAGCGACAGCTCGCCGTTGAAGTACGGGAGCAGGGCGTCGGTGTAGACCGCCCCGAAGGTGGGCGCCATGATGAAGGCAGTCAAAAAAAGGGCCAGACCGATCAAAACTTGGTTGGGAGGAACCTGGTTTGTTCCCAGGGCATTGCGGATCAAAGAAAGGACGATCACCGTCCGGGTAAAGGAGGTAAGGAGGACGAGGATGGCCGGGGCCAGAGTGAGGATGGTCAGCAGCAGGAGAATCTGCAAAGTGATGGCCACATCGCCAGGGCCTTCGGCAATGCCGATGCCAATATCCACGCTGGGAAAGGGGATCGTTGTCTGCAGAAAGCCCATCTACTCCAAAGCCTCCTCCTCAGCTAAGTGCGGCAGCGGTTTTTGATCCAAAACGGTGATGCTTTGGGCAGTAACACCCAAAAGCAGCTCCCTATCCTCCCAGATTACGACATATAAAGCGCGGTTGGTGCCCAAGGATAGTACCTCTTTAATGCGCAGATTCTGCCCCTGCCCCTGCCTGCGGCCGTACCAGCGCGTGGCGAAAATGGTGAGGGGCACAACTATGGCTAAAGCCAAGACGACCCGGACTAGACCCCAGATGAGCTCCGCGTCCATCGTACATTCACTCCTGAACCCGCTTGGACTTGGGCACGATCTCCAGGATGCGCACACCGAAGTTGTCTTCTAGGACCACAACCTCACCCCGGGCCACCTTGTTGTTGTTCACGAAAACGTCCACAGGTTCCCCCGCCAGCTTCTCCAGTCTAATTACGGACTGGGGCTTCAGCTCCAGGATTTCCTTGAGGGTCAGGGTGGTGCGGCCCAGTTCCACGGTGATGGTCAGGTCAATATCCTCCAAAAGGCGCAGCTCCTGTTCCTGTTCCACATGGTCCAGCTCCCCAATGGGCGTAAAGACAGCCTTGCTCACCTCAACTTCAGTTCCCTTAACCATCTGGCTCTTAATGGCTCTTGTCCCTCCCTGTCCCTTAATCTGTGCCCCGCCGGGTCGTGCCGCCAGGGCCTGAAGCTCCGCAAAACATTGGAACACTGCGTAAAACCCCAGCTGCTTCCCCTCAAGCTGGAAGAAATAGCGGGCGAGATGGGCCCGGGAGCCTCCCGGTGGGTTCAGGGCACCCAGGTCTACCCTCTGGCCTCGATAGACGGTGTAGGCGGTGCCCAGTTCCTCTGCCAGCTGCCCTGTCCACATCTGGCTCAGTTTTTCCACTACCCCCAAGGGAGCTTCACCGAACTTTTCCCCCAGTTCCTGGGCATCCCCTGCGGGCATGGCCAGAAGCAGCTCACAGCCCCCCAGCTCCGCGGCGACGGCGAAGGCCTCGGGGGAAACCGCACGGGCTAAATCGTCTTCCAGGCGCTCCAGGTGGGGACCTTCTACCTGGGTCCGCTCTAAAGCTTCGTTCAGTGCCCCCAAGGCACGCCAAAAGGCCTTAGTCAAGGCGTGAAGCAGGGCATCTTCCTCAAGTAAACCTTGGGAGAGAATAGAGCGCGGCATATGTACCCCCTTCTTCGGCTACTGGATAATCAGATCGATGAAGAACACATCGGTGACCTCGCCTGTGGAAACCAGGGCGTTCATGGCCTTGAGAATATCAAGGCGCAGGGACTCCATGCCAGCCTGGGTGCTCAGGTCCTCCGCGGTTCTAGCCCGGATAATAGTGATCACCTCATCACGTACCTGGGGCATCCTCTTTTCCAGCTCACCTACCACCTTCTTGTTGCTGGTCTCCAGAACAATTTCGGTGCGGATATAGCGGCGCTGGTTTGGTGAAGATAGGAGGTTCAGGGTGAACTCACCCAGGGGATGGGTTGGGCCCAGTTCTTTGCGGGTGGTGGTCGTTTCCTGCCCTTGAGGAGTCTGCGCAGCGCTGCCGCGGAAAATCAAGTAGGTGGTGAAGGCGCTGCCCACGGTGGCGATGATCACGAAGGCGACGGCAACGATCAGTAATTTCAGGTCTACTTCCACTTTCCTGGCCATTACGAAGCCTCCTCTTAATTGGGTTCATAGTCCCAGAGGTCGATATTGAGGATCACAATATCAACCCGGCGGTTCATGGCGCGATCTTCCGCGGTGTCGTTGGACCGGATCGGCCTGTATTCCGAATAACCTGCCGCGGAGAGCTTCTGGGGATCAAAGCCCTCTTCCTCAACGAGAAAACGCACCACGTTAGTGGCCCGATGCACGCTCAGCTCCCAGTTGGAGGGAAACCGGGCGGTGCTGATGGGCCAGTTATCGGTATGCCCCTCCACCCGCAGGGGATTGGGCAGCTCTCGCAGCGTTGGGGCGATCGTCCTCAAGGCCTGGATGGCCTCGGGCTTGAGGGTGGCCTCACCCAGGTCAAAAAAGACCTGCTCGGCGAAGCGCACAATTAATCCCCGCTCCTCTAGCTCCAGCTGGACACCTGTCATGCCCTCTTCTTCCACCAGTTCACTGAGCTCCTGGAACAGTTCGTAGAGCTGGCGCCTCCCCAGGTCAGAATAATCCATGGGCAGGGGGCCAGGCTGTTCTAAAGGACCGGTTCCTTCGCCGATGATACCCATGTAGTTCTGGAAGGCGGTGATGAACGTGGCGAACCTGTGCTCGTCTATGACCGAAAAGGAAAACAGCAGCACAAAAAAGGCCAGAAGGAGCGACATCATGTCGGAATAGGTGGTGAGCCAAGAAGCGACCGGTCCAGAGTCATCCCTGTGCCTTTTACGCATTGACCGTCACTCCTTCGGAAGTGGAGCGCGCCCTGACCCGATCCCGAACAGCCGCCTCCCTTTCGTCCGGCGAGAGGAACGACTTCAGCTTCTCTTCTACAATCCGCGGATTCTCCCCTGCCTGGATGGACAAAATTCCCTCGATCATCACCTGCTTGATGAGCACTTCCTCATCGCTCTTCAGCCGCAGCTTCCCGGCGATGGGCAGGAACAAGAGGTTGGAGGCCACCGCACCGTAGAGGGTGGTGATCAAAGCCACGGCCATGCCCATACCCACCTGCTCAGGTTTGTCCAGCTGCCCCAGCATGGCGATGAGTCCAATTAGAGTACCGATCATGCCGTAAGCCGGCGAGAGGGCACCCATCTGCTCGAAGATGCGCTGGCCGATGCGGTGACGCTCCTCCAGGAAAAAGAGTTCGATTTCCAGGATGTTGCGCACCAGTTCGGCATCGGTGCCGTCCACGATCAGCTGAATCCCCTTCTGCAAAAAGGGCTCATTGGTGGCCTGGGCCCGCTCCTCCAGGGCCAGCAGCCCCTCACGGCGGGAGATTTCAGCAAACTCCACCAGGGTCTCGATGACGCCTGCACTGTCGTTGGTCTGCCGGGAGAAGGCCACCCTGAGCAGGGGAAATACGCTGAGGACTTCCTTCATGGAGAAGTTGACCATGATGGAGGCGAAGGTGCCACCAAAGACAATCAGCAGGCTCGGCAGGCTCAGAAAGAGCGTGACATCCCCTTCCATCACAATGGCCAGGATCATCAGCCCAAGACCGATGAAAATACCCAATATGGTTGCCAGATCCATCTATCCGCACTCCTTCATGGACTAGTGGGGCTGCAGATGCAGCCCCCTAGTCAGCCCAATCTATCGTTTCAAGTTCACCAGCTCTTGGAGCATTTCATCAGATGTGGTGATGATGCGGGAGTTGGCCTGGAAGCCCCTCTGTGTGATGATCATGTCAGTGAACTCTTCACTGAGATCCACATTGGACATCTCCAAGGCACTGGGGATGATCTGCCCGAAACCAGGCGCCCCAGCCGGTTCCACCTGCGCACTCCCGGAGTTGGTGGACTCCATAAACATGGTGGAGCCTGACCGCATGAGCCCGCCGGGGTTGGCAAACTTGGCCAGAGCCACCTGACCCAGGGCCTGGGTTAAGCCGTTGGAGAAGCTGCCCACGATGACCCCGTTCTGGTCGATGGTGAAGCTTTCCAAAGCACCACTGGTGTGGCCGTTCTGGCTGAGGAACTTCCCGGTGAAGGTATCCGCATACTGCGTGAACTGCGTAAAGTCCAGCTTAATACGGATGGATTCTGCCCCCGCCGGGTCAAAGCTGATCACTGCCTTCTCTGGTTTCGGTCCCAGGAAACTGCCGTTGGTGCCGAACTTGATCCTTGTGTCGCTGTCGGTGTCGCTGTCGGCCTGGCCCACCGCGAGTTCGGCTGTGAGCACCAGAGAGCTCCCATCGGATGCGGCAGTGAGGAACGTACCGTCCGCGAGCGGCGTCCCAAAGGTAAACTCGGCGCTTTCGTCTTCGACCCGCCACACCTCATCATCGACATCGAAACTGGCCACCACCTCACCTGGCGGTTCACTCCCGTCGTACTCATAGCCGGGCTCAACCTTCCACAGCTTGTAGTCGTGTACTACATACCTGGCATTGGGGGTGATTTCACCTGCCTGGTCGACGGGGATAGCGCTACTGGGCACGAGCCAGTAGGCCTTCCAATCCCATGTGTTATCCTCATTTGTTTTGGTTAAATCCACTACAATTGTGTGTTCTGTGCCCAGGGAGTCGTAGACCTGTACAGTCCTGCGGACCCCGGTCCCTTCCGTGTAGCGGCTGTCCAGGTTTCCGCCGAACACCACCTGATCTGTGGCCCTCGCTTCGATGGTTTGCGAACCGGAGATGTACAGGGGTTTGAGGGACGTGTAGTCGATAATCCCGTTCTCCGCCCTGTAGCCCATCACCCGCATGCCGTTCACCAAGGAGACCAGGTTGCCTTTCGTGCCTCCGCTGTCCAGGCCGAAAATCCCCGCCCGGGTGTAGAGGCGGTTTAAGCCATCTTCTCCTTCTGCTAGGATAAAGAAGCCGTCTCCTTCAATGGCCAGGTCTGTGATGTAACCGGTGCTTTGGGTGTTGCCTTGGGTGTGCTTGACATCGATGGAACCCAGCTGCACGCCCAGGCCCACCTGCTGCGGGTTAGAACCACCGCGGTTCGCGGTGGGCGCCGTGGCGCCGCGGGTGGTCTGGCTGAGCATTTCCTGGAAGGTAACCCGCGAAGCTTTATACCCCGCGGTATTCACATTGGCAATGTTGTTGCCGATGACGTCCATCCGCATCTGGTGCGCTTTCAGACCGGAGACGCCGGCAAACATTGAACGCAACATACGCTCTGCATCCTCCTTTCAAACCCCACCTCAATCGTTCAGTGGGGGGAGGGCTCCCCGAAGGGTCCAGCCCTGTAGTTTTTGCTTTTAGGTGATAACCGCACTGTCAATCTGGGTAAACACGTTTTCCTTGAGACTCTCCCCATCGATGGCGGTGATCACGGTGCGGTTAACCACGCTCACCACCAGGGCAACATCGCCCATGAGGATCAAGGTCTCTCTGCCTCCCTTTTTTCTGGCCTTCTCCACAGCTTCTTCCAGAGTGTGCAGCTGCTCATCGGTGAAGCGAATGCCCCGCGCCTCCAGCCTCCTGGCGGCATGGGCCGAAAACTTCAGGGCAGGCTGCTGCAGCTTGCTCTCGAGGATCTGAGCAAAGGAGTCCTGCTGTTTGGCCGCGGGTTTGCTGCGCGGCGTGGTTTTCGGCTGCGCCGGCTGGACAGGTAATCCCCTGGGGATCTTAAACTGCTGGGTCACTGGGCACTCCCTCCCTGATGGCCACCACTTCAGTGAAATCGTACAGCTTGCCGCCTACAATAATCTCAGGCCAGCCGCTGCGGAACTGCACCCCCGTCACCTTGCCAAAGAGGCTTTCGCCTTCCTTGGTGAACAGCTCCACTTCCTTGCCGATCATCTGCATGGCTTGTCCCAAGGCTGAGAGCTTCTGCTGGGCCAGCATCATTTCACTGAGGTTGGTGTTGAGATTCTGCATCTGCTCCAAACTGCTGAACTGGGCCATTTGGGCAATGAACTCTTTATCGTCTACTGGACTGATGGGGTCCTGGTATTTCAGCTGCGTGATCAGCAGACGGAGAAAGTCATCTTTGCCCAAGGCGCTTGGGTCCCTTTTGGCCCCTTCCCGCTGGCGGAGCAGTTCGTCCACGGTACCCACCGTGTTCACATACAAATACCTCACCTCCTTAGACACGTACATCGACCCTGTGCCAGCTGCTGCCTGCTAGATAGCGCGCCGCCGTGGCTGTTTCTTTTGCTCCGGCTTTAGCCTGGCCGGAGCGCCCAGGTGCCCGACCTTGGGACTGGTTTTCCCGGCCCAGCTTGTCCTGGCCCAAGCCGATATCAATCATCACGTCGCCCAGCACCGTTCCCTGGTCCTGTAAGGCTGCGTAAAGCTGGGGAAGCTGTGCGGAGATCAGCTCCTGCACCCTGCTGTTCTCCACCAGGAACTGGGCCACCATGACCCCCCGCTCCACGGCGAGTTTGATGCGCATCTCACCTAGGTGCCCTGGCTTGAGCTCGATGCGCACTTCGCTGCGCTCTTCGGTGACCAGCGTTTCCATGAAGCGCACCAGCTTAGGCAAAACCTGCTGCGGCTGCCTAAGGTCCAGCACGGTCCGCAAAGGTGCGGGCATCTCCAGCTCTTCCTGCACTTGCTCCAGCTTGACTGGGGGTGGTTGTACCGCCGGTTCCGGATGCGCCTTGGGGACTTCGGGATCAATCCTTTCCTCTGGCTGGCTCCGCTGGGCTGCGGGCGGCTTCAGCTCCTTTTCCGGTTCAGCCGTTTCAAAAGCCGTTGGAACGGCTTCCCCTTCCACCACCTGCTGCTCTCCCTCCGCCGGCCCTGCCTCGGGTTTCACTGGCGCTTCCGCCCGAGTCTCCGGGGCGGCAGATCCCCGTGTGGGGCTGGGTTTGGCCTGAGGGAAGTCGCCGCTTTCCTTAGGCTGCTCCTCCCCTTGGGCGGCAAATGCAAATTCCCGCTCTTGAGCTTGGGGCTCAGGACCGTTTTCCGCTGCTAGGCTGGGCAGAACGACCTCCTTGGGGCTTCCCTCTCCACCTTGCAGCTCCTGCGGCAGCGGAGCTCCCTCCCGGATAGTAACCGCTCTCCTCACCCGCACGTTTCTGGCACCCTCGGTGGGTACCTCGGCCAGCGGCCCCTGCCCCGCCTTGCCCACTAGAGCGGACCGGGGTTCAGCGCTCCGGGGAGCCTCCCCGCGCGGTCGAGGCAATGGGCTCAGCCTACGCCGGGGCATCTGCTCTAGTGGAGCTGCTTCTTGGTTTCCGGCCCCTTCTGGAGCAGGGCTTTCAGCTTTGTGCTTCTGCCCACTTGGTGGCTGGAGTACTTCCCCCGCCTCTTGCTCCGCTGCTGGAACGGGCCAAGCGGGCGGTTCAGCCTCGCTCGGATCGCCTGTGGGCACTGCCGCGGATTCACTGGCAGAAGTGGTCAAGCCTTGCCTTGGCAGCTCTGCTGCGCTTGGCTGCAGCGGGAATTGTCGCTGCGGCAGTTCCGCTGCCCCAAGGGCGGAAGGCTGCTCGGTGCCTTCGGGGACTTCGGCGCTTGGCTGTCCCCGCAGGTCGAGGAGGATGGAGCCCCAAGGAAGATCGTTCTGTTCCTCCTGCTTTTCGTCCTCACGCTCTTTGGGGACCTCTTCCTGCGGTTCCGCTGCGGCCTGCCCAGGGGTGAGGGCTTTGCTCAAGAGGTCGGCAAAGCTTGCTTCCCCCTCACCTTGGCGGCGGACGGCCTGTCCCTGCTCCGCCTGCGCGCTCGGCAGCAAATCAATAATGGCTACTAACTCGATGCTCTCACCTCCTTTCCCAGCTGTTTTCCAACCTATTCACCGGCCCGGCCCAGTTCTTTACTCAAGGCCGCGGCCAGGTTAGTTGGCAGAAGAGTAAGGATGTCAGCGGCGGTGAAGGTGTCCATCTCCAAAAGAACCTGGAGGACCAGCTCCCTATCCAGCTCCTGCAGGATGCGGGCTGCGTCCTGGGGCTGCATGCCGCTGTAGATTTCCGCGAGATTCTGTACACTGCGCCTGTGCTCCGCTTCCGCCTGGAGCCTGGCCTCCCAGGCCGCCAGTTCGCTCTCCCGCTTGTCCAGCTGCTGCGAGCGCTGCTCCAGCCGGTTCTGGCTGGCCCGCAGCTCCTCATAGCGGTTTTCCAAATCGGCCAGCATGGCCATAAGCTCGGCCTCCTGTGCCGCGATCCAGGTTTCCGCTTCCTGTCCCCGGCTGTAGGTCGCCAGGTGGGGCTGGAGCCAATCGATCCGTCCAGCCCAGCTCCAGAGGAGAGCCGGCCCGTCGATCACTCCGGTGACGGAGAGGACGACGAAGGCAGCGAGCACAGCGATCAAGAGAAAAGTGAAGGCCAAAACCCATCTGCCCACAACAGAGTACCTCCCTAGGACAAGACACGCGAGCGCATGTCATCCAGCACTTTCTGGTCTTTGTTCAGTTCCTCTTTCACAAAGGAGGCGTAGACTTTTGTCCGCAGGATGGAAACCTTTTTCCTTTCCTGCCGGGCCTTGAGCCACTGCTTCTTGGCGTGGCTGGCCGCCTCTTCCTGCTTGGCCACCCGCTCCGTCTGCCTTTGCACCTTGCGGTCCAGGTTTTCCAGGTACTCATACATGGCCTGGCGCAGCAGCACCTCACCCTGCCCGTAGCCGAATTCCCTGATCTCCTGTTCGTGTTCCTTTAGGCGCGCCAATTTGGCACGTTCTTCATGGGCCATACGCTCTTCCCGGGCCCACTTGAACTTGGACTGTTCTTCCTGGATTTCCCTGACTTTCAGCACCTTTTCCAGGCGAAACTTAAAGCGAGCCATGCCTCAACCCCTAACCATTCCCACTGAACACCGCTTCCAGCTGCGCCAAGGTCTCGGAGAAGTCCGAACGTTCATTGACACCCTGCTGCAGGAAGGCAGTGATCCTGGGATGCAGTTTGATTGCTTCATCGATTTCCGGATTGGAACCGTGGGCGTAAGCCCCGATGTTGATCAGATCTTCCGCTTCTGTGTAGGCGGCCAGGGCCGACCGGAGTTTGGCGGCGAGTTCCTGGTGCTCCATGCTGGTCACTTCCACCATCAAACGGCTGATACTGGCCAAAACGTCGATGGCCGGGTAGTGGTTCTTCTCAGCTAGAGCCCGGTTCAAGACGATATGCCCATCCAGGATACCCCGCACCGCATCGGCAATGGGTTCGTTCATGTCATCACCTTCCACCAGCACGGTGTAAAAGGCGGTGATTGTGCCGTTGCGGCCGGGCCCGGTGCGCTCTAAAAGCTTGGGCAGGAGGGCGAACACCGAGGGGGTATAGCCCCTGGTGGCCGGGGGCTCGCCGATGGCCAGGCCCACCTCCCGCTGGGCCAGGGCCAGGCGGGTCACCGAATCCATGACAAAAAGCACATCCAGGCCCAAATCCCGGAAAAACTCGGCAATGGTTGTGGCCACCATGGCACCCTTGATGCGCACCAGCGCAGGCTGATCCGAAGTGGCTACCACCACCACTGAACGGGCCAGCCCCTCCGGGCCCAGGTCCCGTTCAATGAACTCCCGGACTTCTCTACCCCGCTCGCCGATGAGGGCGATCACGTTCACATCCGCTTCCGTGTTGCGGGCCATCGTGCCCAGAAGGGTGCTCTTGCCCACGCCGCTGCCGGCGAACACGCCAATGCGCTGCCCCCGGCCGCAGGTGAGGACGCCATCAATGGCCCGCACCCCCACGGACAGATGGGTTTTGATCCGCTGCCGCTCCAGCGGCGAGGGGATGTTCCCCTGCACCGAGAGATACTTGGTGGCGGCAACCGCACCCCTGCCGTCCATGGGCTGGCCCAGTCCATCTAAAATGCGGCCCAGCAGCCCTTCGCCCACGGGCACCATGAGGGGTGCTCCCGTGGCGGTGACCAGACTCCCCGGCCCTATGCCGGTGAGGTCAGACAGGGGCATGAGCAGCACCTTTTGATCGCGAAAGCCCACCACTTCCGCGGGAACGCCCCCGCCGCTGCGGGGCTTGATCAAACAGATATCTCCAATATTGGTGGTGGGCCCGATGGACTCAATGGTCAGGCCCACGATCTGACTGACGCGGCCGCTGTGGATGGTGTCGTTGACCCCTTCCAGGTGGCGCAGGTAATGGGCCACCCGCGGGGAAAGCTCAGCGATGTTCCTCATCGTACAGCACTTCCAGTAAGTGATGGGCTAGTTTGCCTAAGCGCCTCTCGAGACGGGCGTCGATCAGGCCCGTTTCCGTTTCAATCAAGCAGCCGCCTGGGGTGATGGAAGCATCCTGCTGGAAAACCAGTTCGGCCCGGCTGGAGAGCTCCAGATCCTGCCTGTAGTTCTGCAGGAGGGCATAATCCACAGGGTTGAGGAGCACAACCACCTGCTCCACCGAACCCAAGACTTCCAGCGCTTCTTTCACCATGGGCTTCAGCCAGGAAATATCAGTTTCTACCTCTTTTCTGATCATCTTATCGGCAAGGAAGATACTGAGCTTTAGGAAGTCGTCCTCCAGGGCCTGGAGACTGGCGGCCCTCAGGCGGACCGCTTCTTCCACTGTGGACTGGAGGAGCTTCAAGAGATCGGCCGCCTTCTCCAGGGCCTTTTGGCGGCCCTCCTCCAACCCTTCCTGGTAGCCCTGGGCAAAACCCGCTTCCTTGGCCTGCAGGCGGATGCTGTCCACTTCCTGCTGCACCTGCTCCAGGCGGGCTTGGGCTTCCCGTTCCGCCTCTTCCAAGAGCTCCTGGGCCTTGGCCCGGGCATCCTGGAGCAGATTGGCACCTTCCAGGATGGTCTCGCCCTTGACGAAAGCCGCGGTATCAGCCCTTTCCGTGGGTATAAAGGGGATCACGGCCTGGGCATCTTCGGTAAGCAGGACCTTCAGCTCCGCGGCCTTGATGATTTTAGACAATCACCTCATCCTCCCCTCCCCGGGCAATGATGATCTCGCCCATATCCTCCAGGCGGCGGATGATGGCCACAATTTTCTGCTGCGTTTCCTCAATATCCCGCAGGCGCACAGGGCCCATGTACTCAATGTCTTCCCTGAGCATCTCCGCGGCCCGCTTGGACATGTTCTTGTAGATCCGGGCCGAGACCTCTTCGCTGGCCGTCTTCAGGGCCATGGCCAGATCCTTGGAATCCACCTCACGCAGCACCTTCTGAATGGAGCGATCGTCGAGGAGGATGATATCTTCGAAGACGAACATGCGCTTGCGGATCTCTTCCGCCAGCTCCGGCTCCTCTTCTTCCAAAGAGTCTAAGATGGTTTTCTCGGTGGTGCGATCCACCATGTTGAGAATATCTACGATGGACTCGATCCCGCCGGCCACGGTGTAATCATCCATGACAAAGGCAGATAAGCGCTGCTCCAGGGTACTTTCGATCTCCTGCAGCACCTCGGGATTGGTCCGATCCAACTTGGCCACGCGCCGGGCCACATCCACCTGCAGTTCAGGGCTTAAGGAGGAGAGGATCAAGCCCGCCTGCTCAGGATGGAGGTAGGCCAAAATCAGGGCGATGGTCTGGGGATGCTCGTTTTGGATAAAGTTCAAAAGTTGGCCCGGGTCGGTTTTGCGGGCAAAATCAAAGGGGCGGATGGCCAAAGAGGCGGTGAGCCTCTTGATGATGTCCTCTGCCCGCTCCGGGCCCAGCGCTTTCTCCAGAAGCTCCCGGGCGTACTCGATACCGCCCTGCTCCAGGTACTCCCGGGCCTGAATCAGCTCGTGGAACTCCTCCATCACCTCATCCCTGAGCTCCGGTTGAACCCGCTTCAAGCCCGCGATGGCCAAGGTTAAGTCTTCGATTTCGTTTTCCTTGAGGTGTTTGAAGATAGATGCGGAGAGTTCGGGGCCTAGGCTGACCATCAGCACCGCCGCTTTCTCTTTACCGCTCAGTCTCTGAGCTCTCATGCTTGACCCTCCTAGTCCTCCACCAACCAGCTGCGCATGATCATGGCTACCTCTTCAGGCTTCTCCTGGGCTAGTTTTTGAATGCGCTTGCGGATGTGGAGCCTCTCCTGCTCTTCAGGGGTGAGCTCCCGCTCGGGCAGCTCTTCTTCGCCCACCACCACATCGAGGGCGGCCGCGAGGGGCACTTCTGCCACCGGCTCTTTTCTTCTGGTCAAAACCCAGATGAGCACAAGCAGCAAGACAAGCCCTAGGCCCCCCGCCACCAAGTAAGGGACGGGTATGGCCCTGGGAGACTCGGGCAGATCAAAGCCATCCCCAAAGGGCATCACCTCAAAGGGGACGCTGGCCACATAGATGCTGTCGCCCCGGCTGAGATCCAGCCCGGTGGCGCGGATGACCGATTCTTCCACCGCGGCGAGCTGGTTGGGCTCCAAATCGCCGTTGATCCAGACAGAAACCGCTAAGCTCTTCACTTCCCCGGGCAGGGTGGTCAGCCAGGTTTCCGTGCGGTTCAGTTCGTAGTTGGTCAGCGCTTCACTGCGCTCCCATTCCGTCGTTCCTTCACCCAAATCGGTGAACACATAGCCGGGGATATTAGAATCCACCCCTGGTACCCCGCCGGCACCAGTCGTTTCGCCCCGGTAAGATTCCTCAAAGGTCTGGACGCTGCGCACCAAACCTTCACCCCGCTGCACAGGGGAGTAGGTTTCGCTGTACTGCTCCATCTGGGAAAAATCCAGCACGGCGTTGACCCTGCTGATCACGTTGCCGAAACCAAAAATGCGCTCCAGCATGGCCACGATGCTGTTTTCCAGCTGCTGTTCATAGCGCCACTTCATCTCGAAGCGATCCGCCACGCGACCTAGCTCGCCGAAGTCAGGGGAGTTGAGCACCGTACCTTTAGCGTCCACGATGGTCACGTTATCGGGGGTCAGCCCCTCCACACTGCTGGCCACTAAATTGGCGATGGCCCGCACTTGGTCCCTGGTGAGCTGGCGCCCGGGCTTCAGCTGCAGGAGCACCGAGGCGCTGGCTGGCTGGCTTTCCTGCACAAAGAGGGATCGTCTGGGTAACACAATATGTACACGGGCATCGGCTATCTCACCGATCTGGCGGATCGTGCGGGTCAGTTCCCCCTGGAGCGCCCACTGGTAGCGGAGCTGGCGATCCGCTTCCGTTTCGCCTAAGCGGGTGGTGTTGAAAATCTCAAAACCCACCACTCCCCCCGTGGGTACGCCGGAGGTGGCTAGGGCGATACGGGTTTCGAACACTTGATCCTCGGGAACTAAGACCGCCGTTCCACCCTCAGCCAGCTGATAGGGTACTCCCCGCTCCTGCAGGGCCGCCACCACTGCACCGGCATCATCCGGGCTGAGTCCGGAAAAGAGCACCTGGTATTGGGGGCGCCCCAAGAGGGCAAGCAGAACCAAGGATAGAAAAACACCCAGGACAAATACGCCTACGCCGATTTGCATCGGGCGCGACAACCTGCCCCAGGTCTGCTTGATCGTTTCCACAATGTTGTTCATACGACACCCACCCTAGCTAGACTTGCATGCGCATGATGTCTTGATAGGCTTCAATCAGTTTAGTGCGGATAGCCATGGTTAGCTGAAGGGCGAGATTAGCTTTCTCTACCGTAATCATGGCATCGTGGAACTCAATCTCGCCGGTGAGTAGTTTACTTAAGGCCACATCGCTCTGGTGCTGCAGCTGGTCCACTTCCCGCAGCGCTTCCCGGAGATGCTCCTGGAAGCTTTTCGTGGGCTCGGGACGCGGCTGCAGTCTAGAGAGGTTCACACTTGTGGGCGTGCCTGGAAACTGAACTTTCATCTAAAGCCCCCTCCCTAGCGGCCGATCTCCAGGGCGCGCTGCGCCATGGATTTGGCGGAGTTCAAAGCCGCAATGTTTGCTTCGTAAGCCCGGGTGGCGGTGATCAGATCCACCATTTCCTTCACCACGTGCACATTGGGCATTTCCACATAGCCATCGGCATTGGCATCGGGATGCTGGGGATCGTAAACCAGCCGTGGCGGCGACGGATCGCTGAGTACCCCCACCACCTGGACTCCTCCGCCGCTAAAGCTTCCACTGGGGGATCCGCCGCGGCGCATCACCCTGTCCAAGATGGGGGCGAACACCGGTACCTGCCGGCGGTAGGGCCCACCTTCCGGGGTGCGCGTGGTGTTGGCATTGGCCAAATTGTTGGCGATGGTGTCCATGCGCAAGCGCTCTGCCGTCAGCCCTGAGGCTGCAATACGGAAGATTCTAAAGACGCTCATCTGCTACCTCCTCCCCTCCCCGATCACTGATCTGAGCTGGCCGAGCTTGCGGCTGACTGCATCGATTAGGGATTCGTAGTACAGCTGATTCTCCAAAAGGAGAACCCGCTCCCGGTCCACGTCCACGTTGTTGCCGTCGGTGCGCATGGTGGTTGTGGGGTCCTGCACCACCGAAAAACCCTGAACACCCCGGCCCGCCAGCCCCGGCAGGTGCTTGGCGTGGGTCCGGCGCAGGCCAGAGGTCTGGGCCCGGGCCAGCTCCCGGGCAAACGACGGGTTGTCCACCACGTCGGAACGCTTAAAACCGGGGGTATTGAAGTTGGCCAAGTTGTTGCTCAGCACAGTCTGGCGCAAACTGGCCTTGCTCAACCCCACACTCAGCCTGTCCACAAGTTTGAACACCAGGGCACCTCCTCGCCAAAATCCCTTGCTGATGGATGTCACAATCTTTCCTTGTTTCTTCGTTTTCGCCACACAAATTGGAAGTCCTGCACTCATAATTCCTTGGACAATCGAGTAGGTAGCCGCTAGGTGATCAGCCTAGCGGCTTTCCTCTCACAGAACGGTGCGTACGGGCCGCGTACACCGCTCCTGAAGAATCTACCGCCGTTCGTAGAACTGCGACACAATCCCGACACTGTACTTCGTGAGGTCCACAAGACCAATCTCCCTGAACCATCGGTTGGGCAGAGCCAGACTCAGTAGAGGACTGACTGAATTGCGCCAGCGATGCATGGAGATTTTCTGGTACTCACCACGGTAACCCCGTTGGCGTAGTGTTCTGTGCA
>FZPS01000183.1_pt283 | contig 62281 bp, 53 predicted proteins | sample 1817821 | NCBI WGS metagenome assembly FZPS01 (sample SAMEA104158645, study PRJEB21678) | metagenome | place: Germany | collected 2015-04-21 | reverse complement strand
CCCCTGGAAAAAATGGCAGGGCTACGACACTTTCGGCCCTTTTTGTCATACCATGAGGTCTTCCGCCTCCTTCCACTACTGTTCCGCTACCTTTTCGCCCACTTTCCGCTTCATGGTCAAACGTTTTAGGCCTTTTTTGTCATACCACCGCAAAAAAATAGTGTGAACACCAGCCAATTTCTCGCTTTCTGCCACATGGCAGGCACCAATAATCAATCAACCTCAGCGAAAAACAGGGTCGCTCATTTTACAGTAAAAATGCTTGATCGGCTATACCAATTGACAAGAAGGATCTTAGACTAGTTTCCGGAGATCTTCCTCATCCATTTTGATAATTCTAGCCAATTGCTTATGCCCGCAGCCCAGCTCTTTTCGAAGAATTTTAGCAATTCCCATCCTTTCAATATTGGAGCATTTTCCTATCGTTGTTTTCCCATAAATGTTTTTGGCAATCTTGCGCGCAAAATCTTTCACCTCCAAATCCGGAACCGACGGACGTGAGGGCATCATTTCCAAATTCGTCTTTTTGTCCACCGTACTATTATTAAGCATAAACAGGAAATCCCCGGCTCCACGAAAGATTTTCTCTGCTGCTTTTATGTCAGTATAGCATTCCGGCCAAATCATCCCATTGGGAAGAACAAGCCAATCTTCCGGCATATTGATGGAACTGCTTACCATCTTTACTACTTGCCGTTTACTGAATTCTGATATTTTCTTTAAGTCAGAAAACAGAGGTGAATAATAACTGAACATCAACCATGCCGAGCACCAAGGGTATCCTTGAGGAGTAACGGGGAGCCCCGCCTCTAAAGCTTGTCGCAAATTATAAATCAATTTCTCTCTTAGTGACTCGTTTGTAGTAGCCATCCAATGTCCGAGATTCATTCTTCCGTGTAATCTTTCTCCTCTATGTTTAGAAATCCATTGTGCCGTCAGCATGCGGTAATGTCCCATGAATAATGCTGTATCCTCTTCCGTTCCATTAAGTATAAAGTGAAAATGATTGTTCAGTAAACAGAAAGCCAGTATCTGCACATGCTTTCCAAGGTTCAAGCAATGCAAATAACAAACAGCAATTCTATTCATTCCGAAAATAAATTCCTCTTCGCTTTGAAAAATGATGTCGTTTTTGAGACCCTCGCAGCACCAGTGAAAAAATTGTTTTTCCATTTTTTTGCACAAGGTAGAAAGCATATTTCTGTTTTTCAATGGAGTAAAAGTAGGTTTTTATGTTTTTGAAGAAAAAATGACTCACAATGCAATCAGCAATATTATTCCTCCGGATGCGTCAACTATTTCATAAGGATTGCTAACTTTGCTTGCGAGAATACTTTTGATTATTCTCGAAAAGAGATTATGGACACACTTGAAGTTTAGGAATAAAATACAATTATGAATAAACGTAAAGAACTATCTGATCAACAAAAAGATGCCATGGCAGCTATGGAAGCTGAATTGCGAAAATTAAAAAAGGAAAACAGTCGTTTAGAGTATAAGGTTCGTATGGCCCGGATTAAAGCCGATCTGTACGATGAAATGATTAATGTTGCAGAGAAGCAGTTTAATATCAAGATACGAACAAAAGTTGACCCTGAGAAGTAACTTCAGAGTAGGGCGTTTTCGGCGATTTCTGCTTAAATTCGTCTTCATTCATCGTTGCCACTCCTCTTTTTTGCTTCATGGTATGACATTTTCGGCCCTTTTTTGCTTGACCACGCCCCTCCATATCTTTGCTAGCCCAACTTTTCCGCTTCATGGTCAAACGTTTTCGGCCTTTTCCGCTTAATCCACGCCTTCCCATACCTTCTCAGCTTTCTTTTTCACTTCATGGTCAAACGTTTTCGGCCCTTTCCGTCATACCCCCCTGGGAAAAAACGTGGGGCTACGACACTTTCGGCCTTTTTTGTCATACCATGAGGTCTTCCGCCTCCTTCCACTACTGTTCCGCTACCTTTTCGCCCACTTTCCACTTCATGGTCAAACGTTTTCGGCCCTTTTTTGCTTGACCATTTACAGTAAGACAACGGAAGTGAGGCAGAGCGGGGCGGCAAAGAAAAAGCGGTGGCGGCGGAGAATGGGGCGACAGACAAAGCAGGTGCAGCAAAGGGGCGAAAGAGTGGGTGTGGTAAGGTTGCGGGAGTGGGCGACAGACAAAGCAGGTGTAGCAAAGGGGCGAAAGAGTGGGTGTGGTAAGGTTGCGGGAGTGAGCGACAGACAAAGCAGGTGTAGCAAAGGGGCGAAAGAGTGGGTGTGGTAAGGTTGCGGGAGTGAGCGACAGACAAAGCAGGTGTAGCAAAGGAGCGTGGGAGCTGGAAAACGCATAACAATAGCAAACGGAGGTACTCGGTCAAAACCGCTAAAATTGCTTGACCATGGCCATCAACCAAAACCAGAGAAAACATTTGCTCAAGATGGATACGAGGCTTACTTCGCGTTTATCAAAACTAAATTTGCTTTAGTTTTCCGAATTGACAGATTTTTTATACTTTTGTATTTGTAAATAAAAACCAAACCAAATTCATTTATTTATGAAAAAGTTTTTTGTTATTCTGTTTGCTCTTGCAGCATTTTCGTTTGCCGCAAGCGCTAATTCCTATTCTGTCAATGATGCCTCTATTGACGCTTTGTTTTCAGAGGCTCAAGTGACAACTCCGGCCGCAGCAGCGCCTGCAGCTGTGGGTCAAATGGACGACCAAACCAGGAACATTGTAGCCTTTGTAATCGACACCATAGGTCTCGGAACAATAGGCATTCACAGGCTTATTCTTGGTACCAAGCCAATAAATTGCCTTTGGTATTTCTTGACATTCGGCGGTATCTTCGGTATTGTACCGGTTATAGACTGGTTTATGATACTTATAGATATGATAAATGGAACGGCTTCGTATATTGACAATCCCGCATTTATAATGTGGCTCTAATGTATGAAACTGTTTAATCTTAGGGCGATCAGCTTTGGTCGCCCTTTAATTTTCCTTTTTACGCTGTGTTGTTTCGCTTATGCAGCGTCTGCCCAAAGACTATTCAGCGTCAGCGTGGAGTCCAAGACAGTCCATAAAGGGAAAATGACGATTGTAAACAAAGACATCTATTATCGCAAAGACGGCAATCTGAATATCCGTTATACCACATCTGCCTCGCAGCAATATTATTCCACCACCTCTCCTTTCGGCTTCACCTCCATTTATCATCCTTCAACAAAAGAGGCGAGTTCTCTGAATCCGGAGTTTTTCAAGGCGGAGGATGAGCTGTTGTTCCTTTTTGCAAGCGGCAGCGGTGAAGATTTGGGCATGGCTCGCTTCGGATTTGTGCTTAAAAGCACTTCAAAAGATGGAAAGTTTATTGTAAAACGCTATGAGCCTAAGGTGAAAGGCGGCAAATGTGCTTGGGTGGAACTTGTTTTGGATGAAAACTATCTGCCGGTTTATTGCGCTTATCACGATAAAAAAGACAAGATAATAACAAAGACATATTTGTCAAATTATACTTCTGCAAGGGATTTTATATTTCCCTTAAGGGTTACGGAAATATCCTATCTCTTCGAGAAAAACGACTCTACTGTGCGGCTCGACCTCTATCGCGACCTGTTAGTGGACACTCCCGACGAAATGTTCAATTTTCATATTCCCTCCGATGCCAAAATCGTGGATCTTAAAGAGGAGGGCAAATCTTTTTCCAAACAGAGATAATGAAGTGTTGCGCCACAAGACTTGTGTTGGCCTTGACTCTCGTCTTGGCTAATCCCTTTGCGGCTTTTTCTCAGACTAATCTTTCATCCTCCGGTCCTTCCTCAAGCACGGCCTTCTTTTCTTCGCCCTCCTCTTTCGGCTCTTCTACCGCTTCAGCCTTGCCGTCTCAATCTTCCTCTACGACAGCTTCACCTTCTCACTCTCCGGTTTGGCCGAAGGTGCGCGGGCCTTTCTCTTGGGCGGACAAGCTGATGAACTCCTCCGTAATTGCTCGAGGCGGCGAAATTTATCGCTTACGCGAAAAAATCCAAGGACTTTATAGGCCTACACTTGAAATTAAGAGTTACGATGCCTTTCAAACGCAGCTACGCCCTGTTTCTACTGACATTTCTTTCCTCTCTTACGCCATTGGCAACAATATGCTTGAAGATGCTGCCGCTTTGCTCTTCGCCCGTAATTATTACGCCCCATCGGACACTCTTCAATATTTAAGGGGGCTTGTGAGCTATGAGGTAAAGGATTTTGAAAGAGCCTATGATTGTTTTTCCGCTATAAATCCGGCCGGCGAGACCTCCCTTTACGACAAGGCGCAATTATTCCTTGATGTTTATTCCTCAGAGCCGGAAATATCGCTTAAATACAAAAATCGCAGTCCTTTGCTTGCTGCGGCAATGTCGGCCGTAATTCCGGGAGCCGGAAAAATCTATGCAGGCGACCTAAGCAGCGGGGTTTCCACCATGCTGATAGTAGGAGCGCTTGGCGCAATGACAGCCGAAAGCATTGTCAAATTGGGAATCAGGGACTGGCGCAGCATCTCGCTCGCATCCATTTTCGGCCTATTCTATATAGGCAACATATATGGCAGTTACCTGAGTGTATCGATAATCCAAAACACAATATCAGATGCTGAAAAAACTACTCTTTTGTTCAATATTCGCATTCCTCTTCACGAGCTTCCCAAGTAGGGGGCAAGAGAGCGCGAATGCAAATGGCAGTTTAGGCGCTTGGGCTGGTAGTGGTGCAGGCGGCTGTATGGGTAGCGCCATTAACAGCAGTGCTGATGTCGGCATTGATGCAGTTCTAAAGGCAGCAATGTGCGAGCTGGATGTTTGGAATACCGATTCGAGGGTGGAAAAAAACGCCCTTTTGATAGAAAAGGCAGAGATTCTTTCAGATGCAGGCGAAAATGAGCGGGCATATAATACCATATGTCGAATTCCTCTTTTCAGTTTGTCCTCTTTGCAGAGAAGCGAGCTCACATATAAGAAATTACAATATGCCTATTCGGCAGGTCTGTTTTCGGATTTTGCCGCCTTGTTGGATGAAGCTATAGTCACCGAAACTCTCCGGGAAGATGACAGTAATGCGATAAGCGAATATCTTTCCACTCATAAAGCGGCTCAAAAGAGTGAAGATTGGGCAATGATTTTAAGCGTTTTGCCGGGGGTGGGGAATGCCTATTCGGCTGATTGGGCGAATGCTGCAAGATATTTCTTTACAGAGGGAGCAATAATAGCTTTGGGTGTAGGCGCCTTTTCATCCGGCCTCTATCTTTCGACCTTTATGGGTGGAGGGATGTTGCTTTATAAGACATTGCCCCAAAGCACTTCATTGGCGGTAAACGCCTGCAAGGCCTATAATGCTGAGGGGCTGCGCGTTTTCTATGAGCCGGTGTATAATTCTTTAAGCCAAGCCACTATCGTTTCGAGCACTTCGGGAGCGATGGTTTCTTCAATCTCCTTATACTCCGAAACGTCGCCGGTATCGCAATGCTGGAATAAATGATTTGCTCCTTTTACAGGAACAATCCGCTTTGCTCCGGCAAGGCCTTCACGCAAAGCGCCAAGATTTTCTTCGCAATCCACCTGGCGGTCTTTGGTTCCATTCAAGGCAAGCACGGGGCATGTTATATCGGCCAAGCTCGAAGATATATCCATCGAAAGAAAATATCGCATATAAGGCGTATTAGCCTGCGTCCAAACAGATTTCAGGTTGTTTTCGAGTTCGGGTGGCAGGTCTTGTACGTTTAATTTTGGAGTTATGCCAGTTTCTATATCATCGAAAAGACCTTCCAATACTCTACAATAATTCTTAGTTATATCTTCGGAATATCCTGCTTGCAATAATGCCCAGCGGTTTTGTTCAAGTAGAATTTGCTTTCCCGACACTACGGCTCCGGCAAGGCTCACTACAAAATCAACCTTCTTTTCTGCTGCCAGCATCAGACCTATGGTGCCTCCCTCACTATGCCCTAAAACACCTACATGGCAGAAACGTTCACGAAGCAGTTCAATCCCTGCAAGCGCGTCATTCTTAAAATCCTCTGTCGTTGCATAGACCAAGTCGCCTGTGGAATCTCCGAATCCGCGGTCATCATAACGGAGGCTTGCGAAGCCATGTCGTGCCAAAGCATCGGCAATCACGGCAAAAGGTTTATGCTCGAAAATCTCCTCATCGCGGTTTTGGAGCCCGCTACCTGTCACCATAATTAAAACAAGAGTGTTTCTATCGTACTTCTCCGGTAAGGCAAGCGTGCCTTTCAGAACAGCATCGCCATTACTGAAACTCTGCTCTTCAGTCTTGTACGGGAAAGGCCCCACAGGTGTCTGCGGCCTATTTCTTTTAGGTATGCCCGGGATCAATGTCAATGGGAAAGATCTGCCATGCTGGGTAAAGGTTCCTGATACTGTTTTTCCCATGAAAAAACCTTCGTAGCTTGCATTGATGGATGGGATGGAAACTTTTATCCCTGTAGATGTTCTTTTCAAAGATGCCGGAATGTCTTTAATCCCTTGATCCGGTGAGTCCATTGTACAATTTTCATCGGAAAGATGAAAAACCAGGATAAGGGCATTTCCATTTACATTGAGTTTTCCGAACCAGTCGCCACTCTGACCAAGAGCAAAAGAAACGACTGATAGCGAAATAATCAATGATGCAATAAGTTTTTTCATTTTTCTGCGGCTCTATTGATTTTGCAACAGCTTTCCTTGTGTCGGAATCGCTCTTGCCGCTTTGTAGAACTTTTGACTATAAAGATAGCGATTTTAAATTGTATGTGGAGTTCAGCGGTGGAACGGTAGTATCAGTGATACCGGAGTAGCGGAAGCAGAGGGTCTGGGAGGCGGCAGGCGGCAGTGATTACTGGCGATTGCAAAAACGTCTTACCATGTGGCGGAAGAAGGCGGCGGAAGACCTCATGGTATGACAAAAAAGGCCGAAAGTGTCGTAGCCCCACGTTTTTTCCCAGGGGGGTATGACAGAAAGGGCCGAAAATGTCATACCATGAAGCGATATTTAGAAGTTGCGACGATTATGGAGGTAGGGTATGACAGAAAGGGCCGAAAATGTCATACCATGAAGCGGAAAGGCAGAGATAGCGGTGAAGTGGATGAAGGAGGAGGAGGAGGAGGAGGAGGAGGAGGAAGAGGAAGGTGGACGGTACGGGAACGATAGTGGCGGTGGAGAGCGGTATGGGGAGCTGGAGGGAAGAAGAGGGAGCGGGGGCGGGATGGATGAAAACAAAAAAAACCGGACTCACAGGGAGTCCGGCTTTTATGGGTAATGTTAAGTTATTATTGCTTTTCGATAATAACCGCACGATTGAGTTCGGGGGTATCGAAGATATCGTTGCCACCGTTAGCCCTTACAACAAAGCGGCTGCCATCGATGCCGAGTTCCTCGGTCATGAGCTTGTAAACATAATCGGCGCGCTCCTTAGAAAGCTGCTTGTTACGTCTTGCGGAACCGGTCTTGCTGTCGGCATTTCCACTGAGGGTGAAAGTAATGTTTTCGCCGCGGGAAATGAGGTTCTTGGCAATGTACTTCACGTGCTCCTTCTCGGTTACGGTAAGAGTACTCTTGCCAATCTGGAAGTAAGCGATGATGGGCTCCTCGAAGAGATCGCCATAATCGGATGTCTGGCTTTGAGCAACTGCAAGTTCTTCCTTAACCTGTGCCACTTCCCTCATAGCCTGATCCTGCTTGGTAGCAGCAGCGGCCTTAACGGCAGCAGCGTCTGCCTGAGCCTGAGATGCAGCAGCCTCAGCGGCGGCTACAGCAGCAGTATAGGCAGCGATGGTGGAAGACTTGCGGGTCCAGTCTGCACGCTCGAACTTATATACGCCGCCGAAAGTAACGGTGGGGAATCCTATGAACGGAATCCTGCCGGAATTGTGATTCGGGTTGATAGCAAAAGCTTTCTCCTTATTGAGCTGGCTGCTCAATTCGAGGTTAAGAGCGAAATTCCTGCCGAGAGCATAATTCAGAAGAACACCGGCCTCAAAGCCGAACTCCTTGTTGCCATGGAGGAAATTATCTGTATCTGAGCTGTAAGCCAGAACCATACCAAAACCTACAAAGGGAATGAAATCAAATTTGCGGGAATCGCTGTAGCCCTTGAAGAAATTGCTCCAGTTCCAAAGCACGTCTGCTTTCCAGAATTGGAAGCCGTTTACATCAAGCACGGGAGTTGCACCGTTTGCCTCCCAGGGAGAAGTTCCGAAACGGGCACCGATACGTGCACCATATTCAGGAGTGAACCATTTGCCCACATTGATGTTACCAGCCCAACCAACACCATTCTGAATCTTAAAATTGGTGGTAGTCCACTGGATACCTCCGCCAAAGTCAACAAACCAGTTGTCTTTGAATGCGTTGGTTTCATAGGGGCCTCTTTGAATGTTGCCGCTTGCATCGAGGTTGGATTCCTGTGCAAAGGAAGCTGCGCTAACGAAAAGGGCAACTGCAAATAAAAGAAGTTTTTTCATGCTTTTATTGTTTTTAGTTAACTAAATAATGAGTCTGTTTTAAAATTCTGTTTGACAAATATAGCCATTCAAGCTACAAAGATATAGTTTTTTTTAAATATCTCAAATATTTTCTACATTTTCTGACATTATCCACCCTTGGCGCCCATCGGATAATTCGATATTAAGCCACGATCCGACTGAATCCAAAAGGCGGACTTTTGTCCCTTCGTGCAAGATAAACAAATCTTTTGAATTTTCAGCGCCCGGGGCGCTTTTTATTGATACTACAGGAGAAACCACTATGGCTTCATCTGCCTTCATGAAGTCGCTCTTCTGCCATGAAGCGAAGCCCAAAGCCCCTGCAAATAGTAATAACAGCACAATTCCGACAAAGAAACCGGTCTTACGCGAGGAGGCGCTTCTTCCCAATCGATAAAGCAGAAGCATGGCGAGAAAGCCGGCAAACAATATTATAGAAAGCACCGCCCAGGAATTCGAATCCATCTTCCATCCCAAATTCCGAATCATGCTTACCAAAAAGAATTCCGGAACAACATCAATGCGGTCTCTGTTGCGGCTTTGGGCGAATTTAAGATTATGACGGGCATCGCCATAGGACGGGTCTAATTTGAGTGCGCGCTCATAATATAATATTGCATGCGCATTATCATCGCTCTTATAATAAGCATTCCCTATATTGGTGCAGAGCTCCGGAGAGGAAAGACCTGCAGAATAGAGCGACAGCCAGGCATCACGCGCCTGCTCAAAGCGACCGGCAGTATAGGCTTCCGTGCCGACAGTCCAGAGAGAGTCCGCAAAATTGGTCGCTCCATCAGCACCAAAGGACGCATTCGCTGTACCGAAAGAGCTGATCAAAAATAATATCGCTAATGATGCAGGTTTCATATTGGGTTTCTTTTTGATGTAAGAATCTATCCGCGAAATTACGGAAATGGCGCTTTCGTAATGGGCATTCATGGCCTCATAGCCGGAGTCGGGAGCATAACGTGCGTATTCGCAAGCATCCAATAATTTGCAGAAATCTTCCGAAAGCTCAGCGGGAGCGCCTGAGGCCTCGAAGCGAGAAGAAATATTCTCGCGGGATAGTTCTGCCGCACTCATTGTGAATTTATCGCTTACAAAGCCAAGCAAAGCCTTGTGAAGTTCTTCATAGAAAGCAGAGTAGAGGCTCTTTTTCAAGAAGTCGCCGGCAAGAGCCAAACGCTTTTTAGCCATCTTTACTGCGCCGCGATTGCGGGCTCCTGCCACATCCGCCTTCATAGATGCCATTTTGCGGAAAACGAAATAAAGGATAGCCGAAATCAAAACCAATGAGGCAAGCAAACCCCAAAAGAGTGGCGACCACACAAAGAAGTTGCCTGCTTTTGTAAATGACGGAATACGGGTATGAATAAATCTTATATCGCTCCCCAAATCTTTCACATCCTTTTGCGAAACAAGCAGCTGGCCTCCCGTAGATGGAGCATCGGATGCAGAGGATTCGCCACGCTGAACATTAAGTGTCAAAGCCTCAGAGCGGAGGGTGACATAGCGCCCTGCCGAAACATCATAATAGCTGTATTCCACAGGACCGATGGAAAAGTTGCCGTGGCTTCGAGGAATGAAAGGATATTCGAAACTCTTGCTGTTTCCGGTTACAGAAGTCTTTACATCATACAATTCGAAGTCAGGCGGGAAATTCACCTTCGGAGCCTCTAAAAGGGCCACATTCCCTGTTCCTGTAATTGTCAGCTTGAGTGATGCGGCATCGTGGGTTTTAAGCGAATCTGCAGTGAGTGAAGCCTTTATATTGAATTTGCCTACACCTCCGCCAAACGAAGCCGGAGCGCCGGCGGGAAGGGGCTTAACATGCACTGTAATAGGAGTTGTGGATATTCTTTTGCGTATGGTGCGGTAGTCGTCCTGAAAGAAAGAGTCGAAGATGCTGCCGCCGGAAGAGGGTTGACGCACATTTATAAGGCATACGAGTTCGGCAGGGTCGATGACTAATTCTCCCGATTTTTGCGGCGTCAGGCTCCAGGAACGTAATACAGCGGTATTGAAAATTTCGCCTCCTATATTCTCGCGCCTGAACTCTATATTGCTAGGAGCCTGCAACTCTTTGCTCCAAAAACCGTCAAATCTTGGAAAACGGACATCCTCGAAGCCTGCTATGCTTACCCGCTGATAAAGCTTGAGCGTAGCCGTAATGCTTTCGCCCACAAGCGCATGATTGCCGCTCAAAAGAAGGCGCATATAGATGTCTTCCGAAGAGATGGTTCCTGTGCTTTCGGCCCTCTGAGAGTCCCCGGAAGTGCCGGAAGAGGGTTCCTGCCGTCTGCCGGAAACCACCTGAATGCTTTTGGTTCCGGAAGAAATTTTATTCCCCTTTATGGTGGCTACAGCGGCCGGAAGGGTGAAAGTGCCTTCGCGGCGCGGCATCAGCACATAAGTATAGGTAGTGGTAGATGTTTTATTTGTTTTGCCATTGATGATTCGGATAGATGTGGATGTGCCTTTCTGGGGCCCCCACACTAATTTGAAATCTTCGCCCGGATTCCATTGAAAGTCAGATGGCGCTTTTTCACCGTCTATCGTGAAGCTGACATTGAATTGTTCATCTGCCGCCACGAGATTCGGGGCCTCCATTTTAAGGGTTTGCGCCCCGAGCGGAAGCGCAAGGACAAAAGCTGCGAATATGCTGAGTGCTCTCTTCATAAATGGTCTACCAATTCTTTTCTTTTTGTGAAGATTTAAGCAAGGCCGCCTTCTCTTTTTTCACCTTTTCTTGAGTTTCCTTTTCCTGAGCCTGCACAGCGCGGAGCATTTGGCGGGCCTGTTGCTGAGAAATGTCCCCCTGCCGGTCTTGAGGCTGCTGCTCTTGCTGCTCTTGGTTTTGAGGCTGGTCCTGCTGATTATCTTGATCCTGCTTATCTTGGTCCTGCTGCTGATTTTGGTCTTGATTCTGCCCCTGTCCGCCCTGCTGATTTTTCAGCATCTCTTTGGCGTAAAGATAATTCTCTTTTGCATCTATGTCCCCGGGATTCAGCAAGAGGCTTTCCCTGAATGCTTTAACTGCAGCAGCATAATCTTTGCGTTGCAGCGCCACATCTCCCTCATTATAATAATAATCCGATGCATAAGGGGTTTCCGCCACCTCAGCTTCGATTTTAGCGAGTGATTTTGCCGCTTCTTCAAAATTCTCCTGCCTGTAAAGGGCGGAGGCCAAATTATATTGTCCTGCAATCGAAAGGGAATCTTTAAGAACGGCCTTGCGGTAATCTATTTCCGATTCGCCATAATTTCCCTTGGAGAATTTACGGTTGCCTGCGCGTACTTCCCTTTTATCCGTTTGTGCAAACAAAGGAAGGGAGGCCGCAACAAAGACAGTTAATATTATAGACAATAATTTCTTCATTCAAAAAATCTCCTTTTTGAGCGCCTGTCGCCCACTAAAAATGCCGCTACCAAAAATACTAAGGAAATCCCCAAAAAATACATATACTGCTCATCAAACTCCTCAAAAACCACATTCTTGAAATGCTCGGCCTCTAAGCGGCGCAAATCTTCTATTATAGGATTCAAGCCGAATTCCTCATTTCCGGCGCGCACATAGGCGCCGCCACCCGCATCCGCTATTTTTCGTAAAGTCCTCTCATCCAACTTGGTAACCACAATCTTTCCGTCTTTATCTTTCAGCAAATCCCCCTTCATAGGAATCGGCTCGCCCTGAGGAGACCCCACCCCTATGGTATAAACTTTTATACCGATTTCCGCAGCCTGCTTTGCTGCCGCCACAGGGTCATCCTCATGATTTTCGCCATCGGTGATTACAATTATGGCCCTGCTCTTTTCGCTTTGCAAACTGAAACTCTTGGCAGCGGTTAGTATGGCATCGCCTATGGCAGTCCCCTGCACAGGCACGCTTTCATTGTCAATACCGCCAAGGAACATCTTTGCGCTCACGTAATCGGTGGTTATGGGCAGCTGGACAAAAGATTTGCCTGCAAAAATAATCAACCCGATGCGGTCGTCGCGGAGCTTGTCCACTAATCTGCTTATGGCAAGTTTGGCCCTCTCCAAGCGGTTTGGGGAATAATCCTCCGCAAGCATAGAATTGGAAACATCGAGGCAAATCATTATTTCGGCTCCTCGGGTTTCTTTTTCAACCAGCTTCGCTCCTATCTGCGGACGCGCAAGACCTATTGCAAGGAAGCCCAAAGCCAAAGTAAAAAGAATAAGCCTCACCCAAGCCTTGGAAAGTGAATAATGAGGCATTAAACGCTTAACAAGGTCCGGCTCGCCGAATTTGGCTATACGACGACGCCTGAACCAAAGCACCACTGCAAAAATCAGCGGCAAAATCGGCACAAGCAACAGAAGCCATAAAAAGGCGGGTTTCGCAAAAAACAACATATTATGGCAACCTCCTTACAAAAAGTCTTAGAATCAGCAAAAACAGCAGGCATATCAGTGCAGCCAAGGCATATCCGCCGTAAAGTTCTTTGTACACAGGGAAATTGTCCACCGTGATACGCACCTTTTCCATCTTGCCGATTTCGGAATAAATTTCACTCAATTTGGTATTGTCGGTGGCGCGGAAATATTTTCCTCCCGTTCTGGAAGCTATGGTTTTAAGCAAGTCCTCATCTATCTCCACAGGGATATTGCGCAGCTGCACACCCCACGGCGTCATTACAGGGTAAGGAGCCTCTCCGCTGGCGCCGACTCCTATGGTATAGACACGAACATTATAGGTTTTGGCTATTTCCGCCGCAGTTTCGGGGGCGATTTCCCCCCTATTGTTCACGCCGTCGGTAAGCAGAATCACCACCCTGCTGGGAGAGTCGGAATCCATCATGCGCGCTACTGCCGTGGCAAGGCCGTTGCCGATGGCGGTACCGTCTTCTATAAGGTCGGTCTGCACCTCCTTCATAAGGTTAATCAAAGTGGCGCGGTCGGTGGTCAGGGGGCACTGAGTGTAGCTTTCGCCCGCAAAAACCACTATTCCCATACGGTCGGAAGGTCTTTGGGAGATGAACTCTATGGCTATGTCCTTGGCGGCGGAGATACGGTCGGGATTAAAATCGCGGGCAAGCATGGAAGTGGAAACGTCCATGGCAAATATAATGTCTATGCCCTCCGTATCCAATTTTTCCACTTTGGAAGAGGAGCGCGGCCTTGCAAGAGCGATTATCAACAGCACTAAGGCGGCAGTGAAAAGAGCCATGGGTAGATGCCGCAGAATATTCAGCAGAGTACCGTCCTGCTTCAACCAAGGGATTGCTGTGCTTACCCGCATATGGGGGCTGCGGTTTTTGAGCACCCTGTAAATATACAGGCCCAAAAGCAGCACGGGTATGGCAAGCAGCCAGAAGAGTTTCGGATTTTCGAAGAACATATTATTGCCCCGGAGCCTCCTTCTCCCTTTCAAGTTCGGCCTGATATGTGTCGGTCACAAACTTTACCGACAGCGGAAGCACAGTGGCGTTGTCGGCATCCGATGCTATCATCTTGGCGAATTTAACAAAGTCCGCCCTTTCGAAAAGTTCTTTAAGGGCTGCGTAAGATTCCGGACTAATATCTTTTTCCTCCTTCAAGGCATCAAAGAGTTCGGCTGTGGTCATTTCGGGAGCATCCACCCCAAAGCGGGCTTCCATATATTCTTTCAGCGCATCTGTAATGCCGGAATAAAAAATCTTCTGTCTTTCGGGAGCCCAGTATTTATTGCTGCGGTAGCGGTCCAATTTGCGAAGAGCAATCACATATGGCGGGTCTTTTGGCTTCGCTTCCTCGGAACTGCGACGGGCTTTCCGCACAAGCATTATAATCAGATATACGAGAGCCGCCAATGCTATTGCGCCGAGCACCCAAGGCAATACTTCCTTAAAAGTGACAGGATATTTTATCTGTCCCTTGATGTCGTGCGGTACAAAGGTGGTGGTGTCGATGGGCATAGCGGTAACCTCCATTTCCAAAGCCTCGAAAGAAAGCGTATCCACCTCGCCGTCAAGCGTCCTTTGAGCGAAGATTTGCGGCAGCATATAGCGCCCCGCCTCGAAAGGTGCCAATATTACGGATGCTTTTATGTCTTTAGTGCCGCTGCGCTTATAGTTTTTGAGGGTATCAATCTGCCAGTTGCGCACAAGAGTAAGGGTATCGCTCGAGATTATGGAAAAGTCAGGCAAGGCAATGAGAGTTCCGTTTTTTACACCCTCCAATTCGAAACCGTATTCCAATTGATCCGCTATCAGAATGGAATCGCGCGGCTGGAGCTGCTTGATATAGGCCTTGCCGCCGGGAACTATGGCCGGCAGCATGCTTAAAACAATTAATAAGACCGTCTTCATCTTTTTGCAAACAATGCCATCAGGCCTTTTACATAATCATCAGCTGTAGATATGTCCACAGCATCCACTTTATAACGCTTGAAAAGCTGTTTTTCCTTTTGTGAAAGAGTGTTCATCCATGAGGAATACTGCCTGCGAACAGCTGCGCTAGATGTGTTCACCCATGCGGAACGGCCGCTTTCGCTATCCTTTATATTTATAATTCCCACATTGGGGAGTGCCCGCTCACGCGGATCGTGCACCTTTATAACACTGAGGTCGTGTCTGCCCGCCGCCACCTTGAGGGCATCCTCGTAAAGGGGATAGCCATCAGCGTCAGCATCCAGCATATCGCTGAGAAGGAATACGGTGCATTTCTTTTTTATTGCGTTTGTAAGATATTTCAACGCCGCCCCTATGTCGGTTCCATCGCTCGTCGGCTGGAGCTGCAGCATTTCGCGGATTATATGCAGAAGCTGGGTACGCCCCTTTGCAGGGGGAATGAATTTCTCCACCTTGTCACTGAAAAACAAGGCTCCCACTTTATCATTGTTTATAATTGCGCTGAACGACAGCACTGCAGCTATTTCCGCTAAAAGCTCGCGCTTGGTACGCACCGTCGTGCCGAACTGACCGCTGCGGCTCACATCCACCAGGAGCACCACGGTAAGTTCGCGCTCCTCCTCAAACACCTTCACATAAGGGGCTCTCAGGCGGGCGGTGACATTCCAGTCCATATTGCGCACATCATCTCCATATTGGTACTCGCGCACCTCGCTGAATGCCATACCGCGTCCTTTGAAGGCGGAATGGTATTCACCGGCAAAAATCTGGTGCGAAAGGGCCTTGGTGCGGATTTCTATCTTCCGTACCTTTTTAAGAAGATCTGTGGCTGACTGATTATTCGGCATTACGGTACTATTACAGCGTTGATTATCTTTTCTATTATCTGCTCGCTGGTAACATTCTCCGCCTCAGCCTCGTAACTGAGACCTATGCGATGCCTCAGCACTTCGGGACAAACTGCCCTTACATCTTCGGGTATCACATATCCGCGTCTTTTTATAAAGGCGTAGGCTCTTGCGGCAGATGCCAATGAAATGCTTGCGCGCGGGGAGGCGCCGAAAGAAATAAGACTCTTGAGTTCGGGAAGGCCGTATTCCTCAGGAGTGCGGGTGGCATAAACTATATCCACTATATAACGCTCTATCTTTTCGTCCATATACACCTCGCGTACAATCTCTCTGGCGCGGATAATGTCTTCCGGGCTCAGCACTGCACGGGGCTGGGGGAAAGTGCCTGTGGTATTCATGCGCAGAATCCGCTTTTCTTCCTCCTTGTTAGGATAACTCACAATCACCTTAAGCATAAAGCGGTCTACCTGAGCTTCGGGAAGAGGATAGGTGCCCTCTTGCTCAATGGGGTTTTGGGTAGCCATCACAAGGAAAGGCTCCGGCAAATCATAAGTTCCATCGCCGAGGGTCACCTGCCTTTCCTGCATGGCCTCCAAAAGGGCGCTTTGCACTTTTGCGGGAGCACGGTTGATTTCATCCGCCAACACGAAATTCGCAAAGATGGGTCCCTTGTGCACTTCGAATGTCTCTTTCTTTTGAGAATAAATGAGGGTGCCGGTAACGTCTGCCGGGAGTAAGTCCGGAGTGAACTGTATACGGCTGAACTTTACATTCACTGCCTTGGCGAGTGTGCTGATAGCTAAGGTTTTAGCAAGACCCGGCACGCCCTCCAACAAGATGTGGCCGTTGGAAAGAAGGGCTATCATGAGATTCTCCACAAGATGTTTCTGCCCCACTATGACCTTTCCCATTTCGAGGCTTAAAATGTCTACGAATTCGCTTTCCTTTTGGATGCGCTCGTTAAGTTCTTTGATGTTTACGTCCATATTTTTTATAATTTTGCATTCATGCGTTACAAATTGCTTTTGTCTTATTCCGGAAAAGACTTTTTTGGCTGGCAGAGTCAGCCGGAGGCTCCTTCTGTGCAGGAGACCCTCGAAAACGCTTTGCACACCCTTCTCGGAAGCCCTACAAGCGTTATTGGCGCAGGAAGAACCGACACCGGAGTGAGTGCGGTGGGGTATGTAGCGCATTTCGATGCCGCTTCGGAAATAGACGCAAATTGGCTTCTCTACAAATTAAATGCCATTCTACCGCCCTCTATTACCATACATGAGGTCTCAATTGCAGCTCCGGATTTTCATGCGAGGTTCGATGCCGTCCGCAGGGAATACACCTACTTTCTGCATAGATGTAAAGACCCCTTTGCAGACAGCCATTCGTACCGCTTTACCTATCCGGCCTTGGATTTCGAACTTATGAACCGTGCGGCGGCGCTTCTTGTAGGCACGCACGATTTTTCGTGTTTTCAAAAGACCGGCTCCGACAACAAAACCTCGCTCTGCACCGTATTCGAAGCTTCCTGGCATCCTTACACTCCCTCGCATATTGCCATTCTCGGCAAAGTGGAAGCTGCGGAAAAGCCGCAGGAAGTTTCTGAGGCGAGGAGGGGTGTTGCTGAGGCTGGCGGTTGCGAAAAAGCAGCTTCCGGCGGAAGTGAGGCGGTTTCCGGCGGAAGCGAAAGCCAATATTGGTATTTCAGAATTGCGGCAAACAGATTCCTACGGAATATGGTACGGTCTATCGTCGGCACCCTGCTGGAAGTTGGACGCGGGAAACGAAGCTTGGAGAATTTCGCTGAACTCATAAACGGGGGTTTGCGCACCATGTCAGGAGAATCGGTGCCCGGCCATGCCCTATTCCTTTCAGGTATAGATTATTAGTTTTTACCTCAGCTTAAATTATCCGAATTTTGTGTATCTTTGCGAGTTATTGGCAAAATAACCTTTTTATAGAATAATTTAAAACAATAGAAATATGCTTTTTTCTCTACTTCAGGCAGACACCGCTCTCGCCCTTTCTCAATCGGCTGAGGTAACGCCGGTGCCGCAGGAAATGTCCATCTCCATCATCGACATGGCCATCAAGGGCGGCTGGCTTATGATAGTACTCCTTCTCTTAAGTATTATCGCCATCTATATTTTCGGTAAAAAATTATGGGTGATCAACAGGGCCTCCAAAGTGGACAAGAATTTTCTGGATGATGTGAAAGATTACATCCACGACGGCAAAATCAAAAGCGCCATCACTTATTGCGGCAAATTCGATACTCCTGTCGCCCGTTTGGTCGAAAAAGGTATTGAACGCATAGGCAGGCCTTTGGCAGACATCCAAAGCTCAATCGAGAATATTGCCAATTTAGAGGTGGCAAGGCTCGAAAAAGGTCTTCCTCTCCTCGCCACAATCGCAGGCGGCGCTCCCATGATTGGTTTTTTGGGAACTGTAACCGGCATGGTAAGGGCCTTCTTCAATATGGCCAACGCAGGCAATAATATCGACATAACGCTGCTTTCGAGCGGCATTTATGAGGCCATGATTACAACCGTGGGCGGTCTTATCGTGGGTATCCTCGCTTACTTCGGCTACAATTATTTGGTAAACCGCATTTCCGATGTGGTGTTCGACCTGGAAAATGCCACCATAGAATTCTTGGATGTGCTTAACGATCCCGAAGTAACGGCACAAACTACTAAAGAGGAAGAATAATGGCCATCAAGAGAAGAACAAAGGTAGACGCAAGCGCCTCGATGGCGAGTATGTCCGACTTGGTGTTTCTGCTGCTCATTTTCTTTTTGATTACCAGCACATTGGTAAACCCGAACGCCTTGAAACTGCTGCTGCCGAAAAGCACGGGACAAGTGAACGCAAATCCCACTGTAAGCGTATCAATCAAGGATTGGGGAAACGACCAATATACCTTTCACATTAACGGCAGCGAAATTGCCGAACCCCTAAGCCGGATTGAAGACAACTTGGTGGGTCTTCTGCAAAATGAAGCAGACCCTACTTTCAGTATTTATTCCGATGAATCCGTGCCTATCAAAGAGATAGTGCAAGTGATGAACATAGCCAAACGGAATCATTATAAGGTAATACTCGCCACACAACCCGAATGAAACCATATCAAAGGTCACGAGCAGAAAAAGAGCGTAACGCAGTGATTGTGGGTTTGCTCTTAACCATAGGCCTCCACCTGGGGGCTTTGGCGCTCGTTTCCTTTACCGGTATAAAATATTTGTGGCCGCCTCCGCAGGAAAGCACCCTTCTGATTAGTTTTGAAGATGATTTCGAGCCGGAATTTGAGATTACATACGGGCGTGAGCCGGAGGGGGAAGATGTAGATAAAGATGCCCCGATAGAGATAGTGCAGCGCAGTGAAAGCCCCTTTGAATCTACCGCACAAAATCTTACCGCTGCCGCTAAGGCAGATGACTTCGGCGATGTGAACGTGCCGGAACCGGAGCAGCCGGAGGAGCCTAAACTGGACCCCCGCGCATCTTTCCCGGGAATGTCGGCAAAAGACAGCTCCACGACCCCGCACTCCGCCGAAGAGGCCTCTGCCACCTACAAAGCCGGCCAGGCACATGGGAATAGTATAGAGGGAAGCGCCGAAGGCGTGCCGAACGCCCATTTGAAAGGCAGAAAAGTTAATAAGAGCACGCTCTTCAAACCAGCATACAATTTGCAGGAAAGCGGAACCGTGGTTGTAAAGATCTGGGTAGATCAATACGGACACGTGAAGAGGGCTGAACCGGGGGCTGACGGCACTACGGTTACCAACGCAAAACTTTGGGCGGCTGCTCGTGCAGTGGCTCTAAAGGCTCATTTTGACATGAAAACGGATGCCCCTCCTCTACAGGAAGGCACCATAACTTACATATTTACTTTAAAATAATCGCCGGCAGCGACGGGAGTCGCGAAAGGCAAATCGAAAAACACAAATGGATCAATTTTCCAAAGACGGCAGGAAGTTAAGACCCCGTAAAAAGGTCTCCACAAACGAAGAAACTTCACAAAAACCGGCATTCAGCACCGGAGATTATAAACACAAATCCCATCATAGCGGAGAAAAGCGCTCGTACGGTAATGAAGAAAGACGCTCCTACGGCGATAGAAAGCCCTACGGAGACGGAGAAAGACGTTCCTATGGCGATAGAAAAACCCGCGGGGACGGTGAAAGACGTTCCTATGGCGATAGAAAACCATACGGAGACGGAGAAAGGCGCTCCTACGGCGATAGAAAGCCCTATGGAGACGGAGAAAGACGCTCCTATGGCGACAGAAAGCCCTATGGAGACGGAGAAAGACGCTCCTATGGCGACAGAAAGCCCTATGGAGACGGAGAAAGGCGCTCCTATGGCGACAGAAAGCCCTATGGAGACGGAGAAAGACGCCACTACGATGACAATCGTACAGATGGTCAGCGCAAAAGCTATAGCCGTAAACCCGGCGTCAAAGGTCCTTCACGCAAGTTTGACCCCGAAAAGAACGGCTTCAATAAAGAATCCAGCGAGGGCATCCAAAGGATGATAGAGAATACCCCTCGCCCCATACCCAAATATTCGGACTTCGACAGCGAACCCACTCCTATAAAAAATGAAATGCGCCTCAACAAGTTTATCGCCAACTCGGGAGTATGCTCCAGGCGCGAGGCCGACACTATGATTCAGGCAGGCGTGGTCACGGTAAATGATGAGGTGGTAACCGAACTCGGCACCAAGGTTAATATCCACAAGGATGTGGTTAAATTCAACGGTGAAACCCTCAAAGGCGAAGCCAAAGTATATCTTATCATGAATAAGCCCCGCGGCTATGTCACCACCGCCAGCGATCCTCATGCCGAAAAAACCGTAATGAGCCTTTTGAAAGGCTGCAATGTAAGGGTTTATCCTGTAGGCAGATTGGACAAAGCCACCACCGGTGTGCTTATGTTCACCAACGACGGCGAAATAGCCGAGCGCCTCACTCATCCTTCTTACGACAAAAAGAAAATCTATCAGGTTATTCTCAATAAGCCTTTTGCCGAGGAGGACAGGCAGAAATTGCTTGACGGCGTAGAACTTTCCGATGGTCCTATGAGTGCAGACTCTCTCGAATATATCGACCCTGCCGACCAGCGCAAACTTGGAATAGAGATTCACTCCGGCAAAAACCGTGTGGTGCGCCGTCTCTTCGAAGCCGTGGGCTATGATGTACGCACGTTGGACCGTGTCTATTTTGCAGGACTTACCAAAAAAGGACTCAAAAAGGGCGAATGGCGCTATCTTACCGAAGGAGAATTGAACATTCTTAAGATGGGAGCATACGTATAATGGCATTCAAGTCGGGATTTGTTAATATAATAGGCAACCCTAATGTGGGTAAAAGCACCTTGATGAACGCCATCATGGGTGAAAAGCTCAGCATTGTAACTGCCAAGGCCCAAACCACGCGGCACCGGATTATGGGCATTATTAACGGCGAGGACTTTCAAATTGTATTTTCCGACACCCCGGGTATAGTCAAACCGGTCTACCGTCTTCAAGAAGACATGATGGCGGCGGTAATGCGTGCCATTGGAGATGCCGATGTTATTTTGTATGTTACCGATACGGTGGAGAAAGCCGATAAAAACTTGGAGCACCTCCATAAACTTGCCGATTTGCTTTGCCCTATAGTGGTGGTAATCAACAAGATAGACTTGAGCGACCAGGAGACTGTAAACAAGCTGATAGATTATTGGCAAAAACTGCTCCCGAAGGCCATTATAATTCCCGCATCAGCAAAAGAAAAATTCGGAGTGGAGAAAATATTTTCAACAGTGAAAAGCCTTCTCCCCGAAGCGCCCGCCTGGTACGATAAAGATACTTTTACTGACAAGAGCCTGCGCTTTTTCGCAAGCGAAATAATCAGGGAAAAGATATTCCTGAATTACCGTGAGGAAATCCCCTACTCCTGCCAAGTGGAAATAGAAGCCTTCAAAGAGGGAACCGAGCGTTATGACATAAGCGCCATTATTTATGTCATGCGGGAGACACAGAAAGGAATATTGATAGGAAAGGCCGGCAGCGCTCTTAAGAAAGTGGGTACGCAGGCCAGAATTGATATGGAGGATTTTTTCCAGAAGAAGGTATTCCTGCAATTGTTGGTAAAAGTAGCGCCCGATTGGCGCGAGAGCAAAAAAGAACTTAGAAAATTTGGATACGAAGAATAATATGGACGAAGACGATATCATAATAAACGAAACTGAGATTGAAGAGTACGATTTGGAGAATGCCCCTGTAGATGAAGATGCAACGGTGGATGAAGAGGCTAAGGTAGATGAAGATACTCCGGTGGATGAAGATGCTTCGGAAGACGGTGAAAACCCTTCTTTCGGGAAGTATGAGCGTCTGCTAAGCGGTGATTCGCGGCGATTCAAGCTGTCCGGAATGTTCAAAAATTGGTTCCTCGATTACTCTTCGTACGTAATCCTGCAAAGAGCTGTACCGCATATTGTGGACGGACTTAAGCCGGTGCAGCGCCGCGTACTCCATGCAATGCACCGTATGGATGACGGCAATTACACCAAGGTGGCCAATATTGTGGGACAGGCCATGCAATTCCATCCGCACGGAGATGCTTCCATACTCGGCGCTCTTGTGCAGCTCGGCCAAAAGGGCTTTTTAATAGATTGTCAAGGTAACTGGGGAAATATCTTTACGGGCGACTCCAACGCCGCTCCCAGATATATAGAAGCGCGTCTTACCAAGTTTGCAAAAGAGGTTGTATTCGATCCCGAAATCACCAACTGGATGAACTCCTATGACGGGCGCAATCAGGAGCCCATCGAACTTCCGGTGCGCTTCCCCTTGCTCCTTGCTCAAGGCACAGAGGGTATTGCAGTGGGTATGGCAAGCAAAATTCTACCGCACAACTTTAACGAATTGTTGGATGCTTCAATAAAAATCCTCGAAGGCAAGCCATACGAAATCTACCCTGACTTCCCTACCGGCGGACTTGCCGATTGCAGCAAATACAATAAAGGGCGCCGCGGCGGCAGCGTGAAACTGCGTGCAAGAATCGAAAAAATAGACAGAAACACCATTGCTATTACCGAAATCCCTTACGGGAAAACCACCCACGCTATAATCGACTCCATACTCAAGGCGAGAGACAAGGGGAAAATCAAGATTAGGAAAATAGAAGATATGACCACCGACAAGGTGGACATCCTCATACATATTCCGGCAGGCATGTCGCCTGACAAAACCATCGATGCCCTTTATGCCTTCACCGACTGCGAGTGCAATATTGCTCCGAATGCCTGTGTGATAAAGGACAACAAGCCGGAATTCTACTGCGTGAACGACATTTTAGAGTACGACACCCTGCACACCCGCGATCTTCTCGAGACGCAACTCCGCGTGAAACTCGAGAAGTTAGAAAACGACTGGCATTATTCGTCATTGGAGAAGATTTTCTTTGAAAATCGCATCTACAAGGTATTGGAGCAGGATCAAAAGAGCTGGGAAGAGCAACTGCAAGACATTTTCGAGCAAATGAAGCAGTATCAAGACTTCTTCAAGCGCGAAATCGTGATGGAAGACATCCATAAATTGGTGGAAAAACCGGTAAGGAAGATTTCCAAATTCGACACAAAGGCCAATGACGAGAAAATTCTCGCTCTCGAGGCCAAGATGGTGGAAACTCAGAAAAATATTGATGAGATTACCCAATTCACCATAAATTGGTTCAAGCATCTTAAAGAAACTTACGGCAGCGCTTATCCGCGGCTTACCGAACTCTCAGACTTCGAGACCATTGCCGCCACCAAGGTGGTGTATAACAACGCCAAGCTTTCCGCCAATTTGGAAGAAGGCTTCGTGGGAATCGGGCTCAAGAGGGATGACAATGCCGAATATATTTGCGATTGCTCCGACCTTTCGGAGGTGATTGTCATAGAGAAGACCGGTAAATACCGCATTGCAAAAGTCGAGGACAAGGCTTTCTTCGGAAAAGACCTGCTCTACGTGAATGTCTTCAACAGAGGCGATGAGCGCATGATTTACAATGTCATCTACCGCGATGGCAAAAACGGTTATTATTACGCAAAGCGCTTCCCTATCACAAGCATCACCCGCGATAAGGAATACGATATTACGCAAAGCAAAGAGGGCTCAAGGATAGAATACTTCTCTGCCAACCCCAATGGCGAAGCAGAAACGGTGCGCATCAATCTGCGCCCCAAGGCCAAGCTCAAAAAAACCTCGCTCGAATACGACTTTGCGGCGCTTGCAATAAAAAGCAAGGGCGTGCGCGGCAATTTAGTTACCAAAAATCCCGTTCGTAACATCTCCTTAAAGGCAAAAGGCGTTTCCACCATAGCAGGCAAGGATATTTGGTACGACCCCGACATCCAGAAGCTCAATGATGAGGAACGCGGACAATATTTGGGACAGTTCGATACCGAAGACAAGGTGTTGGCTGTGTTCAAAAACGGCACTTTCTACACAACTTCCTTCGATTTGGTGAACAAATATCAGGGAGATGTGCTTCTTGTGCAAAAATTCGATCCCGAAAAAACGTTTACCGCCCTCTATTATGATGGAAACGCCAAGAATTTCTATGTGAAGCGTTTCTCGTTCATACTCAGCGACAATACCCCGCTGCCTTTCATTTCCAATGGGTCAAAGAGCTATTTGGTAGCTCTTTCTGAAGATGAATATCCGCAGTATAAGGTAATTTTCGGAGGCAAGAATTCCGAGCGTGAGCCGGAGATTATTGCAGCGGAAGAGTGGATAGGAAAGAAGGGCTATCAGGCGAAGGGTAAGAAATGCCATGACCGCTATAAGGTAAAGAAGGTGATGTTTGTAGAGCCTCTGCAAAAAACGGAAGAGGATGAGCCGGTGGAAGGCAAAGAGCAGCCGAAAGGCGAGAAGCAACCGGAAAGCCAAAAGCCGATAGAAGTAATTGAAATAATAGAAGATATACCCGTAGTGCCGGAAACAAGTGCGGAGCCGGAAAAGAAAGAGGCTTCGGAAACAAAGGCGGAATCCGACACAAAAGCAGAGACTGAGGCAAGCGCAAAGCCGACAAAAGAGCCGGGAAAAGAGCCGGTAAAAGACAAGGCGCCTGCAAAAAAAGAAGTGATAGAAATTATAATAGAAGAACCTACACTGTTTTGATAATTGCGCTCACAGGTTTCATGGGGTCAGGAAAGACCTCGGTCGGAAGCGCCTTAGCCGAAAAGTTAGGGTGGCCGCTTATAGACCTGGATGCCGAGATAGTTAAGTCTGTAGGCAAGGAGATAGGAGAGATTTTTGAAGATTCGGGCGAAGCCTGTTTCAGGCAGATGGAGTTGGAGAGCCTGAAGGCCATACTTGAAGATGCGCCCGAGAATATGATAATTGCGCTTGGAGGAGGAACGATTTTGCAAAGCGAAGCGGCGGAATTGATTAAAAAAAGATGCTTTTGCATCTACTTAGAATCTGATGTGCAAACGCTTTACAGCAGGCTTGAGGGAAAAAGCGGCCGCCCGTTGCTCTCAAACAAAGACGCCTTATTAAAAGGCCCTTTGCTGAAAAAGAGGATAGAAGAATTGATACGCTTGCGCTCATCCGCCTATAGAGAAGCATCTGCCTTAAACATAAAAACAGACGGGCTTAGCGCGGGGGAAGCGGCAGAGAAAATCCGCCGAAAATTAGGATTATAATAAAAACACAATACAATGGCTTACGAACAGTTCAACGAACAGGAACAAAACAGACGCAATGCCCTCACCCAATTGAGGGAGCTTGGGATAGACCCTTATCCGGCAGCGCTTTATCCGGTGAATACCAGCGCAAAAAGCATAGAAGAGGGTTTCAATAAAGAGGAGGCAGAGGCCGAAGGCTTCGACCCCACGCAGGGGCCATACAGCAATCTTTGCATTGCAGGCCGGATAATGAGCCGCCGCATCATGGGCGCCGCCTCTTTCTGCGAACTTCAAGACTCTACCGGAAGGATTCAGATTTACATAAAGCGGGATGAGATTTGCCCCGGCGAAGACAAAACCATGTATAACACGGTGTGGAAGAGGCTCCTTGACATCGGAGACATAGTGGGAATAAAAGGCTTCGCTTTCTTTACACAAACAGGGCAGCTCAGCATACATGCCAAAGAACTTACCCTGCTCTCTAAGAGCCTTCGCGTGCTCCCGATAGTAAAGGAGGCGGATGGAGTGGTGCACGATGCGGTTACCGACCCTGAGTTGCGTTACCGCCAAAGGTATGTAGACCTTATCATTAACCCGCAGGTGCGCGAGGTATTTGTAAAACGCACCCAAATAATAAACACCATGCGTAAATTCTGCTCCGATGCTGGCTATCTCGAGGTGGAAACCCCCATTTTGCAAAGCATTCCGGGCGGAGCAAACGCAAGGCCGTTCATCACCCATCACAATGCCTTGGATATTCCTTTATATCTCAGGGTTGCCAACGAGCTTTACCTCAAGCGGCTCATTGTGGGCGGCTATGACGGTGTGTTTGAGTTTGCAAAAGACTTCCGCAATGAGGGCATGGACAAAACCCACAATCCCGAATTCACCCAATTGGAGTTGTATGTTGCTTATACAGACTATATCTGGATGATGGATTTCGCCGAACGGATGATTGAAAAGGTAGCCCTTGACCTTAACGGAACCACCGTAGTAGAGGTGGATGGCAAGAAGATAGATTTTAAGGCGGGATGGAAGCGCATACGCATTATGGATGCCATAAAGGAATATGCCGGAGTGGATGTTCATCATATGGATGAAGAGGAGCTTCGCGCCACATGTAAAAAACTCAATGTTGAGTTTGAGCCCGGAATGGGACGCGGCAAACTGATAGATGCCATCTTCAGCGCTTTCTGCGAAGATAAATTCATACAGCCCACTTTCTTAATCGACTATCCTGTAGAAATGTCGCCCCTTACCAAGAGATGCCGTTATGATGACACTCTTACCGAGCGCTTCGAGATTTTTGTAAACGGACACGAACTCGCCAACGCCTATTCAGAGCTCAATGACCCCATCGACCAGCTGGAAAGGTTTAAAGAGGAGGCCAAGCTTAAGATGAAGGGAGATGATGAAGCCATGTTCGTTGACTATGACTTTGTGAGAGCTCTTGAATACGGCATGCCTCCGACTGCGGGAATCGGTATAGGAATAGACCGCCTGGCAATGCTTATGCTCGGCCAAAGGACAATTCAGGATGTGCTCTTCTTCCCGCAAATGAGGCCAGAGAAGGGTCTTGCCGACACTTACGCCACAGGAGGCTCTTCTAACGAAGAAGACAAGGAATCCGGTAAAAACTGCGAAAAGGCTGGCAAAAACAGCGAAAAATAATGCGCTCTGAAGTAATCAGCTCGGCCCAAAATCCTAAAATCAAAGAGGCCCTGTCGCTCGGCTACAAATCTGATGTGCGCCGGGAAAAAGGACTTTTTCTTGTGGAGGGCCGTAGGGAACTCGAAAGATGTCTTGCCGCCGGCTATAGGGCGCGCAGCATTTTCAGATGTCCTGAGTTGATAGGAGATGAAGATTTTGCCGGAATCGAGCGCCAAGCTTCGCGCAATGCCGATTGCAGATGTTTTGAAATCCCCCAATCCCTATACACGAAAATAACCTATAGGGGCGGAACAGAAGGAGTTGTTGCCGTAGTGGAATGGAAACAGCGAAGTTTGGCAGATTTGGAAGAGATTTTAAAAGATGCCGGGCGCTCCCCTCTTGTAGTCGTTTTGGAAGCGGTGGAAAAGCCGGGTAATTTGGGTGCTGTCCTTCGAAGCGCAGATGCGGCAGGGGCCGATGCCGTAATAGTCTGTGACCCTCTTACCGACATCTACAATCCAAATCTCATCCGCGCCAGCGTAGGAGCGATTTTTACCGTGCCTACCATATGCTGCAATTCAGATGACGCCATTAAGTTTTTGAAAAATAAGAATATACAAATTCTAACGGCTCAGCTTCAAGACTCTAATCTTTACTACGACCAAGACATGACCGCCCCGACAGCAATAGTCATGGGAGCAGAGTCCACCGGCCTCAGCGACAAATGGCGGGAGGCGGCAGATGCCCGCATCCGCATCCCCATGCTCGGTGTAGAAGATTCGCTTAATGTAAGCGTAAGCGCAGCCATCCTCCTTTTCGAAGCCGTCCGCCAACGACAAAATCTCTCTCTTGACTTTTAAGCAAATTTTGGATAACTTTGCATGATATGTCAAAAGAGGCCAAATGGAATATTGCTCAAGCTGCTGACAGCGGAAAAGCGGCAGCTTTGGCGCTTGCGCTCGGAATAGACCGTGTGCTTGCGGAATTGCTGGTTCAAAGAGGCATAGAAAGCTTCGACCAGGCCAGGGCATTCTTCCGGCCAAGCCTCGATAATCTCCATGATCCCTTCCTTATGAAGGATATGGATGTGGCGGTGGAAAGGCTTCACAAAGCTATTACCTCGGGAGAGAAAATATTGGTTTACGGCGACTATGATGTGGACGGCACCACCGCTGTCGCGCTTGTCTATTCCTTTATCAAGCGCTATACCCAATCAGTGGATTTTTACATTCCCGACCGCTACGAAGAAGGCTACGGCGTGTCGCTCAAAGGCATACAAACTGCCGTGGACGGAGGCTACACCCTAATCATTACCTTGGACTGCGGCATCAAGGCGATACAAAAGGTGAATCTTGCCAAAGAACATGGCATAGATATGATTATTTGCGACCATCATCTTCCCGATGAAAAACTTCCTGATGCTGTTGCCGTGCTGGACCCCAAACGCGAAGACGACAATTATCCTTTCAACGACCTCTGCGGCTGCGGAGTAGGCTTCAAATTAGTACAGGGATATGCGCAAAAATATGAAATTCCTTTCGACACCCTTATCCCCCTTCTCGACCTATGCGTGGTAAGCATTGCCGCCGACCTTGTGCTTATGACGGGCGAAAACAGGATTCTGGCTCACTTCGGGCTTAAACGCCTCAACGAAGAGCCGCGCAAGGGACTGCAGGCGTTAATTAATCTCAGCAATCTTGAAACCGGACATGTAAGCATGGACGACATTGTGTTCAAGATAGGCCCGCGCATCAATGCCGCAGGAAGAATGGAGACAGGGCGCTTGGCTGTGGAATTGCTTACAGCTACCGAAAGCGGCCAGGCTATGATAACTGCGGAACGCATCAATAACAATAACAACGAGCGTAAAAACATCGACCGCGAAATAACGGCTGATGCCTTGGAGATGGTGGAAAGCGGAAAGGCTCTCGCCAGCGAAAACGCCACGATTGTTTTCAGCCCCGACTGGAACAAGGGAGTGGTGGGCATAGTGGCCTCGCGCTTGGTGGAGGCATTCTATAAGCCGACCGTCGTTCTCACAAAGAGCAATGGCCTGGTAACGGGCTCTGCCAGAAGCGTAGCGGGTTTCGATTTATATTCTGCCATAGAAAGCTGCGCCTACCTTTTAGAGAATTTCGGAGGCCATATGTATGCAGCCGGCCTTACCCTCAAAGAAGAAAATCTTCCCGAATTCGCCAGCCGCATGGATGCCTTGGTAAAAGGCAAGATTACCGAGGAAATGCTAACCCCTATTGTGGACATAGATTCTCCTCTCGACTTCAGCCAAATAACCCCCAAGTTTTTCCGCATATTAAAGCAGTTTCAGCCCTTCGGCCCGGGCAACAATAATCCTGTGTTCATGACCGAAAATGTATATGATGCAGGAAACGGCCGCAAAGTGGGAGCGGGAGGCGTGCATCTAAAATTGGACCTTATTCAGGAAAGCCAGCCCTATCACCAAATCCCTGCAATAGGCTTCAATATGAGCGAATATTACGACTACATTCACGAAGGCAACGCCATGGATGTGTGTTACAGCATAGTGGAAAACTATTACAGGGGCAGCTCCAATCTGCAACTCCGTGTACGCGACATCCGCGAGCGCGAAGAGATAATATGACACGATTCGCCCTTATTGGATACCCCCTCGCCGGCTCCGGAAGTCCGGCGCTTTTTTATCGTGCCTATAATGGGAAATGGCCCTACGAGCTTGTAGATGAACCTGATTTTGAGCTTGCGTGGGAAAGATTTCTAAAAGATTACAAGGCGATAAATATAAGTGCGCCTTTCAAAGAGAAGGCATTTAAAAAGGTGGATTTTGCAGATGATTCCGCAAGAGCCATCGGAGCCGTAAATATTGCCGTCAAGACTGCTAAGGGCATAAAAGGTTATAATTCCGATTATTCAGGTGTTCGCAAGGTTTTGGAAAATAGAGGATTCGGTAAGAATTCCACTGCGGTGGTGGCAGGTTACGGAGGTGCAGGCAAAGCGGCATATGCGGCCGCCAAATCACTTGGTATGAACACGGTGGTCTGTAACCGAACTCGTAAAGTCCTGAGAAACAGCGTTTATTCCACTCTACCTCTCGAAGACTTGCCTATGCTGGCGACCAAGGCGGATATACTGATTTACACTTTGCCTGTAGGGCTTAAATTTACACAAGAAGGACAACCGGAATCTTTCGGGCTGCATTGCCCGGTGATTCTGGAAGCAAACTATAAAACACCCTCCATGCAGAGCGCTGCGACAAAAGAATATATCTCCGGCAGAGAATGGCTGTTGGAGCAGGCAAAGGCAGGCTACCGCCTAATGACCGGCGAAGCTCCGAATTTATAGTTTTCCATAGCAAGAATTGTTAATTTGTAAAAATTCCGAAGCAAAAAGTTTCAGATTTTTTGTTTTTCTATAGGAAAATAAGTAATTTTACAAACCAGTTAACGCTAATAACTACAAACATTATGAGCAATAATCATTTGCTATTACTTGGCGATGAGGCTGTAGCTTTGGGCGCTCTCGATGCAGGACTGAGCGGCGTTTTTGCCTACCCCGGCACACCCTCCAGCGAAATCACCGAATTTATACAGAAAAAGAAAGGCTATAAAGGCCGCGGACAAGACCGGCTTTGCGGCGAGCCACCTGTGCATTGCAATTGGAGCGCCAACGAAAAAACCGCAATGGAAGAAGCCTTAGGCGCATCCTATGTCGGCAAAAGGGCTCTCGTTTGCATGAAGCATGTGGGAATGAATGTTTGCGCAGACCCCTTTATGGGCTCTGCCATGACAGGGGCGGGAGGCGGACTTGTAATCGCTGCTTGTGACGACCCGAGCATGCACTCGAGCCAGAATGAGCAGGATTCCCGTTTTTATGCCAACTTTGCGCTTATCCCTTGCTTGGAGCCTTCGAGCCAGCAGGAAGCCTACGAGGCCACACGCTACGCTTTCGACCTCTCCGAACAATTCCACATTCCGGTTATGATGAGGCTCACTACCCGCTTGGCGCACTCCCGTGCCAATGTGGCTCCGAGTCCGGCCCGAAAGCAAAACGAACTTCGCTTCCCCGACAAAGAGCGCGAGCGCCAATGGGTAACCCTGCCTGCGATTGCAAAGCAGCGCTATCCCCAGTTGATTAAAGAGAATCTCGAATTCGAAAAAGCCGCCGAAACATCTCCATTCAATAAATACACAAGCGGCAAAGACAAGAGCTTGGGCATTATCGCCTGCGGCTTAGGGTATAATTACCTAATGGAGAATTTCCCTGATGATTGTCCTTTCCCCGTTCTTAAAATCAGTCAATATCCCTTCCCGAAAAAGCTTGCGCTTAAGCTCGCAAAAGAGTGCAAGACAATACTCGTAATAGAAGAAGGACAGCCTGTGGTGGAAAGTATGCTGAGAGGAGTTTTCGATACGGGCATCACCATTAAGGGACGCCTCGATGGAAGTCTTCCTCGTACCGGCGAACTCGACCCTGACTGCGTTCGCGCAGCCCTCGGCCTAAAACCTCGTAAAGGCCATTCCAAATCCGAAATAGCCGTTCCCCGCCCGCCGGCGCTTTGCCAGGGCTGCGGACACCGCGACTTCTTCTCCGCCCTCAATATGGCTTTGAAAGATTATCCGAATGCCCGCGTATTCGGCGACATAGGCTGCTACACTCTCGGCTTTATGGCTCCGTTCAAAGCCCTCCACACCTGCGTGGAGATGGGAGCCTCTATAACCATGGCAGTAGGCGCATCACTTATGGGAGGATTTCCGATGGTGGGCGTAATAGGCGACAGCACCTTCACTCACAGCGGCATGACAGGGCTTCTGGATGCAGTGAACGAAAATGCCAATGTAACAATTTGTATCTCCGACAACGAAACCACCGCCATGACCGGCGGTCAGGACAGCGCAGGCACAGGCAAGATAGAAAGAATCTGCATAGCGATCGGCGTAGAGCCGGAGCATGTGCGCACCATTATTCCTCTCCCTAAAAATCACGAGGAAATGACAAGGATAATCCGCGAAGAAATCGAATATCCCGGAGTTTCAGTAATAGTAAGCCGCCGCGAATGCATTCAAACTGCAAAGAGGCGCGTTGCAACAAAAAAGCAATAAAGCAATGAAGAAAGATATAATTCTCGCAGGCGTGGGAGGACAAGGCATCCTCTCCATAGCAGGCGTTTTGGGCAGTTGCGCCGTAAAGCAAAAACTTCATCTCAAACAGGCGGAGGTGCATGGAATGAGCCAAAGGGGCGGAGAAGTGCAGAGCCATTTGCGCATTTCTTCCGACCCAATAAGCAGCGACCTCATCCCGCGCGGAGAATGCGATTTAATCATCTCCATGGAGCCTATGGAAGCCCTCAGATATCTGCCTTGGCTATCTGAAAAAGGCTGGATTATCACCAGCACCAATCCCTTCCTCAATATCCCCAACTATCCCGATATGGAGGCGGTAAAGGCAGAACTCGGCAAATGCGCCAATCTCATCGCCCTCGATACAGATGGGATAGCCAAAGATGCGGGCTCCCCCCGCAGTTCCAACATGGCGCTTCTCGGCGCCACCGCTGCCGTGTTAGGCATATTTGAACCTGAAAAAATCCGCGAAGGCATACGCAACGTATTCCAAAGGAAAGGCGATGCAATTGTAGATGTCAACATCAAAGCATTTGATGCAGGCCTCGAATTCGCAAAAAACAAAAAATAAAGCAGATATGAGCAAATTCCCTATTCCATCCTCGAAATTTTCCGATTTGCTTCGGAATATGGACATCTCCGACATCTCCCTTGCCACCATTCGCCAATGCCAATCAGTGGGGCAGGAACTTGAAGCCATGACAAACGAGCCGATAGTCCATTTGGAAATGGGCATCCCCGGCATCAATGTACACCACATAGGCACAAATGCCCAAAAAGAAGCATTGGATAAAGGCAAAGCCAAACTCTATCCTGCTGCAGGCGGCATCAAGTCCCTTAAGGAAAATGCTTCACGCTTTATAAAGGCCTTTGTGGATGTGGATATAGACCCGCTTTGCATAATCCCAACGGTGGGAAGCATGAACGGCAGCTTCAACCTCGTCCTCGAATGCTCACAGATTAATCCGGAAAAAGACACCATCCTTTACCTTTGCCCCGGCTTTTCGGCTCATGGCAGACAGCCGGATGTGCTTGGCATACGCAATTACACGTTTGATGTATATATGTATCGCGGTGAAAAACTGCGCGAAAAATTGGAAAAAGAATTCAGTTCCGGACGCATCGCAGCCCTGCTTTATTCCAATCCCAACAATCCCGCATGGATTTGTTTTACCGAGGAGGAGCTGAAAATCATAGGCGAACTCGCCACCAAATATGATGTAATAGTGCTGGAAGATATGGCCTATATGTGCATGGACTTCAGGAACGACCTCTCCAAGCCTTTCGAACCGCCCTTCCAACCCACTGTCGCCAAATACACCGATAATTATGCGCTTATGATTTCAGGCTCAAAAATATTCTCTTACGCCGGAGAGCGCATAGCCATCACTGCCATCTCCAACAAACTCTATCATAGAGAATATCCCGAACTCCGCCGCCGCTACGGCTTGGGCAGCTTCGGCGACAACTTTATGCTCACTTATTGCTATGTGTGCTCAGCCGGCTGTTCGCACTCGGCGCAATACGCTTTATCAGCTATGTTTAAAGCTGCAGCGGACGGCACCTACGACTTTGTATCCGAACTCCGCGAATACGGCCGCAGGGCTCACCGAAGCAAGGAAATATTTGAAAAGCACGGTTTCCATTTAGTTTACGATAAGGACATTGACCAAAGCATTGGGGATGGTTTTTTCTATACCGTGGGCTATGAGGACATCAGCAATGTGGATCTCTTATCAATGCTTATGAGATGCGGCATAAATGCCATTGCCCTCAACAGTACCGGAAGCGGCAAGCAGGGCATACGGGTATGCGTGTCACAAATGCTTGCAGAGGAAGACTTCGTCAGGCTCGATGAAAGGTTAGGAATATTCCGTAAATTAGTTGAAGATGAAGTACGTTAGTGCAGACGAAGCCGTAAAGTTAATCAACAGCGGTGATGCGGTCTTTTTTCAGGGAGACGCTGCAGTGCCTGAGCTTATTCAAGAGGCTTTGGCGCGAAGGGCTTCCGAACTCAAGGGTGTGCAAATTTACAGCGGCTTTAATATTACAAGCAAGCCTGCTCCCTTCACGACCGACCCTGCATATAAAGATGTTTTTATTGTAAACAGTCTCTTCCCTGCCCCCGATATCCGCAAATGGATAAATGATGGCTGGGGGTCTATGATTCCCGCTTTCTTGGGCGAAGTCCCCGGATTGTTCCGCCGCAAGGAACTGCCTTTGGATGTTACAGTCATCAACTGTTCGCTACCGGACGAAAACGGTTATTGCTCCTATGGAGTTGCTGGCGATATTACGGTTTCAGCGGTGGAATGCGCATCGCGCATTATTGCACAGGTAAATAAGAGTGTCCCCTATCTTTACGGAGAGTGCCTCATTCACGAAAGCAAGATAGATGCGGCGGTGCTTTGCGACGTGCCCTGCGTAGATATGAAAATCGGCGAACCCTCCCCCATCGAAGAAGCCATAGGGCGCTATATTGCGGCAGAGATTCCGGACGGGGCCTGTCTGCAAATTGGCGTGGGAGGCATTCCCAATGCCACCATGAATGCACTTAAAGACCACAAACACCTTGGCTTGCATACAGAGGCCATGACCGATGGCGCTTACAGGTTGATGGAATTGGGAGTAATAGATAATTCGCTGAAAAAAGTGCACACGGGCATAGGCACAGCCTCATTTTGCATAGGCTCGAAAGATGTTTACAAGGCCATGCATAAAAATCCGTCCGTGAGGTTTTACGATTGCGCCTATACCAACGACCCTTTCATCATCCGGCAAAATCCTAAGGCCTGCGCAATCAATTCCGCTATAGAAGTTGATTTAACAGGTCAGATTTGCGCCGACTCCATCGGTGAAAGAATTTACTCTTCAATAGGAGGACAACACGACTTTATGTATGGCTGCTCGCTTTCCGAAGGAGGCAAGACTTTCATTGCCCTGCAGTCCCGCACCAATAGAGGGGAAAGCAAGATAGTCCCCACCCTGAAAGTCGGCGCCGGAGTGGTTACCACCCGCTTCCAAACGCAATATGTCGCAACAGAATGGGGCATAGTCTATCTGCGTAATAAAAACTTGGCACAAAGGGCCAAAGCCCTCATTTCCATCGCACATCCCGACGACCGCGAAGCTTTGGAAAAGGCAGCCTGCGAGAGATTTGGCTATTCGTTTTTAAGGCTTAAGGAAGAATAATTTTTTTATAAAGAAATCTTAATTTATACCTTAACGGGCGTAAAAATCGAAAGATTTTATGTAAGTTTGTGGAGATTAATATTTAGATTTATGTCACTTAATAAAGTAATGCTTATCGGTAACGTTGGAAGAGACCCTGATGTACGTTACATTGATGGAGCCGGCACAAGCGCCGGCACAAAAGTCGCCACTTTTTCCCTGGCCACTACTGAAAGATATCGCGACCGCAGCGGTGAACTGCGCGAAAACACTGAATGGCACGATATAGTGGCCTGGCGCCAAGCTGCAGACATTGTAGAAAGATTTGTACGTAAAGGCACTCAACTCTATATAGAAGGGCGATTACGCACCCGCTCCTACGTGGGACAGGATGGTGTGAAGAAATCTACCACCGAAATCACCGTGGATAATCTGCAGATGCTCGGCCGTCGCTCCGATAACGAGGAGCAAGGGGCATCACAAGGCGAACAGCAAGGAACTCAGCGCTCTCGTACACAGCAAGGCGGAAGCCGTCCTGTAGCCGAGCCTGCACCCGTGCAGGAAGATATTCCTGGCGACACTCCGGATCTTCCGGACTCCTCAAGCAGTGATGACCTTCCGTTTTAGAACAATCCTACGAAAAGCCGATATTCTAACCAATATCTGACATTCTAAAGTAAAGCCGGCATTCCGACAACATGACCTCCTGCTCCAACAATCAGGACTTGATACGCGTACCCGAAGGGCTGTCCAAAGCCAGTTCGGGATGTGCTCGTGAGGAGCGAAGCAAGAGAAAGGCGAGGACAAGCGCTGCCACGCACACAGCAATAAACATGATTTCCGCGCTAAGCGGAGTATAGTCTTGCAAGAGTTTGCCCGCTATGCGCTTGAATGCCCAAAGCCCTAAATTCTGCACCCAGTAAATAAGCGCGAAGGCCGTGCCCAGCATCTTTTCGGGGATTACCTTCGGTACGCTCGGCCACATTGCCGCCGGCACAAGCGAATAGCTGAAGCCAAGCAATATCATGCTTACATATCCCCATAAAGGATTCCCCGAAGGGGCGAATCCTATCAGCAGATGAGCTGCAAAAGCTAAGAAGGCCCCTATCAGCATCCATCTGGTGCCCTGTCCCTTTTTATCTACCATAAGACCGAAAAGCGGAGCAAACACCACGGTGGAAAACGGCAGAATCGTAGCCATCAGTCCGACAGTCTGAGAGGAAACACCGAAGCGCGGCACGAGAATAGCGCCGGCGAACTTTTTAAAAGCTATCACACTGCTGTAAAAAAATACACAGAGCAAAGCAATCAGCCACCAATTCTTATTGCCAAGCACTTTCAGCACATCACTGAATCGGAATTTATCTTCTTCTGCCGTATTCGTCTTATCCATAAGACCGCGATTTTTGTCGAAGCGCGCATCCATCGCCACAAAGACAGCCCAAAAAACAGCGCCCACAATCAGCAGGAGCATTCCAAGCATCGCAGGACGCGCAGTCTCCCTAAGAGTATATATTCCGGCCTTCTCTCCAATCAAAATAGGAGAAATTATGAATGCCGCAGCGGTGCCCAGACGGGCTATAGATAATTGCAAGCCCATGGCGAAGGCCATATTCCCCTCTTTGAACCATTTGGCAATGGAGCGCGTTACTGCAACTCCGGCAATCTCCGAGCCCAAGCCGAAAATCATACATCCCACCCAGGCTATCTGTAAAGACTGAGCGGGAGGAAGACCGGAACTTATGGCCCAGGTGGAAATCCCCGCCCCCAATACCATCAGTCCGACAAAAATGGAGCCTGTAATACGCACGCCCCATTTGTCTAAAAGCATTCCGCAGATTATCAGACCGCCGAAGATGCAGAGTATGGAATAGCCGGATGTGTATTTGCCATATTCCTCTTGACCCCAGCCCAATTCAAGCATGGAAGGGTCGTTGAAGATGTTCGACACGGTGCTGAACATGTCGTCGAAGAAATACGAGCCGAACATCGGAACAACCAACAGCGCCAAGGCTATCCATGCCAAGGCGCTGCTTTTGAATATGGCTTTGCGACCCATTTAATCCTTTACGATATTCGGCATTTCGAGGCCGAGATTCTTTTTGGAGTCGAGGGCTTTAAGATAGATGGCCACAACAAGAGCCGCCACACCAAAGCAGGCAAAGATAATCAGGGGCACAGTATAATTGTAGGGGATGAATTCAGCTCCCGCTTCCCTGGCTGCAATGACTGCCGGATTATTGGCGTTGGATGCCTGCAAAACCGAACCGATGAGCAAAGGCACCAAGAAGAGACCTATGTTCTGAACCCAGAAAATGAGATTGTAGGCCGAGCCGAGGATTTTGTGCGGTATAATCTTGGGAACGGAAGGCCAAAGAGCAGCGGGAACAAGGGCAAAGCTGATGCCTAAAAGAACTATAGTGCTGTAAGCCAAAAGTTTGCTGTGAGTTGCAGGCAACAGGAAAGCAAATACCAAATGGCAGATAATCAGAAGCAGTGAGCCGAATATAAGCATTGTTGCGCCTTTTCCTTTATGGTCGAGGTAAGCCCCCAGGAAAGGAGTCACTATGGCCGCACCTATAGGGAACCAACGGAAGATATTGGCCGCCTGCTGTGGAGTGAGGTCGCCGATATTGCATTGAAGCATATTGGCCCCGTACCTTTGGAACGGGAAAATCGCGCTGTAATAGAGCACGCAGAGTATAGCTACCGTCCAAAAGCTCCTCGAGCCGAACACTTTGCCTAAATCTTTGATTTGGAACTCATCTTCCGGTTTGCGATCTTTCTTGGCCTTCAAGAGACCGGCATCAATAAGCTGAGAATCGAACTTCTTGTCCATTACGCTGAACACCAAGAAATTGATTACACCTATAAGAAGCAAAACAGTGCAAAAGCCTATGGGCGCCGCAATTGTGCCGAATTTAGCTGCTATGGCGGGACTTATGCTGAAGACAGCGAATACGCCTATGCGCGCAATAGCCATCTCAAGACCCATGGCGAGCGCCATCTCTTTACCCTTGAACCATTTGGCAATACTCTTGGAAACTGTGGTGCCGGCCATTTCGCAACCGCAGCCGAATATCATGAATCCGAGACTTGCCATCTTGGCGCTGCCGGGCATGGATACCCACCAGGTGCCGAGCCATTCATTGAATGCAGTGGTCTGGAACCAATCGGAAACGCCTATGAACTTAATGACTGCGCCAAAGAACATCATGCTTGAGGCAAGTATGCCGGTGAAGCGCACTCCCATCTTGTCTAAAATAATGCCTGCAATAATCAGGAAGCCGCACACATTCAGTATGTATTCCGAAGCGGCGTAAGTGCCGAAAATCTTCGGTGTCCAACCCCTCTGCTGTTCCACAAGACTCTGAAGAGGACTCATTACGTCCACGAACATATAGGCGAAGAACATCATCAAAGAGATGAGAATGAGCGCCGCCCACCTTGCCGACGGATAATCGTTTATAAACTTTCTAATTTTTTCTGCCATATTTGTATTTTTTAAGTGCGCTAAGATAGAAATTTTTGATAAAATGCACAAAAGGCCATATGATTTCGGGGAGATTGAATAATCATTTTCTTTGCTTATCTTTGTTTGCTGATGTACGAACTGTTAGACACCATAAACTCTCCCGCAGACCTTAAATCTCTTGATATAAGGCAGCTGGAACAACTCTGCAAAGAGTTGAGAGACTATATAATAGAATGCTGTGCCGTGAATCCCGGACATGTGGCCTCAAGTCTTGGGACCGTGGAACTCATTGTGGGCTGGCATTATGTGTATGATGCTCCATCCGACAAGATAGTCTTCGATGTGGGCCATCAGGCTTATGCCCACAAGATTCTTACCGGACGCAGGGACGCCTTCAAAAGTCTTCGCTCCCAAAACGGCATAAGCGGCTTTCTGCGAAGAGACGAAAGCGAATACGATGTTTTCGGAGCCGGCCATTCATCAACCTCTGTTTCTGCCGCGTTAGGCCTTGCCGAAGCAGCCAAGCTGCAAGGCCGCAAGGAAAAAGTGGTGGCCCTTATCGGAGACGGCGCCCTCACCGGCGGCCTCGCTTTCGAGGGTCTTAATAATGTGGTGGCAAACAAGTCTGACATTCTGATTATTCTCAACGACAACAATATTTCAATAGACTACAATAATAGCGGTGTGCACGGCATACTTCTCAAACTCACCACTTCGCGCAAGTACAACGCCTTTAAGAATAAGGTTTGGGACAGTTTGGGAGACAGGGGTATAAGGCAGATGGTTCAAAATGTCATACGCAGCATCAAGACATGGCTGGTGCGGAAAAGCGGCGGCGGATTATTCGAGGACCTCGGGCTCAGATACTTCGGACCCATCGATGGGAACGATATAGGACAGGTTGTTAATGCTCTCAGACGTTTGAAAGACCTGGGCGGCCCCAGAATCCTTCACTGTATAACCGTCAAGGGCAAAGGCTATGTACCTGCCGAAACAGAGCCTGTAACCTGGCACGCCCCCGGCAAGTTCGACCCTGCCACCGGTGAGCGCATAGAAGGAAAACGGACAGCGGACCGTTATCAGGATGTGTTTGGAGAAGTCCTCTGCACTTTAGCCTCCCAAGACCCCAAGGTTGTGGGAATCACCCCCGCCATGGCAAGCGGCAGCGGCATGACAAAATATTCTCAGGAGTTTCCCGATCGTTTTTATGATGTCGGCATAGAGGAATCGCATGCCGCAACTTTCTCGGCAGGCCTTGCAGCGGGAGGGATCAAGCCTTTCTGCGCCATCTATTCTTCTTTCTCGCAAAGGGCATATGATCAAATAATTCACGACGCCGCCATTCAAAGTCTGCCGGTAATATTCTGCTTTGACAGGGCGGGTCTTGTAGGGGAAGACGGAGCGACGCATCATGGCGCTTACGACCTTTCGGCATACAGGGCCATCCCGGGTATGACAATAAGCGCCCCGAAAGATGAAAAGGAGATGAAAAACCTGATGTACACCGCCCTCAAATGGAAAAAAGGACCGTTTATCATAAGGTATCCCCGCGGCAACGGAGAAGGCGTCGATTGGAAATCATCCCCCTTTGAAGAACTGCCCGTTGGTAAAGCGGAAACGCTGATGGAAGGTTCGGAAGTTGCTATAATCGCCATAGGACCCGTAGTGAACCGGGCATTGGAAGCGGCAAAGGAATTCCCCGGCAAGGTCGGCGTATATAATTTCCGTTTTTTGAAGCCTTTGGATGCCGATACTTTGGAGCATATAGCACGCACATACGCGCATGTGATTACAATAGAGGACGGATGCCTTAAAGGCGGGCTGTTCGGGGCTATTGCGGAGTATCTGGCGGAGAAAAAGCATCTTATTGATATAAAAGGACTTGGCATACCCGATGAGTTTGTTTTACATGCTTCTCAAACATCTCAGAGGGAAAAGTGCGGATTGGACAAAAAATCCATTGCAAATTTTTTGCGGAATTTTTTGGCAAATCACAAATAATTTCTATCTTTGCAGTCCCTTTCGCGAAAAGGGCTTGAAATAAAGCCGATGTAGCTCAGTTGGCCAGAGCACGTGATTTGTAATCTCGGGGTCGCGGGTTCGAATCCCCCCATCGGCTCGATTCTGTCCAGCAAAAGCACGACTGAAATTAAAAAGGGCAAGTGCCGGAGTGGTCAATCGGAGCAGACTGTAAATCTGCCGGCTTACGCCTACGGTGGTTCGAACCCATCCTTGCCCACACTTTGTTTCACGTATCCAAGCACCTTGTGCAAGGGTTTTAGGAGGCGTCAGCGTTTTTGTGGAGCAGAAAAGGCGGAAGTAGCTCAGTTGGTAGAGCATCAGCCTTCCAAGCTGAGGGTCGCGAGTTCGAATCTCGTTTTCCGCTCAATTTTAAAGCCGATGTAGCTCAGGGGTAGAGCGCCTCCTTGGTAAGGATGAGGTCATGAGTTCAATTCTCATCATCGGCTCTGTTTTTATGTTTGACAACTTTAAAAAAATTATCATAATATTATGGCAAAAGAAACATTCCAAAGAACTAAACCGCACGTCAATATAGGTACTATCGGCCATGTTGACCACGGTAAGACAACCCTCACTGCAGCTATCACCAAGGTGCTTTCAGAGAAGGTTCCCGGTAACGAGGGCCACCTCAAGTCCTTCGACCAGATTGACAACGCCCCCGAAGAGAAGGAGCGCGGTATAACCATCAACTCTACCCACGTAGAGTACGAAACCGCCAACCGTCACTACGCTCACGTAGACTGCCCCGGTCACGCTGACTATGTTAAGAACATGGTTACAGGTGCCGCCCAGATGGACGGAGCAATCCTCGTGGTTGCCTCTACTGACGGTCCTATGCCCCAAACCAACGAGCACGTACTTTTGGCTCGCCAGGTGAACGTTCCGAAGATCGTTGTTTTCCTTAATAAGGTAGACCTCGTAGACGATGCAGAAATGCTTGATCTCGTAGAGATGGAGGTTCGCGACCTTCTTAATAAATACAACTTTGGCGGCGATGACGCTCCCGTTATCCGTGGTTCTGCACTCGGCGCCCTCAACGGCGAACCTGAGTGGGAAGACAAGGTTATGGAACTTATGGATGCAGTTGACGAATATATTCCCATTCCTCTTCGTGAGAATGAGAAGCCTTTCCTTATGCCTGTTGAGGACATCTTCTCCATTACCGGACGCGGCACCGTTGTTACCGGCCGTATCGAGCGCGGTACCATTCACGTGAATGACCCCGTAGAGCTCGTAGGCTTCAGCGAGAAGCCCAGGAGCACCGTTGTTACCGGCGTTGAGATGTTCCGCAAGCTTCTGCCCCAGGGCGAGGCCGGAGATAACGTAGGTCTTCTCCTCCGCGGTGTAGACAAGAATGATGTAAGGCGCGGCGAGGTGGTTGCCAAGCCCGGCACCATCACTCCGCATAAGCACTTCCTCGCACAGATTTATGTGCTTAAGAAGGAAGAAGGCGGCCGTCACACTCCGTTCCACAACCACTATCGTCCTCAGTTCTTCATCCGCACCCTCGATGTTACCGGAGAAATTATGCTCCCCGAAGGCGTTGAGATGGTGATGCCCGGCGACAACGTAGAGATCGATGTAACTCTTATCACCGCTGTTGCCCTTAATGAAGGCGTTCGCTTTGCTATCCGCGAAGGCGGCCGCACTGTAGGCGCAGGTCAGGTAATCAAGGTTCTTGGTTAATCTGACGGATTTTTAAAAGCGGGTACGGCTTGCCAATGCCCGCTTTATTAGGGGAATAGAACAAGGGTAGTTCGGCGGTCTCCAAAACCGTAGATGTGGGTTCGAATCCTACTTCCCCTGCCATGTCGGAGGTTACGATCCGGCAGTGTTTAATAAGGCCAATCCAAAGCTTCCACCGGAAAGGCCCATTAAATGTAAAGATGAAAAAGTTTATCAATTACTTGAAGGAGTGTCATGTCGAGCTTGTGCACAAGACAACGTGGCCCGCTTGGCAGAAACTGCAGAGTTCCGCTCTGCTGGTCATAGTGTGCACCGTTATACTTGCAATCGGGCTTGCAGTGATTGACTTCGTTTTTCAGCGTTTGATGACCTTTATCTACACCTTGTAACAGTCCTGTAATGAGTGAAAAGAAATGGTATGTTCTTAGGACTGCGGGAGGAAAAGAAAACAAGGCCAAGGAATATCTCGAGAAAGAGATAGAACGCAGCGGAATCCAGGAACAGGTAGGGCAGGTGCTCGTACCATCCAAAAAAGAAATTGTAACAAAAAACGGCAAGAGGAAAGTAGTGGACAAACTGCTCTTCCCCGGCTATGTTTTGATTCAAGCTGTGCTTAGTCCGCAGCTGGAGAACATCATCCGCAACCACGTTCCGGGCATGTCCGGTTTTCTTACCGAAAAGAGGGAGACCAACGCCTCCGGAACCCAGTTCGAAAGAATACCCGTACCCATTCGAGACGAGGAAGCTCAGCGCATTATGGGCGTCCAGGATCAGAATGTGGACGCATTGGCAGAAACCGTTGTGAATTATGCAGTCGGAGAGTCTGTAAAGATCACCGACGGCCCGTTCAGCGGCTTCAGCGGCACTGTAGACGAGATTTTAGAAGACAGGAGCAAAGTGAAAGTAATTGTTGTCATCTTCGGACGCAAAACCCAACTTGAACTCAGCTTTACACAAGTAACAAAAGAATAAAGTAAAATGGCAAAAGAAGTTACCGGATTCATTAAGCTCCAAATCAAAGGCGGAGCAGCGAATCCCGCACCTCCGGTAGGACCGGCACTCGGTAGCAAAGGTCTGAATATAATGGACTTCTGCAAGGCATTCAATGCCAAGACGCAGGACCAGGCAGGCAAGACTCTTCCGGTAGTTATTACCGTGTATTCCGACAAGTCCTTTACCTTCGAGGTAAAACAGCCCCCCGTTGCTGTATCGCTCAAAGAAGCAGCGAAAATAAGCAAGGCTTCAGGCGAACCTAACCGCAATAAGGTGGCCTCTGTTACCTGGGATCAGGTAAGGACCATAGCGGAAGGGAAAATGGCTGACCTCAACTGTTTCACCCTGGCATCTGCCATGAAGATGGTTGCAGGCACCGCTAGGAGCCTCGGCATCACCGTAAAGGGCGAATTCCCCGAAAACCTTTAAAATACAGGCATTATGAGTAAATTGACAAAAAATCAGAAGGAAGTTCGTGCCAAGTACGACCATTCCAAACTTTATCCCCTTTGGGAGGCCTGCGAACTTTTAAAGGATATAACATATACCAAGTTCGACGCTACTGTTGAATTGTCGGTTAATTTGGGAGTAGATCCCCGCAAGGCCAATCAGATGATTCGCGGCGTCGTGACTCTTCCCAACGGTACCGGCAAGGAAGTACGCGTACTTGCACTCTGCACCCCCGATAAGGAAGAAGAGGCTAAAGCCGCAGGTGCAGATTATGTAGGGCTGGATGAATATATAGATAAAATTAAAGGAGGCTGGACAGACATCGATGTTATTGTCTGCACCCCTACTGTAATGGCTAAATTAGGTCAGTTAGGAAGGATACTTGGTCCCCGCGGCCTCATGCCCAACCCCAAAACCGGAACGGTTACTATGGAAATAGGCAACGCTGTCAAGGAGGTTAAGGCCGGTAAGATAGATTTCAAGGTAGACAAGGCAGGTATTGTACATTGTGCAATAGGTAAAGTCTCATTCACCACAGAACAGATCTATCAGAACGCCGCTGAGGTGCTTCACGCAATATCCAAGCTCAAGCCTCAATCTCTCAGAGGTACATATATCAAGAGTGCTGCAATATGCACTACTATGAGCCCGGGCGTAAAAGTGGATGCCAAGGCATTCTTTAATTTAGCATAAAAGGAGGATACTATGAAGAAAGAACTTAAAGCTCAGGTAATCGAGAATATCTCTGCCGAACTGAGGCAGTATCCAAACTTTTACCTCACCGACATCGAAGGTCTCAATGCAGAAAAGACCTCTCAGTTGCGCCGAGAATGCTTTAAAGAAGGCATCAAGCTCACGGTTGTAAAGAACACCCTGCTTGCCAATGTCTTCAAAGCAACAGGCAACGAAGAAATACAGTCTCTAAGCGAACTGCTCAAGGGCAACACCGCCGTCATGTTCTGCGAAGTTCCCAACTCTCCTGCCAAACTTATCGAAAAATGGCAGAAGGCAAGGGAAGAAAAACCGCAGCTCAAAGGCGCTTATGTGCAGGAATGCGCATATATCGGCGCCGATAAACTGGCCGAGCTTGTTGCTGTAAAGAGCAGGGAGGAACTCATTGCCGATATCGTAGCCCTTCTACAGAGCCCGATACGCAATGTTATCAGCGCCGTTCAAAGCGCTCCTCAGACTATAGCCGGTGTGGTGAAAACCCTCGAAGAAAGATAATAATAGTAATAAATAACAATAACAATTTAAAAACAAAACAATTATGGCAGACGTAAAAGCACTTGCAGAAGCGTTGGTAAACCTTACTGTAAAAGACGTTCAGGAACTTGCAAAGATCCTCAAAGAAGAATACGGCATTGAACCCGCAGCCGCAGCAGTTGCTGTTGCCGGCCCCGCTGCAGCAGCAGCCGATGCCGGTCCTGCAGAGCAGACTGAATTTGATGTTATCCTCACCAGTGCCGGTCAGGCTAAACTTCAGGTTATCAAGGCCGTGAAGGATGCCCTCGGAATTGGTCTGAAGGAAGCCAAAGACCTCGTTGATGCAGCCCCGAAGCCCATCAAGGAGAAGGTTTCCAAAGCAGAAGCCGAACAGCTCAAAGCAACCCTTGAGGATGCCGGAGCCGAGGTTGAGCTTAAATAATTCATCTCTCCCCTTAAGGGGACCCCTGCCCAAGGGGAAAAACAGGTTTAGAGCCGGGGATAAATAGGCTCTAAACCTTTTTCCGTATAAAAAAGTTTTAACAAATAAGGCAGAATGTCAAAAAAAACCACTGGTAGCAAGCGCATAAACTTCGCTACATCGAAAATTTTGGAATACCCCGATCTGCTGGAAGTTCAACTGAAAAGCTTCAGGGATTTCTTCCAGATGGAGACCTCTCCCGAAAATCGCAAGAACGAGGGATTGTTCAGGGTGTTTCAAGAAGTTTTCCCCATTGAAGATACGCGCAACAGCTACAAACTGGAGTTCATCGACTATTTCATAAATCCACCGCAGTATTCGGTAGAAGAGTGTCTTCAGAGAGGACTGACCTACAGTGTTCCCCTGAAGGCCAAGCTTCGCCTTTCGTGTACCGATTTGGATCATGAGGACTTCGACACCATAGTACAAGATGTATTTCTGGGCAATATCCCCTATATGACCGAGTCCGGTACATTTGTAATAAACGGCTCCGAGCGTATAATAGTTTCGCAACTGCACAGATCTCCGGGTGTTTTCTTCGACAGGAGTATGCACGCAAACGGCACCAAGCTGTATTCTGCACGCATTATTCCGTTTAAGGGATCGTGGATCGAGTTTGCCACCGACATCAACAATGTGATGTACGCTTACATCGACCGCAAAAAGAAACTGCCCGTAACCACCCTGCTCAGGGCTATCGGCTTTAATTCCGATAAAGACATTATAGATATCTTCGGCCTTGCAGACGAGGTGCCCGTTAACAAAAAGGCGCTTAATGCAAACAGGGATCGCAGGCTTGCAGCCAAAGTGCTAAAGACCTGGGTGGAAGATTTCGAAGACGAAGATACCGGTGAAATCATCCCTATCGAACGTACTCTCCCCATAGTGGAAAGAGACTCTGTATTGGATGATGAAACCATTGAAGCTATTTTGGATACTGATGTGAAAAGCATCCTTGTCCAGAAGGATGAGGCATCCACAAACGAATATGCCATCATCTTCAATACCCTGCAAAAAGACCCGACCAATACAGAAATCGAAGCTGTCAACTATATCTACAAACAACTTCGCAATTCTGAACCGCCGGATGAGAGTACCGCAAGAGATGTCATCGACAAGCTCTTCTTCAGCGAGAAGAGATACGACCTCGGCGAGGTGGGCCGCTATCGCTTGAATCGCAAACTCGGACTCGATACCGACGCTGCGACCAGAGTTCTCACTCAGAACGATATTGTAGAAATCATCAAATACTTAGTGCGCCTCATCAACAACAAGGCTACGGTAGATGATATCGACCACCTCTCAAACAGGCGCGTGCGCACAGTAGGCGAACAATTGGCCAACCAGTTCAGCGTAGGTCTCGCCCGCATGGCCCGCACCATACGCGAACGTATGAACATTCGCGACAGCGAACAATTCAAACCCGTCGACCTGATCAACGCCAAAACGCTCAGCAGCGTTATAAACTCTTTCTTCGGAACGAGCCAGTTGAGTCAGTTCATGGATCAAACCAATCCTCTTGCTGAAATCACTCACAAAAGACGTCTGAGCGCACTCGGCCCCGGAGGTCTTTCCCGCGAAAGGGCAGGCTTCGAGGTTCGTGACGTGCATTACACTCACTATGGCCGTCTCTGTCCGATTGAATCACCGGAAGGCCCCAATATCGGTCTTATAAGCAGTCTTTGCGTATATGCCCGTATTGACAGGTTAGGATTCATAGAAACTCCATATCGCAAAGTTAAGGACGGCAAAGTGGACCTTTCCGCCTCCGGAGCCTTATATATGACCGCAGAGGAAGAGGAACATACGCTTGTTTCTCTCGCCAAAGTGAAGATGGAAGACGACGGCACCATCAAAGAAGACCGCATACAGTGCCGCCTTGAAGCTGACTTCCCCGTGGTAAGCAAGCAAGAGGTGAACTATATGGACGTAGCACCCAATCAGATGGCCTCGGTGGCCGCTTCTCTCATCCCCTTCCTGGAGCATGACGATGCACACCGCGCCCTCATGGGAGCAAATATGATGCGTCAGGCCATTCCGCTTCTCAAGCCCGAAGCCCCGATTGTGGGCACCGGACTGGAGCAAAGGGTTTGCCTTGACTCCCGCACTCAATACATAGCAGAGCGAGATGGCACTGTTACCTATGTGGATGCCAACGAGATACGTATAAAATACGACCGCACGGAAGAAGAAAGCTTTGTTTCCTTCGCTCCCGAAGAAACCATATACAAACTTCCTATATGGCGCCGCACTAATCAGAGCACCTGCATATCCCTTACTCCCATTGTCCGCAAAGGCAATAAGGTAAAGAAGGGACAGGTTCTCACCGAAGGCTATGCTTCTCAGAACGGTGAACTTGCGCTCGGCCGCAACCTAATGGTGGCATTTATGCCATGGAAGGGTTATAACTACGAGGATGCCATCGTAATCAGTGAGGAGATGGTAAAGTGGGATATACTTACTAGCATCCACGTGGATGAATACCTGACCGAGGTGCGCGACACCAAGCGCGGTATGGAACAACTCACTTTCGATATCCCCAATGTAAGCGAAGAAGCTACAAAAAATCTCGATAAAGACGGTATTGTACGCATCGGCGCTCATATTGAGCCGGGTGACATTATGATAGGTAAGATTACGCCTAAGGGAGAAAGCGATCCGAGTCCCGAGGAGAAACTCCTCAAGGCTATTTTCGGTGACAGTGCCGGAGATGTCAAGGATGCATCCCTTAAGGCCAATCCCAGCCTCTCAGGTACAGTTATCAGGACTGCCCTCTATGCCAAGGCCGCCAAGATGAGCGGACGCAAGAAGACAAGCGGTGATGATATAAAAACCAAGGCCGAGCTCCGTGAGCAGGAATTCAATCGCAAGGCGGAAAAACTTCGCACAGACTTCCTCACAAGACTTAACACCCTTACCAAAGGAAAAAAGAGCGCCGGTATTTACGACCTTTACGGTGTGGAAATATTAGCCAAAGACAAGAAGTTCACTGCCGAACTGCTCAAGGATATCGATTACGAAAATATAAATTCCAATAAGTGGACGAGCGAAAAGGACAATACCAATGTTCAAATACACGACCTCATCAACAACTACTGCATAGCCTTAAAGGCAGAGGCGGCTGTTTGTAAAAGAGAAGTGGACCAACTTAAGGTAGGCGATGAGCTCCCCAACGGAGTAATGCAACTTGCAAAGGTGTATATAGCCAAGAAGCGCAAGATTACTGTGGGTGACAAGATGGCCGGACGCCATGGAAACAAGGGTATCATCGCTAAGATTGTTCGACGCGAAGATATGCCTTTCCTTGATGACGGCACCCCTGTGGACATCGTCCTCAATCCCTTGGGAGTACCTTCACGTATGAACCTTGGTCAGATTTATGAAACCGTGCTCGGATGGGCCGGTCAAAAATTAGGTGTTCAATTCAGCACCCCGATTTTCGATGGTGCCAGCAACGAAGAAATCTGCGACTACACCGACAAGGCCGGTTTGCCGCGCTACGGCAAAACACGGCTCCGTGATGGCGGTACCGGTGACTGGTTCGACCAAAGCGCCACAGTCGGTATAATCTATATGATTAAGCTCGACCATATGGTAGACGATAAGATGCATGCCCGTTCTATCGGCCCGTACTCACTCATTACCCAACAGCCTCTCGGAGGCAAGGCCCAATTCGGCGGCCAGCGTTTCGGAGAAATGGAGGTATGGGCTCTGGAGGCCTTTGGCGCAGCCAATGCCCTGCAGGAAATCCTTACTGTAAAGTCGGATGACGTTACGGGCAGGAGCAAAACCTACGAGGCCATAGTCAAAGGCGACCCGATGCCGACACCAGGCATTCCGGAGTCTCTGAATGTGCTTCTGCACGAACTCAGGGGTCTCGGACTTAAAGTTACTCTGGAATAATCAAGAATAAGTAAAGTAGAAAATGCCCACTTTCAACAATAAAGACAATAAAGTTAAGAGCAATTTCAAAACCATCGGCATCTCTCTTGCCTCTCCGGAGGACATTATAGAGAGGAGTTGTGGTGAAGTACTCAAGCCGGAGACGGTAAACTACCGCACCTATAAGCCTGAGAGGGATGGTCTCTTCTGCGAGAAAATATTCGGTCCCACAAAGGATTATGAGTGCTATTGCGGAAAATATAAGAGAATCCGCTATCGCGGCATCGTTTGTGACAGATGCGGCGTGGAGGTTACCGAAAAGAAGGTTCGCCGCGAACGTATGGGTCATATCACCCTCACCGTTCCGGTAGCCCATGTTTGGTACTTCAAAAACGCCCCCAATAAGATCAGCGCCCTGCTGGGACTTCCCGCCAAAAGATTGGAAAGCGTCATCTATTACGAAAAATACGCAGTAATTCAGAGTGGCGACAGCGGATTGGAGCAGATGGAACTCCTTTCGGAGGATGAATACATGGATGCGCTCGCCAAACTTCCCGGAAATGAGAATCTCCCCGACAGCGATCCTCAAAAATTCATTGCAAAAATGGGTGCCGAGGGAGTTTACGAACTCCTCAAGAGAATTGATGTGGATGCTCTCGGCAAGGAACTCCGTGAAAGGATGATTTCCGAGACATCGCAGCAGCGTAAAGCCGATCTCCTCAAGAGGCTCCAGGTAGTCAAGTGGTTCCAGGAAAGCAAAGAAGTGAATCGTCCCGAGTGGATGATTATAAAGGTTGTCCCTGTTATACCTCCTGATTTGCGTCCCCTCGTACCATTAGACGGCGGCCGCTTTGCGACTTCTGACCTCAACGACCTCTATAGGCGGGTGATAATCCGTAACAATCGTCTTAAGAAACTCATAGAGATAAAGGCTCCCGAGGTTATTCTCCGCAACGAGAAGCGCATGCTTCAAGAAGCAGTGGACAGCCTCTTCGACAACAGCAAGAAATCCAGCGCAGTAAAGAGCGAAAGCAACCGCGCCCTCAAGAGTCTTTCCGACTCCCTCAAAGGCAAACAAGGCCGCTTCCGCCAGAATCTGCTGGGTAAGCGTGTGGATTATTCTGCACGTTCGGTTATTGTTGTCGGACCTGAACTCAATATGGATGAATGCGGTCTCCCGCAAAATATGGCTGCTGAACTTTACAAGCCCTTTATTATACGCAAGCTCATTGAGCGCGGCATAGTGAAGACAGTAAAGAGCGCCAAGAAGATTGTAGACCGCAAGGACCCCGTTATTTGGGACATCTTAGAGAATGTTATGAAGGGTCATCCGGTGCTGCTCAACCGCGCACCGACCCTCCACAGGCTCGGCATACAGGCTTTCCAACCGCGAATGATTTCCGGCAAAGCCATACAGCTGCACCCGCTGGCTTGTACTGCTTTCAACGCTGACTTTGACGGCGACCAAATGGCAGTGCATCTCCCGCTTGGCAACGCAGCCATCATGGAGGCTCAACTCCTTATGTTGGGCAGTCAGAACATTCTCAACCCCGCCAATGGCGCGCCTATTACCGTTCCTTCGCAGGATATGGTGCTCGGTTTGTATTATATCTCCAAAATCCGTAAGGGTGCCAAAGGAGAAGGAAAGACCTTCTACGGCCCTGAGGAGGTGATAATAGCCTACAACGGGAAAGTGATTGACATGCATGCCGAAATCAATGTGCGCCTGGCTAAGGATAAGCAAGATCTAAGCAAGGGGTACGAGATTGTAAAGACTTCTGCCGGCCGAATCATTGTGAACCAACTCGTACCTGAGGAAGTTCCCTATGTCAATGAAACACTTGGCAAGAAGGCTCTGCGCGATATTATTACCAAGGTTATAAAAAATACCGGTGTACCACGCACAGCTCAATTCCTTGATGATATAAAGAATCTCGGTTACGACCAAGCTTTCCGCGCAGGCATCTCTTTCAACCTCGGTGACGTCATTATCCCGAATGAGAAGTACACCCTTATCGAAGAAGGCTACAAGCAGGTGGGAGAAATCAAGAACAACTTCGCGATGGGCTTTATTACCAACAACGAGCGCTACAACAAGGTCATCGACCTTTGGACCAGCATCGACAATAAGCTCACCGGAATAGTTACCAGACAGATTTCTGCCGACCAGCAAGGCTTCAATCCCGTATATATGATGCTGGATTCCGGAGCACGCGGCTCCACTCAGCAGATTAAGCAGCTCTGCGGTATGCGCGGTCTTATGGCCAAGCCCCAAAAGAGCGGTGCGAGCGAGACTGCAATTATTGAAAATCCGATTACCTCCAACCTTAAGGAAGGCATGTCGGTGCTCGAATATTTCATCAGTACACACGGCGCCCGTAAAGGTTTGGCAGATACGGCTTTGAAGACAGCCGACGCCGGTTACCTCACCCGCCGTTTAGTGGACGTTTCGCACGATGTAATCGTTACCGAGGACGACTGCGGCACTCTGCGCGGTCTTATAGCCAGAGCCATCAGAGACAAAGACACCATAGTGGAAAGTCTCGGGGAAAGGATTCTCGGCCGTACTACGGTACACGATATCTTCAACCCGATCACAGGCGAACTCATCCTGCAGGCAGGCGAGGAAATCTGTGAAAATGAGGCCAAGCTTATTGACTCACTCCCCATCGAGCAGGTGGAAATCCGCTCGGTACTTACTTGCGAAAGCCGCAAGGGAGTTTGTGCAAAATGCTATGGACGAAATCTTGCCACCAGCAGGATGGTAGAAAAGGGAGAGGTTGTAGGTGTTATCGCAGCCCAATCCATCGGTGAGCCCGGCACTCAGCTCACGCTTCGTACCTTCCACGTCGGTGGTACTGCAGGCGGTGCTGTAGTAGACTCTACTGTAGAAAGCAAATATGATGGAACACTTCACTTCGAAGAACTCCGTACCATCGAGCGCATAAATGACAACGGTGACAGTGAAACCGTAGTGATTTCCCGTATGACCGAGTTGCGCATTCTCGACAGCAACACCGGCTACGCATATTCCCAGTATGATATTCCTTACGGCTCTATCCTGTACAAGAAAGAAGGCGACAAGGTAAGTAAGGGGGATATTATCTGCGAATGGGATCCGTATAATGCGATTACGATTGTGGATACCGCCGGTAAAATTGCTTTCGAGAATATGGTGGAAGGAGTAACCTTCCGTAAAGAATCCAGTGACGAATTTGCCCTGTCCACCGACAAGGTGATTATAGAGGCAAAAGACCGTACCAAGAACCCGACCATGCTCATTTTAGGAAAAGACGATAAGACTCTCAAACAGTACAACCTGCCTGTGGGAGCCCATATTTCTGTTTCTGAGGGTGATCCGGTGAAAGTCGGTGACATCGTCATCAAGATTCCACGCGCTATCGGAAAATCCAGCGACATCACCGGCGGTCTGCCGCGAGTTACTGAGCTCTTCGAGGCCCGCAACCCATCCAATCCCGCAGTTATCTCCGAGATTAACGGCGAGGTTACAATGGGCAAAATCAAGAGAGGCAACCGCGAGATTATCGTCAAGAACAGGAGCGGAGTCAAAAAGAGCTATCTTATTCCTCTTACCAAGCAGATATTGGTACAGGAGAATGATTATGTGCGCGCCGGCTCTCCCCTCTCTGACGGAGGTGTATCTCCTTCGGATATTCTTAATGTACTCGGTCCGGTTAAGGCTCAGGAATATATTGTAAATGAGGTTCAGGCGGTATATCGTCTGCAAGGCGTGAAGATAAACGACAAGCATTTCGAGATTATTGTACGCCAGATGATGCGCAAGGTGGAAATCACCAGCCCGGGCGATACACAGTTCCTCCTCGAGGAAGTAGTGGACAGGTGGGATTTCATAGACACCAACAACAGCGTTTTCGGAAAGAATTATGTTCTTGCTCCCGGCGACAGCCAGAAATATCAGCAAGGTGACATAATCAACACTCGCGACCTCAGTAATGAAAATGCGAGTCTCGAGCGTCAGGGCCTTAAACCTGTGAGCACCCGTCCCGCACAGCCCGCAACAGCCAAGCTCGTGCTTCAGGGTATCACCAAGGCTGCTCTGCACACCAACTCGTTCATAAGCGCAGCTTCCTTCCAGGAAACCACCAAAGTGCTTAGCCAAGCCGCTATCCGCGGTCGCTTAGACTATTTGGAAGGCCTTAAGGAGAATGTGATTTGCGGTCATCTGATTCCGGCCGGAACCGGCTTGGATGAATACCAGGACATTGTGGTAGGCCGTAAGGACGAAATGGCTGCTGAACTCGCAGACCTGTAACGGATTACACTATTATTAAAAGAACAGCCAATCGGTTTCGACTGGCTGTTTTTTTGTATTCAAATACCGCACGCAGCGGCAACTGTCAAGAAATTCTTTACAGTTCAAAAAAAGGAAAAGTGAAGTCCGGCATCAGGCTTACAGTTTATTTTTAACTACATCCTGCATCTTGGTGTAATTGTCCTCCATGCTGCGCAGCAGGGCAATCTGGTTGCGGGTACGCACTAAATTATGCTCAGGATAGGCAATCTTGTAATAAGTATCACCATCTATATAATCCATAAGGAAACGAAGCACCTGCTCGTAAGTGATGTAGAGCGGGGCAAAAGCCAGCCACTCCTTTTCGGATGCGGTGAGCGTCCCCTTCCTTTCGGAAAGATAGCCATCCATATAAGCATCGTACATATCCATGCGCAGCCATACCTTCGAGAGGTCGGAATCGTCCTCAACAGTGTTATTGGCATAGGAGCGGATAGCGTCCCCGACATCATTCAGCGAAGTGCTGTTCATGACCGTATCCAAATCGATGGCGCAAAGCAATTTGCCGGAAGCCTTGTCGAAGAGGAAATTGCTGAGTTTGGTATCGTTATGAGTGACTCGCAGCGGCAGTACTCCGTCCTCCACCATCTTCCAAAACTCTAACATCCGTCTGCGGCGCTCCTGCACGAAAGCAATCTCTTCCGAAAGAGCCCCGATGCGGCCGGCCTTATCAGCCGCAAGGCTTTCGTCCCATTGCTTAAAGCGCCAGCGGATATTATGGAAGCCCTTTATCACCTCTGCCAAAGGCTTGTCGAAGTCGGAGAGCAGCGATTGGAAGCGGCCTATGCCGATTCCTCCCTGACGGGCCATTTCTGGCGTCTCGGCGACATCGTAAGTGACTGTACCTTCTATGAAAAGGCAGACGGCCCAATACTCCCCTTCCGGGTCTTGATAAAACAGCCTTCCGTCCTTGGCAGGAATAATGGTGAGGGTTTCGCGGAGAGGCTCCTTCACTTTCTTTTTGATATGTGCTGTAACCGCCGCTATATTGTCCATCATGGCGGGGACATCCGGAAAGACATTTTTGTTTTTGCGCTGTAGAATATAGCGCGGTCCGTCCGTGCTTACTATGTAGGTATCGTTGATGAAACCCTCTCCTAACGGCTTCACATCCAGCACCTTGCCTTCCAAGGCGAATTGTGCGGTTATTTCATTGTTATTCATTATGTAGGTATGCATATATTAATGGTTTTATTTATATTCTCCGAGCGTGAGTTCCGTAACGGAGCAGCGCCTATAAAGGATGTCGTATCCTCCATCGGAAAAGCCGTTCTCGTACAATACCGCTATGGTACCGTCCAGGAGCGCCGCCATATCGCTGTAGGCGCCGGTCTCCTCCGAGAACTGCATTCCTTTCTTAAAGGCTCCTGCTATACTCTTTGAACTAAGTTCTGACGGAAGTTCGGCATAAAACACGCCGACATCTTCCCTGCTGCCGGAAAAAGGCAGGGTTTGGAGCAACAGCTCCACTTTCTCCCCGTCTGCAGTCCTTACGGCAGGAACACAGACAATGGCGCCGTTGCAGGCATTCACCCCTTTCATAGTCGGTGCATCGGCCTCTTTATCCCATCTCCCATCCTTATAAAGATTAAAACCTCTCGCCCCGCTCTTGCGTATGCTCACCAGCACACTCCCGTCCGGCAATTCCACGCACTTGGCTTCATCTGCGGTAGCGCTCACGGGGGCATCTTCGCCCATTATACTCCAACTCTCCCCAAAATCGTCGCTGTAGAGGCAGTACACACCGCTGCCGCTGCCATCTCTCCTTACGGGAATGGCCATATAGAGACGGTAATACGCGCCCCTCTTGATTTTACTGCTCTGACATATACGGCCGGAAGAGAAGAACAAGCCCTCCGCCCTGCCTAATGAGGGATTATCATCAAACAAGGCATAAATATCAGAAGTAATTGACTTATGCTCCGTCCAGTTCCTGCCGCCATCGTTGCTTCGGTGCACCGACACATCCTGAGAATTGTCGCGGGTGGAAGACCAATAAGGCACATGGCCTGCACAACTTATGCAGAGAACTTCGTCAGAATCGGTATCTGCTGCCAAACAAGGGTCGCCGAAGGCATATTCCCAAGTGCCGTCTTTGGATTCGTCTCCTGCAATCAGCGTTTCGGGAGCGCTCCATGTATCGCCGAGGTCTCCGCTTATGGAAAAGCGCAAATCTATGAGACCATAGCCGATGTCGCTCTTGCAATAACGGTAATCAGCAACCGCGAGCAGGTCTCCGTTTCTGTTCTGCACAATGGCGGGTATCCTGTACGGGACATTATTGTCAAATTTGTTTTTAAATACTGTAACCGCATTTCCGCCGATAGGTTTTACCTCTGTTCCTCCGGCAGATTTTGCTGCGATTTTGCCAACAGATTTTTCCACTGCTCCGCTGACAGGTTTCACCTTTGCCGAAGCAGGCTCAAAGGGAACCGACAAAAAGAAAAGCGATGCGGCCAAAAAGGCAAGTGAGACAGCAATACGGTCTGAGACTCTCATATTGTATGGATAATCATTTCTTTTAAAACTATTAAAGGTACAAATTTCAACCGAAACACGCAACAGGGCTGGAGAAAGCAAATGGAAAACGGGCGGAAGTCGTCAAAAATCATTATCTTCGTAGGATAAACAATACAAGATATGCGTCCACTCTACCTTACAAATACCCTGTCTCACACAAAACAGCTTTTCAAACCTATAAATGAAGGCCATGTGGGCATGTATGTATGCGGTCCCACGGTTTATGGAGATGCCCATCTCGGCCATGCCCGACCGGGGGTTACCTATGATTTGCTCTTTAAACTCTTAAGGCATCTTGGCTATAAGGTCAGATATGTGCGCAATATTACCGATGTCGGGCATTTGGAGCACGATGCTGATGATGGTGAGGATAAAATAGCAAAAAAGGCAAGGCTGGAGCAGTTGGAACCCATGGAGATAGTGCAAACCTACACCTTCCGCTACCATGAAGCCATGCGCAAGTTGAATGTGGCTCCCCCATCGATAGAGCCGCGGGCCACAGGCCATATTGTAGAACAGATAGAGGCGGTTAAAAAGATTTTGGATGCGGGCTATGCCTATGTCAGCAACGGCAGCGTCTACTTTGATGTTGAAAAATATTCCCAAAAATATAATTACGGCATTTTGAGCGGACGCACGCTTGAGGCCGCCCTTGAAGGTACGCGCGACCTCGAAGGGCAGAGCGATAAAAAAGCCCCCTACGATTTTGCGCTTTGGAAAAAGGCGGAGCCGCAGCATATAATGCATTGGCCCTCTCCTTGGGGTGAAGGCTTCCCCGGCTGGCATCTCGAATGCTCGGTAATGGGGGCGAAATATCTTGGCAAAGAATTCGACATCCACGGAGGAGGCATGGACCTTATATTCCCCCACCATGAATGCGAGATTGCACAAAATATGGCTGAACGCGGCACCAAGGGTGTGAATTACTGGGTGCATAACAATATGATTACAATCAACGGCCAGAAAATGGGCAAAAGTCTAGGCAACTTCATCACCCTGCCTGAACTTTTCTCCGGAGAGCACGAAAAACTCACCCGTGCATTCAGCCCCATGACTATACGCTTTTTCATACTTCAAGCACACTACCGCGGCACTTTGGACTTCAGCAATGAAGCCTTGCAAGCGGCCGAAAAGGGATACAAGCGCCTGATGCAGGCTGCCGGCGAACTCTATGCAATGGCGGGACGCAAGCAGCCTCTCTATAATTACGGAGATATGCCGGGTATTGCCCCTGACACCTGCGCTGACGGAGTTTCCCCTGAAGTAAAAGCCATTTTTGACGGAGTTTACGAGGCTCTTTGTGACGATATAAACACACCTATCGCTCTTTCTCTGTTATTCGAGGCGGTACGTTTGATAAATTCCGCCAAAGCAGGTAGTGTAGAACTTTCAAAAGCCGATTTGGACACTCTTTGTGGGATTTTTGATGATGTAGTGTTCGGGGTTCTCGGGCTCGTTGATGAAGATAAGACCGGCAATGCCTCTGATAAAGTTATTGACGGCCTTATGCAGATGGTATTGGAAGAGCGAAGCAGGGCACGCGAAGCCAAAGACTGGGCTATGAGTGACCATATCCGCGATTCGCTTAAAGAATTGGGAATTAGTGTAAAAGACACCAAAGACGGAGCAGAATGGACAATAGAATAAAATTTGTTTCGTGGAATGTAAACGGCTTGAGGGCTGTGGCCCGCAAGGGTTTTGCGGAGATTTTCGCTGATTTTGATGCTGATTTCTTCTGCCTGCAGGAAACCAAACTCCAAGCCGGACAAATCGACCTTGAATTTCCGGGCTACAAGTCCTATTGGGACTATGCCGAAAAGAAAGGCTATTCGGGAACAGTCATCTACACCAGAAAAGAGCCCCTATCGGTCGCTTACGGGTTGGGTATTCCGGAGCACGACACTGAAGGCCGCGCCGTTACCCTCGAATTTCCTGACTTTTATTTGGTCAATACTTATGTTCCCAATTCGGGCGAGGGTTTAAAGCGGCTGGATTACCGTATGACCTGGGATGATGCCTTCCGGGAATATGTCAGAGGCCTCGCCGGAAAAAAATCTGTTATAATTTGTGGGGATTTGAATGTGGCTCACCATGAGATAGACCTGAAAAACCCGGAGACCAACCGCCTCAACGCCGGCTTTACCGATGAGGAGCGCGAAAATATGACGGCTTTGTTGGCCGCGGGTTTTACCGACACCTGGCGTTTTCAGCATCCTGAAGAAGTAAAATATTCGTGGTGGAGCTATCGCATGATGGCGCGCGACAGGAATATCGGTTGGCGCATTGATTACTTTTTGGTTTCCAATGACTTAATTTCCCGCATCGGCTCCACCGACATCCATAACGAAGTGTTCGGTTCAGATCACTGCCCCGTCGAACTTGTAATAAACGGAAAATAAATTTCAAGTTGTACGAAAAAAGCCGTCTTCAATTCCCTTCGTACTTAATCAAAAGGGAAATAATATTACTTTTTCCGCGTAAAGAATTCGAGGACAACTACAAAGGCGGCGCCTAAGATAAAGAATCCTATTGCCCAGGGGATTTGAAGATCGAGATTCATGCCTGCAGGAACGATGGAGCTGAGCCTTATGGCTTCCGCACCAAGCGTATCTCCTGTGCGCATAAGCTGAGCGGCAGCAATAGAAACTTTATCTGCCCAAGGCCATATGGCAACGAGGAAGCCGAGTACGAGACCAAAGAGCGCCAGCATAGTGGGCCTTCCATGCTTTTCCAAAAGCCAATGCAGAAACTTCGAGAATGCTACAATACCTATCAAGCAACCCAAAAGAAAGACGAGAAGCGGACCCCATTGGGCTGTTCCTGCACCTCCGAGCACATGGGATACTGTGCCGTTGAGCACATTCAACATATAATTGAAGTTGCCGAGCATTACAAGGATAAAACTGCCTGCGATACCCGGAAGAATCATTGAACAAATAGCCAAGGCTCCACTGAGACAGGTATACCAATAAGCGGTATTGGGGTTGTTTTGGTCGGGCTGTTTAATCAAGCAAAGAGTAACTCCTATCCCTATTCCTATGGCAAGCCATATAACATCCGCTATTTTCCATCCCTTTATATCCGACAAAAGCCAAATGGTGGAAACCAAGATAAGTCCGAAAAAGAATGACCAGGCAGGTATGGGATAATAGCTTAACGCCCAGGCTACAAACTTGGCAAGTACGAGGAAGCCCAGTATCATACCTATGCCGACAGGCAGCAGAAAGCTTCCGTTTATACCCTTCCAAAAGCCTTTGAAATCTCCCTTGAAAAGCATTTTCCAATTTGAAAGGCTTAGAATGGAGTTTAAAGAATCGATAAGAGGGGCGAAGATGCCGGTCATGAGGGCGATTGTGCCTGCGGATACGCCCGGAAACACTCCGGCTCCCAAGCTGAAACCCTTCAAGCTGTTGACGATAAATTTACGGGAATTCATCTGATGCTTTCTAAAATATAAATGATTTGATTGAATACTGCTGTTTGAAGAGACGGGGAGGAAGGTTGGTCGCTGACCACAAGGTCAAACACCTGACCGCGCTTCAACTGAAAACGCCCCACCTTGAATTTGGCGCGGCTCCTGCGTGCAAAGCAAGAAAGAATGCATCGCGGCTCGGGGAGCAGAGAAACGAAAAGGTCCACATTTCGGCGGACAAAGAACAATCCGTGTTTATGCACAGCCTTCAGTTGCAGAGCTATCCCGCGCTCACGGAAATATCTTTCCACTAAAAGAGCGGCATCGTTAAAATCAACGGCATCGGCATCGAGCAGAACTACAGCAGACTTTATATTTTTAAAGAAATCAGCCATTTGACTTTTCTATAAGTTCTTGAATCTCTTTTTTGGCAGCCCTCCAGCGCGGCACATCTATCTTGGTACCCACCACCTCTACCACGCGGGCGGCAATAATGCTGCCTATCTCTCCGCAAAGCTTGAGCGGCAGGCTCAGCGAATGGGCATATAGGAAACCGGCGGCATAAGTATCCCCCGCTCCGGTACCATCTATCGGCTTTGCCGGCCATGCAGGGATATAATGCTCTTCATCTCCGCTCTTAACCCAACTGCCGTCCTTGCCCACCTTCACTATCGCTATCTTACACATCTTTGCTATCTCCCTAAGCCCCGCCACTATATCCTCGCATTTGGTAAACGCCTTGCTCTCGCTTTCATTGGCAAATACTATATCTACATATTTATCCACCAAATTATGCAGGAAGGCGCTGTTGCTCTCCACCACATTATATGAGGCCATATCCAAACTGATTATGCATCCGGCATCTTTTGCCATTTGCACAGCCTTGGATATAAGGTCTTGGTTTTGAACCAAATACCCCTCTATATGAAAATAGTCATAACCTTCGAAATATTCCGGTTTGAGCTCTTCGGGAACCATTTCAAGCGCGGCCCCAAGATAACTGGCGAAAGTACGCTCGGCGTTTGGTCCGGTAATGAACACCATGCAGCGGCCGGAACTTTTGCTTCCCACAAACATCGTGGTTTTCACCCCATACTGCTTCATGGAGCTTTTGAAAAGCTTGCCAAGCTCATCGTTGCCGATTTTGCCGATATATCCCGATGGCATGCCGAAAATGGATGTGCAGGTTATGGTGTTGGCGGCAGACCCCCCGGGCACATATTGCACTCCTATCTTTTTGAGCGAAGCCCAAATGCGGTCGCCCGTTTCCATATCCACGTGCTGCATGCTCCCAAGAGGCAGATGATATTGTTTTAGAAGGGATGCATCCGGCAAAAACGCCAATATGTCGGTAAGCGCGTTGCCTATGCCTAAAATGCTTTTCATATCGTACAAAAATAGGCAAAATTCCCAGATTATCGCTAACTTTGCCCCGATATGCGCAAAACCATCGGCAATATTCTGAAATACATGCTCTCTCTTGCTATAGCGGCCGTATTCGTTTGGCTGGTAATACGCAAAATAGAGTGGGACAGCTTCGTTGAAAGCTTGAAAACAACCGATTGGGTGTGGATGGTCGGCTATATGGCTGCGGCTGTACTTGCTCTTGTATTCAGGGCTCAGAGATGGAAGCAACTCCTCAAGCCGTTGGAGCCGAGCATACGTTACGGACGTTGTTGGGACGCCAGCAATATAGGCAATTTGGGGAGCCTTGTGGTCCCCGGTTCATGCGAGCCTATACGCGCAGGAATTATTACCAGCAAACGCGTTCCCTTCCAGACAGTCTTCGGCACCATGATTATGGAGCGCGCATGGGATTTTCTTTTCATCTTTTTGACTTTTATCATCGCCCTCCTGATTAAATGGAAGACTTTCAGCGACTTTGTAGAAAATAATATCCTCGAACCGATAGGCCATTCAGCCATATTCTGGTGGGCAATCGTGATTATTGTATTGTTGGGCGTCTCCTTTATTTGGTGCACCTACCGTTTCAGGAATAAAAGCAAATTCTTCGGCCAAATTGCCGACATAATAGACGGTCTTCTGCAAGGGCTGGGCAGTTTCGGAAAGATGAAGAATAAATTTCCGTACATTTTCCAAACAGTTATGATATGGGCGATGTATATGCTGATGTCCTACTTCTGCCTCAAGGCCATTCCGGAACTTTCCGGATTGGATATGACAGATGCTCTTTTCCTCAGCGCACTCGGCAATATAGTTTCGATTATTCCGGCTCCCGGCGGAATGGGCACCTATCATTATCTTATAATGATTAGTTTGGTCAGCCTTTACGGCGTAGGGCAAGAAACAGGCCTGCTTTTCGCGGTGCTGAATCACGAAGGACACGCCATATTGGTACTTGTACTTGGAATTTGGTCTTATATAATGCGCATTCTTGTAATGAAAAATAAGGATGCACGTGAAATACGTGAAGAAAGGCATGCCGCCAAAAGCGAAAATTAACTATCTTTGCAGTCCATTCCGGTCCTGTAGCTCAGTTGGATAGAGCAACAGCCTTCTAAGCTGTGGGTCTTGGGTTCGAGTCCCA
>FZPS01000197.1_pt56 | contig 62475 bp, 49 predicted proteins | sample 1817821 | NCBI WGS metagenome assembly FZPS01 (sample SAMEA104158645, study PRJEB21678) | metagenome | place: Germany | collected 2015-04-21 | reverse complement strand
GCAGATATGTACTAGAAATTATAGATTCTTTACCAAATATTGATGCTGCTGACTTAAATGGTGATAAAACTATTAACTCCATGGATTCAACTTTACTTAGCAGATATATATTAGAAGTTATTGATAAATTTCCAGTAGAGGATATGATACCAGTGCCAACACAAACACCTACGAAAACACCAGAACCAACTATAAAACCTAATAGTAAACTTGTAGCTTTAACATTTGATGATGGACCAGACAATCAACTTACTGCTCGTGTACTAGACAAACTTGACCTTTATGATGTACCAGCAACTTTCTTTATGATAGGTCAAAAAATAAACGGTTCAACTGCTTCAATTGTTAAAAGAGTTGTTGACTCAGGACATGAAATAGGAAACCATTCATGGGGTTATGATAGCTTAAATAACAAATCAGCAAATGAAATAAGAAAATCTGTAGAGGATACAAATGCAGCAATCATGCAGTATGCAGGTGTAAAACCTAACTTCTTCCGCCCACCAAACCTTGCTACAAGCAATACAATGTTCCAAAACATTGATTTGGTATTTGCAGGCGGTATTACTGCAAATGACTGGGATCAATCAACATCTGCTCAGCAAAGAGCTAGCATGATACTAAACAGCGTAAGGGATGGGTCAATAATTCTTCTGCATGATGTTCAACCTTTACCACATCCTACAGCTGAAGCTCTCGACATAATTATTCCTGAGCTCAAACGCCAAGGCTATGAATTCGTGACATTAACTGATTTATTCAAGTTAAAAGGAGTACCTATTACACCTTCTAACAAAATGTATACTTCTGTGCCTTAAGCAAGCTGTTTGTTAATTTCAAACCTCTGTGACAAATCTCCATAGAGGTTCTCCCCAAAAATTAATTATAAAAGTTATTTACAATATAAAACCCCCTTATAAATATGTGTTATAAGGGGGAATTTTTTTAACATGCTCAATTAAATAAATTTTTTATGAATTTAAAATACAACTTTATTTTCCTAACTGCTCTTTTTAAGTTCATTGCTATCTTGTCTTTCTATTTTGGTTTTGTAAATAATTACTGTGCCTGCTATAAGTACAAATACAGATAGCACTAAATGGAGGGTGCTATTTAAAGATAATTGCGGAAATTTATTCATTATAACTGTATAAGTATTTAGCCCAATGTGCAGGACAATAGGCGCCCAAATTGACCCTGTCCACAGATATGCATAAGCAAAAAACAAACCTAACAAAAAGGCATAACTTCCTTGAATAGGGTTAAGATGAAAAAATCCAAATAAAAAGGCTTGTATGCCTATGGCTTTTGTTGTACTAATATTCTTTTTTAATTCGTTAAAAATAAATCCTCTAAAAATAACCTCTTCTAAAACAGGGTACATTATTCCCGTACTCAATAATAATAACAATACATTATTGGTAGAAAGTATTCCTTCAATAAGAGTGTTATGTTTTGCAAAACTATGTTCTAAATTAAAGTAATACACAATACAATCTAAAAGAAAATCTACAACTACATTTGCAGCGACCCCAACAAAAAATAAAATAAAAACTTTATAAAAAGGTATTTTAAAAAAACCAACTTCTTTAACCACATTTTTCTTTTTAGCTTTAAAAAGCATATAATATCCCAAAACAGAAAAAACAAAAGAAATAATATAAATAGTAGGTGTGTGTTGGGAAATAAAAGCGGTTATCTCTTCCTGAAGATACACAATATCTGTAAAAGATTTTAACTCATTTATATTCATAATATAAAAAACAAATATTGCAAGATATGAAGCAAAAAACTGAGCTAAAATAAACACCGCCAAATAAATTACAATATTCATAAACATTTCAAACTTTTTATTCATATTATTTAATCCTTCCTTTTTGCCAACTCTTTTAATTTTTCTAGTATTTTATACGGAACATGCAAATCTCCCCTGCCTGTTCCTAGCATTATATGAGGCTTTAAATCCCCATGAAAATCACTTCCTCCAGTTGGTATTAAATTATATTCTATAGCCAGTTTCAAAAAAAGTATTGTATCATAGGGGGTATTATCAGAATAAAATGCCTCAATGCCTTTTAGTCCATATCCCCTTAACTCATGTATCAATGCCCGCAGTTCCGCCATTGCAGTAAGGCTTATGTAAATTGGATGGGCTAAAACTGGTATCCCTCCACATCTTACGATTTCTTCTATAGCTTCTTTGGGCAATAGTTTTTCTCTTTTTACATATGCAGGTCTCCCAGCAGAAATATATTTATTAAAAACATCACTTATCTTTTTAAAATATCCTTTTTTAACTAAAACACTTGCTATATGAGGCCTCCCCACAAGTTTATCCTTTGCTTCCCTTCTTACCTCTTCTAAACTGATATCAAAACCTAACTCATTAAGTTTTTTGATCATTTTAGGATTTCTTTCTTCCCTACTGGCTTTAAGCCTTTTGAGCAAGGGTTCTAAATTTTTATAATTGTCTTCAAAAAAATATCCCAGCAAATGCATTTCACTATCAGGAGTAAAGTCAACACTTATTTCCACGCCTGCTATAACCTCAATCCCTGTTTTCTCGCCTTCCCTCAAGGCCTCATCAACACCATCTGTTGTATCATGGTCTGTTAAAGCCAGCGCCGAAAGTCCTACTTTTTTTGCATGCCTCACAAGTTCTGAAGGTGTCATAGTTCCATCAGAAACAGTGGAATGAGTATGTAAGTCAATAGATTTCTCCATAATACTTATCTCCTAAATTTTTTGGATTCTCCATAATTTTAATATAAGTTATATCTTTACTATTATACATGAAAATATAGAGTTTTTAAAATAAAAAAACAAAAAGATTATTTCCCACATCCTTCCATGATAGGGATTATGGTGCTATAATATATTTGTCATTAAATAAAACCTGTGGTGAAATGATGATGGTAGATATTATGTCTTTTGCATCTTAAAGATAACACCTATAGGGTACTATAGTTAGGAGGAGAATATTTTGAGCTCAAAAAGAAGCTGCAGTAATTGTCTAAAAGGAACTTTTATCAACATAAACGGTGATATTCTATGTATTGAAAAAGGAGTTGTTTCCTCTGATTATGTTTGCTCAAAACACAGATATCTGCCTGCCCTAAAGTCTATAAAAAGAAAAATTAACACATGTAAAGACTGTGAGCATTTCATTATGTTTGATACAAATAAAAACATTGAAGATATGTGTATGGGCATATGTCAGCTATTTACAGTCAGAAAGTACGACGGCAGAAAAAAGAAAACCTGTTCTAAATTTGTAAAGCGGTCAAAGAAAGAAGTTTCTTGAATTTATATTTTTCTATAATATTATATTCTCATCTTACCGATAAAGGTTATGAAGTTGTGATAGTGGCTTTTAGACACTTATACTGATAATTTAAACTGAATAAATTATAAAAGGGTGATATATTTTGCGGGTAAGTGATATATTTTACCAGAAACTAAATGAAATTCAAAGCAGGGTTCCAATAAAAATAGCTGGTTCCCGTACACATGAAAATACTTTTCAGAATGTTCTTAATTCTGCTTTAAATAACAATATTAATGAAAATGATACCTATATTAGTATTGATTCTTTAAATGAAAATAATACTATTTTAGGCGCTGTAGATAAAGAAGGCAATGACAGAACTCATGATGTTAAACGTGCAAGACTTGCTTTAGAAAACAGCACCGCCTATATACCAACTGACAGAAATGAACTTATGGAAATGATAAATAAAAATATAGAAATTGCTTCGCAAAAATTTGGGGTAGATCCTAATCTTATAAGAGCTGTTATGAAGCAGGAATCAAACTTTAACCCCACTGTAATTTCGCGCTCAGGTGCCCAAGGGCTAATGCAGTTAATGCCTGGCACCGCAGACTGGTTAGGCGTAACCGATCCCTTTGATATTTCTCAAAATATAGAAGGAGGAGTGAAATATTTACGGGATCAACTAAATAATTTTGAAGGAGATATAAAGCTTGCACTTGCTGCATATAACGCTGGTCCAGGTAATGTTATAAAATATAATGGTATTCCTCCCTTTAATGAAACTCAAAACTATGTAGTAAAAGTCCTGGATAACTATACAATGTATTCTGGCATGGGTCAGTAAAAAATTTTTTAAAATTAAAAATATTAAAAATACCAAGTAAAGTATGCTTTTGTATTGTACTTATACTTGGTATTTTTTTGTTGTTTACAAAATATCCACTGATTAATCCACAATATCCACAAAGATATCCACAGCTATAACCATTTGAAACAACAGCATTTAAGTATTATTTCCACAATATTCACATATTAAATTTCAACAGCATTCGTCATATTAACAAAATTTATTAATAGGACTTTTGTATCAATTTATTTTAAGTTTTTTTACGTAAACAACCTTATTTTATTTGCTTATATAACAAAATGTATCCTCTTAAAGCCTTGATAGTTCAGGTTTTTATCTTTATTGTCTTTTATGTACATGAATTAAATGTAAGACAGGAATATTTTAGATATAATACAAAAGCACCAATATTATTTTTATATATTTCTCCACATATTTTTTAAATTAATTAAAAAATATAATTGTTTTGTTGTGAATAACTAAGTATTTCCCCTTAAATAATTTTAAAAGTTATCCACAGCTTTTTTATTTTTCCCCAAGTTTTAATGCTGGAACAGCATTTAAATGCAAATCTGAAACTTGGCCTTTAGTCAGACGATAATAAGCAGAACAAGCTATCATCGCTGCATTGTCGGTACAAAGTATAGGACTTGGATAATAAGCTTTAAAATTATTATCTTGGGAGGCTTTCATAAATTCACTTCTTAAACATGAATTAGCTGCAACTCCCCCCGCAAGTGCCACTTTAGATGTGCCCTTTAATTTGGCAGCAGAAATAAGATTATTAACAAGAACTTCAACCACTGCCCTTTGAAAACTTGCACAAATATCCTCAATTTTATAGCCTTCACCTTTTTGGTTTTGTACATTTATATAGTTTAACACAGCCGTTTTAATTCCACTAAAACTAAAATCTAAGTTTCCTTTTTCAAAATATACTCTTGGAAAATTTACTGCCTCAGGATTGCCAAGTTTTGCAGCTTTATCTATTAGCGGCCCACCTGGATAGCCCATTCCCAATGCTCGTGCCACCTTGTCAAAAGCTTCTCCTGCCGCATCATCCCTTGTCCTTCCCACAATTTCGTATTCGCCATAGTCTTTTACATATACAATATGACTATGGCCTCCTGATACAACAAGGCACACAAAAGGAGGTTCCAATTCTTTATGCTGGATGTAATTAGCTGCAATATGCCCTTCAATATGATTCACTCCAATAAGGGGTTTATCAACTGTAAATGCAAGAGCTTTGGCAGCAGAAACTCCCACCAAAAGTGCTCCTACAAGACCGGGTCCATATGTTACTGCTATCCCGTCCAATTCCTCCAATGCTAAATCAGCCTCTTCTAGCGCCTGATTAATTACTGGAATAATAAGTTCCACATGCTTTCTTGAAGCTATTTCTGGAACCACACCCCCATATTTTTTGTGCAAATCCACCTGGGATGAAATAACATTGCTAATAACCTCACGACCATTTTTCACAATTGAAGCTGATGTCTCATCACAGCTTGTCTCTATGCCCAAAATAAAAATATCATTCATTATTACACACCTGCTTGTCTATATTTATCTTTATTATAAGTCTTTATCTGTATTCATCTATATTTGCGAGTCTTTATCAATAATATTTGTAAATTTATTTTTAACTTATGTTTTAATTAATGAAAAAATATTCTTGTAAAAAACTGATCTATTAAAACCAGCACTCCTAAAGTATAAACATAATAGGAAAACACTTTTAAACTAGTTTTTGTAAATATTTTAAGCATGAATTTAATTGCCAAATAACCAGATATACCAGCTGCCAGCATTCCAACTATCAATGGAAGAAGTTCTACTTCTAATCCACTTCCATCTTTTATTACATCTATGGCCTCTATAGCTGCAGGTCCTAAAATTGCAGGAATAGACATAAGAAAAGAAAATTTTAACGCAAATTCCCTGTTTAAACCTCTAAATAGTGCTCCTCCTGTAGTTGAACCAGATCTAGAAACTGCCGGAAGCATGGCAACTACCTGAGCACACCCTACAACTAACGCATCAACAAAACTGGTCTCTTCCAGTTTTTTATTCTTTTTTTCCTTTTTACTGGTATATTCTGCAAACCAAAGGACAGTTCCAGTTATTAAAAAACCAACTCCAACAGTTGCGCCTGTTTCTAAAAAACTTTTTAACAAATCTTTAAATATAAATCCCATTATTCCCATGGGTATAGTGGCTACAATTACCAATAAAGTTAATTTGCCAGTAGGCTTTTTTATCATCTCTAAAACATCTTTCCATAAAACAGTTATCACTGCTATAAGGGTAGCTATATGAACTGCTATACTAAAGGTTACAGTCCCCTCAGTTATACCAAAAAGTTTATTAAAAAGTACAAGATGTCCTGAACTACTTACTGGTAAAAATTCTGTAAGTCCCTGAATAAGTCCTAATATTATTGCTTCAATTATTACCATTTGCTTTTTCCGCCCCTTTAAATTTAAATACATACAATAAATATCTTATAATTAAAATACTCTTTTGTAAATACTAATATGAGTATTTTCTTTTTGGCATTTAAATTATTTTGCAGGCAAAGCACTTAAAACATTTACAGAATCTCTTGGCAATTGTATGTTTTCTTCCTTTTTCTTTTCGCCTTTAAATACCAGGTCAAAAACTTCAAATATATTTTCTACTGCTATTACTTCTATTTCATAATCCTCAAACATTTCCTGCCAGTTCTCTTTTGCAATTAACACTTTTTTAATTCCTGCACTTTTTGCTGCTTCAACTTTAGCAACTACACCACCTACAGGTTTAACCTTACCCCTGATGGAAATTTCACCTGTCATAGCAATCTGACTACTTATAGGAATTTCTTTTATTGCCGAATAAATTGCAGTTGCAATGGCAATTCCTGCTGAAGGACCATCAATGGGTATTCCCCCAGGAAAATTTAAATGTATATCATATTCTCTAAGATCAATATGAAGAATTTTTTTCAAAACTGTTAATACATTTTCAACAGATGCTTTGGCAGTACTGGTTCTTCTAAGTTTTTGCCCTTTTCCATCCATTTCTTCCTCTTCAACTATTCCTGTTATTTTTACTTCACCTTTTCCGCTTAATGCTTTCATTACAGACACTTCAATATCAACAACCATGCCAATAGAGTTTCCAAATACTGCAAGACCATTTATGCATCCCACTTGTTCTTCCTTTGACACCTTTTTTTCAATACGTGGACTATAATGTCCAAACTCTATTACCCATTCAATATCTTTTTTTCTTATTGTATTTCTGCCATCAACAAGGCATACTCCTCCAGCAATCTGCACTATATTAACAGCTTCCCTGCCATTTTGAGCATATTTTGCAATCAGTGCATCCCCCTCATCTTCTAATTCAAAACCACCTTTTTTTGCAGCGTTTCTAGCAATTTCCATTATTTCACTTTGAGTAAGAGGTCTAAAATATATCTCAACACATCGGGACCTTATGGCAGGGGGAATTTCGTCTGCAGTTCTGGTAGTAGCTCCCACCAGTCTAAAATCTGCTGGAAGTCCTCTTTGAAAAATTTCATGTATATGAGATGGGATATTTTTATCTTCTGAACTGTAATAGGCACTTTCTAAAAATACTTTTCTATCTTCAAGCACCTTTAAAAGTTTATTCATTTGTATAGGATGAAGCTCTCCAATCTCATCTATAAATAGAATTCCACCATGGGCTTTGGTAACTGCACCAGGTTTTGGTTGGGGAATCCCTGCCACACCATAAGCTCCTGCACCTTGATAAATGGGGTCATGTACAGAACCAATTAAGGGGTCTGCAATTCCTCTTTCGTCAAATCTCACTGTGGTAGCATCTATTTCTATAAACTTGGCTTCTCTTCTAAAAGGGGATATTCCGCTCATTTTTGCCTCTTCTAAAATAACCCGTGCTGCTGCTGTTTTCCCTATTCCAGGCGGACCATATATTATAACATGCTGTGGATTTGGTCCGCATAAAGCCGCCCTTAGAGCTTTTATTCCCTGACTCTGTCCTACTATATCTTTTAGCGTAGAGGGTCTTGTCTTTTCTGCCAAAGGTTCTGTAAGTTTTATATCCCGCAGTCTTCTTAACTTTTCCAATTCCTTTTTTGATTCTCTTTCTATTGCACTTTTATTACCCTGCTGTGTTTTAAATAAATTTAAAAAATACAGTCCTATTATAATAGAGAAAAAAAACTGTATAATAAAAAGAATTGTAGTCACCATTTTTTTGTCCTCCCGAGGTTATACATAATTATACTGCTTAAAATAGTATTTCTTTTGCACTAATTTTTATTCAAAAATTAATATTTTGACATCGTTAATGCTATTTATTTTAATGAAAAACATGGAATACCTTTGCTAATTTTAATATCCCATGATGGCAATACCGTTATAATGGGAAATAATGAGAAATTCTGCCAAAGCCTTAGGTAAACCGGTAACATATAAATTAGTACTCCTAACTTTATCTTCCGCACCTTTTTCTTTTTCATCACACTGGGTATCCCCGCCCTCTATAGTAATTTCTTCTAAGCCTTCTTCTGTGCCACTACCCAAACCTGGCTTAGATGTATTAAGAGGAATGTTTTTAAGTGCCGATGCCAACACCAGAACTATTAAAACCACCAGTGCAGGTGCCATAAATTGCTTAAATACAGATCCTAAAACATAAAAAGCCTTTGCAAAATCATAGCCATGTTTATTTTTACTGTATCTCTCTTTATCTATTTTCTCAGCTATCTTTTCTGATAAATCTTTTTTAAGCTCTATATTATTTTTCACAAAAAATAATACCGCCACTTTTAAAAGTAACGGTATTATAAAAATCTATAATTTTCAGTTCTCTAAGAAGCTGATTCTTTTTTAACTCTGGATTTTTTATTTGTTGAACGTTTCTTTTTATTTTCATTTATTATTAATTGAGGAGATTCTTTTTTTTCTACACACTCCTTATTAATAATGCATTTTTCCACATCGTCCCTTGAAGGTATATCATACATTACATCCAGCATAATTTCTTCTAAAATAGCCCTTAGTCCTCTTGCGCCTGTATTTCTGGCAATAGCCTTATCTGCAATAGCCTCTAGGGCATCATCTTCAAACTCCAGCTCTACATCGTCCATATCGAAAAGTTTCTGATACTGTTTCACAAGTGAATTTTTTGGCTCTTTTAATATCTTAACAAGAGCGTCCCTGTCAAGGGAATGTAATGAAACAAGTATTGGAAGTCTTCCAACAAATTCAGGGATGAGTCCATACTTTAAAAGGTCTTGTGGAAGGATTTCTTTTAATATCTCACCCACATCGTCTTTTTTACGGCTTTCAATTTTAGCTCCAAAGCCTAAAGACTTTTGACCTATTCTATTTTCTATTATCTTTTCAATCCCGTCAAAGGCACCTCCACAAATAAACAATATATTTGTAGTGTCAATTTGTATAAACTCCTGATGGGGATGCTTTCTTCCACCTTGTGGAGGAACAGAAGCAATAGTTCCTTCAAGAATTTTAAGCAGTGCCTGCTGAACCCCTTCCCCACTTACATCTCTTGTTATAGAAGGATTTTCTGATTTTCTTGCAATTTTATCAATTTCATCGATATATATTATTCCCTTTTCTGCTCTTTCAATATCATAGTCAGCTGCCTGTATAATCTTTAAAAGAATATTTTCAACGTCCTCACCAACATAACCTGCTTCGGTAAGTGATGTTGCATCAGCTATAGCAAAGGGAACATTTAGAATTCTTGCCAATGTCTGTGCCAAAAGAGTTTTTCCTGAACCTGTAGGTCCTAACATAACAATGTTACTTTTTTGAAGTTCTACATCAGAAGCCTTTACTTCTACATTAATTCTCTTGTAATGATTGTAAACAGCAACAGCCAAGGATTTTTTTGCAGCTTCCTGACCAATTACATACTGATCTAATATTTCTTTTATCTCAGCTGGCTTTGGTATATCATTAAGCTCTGCATCAACTCTTGCATCTTCAAACTCTTCTTCAATTATTTCAGAACAAAGCTCTATACACTCATCACATATATATACCCCTGGGCCTGCTACCAATCTCTTTACTTGTTCCTGGGTCTTACCGCAGAAGGAGCACTTTAGCTGTTTCTTTTCATCATATCTTGACACATTACCACCTCATTCATTTTCTTCTTTCCATAACTTCATCTACTATACCGTAAATTTTTGCCTCTTCTGCCGTCATAAAGAAATCTCTTTCAACATCCTTTTCAATTCTCTCAATAGGCTGACCTGTCTTTTCACTTAAAATTTTGTTAAGCTTGTCTTTAATTCTAATTATCCACTCTGCATGAATTTTAATATCTGTTGCTTGACCTCTTGCACCACCTAATGGCTGATGAATCATTATTTCACTATTAGGTAATGCGTATCTTTTGCCCTTAGCCCCAGCTGCAAGTAAGAAAGCTCCCATACTCGCTGCTAGGCCGACACAAATAGTTGATACATCAGGTTTTACATACTGCATAGTGTCATATATTGCAAATCCTGCAGTAACTGAACCTCCTGGACTGTTTATATATAATTGTATATCTTTATCAGGATCTTCAGCTTCCAAAAAAAGCATTTGTGCCACTACTAAACTGGCTGTTACATCGTTTATTTCTTCACTCAAAACTATTATCCTGTCTTTTAATAGTCTTGAAAAAATATCATAGGAACGTTCTCCACGATTTGTCTGTTCTACAACTACTGGCACTAAACTCATTGTTATACCTCCCTGATTTTCAATCAATGTTATATATTTCTTTCCCAAATACACCATACTTAAACGTTATCATTTCATTTTTGCATTTTCCATTAATAAATCTATAGTTTTTCTAGTAATTATTGTACTCTTTATATATTCTATATCGTCATCTCTTAAAAGTTTCATAAATTCTTCTTCATCCTTTTGATAATTTTCTAAAAGTTTTTTTATTTCCTCTTTAAACTCTTCGTCAGATACCTGGATATTTTCTTCCTTACTTATTTTTTCCAACACAAGTTGAGTTTTAACTTCCTTTTCTGCCATTTCCCTGCCTTGCTCTTTAAATGTATCAATATCCATCTGTCCCATTTGTAAATATTGCTCTAAACTAAAACCTTGATATCTTAAATTCATATCTAAATCACGCATATTAGCATCTAGCTGTTTATCTACCATAATCTTAGGTATTTCATCAACTGTAGCATTATCAACTATTTTTTCTACAAGCTTGTTTGTAAGTTCATGTTTTGCCTTTTGTTCCGCAGACTCTGTAAGCTTTTTTCTCACATCTTCTTTATATTCTTCTAAAGTATCAAATTCACTTATATCCTTTACAAATTCATCATCTATCACAGGCATTTCTTTCTTCTTAACATCGTTTACTATTACTTTAAATACAGCATCTTTTCCTGCTAATTCTTCACTATGGTAATCTTCCGGGAATGTAACTTTTACTTCAATATCATCCCCTGGTCTTCCACCTATAAGCTGTTCTTCAAATCCTTTAATAAACCTTCCGGAGCCGATTTCTAACGAAAAATCATCTCCCTTTCCACCTTCAAAAGGTTCTCCGTCAATAAAACCTTCAAAGTCTATCTCTGCAATATCCCCTTCTTGTATTCCTCTGTCTTCAACAGTTATTATTCTGGCATTTTTCTCAGCTGCCTCTTGAATTTTCTTTTCCACATCTTCATCGGTGATATTTACGTTTATTTTTTCTATTTCAACACCTTTATATTCTCCCAATTCAACCTCAGGCTTAACAGTTACACTTGCTGTAAATATTAAGTTTTCACCTTTTCCTATCTGCTTTATATCTAATTCTGGCTTGTCAACAGGAAATATACCCGTTTCCATTAGTGCATTTTCATAAGCTTTTGGTAAAACTTCGTTTAATGCATCTTCATAGAGCACTTCTGTTCCATAGTATCTTTCTACAATATTTCTAGGTGCTTTTCCCTTCCTGAATCCAGGTATATTAAATTTTTTAGCATTCTTTCTAAATGATTTCTCTAACCCTTCTTCAAATACCTCTGCATCAACTTCAATTTCTAACTCCACAATATTTTTTTCTTTTTTCTCCAACTTCACATTCATTTAAAAAACTTCCTCCCATTACTTGGTTTTATTGGTTTTATTAGTATGTAAAAAACTATTTATTTAAATTTTAAATATAATTCTATATATTTAAAAATGGACATCAAATTAACCATTACATTATAACATAATATGTTTTAAAAATACAATAGTACGAAAATCTAAGTAAAATAATCTGTATTCCTTACATTTTAATATATATTAAAGGGCATAAAATTCAAATAGTCAGAAGATACAAGTTTAAAATCAATCCCTTCAATTTCTCCTTCAACTGCATTATTAATACTACTCCCATGAAGGTGACCATATAAGCATTTTTTTACACCATATTCCCCCATTATTTCCACAAATTCCGATGGTTCCTTTAAAGAATTAAAAGGGGGATAATGCATCATAACTATAATTTCTTCTTTTTCGCTGCAAGTCTTTGCATTACTTAAGGATAATTTTAGCCTGTTTAATTCTCTTTCATATATTTTTTTGTCCTCCTGGCTAAAACCATCATCTCCGGGACATTTCCACCCTCTTGTACCGCACACAACAAAGCCTTGTATATTATAACTGTTATTATGTATAAATTCAATGGTTTTAAAGTTATTTTTTTCTAAAAAAATATTTAGCTTGCTCATTGTTGTCCACCAGTAGTCATGATTGCCTTTTGAAATAATTTTTCTTCCAGGAAGTTTTTCAATAAACTGAAAATCTTTTATTGCCTGTTCTAAATAAGTAGCCCAGGAAATATCCCCTGGAATAAGAACATAATCATCTTTTTTAACGGTTTTTTCCCAGTTTTCTTTAAGTTTATCCATATAATTTACCCATCTATCACCAAAAATATCCATGGGTTTATCTATGCCATATGAAAGATGTAAATCAGAAATCCCATATACAGCCATTTTAATTTAACTCCTATTGCTTAAAATATTCATATATGTTATTAGCCAATTCTTTACTGATTCCTTTAACTTCAGAAAGCTGGCTTACACTTGCAGACCTTATTTTTTTTACAGACCCAAAATGTCTTATTAAAGCCTGTTTTCTTTTTTGTCCTATTCCTTCTATATTGTCTAATACAGAACCTGAATATCTTTTTTTTCTAAGTTTTTTATTATATTCTAATGCAAATCTATGGGCTTCATCCTGTATAGATGTTATAAATCTTAAAAGCAAAAAATCCTGAGACAAGTCAAATTCAAAATCTTTCCCAACCAGTCCTCTTGTTCTGTGTTTTTTATCCTTTACCATCCCTATTACAGGTATGTTTTCAATTTCAAGCTCTTTTAAAACATCATATACCAAATTCACATGTCCTATGCCTCCATCTACCATTATTATATCTGGAAGCTTTCCAAAACCTTTTTCTTCTTTACCCTCTTCTTTATGTTTTCTTGCACGCGTAAATCTTCTATATATTACTTCCTGCATACTTGCATAGTCATTCTGGCTTTCAATGGATTTTATCTTAAACCTTCTGTACTCACTTTTAGAGGGCAATCCATTTTCAAAAACCACCATAGATGCAACAATTTCAGAAGAACCTGTGTTGGATATATCATAAGCTTCTATCCTTTTTGGATGGTTTTTAAAATTTAAAACAGCTGTTATTTTCTCAAGCCCCTCTTTTGCAACTTTTTTTTCATTTTTTACCCGTTCTTTAAAACTCTCAAGACAAATAACCGCATTTTCTGATACCATTTCAATAAGTCTTAGCTTTTCTCCTCTTTTTGGCACCTTTATGTAAACTTTAGATGTTCTCTTTTCTAAAAGCCACTTTTCTATAACATCCCTCTCATCAATATCCACCTGTATAACAATTTCCTTTGGAATATATTCTGTATTACTGTAAAACTGTTTTACAAATGAAGTCATCAGTTCAGCATCAGTTAAATGGTTTATTCCCTCAAAAATAAAATGCTTCCTTCCTGTAATCTTTCCTTTTCTTATGAAAAAAATCTGTATACAGGAATCTGTTTGATCCCTTGCAAAGGCAATAACATCCCTATTCTCCATATCAGCACTGACAATCTTCTGTCTTTGTGCTATATGCCTCAAACTAATTATTTTGTCCCTTAATTTGGCTGCCTTTTCAAATTCCATGTTTTGAGAGGCTATATCCATTTCCTTTTCAAGCTTTTCAATTATATACTGTTGATTTCCATCAAGAAATTTTACAATATCCAATATAATTTCCCTGTATTCTTCTTTGCTTACATTTCCCTGACATGGACCTAGGCATTGATGTATATGATAATTTAAACAGGGTCTGTCTTTCCCCTTGTTGTTTTTAAATACTTTATTGCAAGATTTTATTGGAAAAAGCTTTTTTATAATATCAACAGTTTCTTTCACAGCCACAGCACTTGTAAATGGTCCAAAATATTTAGCCCCGTCCTTTTCTATTTTTCTGGTTATAACAACCCGTGGGAATTCTTCTTTCATTGTTATTTTTATAAATGGGTAATTTTTGTCATCCTTTAGCATAATATTGAATTTAGGCTTATGCTTTTTTATAAGGTTGCACTCAAGTATTAATGCTTCAATTTCTGTATCAGTTACTATATACTCAAACTCATGAATTTGTGAAATCATTGCCTGGACTTTGGCATTTTGATTAGAATAGGAATTAAAGTACTGACGAACTCTGTTTTTTAAAACAACAGCCTTTCCAATGTAAATAATTTCACCATCTTTGTTTTTCATAATGTATACGCCAGGTTTTTCAGGCAATTTTTTTAATTCTTCTGCTATATCAAACATTTCTTTCACACCCTATTTTTATAAAGCCTGCAATATCTATCCTTTAAACTGATTAACCCATTTTGATAACATGTCTTTAACAAATTCAATTGATTTGGCCTCTACAGCTTTGTTTGCTATTTCCTGTGCCTCTTTAAATCTTATACTCCTTATAAAGTTGCTGACACTTAAAGAAAAAACAGGATTCATACTAAGTTCTTGTACTCCCATTCCTACAAGTATAGCCACAGCTTCAATATCACTGGCCATTTCCCCGCAAACACTTACTCTTTTATTATTTATTATAGCTTTATTTATACAATACTGCACTGTTTTGAGAAATTCCGGCTCTAAATAGGATCTTTTCTCTAAAGGTGAGCATTTTCTGTTAAACTTGCAAATTTGATGCAATAAATCATTGGTGCCTATACTTATAAAGTCCACTTCTTTTAGTATTTCATCTATATTTTCCACGGAAAGTGCAGTCTCTATCATAGTACCTATACTAATTTTTTTTGCTGTATAAAAGGACTCTTTATGTAGTTTATCAGAAGCTTCTGATATTATTTTTTTTGCATCCTGTAACTCCTTAGCTGTACTTACCATGGGAAAGGATATTTTTATATTTCCCTTTTCCGCTGCTTTTAAAATGCATTTTATTTGTGTCATAAATTCTTCTTTTTGCTCAAGAGACCTTTTAATTCCCCTAGAGCTCCTCTCTAAGGACTCTGAATTTATTCCAAAAGAATCAGGCAGTTTATCCCCTCCAATGTCAGCAGTTCTTATTACAACTGGTTTTCCTGACATGCTTTTTGCAATTTTTGAATATATGAGATATTGCCTTTTTTCATCAGGTGTTTTTTTGTAGTTAAGATAAAGGGATTCCGTCCTTACAAGCCCAATCCCTGCCATATTTAAAGTCTTTGCAATGTTAAAATCTTTTATATTGCTAATATTAGCTAAAATGGTTACTGAATGTCCATCCATTGTTATAACAGGTTTTTGATTTTGTTTTTTATTGTCAATAATTTTATATTCATTAATTTGTCTTTTATAATTTTTAATGGTCAAACTTGAAGGATTTACAATTGCCAAATTAGATACGCAATCAACGATAGCGGTACTGCCTTGGTGTTTTGAAATCTCTTCAAATTCAATTTCTCCCAAAAGAGGAACACCACCACTTCTTAAAATAATTGAACTGTGGGAAAAAAAACCTGCTCCTTCCTGAGCTAAAACCCCTTGAACAGATTTTTTACACAGTATTGTGGCGATTGTAGGGGTAAGTTCTTTTACAGCAGCAATATTTTTGTCGTTAATTTTGTCTAAATCAGTCCTGCTTTCACCATATATATTTTTTATAATTCTTTTTCTGATATCTTTTAAATCGTATATTCGCTGTTTCATATACTCATTATTACTTTGTAAAATTTCATCGATATATTTTTGAATACATATATATATTGCATTTGAAGCAAAAATCTTTTTTGTCCGTATTGTATTTATTATTTCTTCGAAAAAACTTTTGTCATCTAAAACTTCTTTATAAAAGTCAAATATCCGGTTTTCCTCTTCACTAAGTATTCCTCTAAACCCATCTTTTAAATCATAAATTTCTATAAAGGTTTTACAAATAGCAACTTCTAATAAAGTAATTTGATTATCAATTTCTGATTCTTGTATATTTCCATCATCTATTTGGGTTTCTGTATCCTTTATTATAAATAGTTCTCCTATGGCAACACCGGATGAAACAGCCTTTCCTTTAAAAGTTTTTTCTATCATGCTGCTACACACTTTCTTCTAAATCTGAAGTGAGAAAATCTTTTAAATCATTTAATGCATCCTCTTCGTCTTCCCCTTCTATAATAATGGTAATATTGTTACCTTTAGAAACAGCCAATGATAAAATACCCAATAAGCTTTTTCCATTAGCCTTTCTTTCATCTTTTTCTATCCATACATTTGATTTATAATTTGATGCCTTTTGAATAAATAATGCAGCTTGTTTGGATTCTAGACCATTTTCCTTGTTAACTTTTATTGCTTCTTTAATCATTTATATGACATCCTCCTAATTGTTTTATCTAACATTTTATTTATACCACTATTTTTGAAAAAGTTCTACTGTTTTGCTGTTTTTATTTTTAGGTTGATAGGCTTTTGATAAAAAGGCTAATACCCCCAAGCCAATTAAAATAAAGTACACTTCAGAAATATATATACATAAATAAATTAAAAGATTTTTAATTATATTAAGAAATACCGCTGATAATTCCAGAAAATTGTAAATTCCATAAGCATATTGTGAAGGCAAATTTATATAAAGCATAATACTTAAAATTTGTTCCTTAAATGCTGTACCAAGCAAAATAAACATTAATGTAAATATCATGCTGGTTGCAAAATAAAGTTTAAGCAATTTTTTCTCTTTTGACTTTTTCTTATAAATATCAATATGCCAGATTTGTTGCATTACTTCCCTTTCAAATGTTTCAGGGGGTTCTATTTCATTTTTTTCATTTAATACATCCAGTATTAAATTGTATTTTTCATATTCATCTTTGCATAAATCACAGCAGCTGACATGCTTCATCAATTGTTCCTGTTCTTTTTTACTTATATTTCCATCCAAATGCTTTGTAATTAAAATATTAAATGATTTGCAGCTATTCACATAATCCCTTCCTTTCTTTCGGAAGCTAGTTTATTCTTTAACATTTGCCTGGCCCTGTAAATTCTGTTCTTAATTATTGACATAGGCTCATCTAATACTTGGGAAATTTCCTCATAAGATAGTCCGTTTTTATGATAAAGTATTAGAAGAATTCTATATTTTTCAGGCAATTTCATAATCTCATGGTTTATCCTGTCACGTTGTTCCCTTTTTATATAGCTATTTTCGGGAGTATCCTCCTGACTATAAAGTCCATATGCATTTTCAATAGGTACACACTCAATCCTCTTTTTCTTTAATACATCATAACAATGATTAGTTGCAATTTTAGCACACCATGTTGAAAATTTATATTGAGGATTATACTTGTCCAGGGATTTGTATATTTTTATAAATACCTCTTGTGCAATATCATTAACTTCGTCCTTATTATATATTATATTGTATATTATATTATATATCAATTTCTTATATCTTCTCACCATCTCTGAAAATGCCTGGGTATCTCCCTCTATACATTTTTTAATTAAAATGACATCTGGTATCTCCAATAATTTCCCCCCTGCAGGTTTGTATAGGAATATATAATATTATACATGAAAACATACATATCTAGCTACTTTTAATTTGTAATTTTAAATATTTTTAAAAACTTTTTGGCAAAAATAAATCCTTAGCCCAAAGCCAAGGATATACTACAAAATATTTATATGATAAAAAACTTACAAAAAATCATATTTTAAATAAACACATAAAAAGAGCTGTGGAAAGAGTTTTAATTCTTGTGCCACAGCTCCAAAGTTTTATTATGCAATTATTTTTGATACGTTTCCTGCTCCTACAGTTCTTCCACCTTCACGGATAGCAAACTTTAATCCCTCTTCCATAGCTATTGGAGTGATAAGTTTAACTTTTAATGTGATGTGGTCACCAGGCATTATCATTTCAGTACCTTGTGGAAGTTCAACCACACCTGTAACGTCAGTAGTTCTGAAATAGAATTGTGGTCTGTAGTTATTGAAGAAAGGAGTATGTCTTCCACCTTCTTCTTTTGTCAAAACGTAAACCTGAGCTTCAAACTCTGTAAAAGGTTTAATTGTACCTGGTTTAGCTAAAACCTGACCTCTTTCTACTTCATCTCTTTGAATACCTCTTAAAAGTGCACCTATATTGTCACCTGCAACAGCTGAATCAAGAAGTTTTCTAAACATTTCTATACCAGTTACAACTGTTTTTCTTGGTTCATCCATTAAACCAACTATTTCTACTTCTTCCCCAACTTTAAGCTGTCCTCTTTCAACTCTACCAGTTGCAACTGTTCCACGACCTGTGATTGTGAATACGTCCTCAACTGGCATAATGAAAGGCTTGTCAGTTGCTCTTTCAGGAGTAGGTATGTATTGGTCAACCTGCTCCATTAATTCTACAATAGGTTTGTATTCTTCAGCATCTTTTGTAGATGCACTTGATTCGATAGCTTTAAGAGCTGAACCTCTAATTATAGGAATATCATCTCCTGGGAAATCATATTCACTTAATAGTTCTCTTACTTCCATTTCAACCAATTCAATAAGTTCTTCGTCGTCAACCTGGTCACATTTGTTCAAGAATACAACGATGTAAGGAACTCCAACCTGCTCTGCCAATATTATATGCTCTCTTGTCTGAGGCATTGGACCATCTGCAGCTGATACAACTAATATAGCTCCATCCATCTGAGCAGCACCAGTAATCATGTTTTTAACATAGTCAGCGTGACCTGGGCAGTCAACGTGAGCATAGTGTCTATTTTCTGTTTCATATTCAACGTGAGATGTGGAAATTGTAATTCCTCTTTCTCTTTCTTCAGGAGCCTTGTCAATATTCTCATAAGATTCGTACTTCGCACCGCCCCCAAGAGATAAAACCTTTGTTATAGCTGCTGTCAAAGTTGTTTTACCATGGTCAACGTGACCTATTGTACCAATATTAACGTGGGGTTTACTTCTTTCAAATTTTTCTTTTGCCATTATAAATTCTCCTCCTTTTTTCAGTGATAAACTGAAATTTTTTATTGATGATTTAATTATTTATCTGCAGGAAACATAAAAATATTTCCTGCATTTTTAACTGTTTTATTACCTTAATTTAAAAACTTTTAGATATTATTTCTGTCTCCAACAATATCTTCTTGTATATTCTTAGGCACTTCCTCAAAATGGCTTATCTGCATTGAGAACGTACCTCTGCCTTGCGTCCTAGAACGCAGTGCAGTTGCGTAACCAAACATTTCCGCTAATGGAACATTAGCTGTTATAACTTGTGAACCATTTTGGGCTTCCATACCCTCAATTTTTCCTCTTCTTGAATTTAAGTCACCCATGACATCTCCCATATAATCCTCTGGGGTAACAACATCTACTTTCATTATAGGTTCTAAAAGTACAGGTTTTGCCTTTTTCAAACCTTCTTTTAAAGCCATAGAACCTGCAATTTTAAATGCCATCTCTGATGAGTCTACCTCATGGTATGAACCATCATAAAGGGTAACTTTTATATCTACAACAGGATAACCACCTAAAATTCCGTTATTCATAGCCTCTTGAATTCCGGCATCAATAGCTGGAATATATTCCTTAGGAATAACTCCTCCAACTATCTTGTTAACAAATTCGTAACCAGTACCTGGCTCTTTAGGCTCAATTTCGATACAACAGTGTCCATATTGACCTCTACCACCAGACTGTCTTACAAATTTACCTTCAGCTTTAACGACATTCTTAATTGTTTCCTTGTATGCAACTTGAGGATTACCCACATTTGCTTCAACTTTAAATTCTCTTAACATACGGTCTACAATAATTTCTAAATGGAGTTCACCCATTCCCTCGATTATCGTCTGACCTGTATCCTTATTAGTATGAGCCCTAAATGTCGGATCCTCTTCAGATAACTTTTGAAGAGCAATGGACATTTTATCCTGACCTGCTTTTGTCTTTGGTTCTATTGCTACAGAAATAACAGGTTCTGGAAACTCCATTGACTCTAATATAACAGGATTATTTTCATCACATAATGTATCTCCTGTTGCTGTATCCTTAAGTCCGACAGCTGCAGCTATATCCCCGGAATAAACAGTATCAAGCTCTTCCCTGTGATTTGCATGCATCTGTAGTATTCTTCCTAATCTTTCCCTTTTGCCCTTTGATGCATTATAAATATATGAACCTGAGTTAATCTTACCTGAATAAACTCTGAAAAAACAAAGTTTTCCAACGTAAGGGTCAGTCATAATTTTAAATGCTAGTGCTGAGAAAGGTTCATCATCATCTGCATGCCTTTCTATTTCTTTTTCACCATCTACAGTTACCCCTTTAATTGAAGGTATATCCAATGGTGAGGGCATATAGTCTACAATTGCATCTAATAGCTGAGGTACACCTTTATTTTTGTATGAAGAGCCACATGCCACAGGTATCATAGCAACTTTTATTGTAGCACTTCTGATTCCTGCTTTTATTTCTTCTTCAGTTAATTCTTCACCTTCAAGATATTTCATCATTAACTCTTCGTCTTGCTCTGAAATAACTTCGATAAGCTTAGTTCTGTATTCTTCTGCCAATTCCTTCATATCATCAGGAATTTCTTTTTCCTCAACATTCCTTCCAAGCTCATCTACAAAAAAGTATGCTTTCATTTTAACAAGATCAACAATACCTTCAAAATGATCTTCTTTACCAATAGGTAGTTGTATAGGAACAGCATTAGCTTGCAGTCTCTCCTTCATCATATCTAAACAATTGTAAAAATCTGCTCCCATAATATCCATTTTGTTAATATATGCAAGACGTGGTACATTATATCTATCAGCTTGTCTCCATACAGTCTCCGATTGAGGTTCAACTCCTCCTTTGGCACAGAAAACAGTTACTGAGCCATCTAAAACCCTTAAAGATCTCTCAACCTCAACGGTAAAATCAACGTGCCCCGGCGTATCAATAATGTTTACTCTTGTATTATTCCACTGGGCAGTAGTTGCAGCAGATGTTATGGTAATACCTCTCTCCTGTTCTTGCTCCATCCAGTCCATAGTTGCCGAGCCTTCATGTGTCTCACCAAGTTTATGGACTCTACCTGTATAAAAAAGTATTCGTTCAGTTGTAGTGGTTTTACCTGCATCTATGTGGGCCATTATCCCTATATTTCTTGTTCTCTCTAAACTAAATTGCCTGGGCATTTTAACCTTCCTTTCAAAATTAGCACATAAACTGCTCATTCTTTTAATTAATGCAAATTACCATCTATAATGAGCAAAAGCTTTGTTTGCTTCAGCCATCTTATGAGTGTCTTCTTTCTTTTTAAAAGCCCCGCCTAGACCATTTGTAGCATCTAGTATTTCGCCTGCTAATCTTTCTTTCATAGTCCTTTCCCCTCTTTGTCTTGCATAGTTAACCAACCATCTAAGACCAAGAGTCTGCCTTCTTTCTGGTCTAACTTCCATAGGAACCTGATATGTTGCTCCACCAACTCTGCGGGCTTTTACTTCCAAAACAGGCATTATATTGTTTAATGCTTGCTCAAAAACTTCAAGAGGATCTTTACCTGTTTTTTCCTTCACAATGTCAAAAGCATCATAGCAAATTTTTTGTGCTACACCCTTTTTTCCATCAAGCATAATGTTGTTAATTAGTTTTGTAACTACTTTATCATTATACACAGGATCAGGCAAAACATCCCTTTTTGGTATATGTCCTTTTCTTGGCACCTTTCTTCCCTCCTTTAATATGATATCCAATAAATAATATCATCGGTACTCGCGGCATTTGCCGTCGTCAGTGCAACGTACATGCTAAACATATATATATTAAACAACGTACAAAGCACTTATTAGTATTTGATTATAGTGTTTTTTCATACATATTGCTATGCACTTTGTATGAATCTTATTTAGCTCCAGCCTTCGGTCTTTTTGCACCGTACTTTGAGCGTGCCTGCATTCTGTTAGCAACACCTGCAGCATCAAGAGTTCCACGTATAATGTGATACCTAACTCCTGGAAGGTCTTTAACTCTTCCACCTCTTATAAGAACAACACTATGCTCTTGCAAGTTGTGTCCTATTCCTGGTATATAAGCAGATACTTCTATACCGTTAGTTAAGCGAACCCTTGCCACTTTTCTCAAAGCAGAATTTGGTTTTTTCGGAGTACTTGTCTTAACAACAGTACAAACACCTCTTTTTTGCGGACTATTTACATTAGTCATCTTCTTTCTAAGAGAATTATATCCCTTTTGAAGCGCAGGTGCATCCGATTGCTTCTCAATAGTTTTTCTCCCTTTTCTAACTAGCTGGTTAAACGTTGGCATTTTTTTCTCTACCTCCCTTCTTTTATTATTTATTATTCTAACACAATTGCGAGAATAAGCTTTTCATGCAAGTTAAGTTTTTAACATTAATAAAATTAGAGCTAAATCATCATTTAATAATGCTTACTACAGCTGCACCAACATCAATTCCACATGCTTTGCCCAATTGTTTCATACTGTCTGCATATACTATTGGAATGTCTTTTTCTGTGCACAAATTAATTATTTTTAATACAACCCGCTCTTCTGCATCCTTTGCTATATAAACTTTGTCTACTATTCCCTTTTGTACAGCTTTTAAAGACTGCTTCAATCCCACTGTTTTATTAATGTTTTTAAAATCTTCCAATTTAACTTAACCTCCCTGCCAAATAGTACAGGGTGATAAAGCTAATTAATTATATAAATATAATAATTAAAGTGTCAATACACACTGAATTATTTTATCACCCATAAACTTTATTTGTCAAGATATTAATTGTTTTTTATTAAATACATTTCTTACATTACTCAATTACTGTACTTATACTTATATCTTTATACCTGCTCATACCTGTTCCTGCTGGTATTAATTTACCTATAATAACATTTTCTTTTAATCCCACTAAAGGATCCACCTTGCCTTTTATTGCTGCCTCAGTTAACACTCTTGTTGTTTCCTGGAATGATGCAGCAGACAAGAAAGAGTCAGTAGCTAGTGAAGCTTTTGTGATTCCTAATAAAACTCTCTTTCCAGTTGCAGGTCTTAAGCCTTCTGCTATTATTTTTGCATTTTCTTCTTCAAAATCAAATACATCCACCAAGCTGCCTGGTAATAAATCTGTATCCCCAGCATCATCAACTTTCATTTTTCTAAGCATTTGTCTTACAATTACTTCAATATGTTTGTCATTTATATCAACACCCTGTAATCTGTAAACCCTTTGAACTTCATGAAGAAGGTATGCCTCAACTCCTTCAATGCCTTTTATCTTTAATATGTCGTGAGGGTTAACAGAACCTTCTGTAAGCTCATCACCAGCTTCAACTATGTCTCCATCAGAAATTTTTAGTCTGGATCCATATGGAATCAAATAAGTCTTTGCTTCTCCATCTTCTGAAGTGACAACAGCTTCTCTTTTTTTCTTTGACTCAACAATCTTAACAGTTCCTGGTATTTCAGATATAATTGCAAGTCCCTTTGGTTTTCTAGCTTCAAATAATTCCTCAACACGTGGAAGACCTTGTGTAATATCATCTCCCGCAACTCCACCTGTGTGGAATGTTCTCATTGTAAGCTGTGTACCAGGTTCACCTATAGATTGTGCGGCAATAATTCCTACAGCTTCACCCACATTACATTCTTCACCTGTTGCAAGGTTTGCACCATAACATTTTGCACAAACACCATATTCTGCATGGCAGGTGAGTACAGATCTGATTTTAACTTTTTTAATACCTGCTTCTATTATTTGGTCTGCATCTTCATCAGTAATAAGCCTGTTAGTGTCAACAATTATTTCACCTGTTTCAGGGTGAATTATACGTGAAGCAGGGTATCTGCCCACTAGTCTTTCGTGTAGTGGCTCTATTACTTCGTTTCCATCTTTAATATCTGAAACTTCTATTCCTTTTCTTGTTCCACAGTCTACTTCTCTAACTATAACATCCTGACTTACGTCAACAAGACGTCTTGTAAGATAACCTGAGTCAGCAGTTCTTAGTGCAGTATCTGCCAATCCCTTTCTAGCTCCGTGAGTTGATATGAAAAACTCCATAACGTTAAGTCCTTCACGGAAATTTGCCTTTATAGGAACTTCAATAGTTTTACCCTGTGTATCTGCCATAAGTCCTCTCATTCCGGCAAGCTGTTTGATCTGGTTGATATTACCTCTTGCTCCGGATTGAGACATCATGTAAACAGGATTAAATCTATCCAGATTGTTAATAAGTGCCTGAGTTATCTTTTCAGATGCTTCTGTCCAAGCTGCTATAACTGAATTATATCTCTCTTCATTTGAAATAAGTCCTCTTTTATACTGCTTTATTATTTTTTCAATTTTTTCTTCTGTCTCTTTAATATATTTTGCCTTTACTTCAGGTATTACCATATCAGATACACTTATGGTAATAGCTCCTTTTGTGGAATATTGAAATCCCAATGATTTAATATAGTCTAACAGGATAGCTGTTTTAGTAGTTCCATGTACTTTTATGCATCTGTCAATTATTTTTCTAAGTTCAGTTTTCCCTACAAGGAAATTTACTTCAAAATCAAAAGCAGTATCTGGGTTTTTCCTGTCAACAAATCCCAAGTCCTGAGGAATTGCTTCATTAAACAGTACTCTTCCAACTGTGGTCTCAACTAGTTTAGATTTTAGTACCCCATCAATTTCTCTTTCTTTTCTTACTTTAATTTTTGAATGAAGACTTATATCTCCATTATCATATGCCATTATAGCTTCTTCTGGAGAAACAAATGCACGTCCTTCTCCTTTTTCACCTTCTTTTTCAATGGTCATATAATAGCATCCTAAAACCATGTCCTGGGTAGGAACAGCAACAGGTTTCCCGTCCTGTGGCTTTAATAAGTTATTAGCTGAAAGCATTAGAAATCTTGCTTCTGCTTGTGCTTCAGCTGAAAGGGGCACGTGAACAGCCATCTGGTCACCGTCAAAGTCTGCATTATAAGCAGTACAAACTAAAGGATGAAGTTTTAATGCCCTACCTTCTACAAGAACAGGTTCAAATGCCTGAATTCCAAGTCTGTGAAGGGTTGGTGCACGGTTTAGAAGCACTGGATGCTCTTTAATTACTTCCTCCAATACGTCCCATACTTCTTCCTTTACCCTTTCTACCATTCTTTTAGCGCTTTTTATATTATGAGCAAGTTCATCATTAACCAGCTTTTTCATTACAAAAGGTTTAAATAATTCTAAAGCCATTTCCTTTGGAAGACCACATTGGTATATTTTAAGTTCAGGACCCACCACTATAACAGAACGCCCTGAGTAGTCAACACGTTTTCCTAGTAAGTTTTGACGAAAACGCCCTTGCTTACCTTTTAACATATCTGATAAAGACTTTAAAGGTCTGTTTCCAGGACCTGTTACAGGTCTTCCTCTTCTTCCATTATCAATTAATGCATCCACAGCTTCCTGGAGCATTCTTTTTTCATTTCGTACAATTATATCTGGCGCTCCTAAATCTAAAAGCCTCTTTAATCTGTTATTTCTATTTATAACTCTTCTATAAAGGTCATTAAGGTCTGAAGTTGCAAACCTTCCACCATCTAATTGAACCATTGGTCTTAATTCCGGAGGTATTACTGGTATTACGTCCAAAATCATCCATTCTGGTCTGTTTCCTGATTGCCTGAAAGCTTCAACAACTTCAAGGCGTTTAATTGTCCTTACTCTCTTTTGTCCAGTTGTTTCTTCAAGTTCAGCTCTAAGTTCTTTAGACAATTTGTCTAAATCTATTTCCTCTAGAAGTTGTTTAACTGCTTCTGCACCCATTGATGCATTAAATTTCATTCCAAACTTATCTATACTGTCTCTGTATTCCTTTTCAGTAAGAATTTGTTTTTTGGATAAAGGAGTCTGACCCGGGTCTATAACTACATATGCTGCAAAATATAGTATTTTTTCCAATGCTCTAGGGGACATATCCAACAATAGTCCCATTCTGCTAGGAATTCCTTTAAAATACCATATATGGGATACAGGTGCAGCCAATTCAATGTGCCCCATCCTTTCCCTTCTTACCTTTGATCGGGTTACTTCAACTCCACATCTGTCACAAATAATGCCTCTGTATCTTATTCTTTTGTACTTACCACAGTGACATTCCCAATCCTTTTGGGGTCCAAATATTCTTTCACAAAACAAACCATCTCTTTCTGGCTTTAATGTTCTATAGTTTATGGTCTCAGGTTTTTTTACTTCTCCCCGGGACCATTCTCTTATCTTTTCTGGAGAAGCCAAACCTATTCTTATTGAATCAAAATTATTTAGTTCAAACACGGCCAATTCTCCTTTCTTTATATTTCTTCACCATCAAGGCTATCTTCTAACTCGGCATCTGCAAATAAATCTTCATCAAGATTGTTTTCTATATCATCAGCCTTAATAATTTCACTTATATCCGAAAAGTCCAATTCACCAACACCTAGATCATCACCTAATCCTTCACCTAAACTGTCTCCTAAGTCAACGTCTAAATCACTGTCTAAATCTGGGTTATCTGCATTTTCAAATTCATCTAAAATAGTCTCGTCTTCTTTTCCTTCTAAAGATATATTCAAGTCTTCTAAGTCGTCATCTACAGATTCTTTTATTGCTATTTCTTCTTTTTCTTCTGAGTAAACTTTTACATCCAAAGCGAGACTTTGAAGCTCTTTAATTAAAACTTTAAAGGACTCTGGTATTCCAGGTTCCGGAACATTTTCCCCTTTTACTATTGCTTCGTATGTCTTAACTCTTCCGGTAACATCATCTGATTTAACTGTCAGTATTTCCTGTAATGTATATGCAGCACCATAAGCTTCAAGAGCCCACACTTCCATCTCTCCAAATCTCTGTCCTCCAAATTGTGCTTTACCGCCCAGAGGCTGCTGGGTTACAAGTGAATATGGACCTGTTGAGCGTGCATGTATTTTATCATCAACAAGGTGTGCAAGCTTCAACATATACATGTATCCAACTGTTACTCTGTTTTCAAATGGCTCACCAGTTCTTCCGTCATATAGAATTGTTTTTCCATCTTCGGCTAAATCTGCTTTTTTTAGTGTATCAATTATATCGTTTTCAGTAGCACCATCAAATACAGGAGTGGCTACTTTCCATCCTAAAGCTTTTGCAGCGTATCCTAAGTGAACCTCCAGTACCTGACCTATATTCATACGAGAAGGAACCCCTAGAGGATTTAATACTATTTCAAGTGGTGTTCCATCTGGTAAAAAAGGCATATCCTCTTCTGGCAGAATTCTTGAAATAACACCTTTGTTTCCATGTCTTCCTGCCATTTTATCCCCAACAGATATCTTTCTCTTTTGGGCAATATAAACTCTTACAAGCTGATTCACACCTGGTGATAATTCATCTCCACTTTCCCTGGTAAATACCTTAACATCCACAACTATACCTGATTCACCATGAGGTACACGCAATGATGTATCACGGACTTCTCTTGCCTTTTCTCCAAAAATAGCCCTTAAAAGTCTTTCCTCTGCTGTAAGTTCTGTCTCTCCTTTTGGAGTAACCTTTCCAACAAGAATATCCCCTGACCTTACCTCAGCTCCAATTCTAATTATTCCTCTTTCATCTAAATCCTTCAAAGAATCTTCACTAACATTTGGTATATCTCTAGTTATTTCCTCTGGTCCTAATTTTGTGTCTCTTGCCTCTGCCTCATATTCTTCAATATGAATAGATGTAAATGTATCTTCTTTAACTAGTTTTTCGCTTATTAATATAGCATCTTCATAGTTGTATCCTTCCCATGCCATAAAGCCTACCAAAACATTTTTACCTAATGCCAGTTCTCCTTTGTTTGTTGAAGGACCATCAGCAATAACATCGCCCTTTTCAACTTTTTCTCCATTTTTTACAATAGGTCTTTGATTTATACATGTTCCCTGATTGGAACGTAAGTATTTTAAAAGTCTATATTCATCTTTGGTGCCATCCGTTTTTCTTATAATTATTTTATTAGCAGTTACCTTTTCAACTACACCTGAATTTTTTGCTAAAACAACAACACCTGAATCTCTTGCTGCTTTGTATTCAATACCTGTTCCTATAATAGGCGAATCTGTTTTTATAAGCGGAACCGCCTGACGCTGCATGTTAGCTCCCATAAGAGCACGGTTAGCATCATCATTCTCAAGGAATGGTATCAATGAAGTAGCAACAGAAACCAATTGCTTTGGTGAAACGTCCATAAAGTCAACTTTATTTTTTTCTATCTCTAAAAACTCATCTTTATATCTGCATATAACTCTTTTATCCATAAATCTGTTTTCTTCATCTAAAGGCTCATTTGCCTGTGCTATTAGGTATTGATCTTCTTCATCGGCAGTAAGATAATATATTTCATCTGTGACAATCATTTTTTCTTTATCAACTTTTCTATATGGAGCTTCTATAAAGCCATATTCGTTTACCCTTGCATATGTGCTAAGAGAACCTATAAGACCTATATTAGGTCCTTCCGGAGTCTCTATAGGACATATTCTTCCATAGTGGGAGTGGTGAACGTCACGAACTTCAAATCCTGCCCTTTCCCTGCTAAGTCCACCTGGTCCTAATGCACTAAGCCTTCTTTTATGCGTCAGCTCAGCTAATGGATTGGTTTGATCCATAAATTGAGATAATTGGCTGCTTCCAAAAAACTCCTTAATTGCTGCCGCTACAGGTCTTATGTTTATTAGAGCTTGAGGGGTAACAATATCCATATCCTGAATGGTCATTCTCTCCCTTACCACTCTCTCCATTCTGGATAAGCCTATGCGGAATTGATTTTGCAAAAGCTCTCCCACTGAACGGAGTCTTCTATTTCCTAAGTGATCTATATCGTCTACATGTCCTACTCTATAACCAAGATTAATAATATAGCTTATAGATGCAATTATATCCTCTACAGTTAAATACTTTGGAATAAGATCATCAATTTTTCCTTTTAATGCAGCCTTAAGCTTTTCTAAAGTAGCATCTTTATTTTCTTCTAATACGGAATTTAACACACTATATTTAACTTTTTCTGTAATACCGATTTCTTGAGGGTTAAAGCTAATATAGTCTTTAATATCCACCATATCATTTCCAATTACTTTAACCTTTTTACCATCAATATTAAGGGTAACTTGGTTAATACCTGCATTTTGAATTGCTTCTGCAGTATCCCTGTCAATTTTTTCTCCCTCAGATATAATTATTTCACCAGTATGTGGATTAACTATATTTTCGTCTGATATAAAACCATTTAATCTGTTTGCAAGAGAAAGTTTTTTATTAAATTTAAATCTTCCAAACTTAGCCAAATCATATCTTCTAGGGTCAAAAAATAAATTGTTTAAAAGTGTTCTGGCACTTTCAACTGTAGGTGGCTCGCCTGGTCTTAATCTTTTATATATCTCTAAAAGACCTTCATCTTCATCTTTTGCACTGTCCTTTTGTATTGTTGCAATAACTTTTTCATCTTCCCCTAAAAGTTCTGTAATTTCAAGGTCCGTTCCATATCCTAATGCCCTTACTAAAACAGTTATAGGTAATTTTCTTGTTCTGTCAATTCTAACCCATACTACATCATTAGAATCTGTTTCATATTCAAGCCATGCTCCTCTGTTTGGAATAACAGTATTTGAATAAAGTTCCTTACCTGTTTTGTCATACTTCATTGAATAATAAATACCTGGTGACCTTACCAGCTGACTTACAATGGCTCTTTCTGCACCATTAATGATAAAGGTACCATTTTCAGTCATTAAAGGAAAATCACCCATGAAAATTTCCTGCTCTTTTACCTCTCCTGTCTCCTTGTTAATTAAACGCACTTTTACCTTTAAAGGAGCCGAATACGTAGCATCTCTTTCTTTACATTCCTCCACACTGTACTTAGGCTTTTCATCTAATGAGTAGTCAACGAACTCCAAAATCAAATTTCCCGTATAATCGGTAATGGGGGAAACATCTCTAAAGACTTCCTTTAGCCCTTCCTCCAAAAATTGATTATAGGAGTTTTTCTGAATTTCAATCAGATTTGGCATATCAATAACTTCATTAATTCTTGAATAGCTCATTCTGACATTTTTCCCATACTTCACCGGATGCACCATTAATATCACCTCATATATCAGACTTTTTGTCTTTATAACTGCTTATATAAAACTTAAATTTAAAATATATAAATTAATACAAAGCCCCATAACAGTAATAAGTATCTTTTGGAATTTTTGTTATTACAAAATCCATTGATATATTACCGCAGAGCTTCATAGTATTGTAAAAAAAATCCTGACTATTATTTTGTTATGTACATAAAATAATATTTTTTTCTACATAAGAACATTGTTAACAAATATTGTCTTATTTATTCCTCTGCAACTAAAAAAATTTATCTAAAAAAATGCCTTTAAACCGCATATTTATCAATAAACACTTGTCAAATTAAATATAATACTTTAAAATACATTTTGTGTTTGCATAAATTTTAGTATTGAAAGAAAAAGAATCAAATACTGAAATTACACGCAGTATATGATTTTAGCATACGTCATTCAAGTTGTCAATATTTTTTTGTGTTTTAAATGTTAATTTTTTTTAAAGTCAAAAATTAATAAATTTTTAAAAAAAGAACAACTGACATTTATAATGCCCGATGTTCTTTTTTTATCTCTTTTTTAAAAGCTTTAAAGTAAATAATTACTTAACTTCAACAGTTGCTCCAACTTCTTTTAGTTTATTCTCAATTTCAGTAGCTTCTTCTTTAGAAACACCTTCTTTAAGTGGCTTTGGTGCACTTTCAACTAAGTCTTTAGCTTCTTTAAGTCCAAGACCTGTTATATCTCTTACAACTTTAATTACTTTAATCTTTTCTGAACCGATATCTTTTAATACAACATCAAATTCAGTTTTTTCTTCTGCTGCCGCTGCTCCTCCACCACCTGCTGCTGGTGCTGCTGCAACTGCAACTGGAGCTGCTGCTGATACTCCAAATTCCTCTTCTAATTCTTTAACTAATTCTGATAATTCTAATACTGTCAAATTTTTAACTTCTTCTAATAATTTTGTAACTTTTTCACTAGCCATTTTATATACCTCCAAAATTTTTATTATTTTTTACTTGATAAATTATTACCTTAAGTAATAAAACTTTCTTTACATTTAATTTTTAAGCTGGTTTTATGCATTTGCCTTTTGTTCTGCAATTGCATTTAAAGCTATAACTAAACCTCTTATATTTCCGTTTAGTACGTTTACCAAACCATATAAAGGTGACTTCATTCCACCTATTGCTTTTGCAACAAGTTCTTCCTTTGAAGGCAGCTCTGCAATTGCAGTTAATCCTTCAGCATCAAATATTTTACCTTCAACTATACCAGCTTTAAGTTCTACCTTTTTATATTTTTTTGCATATTCAGTCAGTATCTTAGCTGGTGCAACAACATCTTCAGTGCTCATAGCTATAGCTGTGGGACCTTTTAAGTATTCTTCCAACTCAGTTATCCCATTTTTTTCTAGAGCAAGCTTTGTCAGATTATTCTTTACTACTTTATATTCAACACCTGACTTTCTTAAAGCAACTCTCATTTCTGTGTCTTCTTCAACTGTAACTCCTTTGTAGTCAGCAATTACCACGGTTTTTGCTTCTTTGATTTTCTCTGCTAATTGGTTTACTGCTTCTTTTTTTCTCTCAAGAATCTTTTCACTTGGCACTATCTGTTCACCTCCTCTATTTAAAAACGTCTGTAAGTTAAGATAAAAACCCCTCATATGCACACAGACATAGAGGGGATTAATAATCCTTTACAGTAGTAAACTATACCTCGGCAGGAAGACACATAAATCTTGTCTTTACATATTGCATTTAATATAACCTGCTGTCTATGGCATTGCTATGCAATTTTTTATTGTGTTTTTTAGTCATTTATCCTTTGAGCATTCACCTTAATACCAGGTCCCATTGTAGAAGCTACAACAACACTTTTTAAGTATTGTCCTTTTGCTGCTGCAGGTTTTGCCTTTATAATAGCTCCCATTAACACACGGAAATTATCTAAAAGTTTCTCTGTTCCAAAGGATACTTTGCCTATAGGACAGTGTATAATATTAGTTTTATCAAGTCTATACTCAATTTTACCTGATTTAATATCTTTAACTGCCTTTTCTACATCCATAGTAACAGTTCCTGCTTTAGGGTTTGGCATTAACCCTTTAGGACCTAAAACTCTACCTATTCTACCTACAACTCCCATCATATCAGGAGTAGCTACAACAACATCAAATTCAAACCAATTATCTTTTTGAATTTTAGTTACAAGCTCTTCTGCTCCAACATAATCTGCGCCTGCTTGTTCTGCTTCCTTTGCCTTGTCACCTTTTGCAAAAACAAGCACTCTAACTTCCTTACCAGTACCATGTGGAAGTATAACTGCACCTCTAACCTGTTGATCCGCATGTCTTGAATCAACACCTAATCTTACATGTGCTTCTACAGTTTCATCAAATTTTGCTTTCGCTGTTTTTTGTAGTAATTCGATAGCTTCAACTGGTTCATATAACTTAAATCTATCTACAAGTTTTGCACTTTCTAGATATTTTTTACCTCTTTTCATTTTTTCACTCTCCTTTGTGGTAATTATGCCCGGAAACTAATGTTCCTCCCACTGCAAAATTTCCTTGAAATATAAAGGAAATTAAGCTTCAATTTCTATTCCCATGCTTCTGGCAGTTCCAGCAACCATTCTCTCTGCTGCCTCAATGCTAGCTGCATTTAAGTCAGGCATTTTTAGTTCCGCTATTTTTCTCAATTCATCCTTTGGTAGAGTTGCAACTTTCTCCTTATTTGGAACACCAGAACCACTCTCTATTTTACAAGCCTTCTTTATCAGCACAGAAGCTGGTGGTGTTTTTGTAATAAATGTGAAAGATCTGTCAGCATAGACTGTTATAATTACAGGAATAATCATTCCTGCCTGGCTTGCAGTTCTTTCATTAAATTCTTTACAAAAGCCCATTATGTTAACACCATGCTGACCTAGCGCTGGTCCAACCGGTGGAGCCGGAGTTGCTTTCCCCGCAGGTATTTGAAGTTTTATATAGCCAATAACTTTTTTAGCCACATTATCCACCTCCCAATTTAATTACACCTTGTTTATAGCCTTGTTTATATATAAAATATTCTCGAAAGTTGATGGTACAAATTTTCGAAAATATAATATTCAATATAAGTTTATAATATAAAGTCCATTTGCAAAACACTACATTTTTTGAATTTGAAAAAGCTCTAGTTCTACAGGAGTCTCTCTTCCAAACATAGATACAGAAACACGAACCTTTTTCTTTTCCATATTTATTTCTTCAACTGTCCCAATAAAGTTTTCTAAAGGACCAGAAATCACTCTGACATTATCTCCCATTTCATAATCAAGCACAGGAGCAAACTCTTCAACTCCCATCGCCTTAATTTCTTCATCAGATAATGGCACAGGCTTAGAACCTGGACCTACAAAACCTGTAACTCCACGGGTGTTTCTAACAACATACCAAGACTCATCAGTCATTATCATTTTCACTAAAACATAGCCTGGAAAAACTTTTTTTAAGGTTGCCTTTTTCTTGCCATCCTTAATTTCAATTTGCTCTTCCATAGGAACGACAATATCTATAATGTAGTCCTGCATATTTCTATTTTCAACTATTTTTTCAAGGTTAGCTTTTACCTTGTTTTCATAACCAGAATAGGTATGTACAACATACCATTTTCCACTTTCAGGTGCTTCATTATTGTGCATAAGCCCTGAGTCCTCCTTTGTCAACTTTAAGTACAAGGTACAACAATTTAATGCTTATACATAAATTAGAGCCCTTAATAGATTTAGACCATAATCAAATGCCCATATAAATGCACCTAATATCAAACACATAACCAATACTGTAAGAGTATTGTTAATAAGTTGGGTTTTAGTGGGCCATATAACTTTTTTTAATTCATTTTTAATGTCTTTAAAAAATTTTAAAAAACGTCCTTTTGCATTATCTGCTTTTGGATTTTTTGCTTTTTGAGCCATTTTAAACATCTCCATTATACTTTTATTTTACAATAAAATCACATTAATCCAAAATAGGCTATTATCTAGTTTCTTTATGACTTGTGTGTTTACGGCAAAATCTGCAGTACTTTCTCATTTCAAGTCTATCTGGATCATTTTTTTTGTTTTTCATGCTATTGTAATTTCTCTGCTTGCATTCCCCGCATGCTAATGTAATTTTAACTCTCATCTTCCACACCTCCAAAACCTGTCTATAACTAAATTTATATAAATATCTTTAGCCAAAAAAAAAAGACGTACAACAAGAAGCAATGAATAGTTTATCATGTATGCTATTAAAAGTCAAGTTGACTTTTAAATTTTTTATAAAAAACTAATATTTTTTATATTTCTCTTCTCTAAAAAGCATGGGAAAACATCCCACGCCTTTTAAAGATAATAATATTTCTACATTAAGTAATAATACCTACTCTTACTCTTCAATTAATTCATCAATTGCTGCACCTGGTGGCACTATTGGGAAAACCTTGTCATCTTTGTCAATTTCAAAATTTATTACCACAGGTGTATCTTTTGAAGCAAGGGCTTCTTTTAGCGCTTCATCTACTTCTTCTGGCTTTGTAACATTCATCCCAATTGCTCCGTAAGCTTTGGCCAAAGCCACAAAATCCGTTCCCCTGTCTATAGTTGTAGCTGAATACCTGGCATCATAAAAGAGATTCTGCCATTGCCTAACCATTCCTAATGCATGATTATTAAATATGGCCACCACTACAGGCAACTTGTATTCAACTGCTGTCGCAAGCTCATTGCAATTCATTCTAAAGCTCCCATCACCTGCAACGTTTATTACTTTTTTGTCTGGAAGCCCTATTTGTGCTCCTATGCATGCACCAAGGCCATACCCCATTGTTCCAAGTCCTCCTGAAGAAAGAAATTGTCTTGGGGAAGTGTATTTATAAAACTGGGCTGCCCAAATCTGGTGCTGACCTACTTCTGTAGTTATAACTGCTTTTCCCTCTGTAAGCTCATACATTCTCTCTAAAATATAACTTGGTTTTAGCTGTCCTCTTGTCTGAGATTTCAATGGGTATAATTTTTTCCACTCATCAATTTTTTTATTCCATTCATTATATTCTCTTTCATTAACTTTCTCAGTTATTTTCTCAAGTATCTTTTTGATATTTCCAATAAGGGGATAGTGTACAACTATATTTTTCCCTATTTCTGCCGGGTCTATATCAATATGCATTATTTTAGCATTAGGTGCAAATCTTTTAACATTACTAATTACCCTGTCGCTAAATCTTGCACCTATTGCAATAAAAAGATCCGATTCAGATACTGCAAGGTTGGTAGTCTTGGTACCATGCATACCTATCATACCCATAAATAAATCATTGGTTCCTGGAAATGACCCCATACCCATCAAGGTTGTTGTAACAGGTATTTTTGTTTTTTTTGCAAACTTAACTAATTCTTCATTAGCTCCTGATATAGAAACCCCTCCGCCTGAAAGTATAACAGGTTTTTTTGCCTCATTTATTACTCTAACAGCTTCCTCTATTTTACTTTCCTTCACTCCAATATCAGCCTCTTTTAGTTCTTCTGGCTTTTTAGGCGTGTACTCAGCCACTGCTGCAGTTACATCCTTGCATACATCAATTAATACAGGTCCTGGTCTTCCTTCTTTTGCAATTCTAAAGGCATCTCTAACTACATCAGCAAGCATTGTAACATCCTTTACAATGTAATTATGCTTTGTAATAGGCATTGTAATTCCCGTTATATCCACTTCCTGAAAGGAATCCTTACCTAAAAGGCTGGTTGCAACTTGTCCAGTTATAGCTACCATAGGAACCGAGTCCATATATGCAGTTGCAATACCTGTAACTAAATTGGTAGCTCCCGGTCCTGATGTGGCCAGGCAAACTCCCACCTTACCTGTGGCTCTTGCATAGCCATCTGCTGCGTGGGAAGCCCCCTGCTCGTGGGAAACCAATATATGTCTTATAGAATCCTTGGCTTTATACAGTGCATCATAAATATTTAACACTGCTCCTCCTGGAAAACCAAAAATTGTATCCACATTTTGTTCTTTTAAGCACTCTATTAATATTTCCGCACCTGTCAATTTCATATTTCTTACCTCCATAATTCTTTTCTCTTCTCAAATTGAGTTTAAGATGGATTGTAAATAGCCTCTATTTTAATATTGCCCCTGTACTTGCAGATGTAACAAGTTTTGCATATCTTCCTAAATATCCTTTTGTTATCTTAGGCTCTGGAGCTTTCCACTCCTTCATTCTAGCTTCTAACTCAGCATCTGATATATCAATATTAAGTTTTCCTTCATTTATGTCTATCTGAATAATATCTCCTTCTTTGACAACTGCAATTGGCCCTCCCTCCATTGCCTCTGGTGAAGCATGACCAATTGATGCTCCTCTTGTTGCACCTGAAAAACGTCCATCAGTAATAAGTGCAACATCTTTATCAAGTCCCATTCCAGCAATTGCAGAAGTAGGCCCTAACATTTCTCTCATTCCAGGTCCACCTTTAGGGCCTTCATATCTTATAATAACTACATCGCCTTTATTAATTTTACCCTCATATATGGCTTTTATAGCATCATCTTCTGAATCAAAAACCCTTGCCGGTCCTTTATGGACAAGCATTTCCTCTGCAACAGCTGATCTTTTTACAACTGCACCATCAGGTGCTAAATTTCCTCTTAAAACAGCAATTCCACCAGTTTTACTATATGGATTGTCTACACTTCTTATAACATCATAATCTAAAACTTCTATTTTTTCAATATTTTCCCTAATAGTCTTACCTGTAACTGTAACCAAGTCTAAATTCAGTAAATCTTTTTTAGATAGCTCTTTCATTACAGCTTGAACTCCCCCAGCTGCATAAAGGTCTTGAACATGGTGATGACCTGCTGGAGCTAATTTGCATAAATTAGGAACCTTACTGCTTATTTCATTTACTATATCTAAATTAATTTCCACTCCTGCCTCATTTGCAATGGCTGGCAAATGAAGTATTGAATTTGTTGAACATCCCAAAGCCATATCAACTGTCAATGCATTTTCAAAAGCCTTTTCCGTTAAAATATCTGACGGTTTTATATCTTTTTCTACCATTTCCATAACTTTCATACCTGCATATTTTGCAAGACGAAGTCTTTCCGCATATACAGCTGGTATTGTTCCATTGCCTGGCAGTCCAAGTCCTAAAACTTCAGTGAGACAATTCATTGAGTTAGCTGTAAACATTCCAGAACACGAACCGCAACTTGGACATGCATAGTTTTCACAGTCTAAAACATCTTCTTCACTCATTTTTCCAGCTTTGTACGCTCCCACTGCCTCAAAAACGCTGTTTAGATCCAAATATTTACCACTTCGCTTAATGGAAAGCATAGGCCCTCCACTTACTACAACAGATGGCACATTAATTCTTGCAGCAGCCATTAACATACCAGGAACTATTTTGTCACAATTAGGTATAAAAACCATACCATCAAAACTATGGGCAAGTCCCATTGCTTCACATGAATCAGCAATGAGCTCTCTTGTAGCAAGAGAATATTTCATACCTACATGTCCCATGGCTATACCGTCACAAACACCTATAGCACCGAATTCAACAGGTGTACCTCCAGCCATTCTTATTCCTGCCTTTACCGCTTCTGTAATTTTATCTAAATCAGTATGTCCAGGAATTATTTCACTTTTAGAATTTGCTATACCTATAAGTGGTCTAGAAATTTCTTCATCAGTATATCCCATTGCTTTAAATAAAGACCTGTGAGGTGCTTTTTCTATGCCTTTTTTAACTGCATCACTTTTCATACTTTATTCCTCTCTTTCTATATAAAATTTAATAAATTTTTTAGTACTGTTTACAATAAAAGCCGGGTAGGGTATCCCCCGGCTGTAAATCAGGTACAAATATTTTACTACTTTAAATACTATATTGTCTACTGCTTTTATATCATAATTAATTGTCTTTTTTAATGTTTTTTATTTTATTGGAAACATCCAGCTTATTATGAAGTTATTCTCATAAAAATATTTAGCCACTACAGATGTCTCTATGGACTCAAAAACTCCGCCAAATAACGGTGTTGCATGAAATAACATCAAAACTGCAAATACAATATAAATTGTTAAAAGTCCTTCTATTGCTCCAAATGCAAATCCGCCTAATTTGTCTGCCTGTTTTAAAACAGGTAGTTTTGATACTTTTTTAAGAATGGATTTGGCAAATATAAGGGCTATTCTTGCAATAATATATAACAAAATAACACTGATAATGTTAATAACCAAATTTGCCAGCACATCACTGATTCTATCAGCAATTGAGGCATAGTCTATTAATTCTCCCATACTTGGCATCTTTTCCACCACTTTATCATTTATAAAGTTTTTTAAAAACTCTGGAAGCTTTAGCCCGTCAATCACTGATTCTGCTGTTGCTGCAGCTCCTTCATTAGCAGCAGATATTTGTGCATCTTGTTGAAGAATTAATTTGCCATAAATGCCGGATTTAATTTTTGTAAAAATAAAGGTACCTGCTAAAATCTTTGCAAGGACAGGAGAAAATTTAACAGCTACTATAACTGCTATAAAAAAGGATGCTAGCTTTAATAAAGTAAGCATAAGACCTTTTTTAAATCCAAAGTACCCAAATCCTAAAATAAGTGCCAAAACAAAAATATCAATCCAATTCATATTTTCACCCCATAACCAAAATACATATTTTTCCTTCTAAATTGTTTTTTATTTAATTACTACCCTATGATATATTTAAAATAACAATTTTATTTTCTACTATTACTAAAATTTCTTTTTTATTAAAAAACTCAATATGCTCAATTTCAGTTTTAAAACTATACTCATTTATAATTTTTCCGTCTGTATTTGCTATATAAAGCATTTTAGCTGAATTTATGGCAATAATATCATCACTTATCCTTAAAGATTTCACCCTATCTTCAATGGTGAAATTTGTAATTTTCTCTCCATCCATTCCATAAACAAGTACATCTGATTTAACATTATTAAAAAACCCTGTATTCCCTGGTCCCACAGCTACTGAAATATATCTGCCTTTAATTAAATCAAAATCATAAACACTTCCATTTACAGGTATATTCCATTTTTCTTTAAGTTCATTGTCTAAAATAGTAATACCCAAATCCCCCGAAACCATAATAAGCTCATCATCAACATATTTTGCAAGAGCAAAAAATTCCTCTTCAAACTTTTTTACAGTCTCCTGTTTGCTTTTTATGTTGTATTTTTTTAAATCCGTGGTAGCATTTACCCCAGATGTAATGGCATAATTTAAAAGAACTTCCTCTCCCTTTGGGGATACATTTGCAGATAAAATAAATTCATCCCCGGAGTTATCAATAAAATATCTTGTTCCTTCATCATTAAATACACTAGCTGCATTTCTGCTTCTATCTTCTTCGTGAATAACAGTAACATGTCCTTTTTCATTAATATCAGCATTTATTATGTTTTTGTCAAACTCTTTTTTCCATAGTTCATTTATCCCTTTAGAGACAAAAATATCTTTTCCTTTAATATCAGCTATCAAAAGGTAGTCTCCTGAAGTCTTAATTAAAGGGTTTTTAAAAGAACTGTAAAAAGTCTTTTTTATCTCACCTTTTTTGTCTATAAAATCTATTTTGTCCTGTGTACATTTTACAATGTAACCTTCACATATTGTAAACTTTGCATTGGTACTGCCATCATAGGCCATTTCAAGTAAAATTTTTTTGTTTTTTAAACTTTCCTTTAAATAAAATTTATTTTTAAAAAGTTCTTTAACACTTGTCTCTTTTATATCTATTTCATTTAAATTTAAATATGCTGCTACCGATGTGCTGATAATAATAAATACAAGTACAATAAATAACAACACATTAAATTTCCCGTGCTTTTTTTTAGGTTTAATATCTCTTCTAGGGATATCCAAAATAATTCACCCCTGCTTATCTTTTGTATCATTTCTTTTGTTAGCACATTTTTTTATTAATTTTCTTTTATTAGTTATTGTACCACATCAAATAATCAGCCGCAATCTCTGTAAACATTTTGAAATTCTATTTTTTAATTTTTTATTAATTTAAAACCATGTATAAGTATCACAAAAACCATAAACATTCCTGCATATCCAAAAACAGGGTATATGTTTGCAACAAGGCTTGAAAAACCTACACTCGATAAAGGCATTGTAAGGCAGCATATTATAGGTATTAGTATTTTTTTATTTAATTTTATTTTTCCCCTTACACGTTCTATAAAACCGTAGCCTGCTGTTATTGCACAAATAAACATTGCAAGAAGCAGCACAATTCTATAAATACTTCCCATAATCCTGCTGCACATATCCACTACACCAATAACAGGAAATTCTGTGGACATTACATAAGGATAAAATATATAAAGAACATAGTTTAAAACTATGGCTATTATGGAAAGAATAGCCCCTCCTAATATTCCCCCAAGGGTTGCTATTTTTTTGGTTTTCAAATATGGAAGTAAACTGCACATAACAACAACTGAAATGATACTATTATAGCTGGTATAGAGAAATGAAGATAAAACCCAGTTATGGGTCATACTTTTAAATCCACCTGAAATATTAAATACAGAAGCATCCCTGCTTAATATTATATAAATACCTATAGTCAAAATTCCTATTATAAGAATAGGTGTAACAATTGTACTTAGTGATACTATCCCTTTTACTCCTATTAAAAAAAATATCATGCATATAAAGGCTACTAACAATATTGCATAGTAAAAAGAAATATTTATTTTATCTGCTATTATACTGGCAACACCTGACACCATAATGCAAAAAACAGATGCCATAAAAAGAGTTACTATTATCTCCATAACCCATCCTAAAACCCATCCCACTGTGGGAAATAAAAATTCTTCGTAGTTTTGAATTCTTTCTAAATACACTTTATTTAACACAGTATATCCTATAAAAGCAAATAAAACCCCTGTCAACAAAATTCCATAAAAGCCACCTCTGTAATATGAAGTAAAGAACTGTACAATTTCCCTTCCAGAAGCAAATCCTGCTCCTACAATTGTTGCTATATATATGCTTGCCACTTTAAAAATATTTTTTGCTTCTTCAAACAAAAACAACAACTCCTCACATAGAATTATATTAATATAATTCTATGTTGGAGTTGTCTTTACAATTACAACTGATTTTTACTCTTTTTAAAATTAATATTTCATTAATTTAGTCTGTGAGATATTCTAACACTTTTTCATAAGCTTCCAATATCTCATCAAAACTTTCCTTTTCAACAATTAAACCTGTATACTTACCATTCTTAACAGCATAATAACTTTTATCCTTACCAGGAATAAATTCAATTGTAACTTCATCAGGTTCTTTGTTTAAGTGGAAAGTAATTAAAACCTCAGGTTCTTCTTCTGGCAGCTCTGCATCAATGTCTATTTCTTTTATTTCCACAGTAACAAGAGTTTTTAATAATTCTTTAAAGTTCCAATCCCCATCCACTTCAACTTTCTTTCCATCAACATAATACTCTTCTTTTTCATCGCCTTTATTTTCATCGTCACTTATTCTTTTAATTTCAATTTCAAACTTTTTATTGTCAATTTCTGCATATGCCTTTTCTATGTATTCCATATCTTCTTCATATACATAAGTGTTAACAAAATAAGACAAAGATTCATCTAAAAAGTTCAAAGGTGCAATATCAACCAGAAACACTTCATTAGTTCCCTCTAACATTGCATATATTTCATTGATATAGGTATCAAGGTTCATTCCTTTTTCTTTACCCACAAGCAGTTTAACCTTTTCTCCTTCAATAGTTTCTGCTTCAATAGAGTACAAAGGATTGTCCAATCCATAAACACTCAAATCCTCTGCATCTTCTTCAACAAAATCTTGTATCATTGTTCTTATAAAAGCATCTATGGAACTTGTCACATTGGCTATATTACCATCAGCTTCAAGGGGCTTTGTCACCTTCCATTTTCTCTCACCTTCTCTTTCTGCCATAGCAACCAATTGTCCATCCTTTTCAAATCCAAACCTTTTTATTTCAGAAGTTAGGCTGTCAATTACATTTTTGTTTCTAATATCAGTTTTGCTTGCATTTAATATATTACCTTCATAATAGGATATTGTGTAAACTGTATTTTCTTCATTTAATTTTACATAGTAATTTTCATTGGTAACAGTAGCGTTTCCTAATTCTACAACGATAGTCTCACCATCTGAAGTTTTTAAAGTATGAACTACAGGCTCTGAAAGTCCATATTTTTCTAAATCTTTTGCGTCCTTTTCAATAACTCTTTCTGCATAAAGTCCAGATATAGTTGATACTATATTATCGAGTTTTAAAGAATCAATTTTAAAATCTCCTCCTGAAACAAGGTTCCACAAATCACCATCCTTTTCTAAAACAAATTCCCCATCTCTGTTTTTAATGGTTAAAGCTTGAACTTTTTCACTATCAATTTGTAAAAGTTCAATTTTCTCTGTATCTTTTTTTGAGCCAGTTGTCTTATCAACAATAAGATATACCCCTGTTAAGAGCGCCACAATAACTACAAGAATAATCGCATACTTGTAAAACCTCATAGACGACGCCTCCTTAAACCTATTAATACTCCAGATACAATTATAAGTATCGGTAACCCAAATATAACTACTCCAGATATTTTTCCTGCAGTTGAATCTTTAATTGTAACTGTATCTAAAAAATTTGTTTTTGGCATTACATATACATCATTTTCACTCTCATACATAGCACCGATACATTGTGTTATAAACAACAAATTGCTTTCAAAATAACGGGAATATTGTTCTAAAGCTGAGTCAGTAAGGAAATAGGCATTTCCAACTACTAAAACCTTTGACTTGGTTTCCCCATTATATTCCGATAATACGGCTACATCAATAGGTCCCCCCTGAAGGTCTTCTTCCTTATCAACATTGCCAAAAGGCTCTCTTTTTGCACTGCCACTTGCTGTTAATAGAGGTGTTACTACTACTCCTTCCGGATCTTTTCTCAGCAAGTTAATACTCCGAGTTTCTGGCAATAATACTTCAAAATTACTTAAATCCATTCCTGGAAACAACTGAGTTGCTGTCAAAGCAGGCAGAATATGATAGGGCATATCTGCTAAATGCCTTGTATCACTTTCTTCTTTAATTTTGTCATAATATAAAGATAAATCATATTTTTCTAAAATGTGCTCAAAATTTGAAAATCTTGAATTAGAGGCTACTGGATCAAACAAGAATATAGCCCTGCCTCCGTCTTCAAGATATTTTTCTAATTTGTCTCTTTCATCTCTGGACAAATCAACTTTTGGTGAAGCACAAATTAATATTTTTGCATCTTTAGGTACTTCAGTTACATGATTTAAATCCAATCTTTTAACATCAAAATTATTAATTTCTAAAATTGTTCTTAGCAATATATATTCACTGTTTAAATCTCTCTGCTTGTGCCCTTCTAAAAAGTATACAGTTGGAGTTATTTCACTGGTAACATGTAGTATGGCACTTGTTATCTCCTGCTCCCCTGAAAAGGACAAACCTGTATAAGATTCTTTAAAAAGACTGTTGGCAGAAATTTTTTTAATTTTATCTTCACACTTTACAATAATATCATATTTACGTATGTCCATTGTATCACTTAGCTTTAGTTGTGAAATTATTTCTGGATTTGTATCCGGGTCGATAAATTTAACAGATACTTTTGGAAATTTATCATAGTTTTGTAAAAAATGCCATGTCCAGGAACCTATCTCTGTAGTTCCTCTTATCTGTTCTCCATCAGCTAAAAATATAATTTCTACCTCTTTGTCTATTCTTCCAACTATGGTTTTTGTCTGTTCACCAATAGAATACATTTTATTTTCTGTCATATCCCACATAAAGTTAGTTTTTCCACCTATCACATTTATAAAAAAGGTAATTACTATTGCACATAACATCATTAATAATGCTACAGTGCTAAATTTGAAGTTTTTTGACCCAAAAAATTTAAATATCTTTTTCATTTTTAATCACCCCTGACTCCAACGCCTTTTTTCAATTACAATCATTGTCAATAATAAGAACAATCCTGTTAAACTTAGAAAGAAAACCAAATCTTTCGAACTAAATATTCCCTGAACAAATTCTCTAAATCTCAAAAAGAATGAAATCCAATTTGCAAAAGTTAAAAGATGACCTTTAAACAAAAAACTTATCTGATCTACAAACCAAATAATAATCAATCCACCAATCCCTGTAACAGCTGATATTACCTGGCTTTTAGTAAGAGAAGATGTAAAAATACCAAAAGCCACAAAAAATGCCCCCAAAAGAACATGCCCTATATAACAGGAAATCATAGGCATAACATTAAGGTTTCCATATATAAATATCAATATAGGATATATCAAGGTTAAAACTGTCATAATTAAAAAAACAGTCAGTGAAGCAAGATATTTTCCTAATACAATCCCTCCCACGCTAACAGGAGATGTCATAAGCAATACGTCTGTTCCACTTTTCCTCTCTTCTGCAAAAGCTCTCATTGTCAATGTTGGTAAAATAAATATAAGTAAAAAGCTGTATTGATAAAGATATGCACCATACATAAAGGGACGTCCTGAAGTAAATATCCCACGGAAAAACAGTGAAAAAATCAACATATATATACCAATAAGTACATAGGCTAACGGCGAATAAAAGTAGGATCTGAGTTCTTTTTTATAAATAGCCAACATATTACTCAACCTCCTTCTTCTCTTTTTTATGCTTCTTTTTAGACTTTACTTTTTCATTTTTATCTTGAAGCTGTGCATTTTTTTGTTCCTCTGCATTTTTCTTTACATCTTGTTCTGAATTTTGTTCTTCATCTTGTTCTGAATCTTTTTCTAAATCTTGCACTTGTGAGTTTTCCTTTTCTCCAGTTGTTAGTATTCTAAATATCTCTTCAAGATCCATTCCTACAGATTGAAGCTCCAATATAGGATGTCCAAGTTCTGCCATTTTGAGGAATATAGGTTTTCTGATGTCCATATCTTTTTCAGAGTCAATTATATACTTTACTACATTTTCCTCATCACTAGAACTCCACTTTATATTTAAAATTCCTTTAACTTCACCTAGTGCCTTAGCTACCTCATCTTGCGGACCTTCAATTTTTATTGAAAATCGACTTACATTGCCTAAATTCTGTGAAAGGTTGTCTGGAGTGTCTATTGCAACTATTTCTCCTTTATTTATTATTACAACCCTTTCACAAACAGCACTTACTTCTTGAAGTATGTGAGAACTGAATATTATAGTATGTTCTTTCCCCAAATCTTTTATTAGTTTTCTAATCTCAATAATTTGATTGGGGTCAAGACCAACGGTAGGCTCATCAAGTATAAGTACTTCTGGATTTCCAACTAAAGCTTGGGCAAAACCCACTCTTTGCCTATAACCTTTTGACAAGTTTCCCACTAGCCTGTTTTGAACATGTGTAATCTGCACTATTTCCATAATATCAGATATTTGGCTGGCTCTTTCTGACCTGGGGACTTTTTTTAAGTCACTGACAAAATTCAAATATTCTTTTACAGTCATATCGGTGTATACTGGCGGAATCTCAGGCAAATAGCCTATATGCTTTTTTACTTCTGCTGGCTGTTCTCCAATATCATAACCACAAACTTTAACTGTACCACTAGTTGAAGGAAGATATCCTGTTATCATATTCATTGTGGTCGTCTTACCTGCACCATTAGGTCCTAAAAATCCAAGAATTTCACCTTTTTCAACAGTGAAATTAAGATTATTCACAGCTTTGATAGGACCGTAGTGTTTGGTCAAGTTTTGTATTTCAATCATCTTGGTTTTTCCCTCCCATTTCCTTGCATTTAAACACCGTGTACAAATTATATTATCTTAAATTAAAATTAATAAAGTATGAACATTTTGTAACATATCATTTTAATTTGAAGTTGTAAATAAAAGCTTAAAATGTTACTGTTTTAATATGACATTTTATCTTAAACCAATGTAAACTGAGTGGAATTTATATGTAATTCACTTTTAATAAATTATTGATATTAACATTGTCGGCTATATATTTATTTTTTAAAGTTACCAGCTTATTATATAGTGTTATCTGATGTTTTTCAAGTACACTACAAAAATCTAATATCTTGTTTTTATCTTCTTTTAAAAAAACTTGCTTTTAGTCTACAGTATTGGTTTTTTTGTAAAAATGATGGTATAATTAAGATAATATTATCCAGTTAATTTATTTTGTGAGGTAATTTGTGTTAGGTAAAAATAAAGTTCAAAAAAATTTTAAAAAAGAAATGAAAGCTATTGAAAAAGAAATTCTTAAAAAGAGCCAAAACAACAGTGGAGAGCCTTCAAATTCTTTTTTCAATAATGATTTCTACTATCAACGTGATAGATCTTTCGGCAATAAAATTAAAAAGTTTTTTAATTTTTTGTTTTCATATGGAGTTATAATATTCATAGCTATTTTTATAATATACTGTATATTTGTCTCATTAACTGATTATACTGATAAAATATATTCTTCTTTCGAAAATGAAAATTATGAAGATACCATTAAATATTCTGAAAAAGTCCTCAAAAACAATTCTTCCCACTATGATGCACTAGCATATAAAGGTGTTTCTCATCGCCTTCTAGGAGATTTTCAAAAATCTCTTGAAGTTTTTCAAATTGCCAATGAACTCTATCCTAATGATACATATATTTTAAATGAATTAGCTTATTGTAATTACAGTTTAGGCTATTACTATATGGCATTAGAGTATTACAATCAGGTTATTAAAATTGATTCTTCCAATATAGAAGCTCTGTATTGGAAGGGATATACATTATTGGAATTAGCTGAATATGATAAGGCTATAGAGTCCACTGACGCCCTTCTTAAGCTTGGCTATAAGGATGCAGAAGTGTATAATTTAAAAGGTCTGGTATTTCTTAATCAAAATAAATACACAGCTGCTATTGAAAGTTTTGATAAGGCTATTAAATCAGATTATGAGGAGTACGAAACATATGAAAATGCTCATTTGAACAAGATATATGCTCTTTTTTCACAAAATGATTTGCAAGGCTGTATTGAATTTTGTGAGAGCATACAAAAAGAGTTTCCAAACAATTCAGATATACCCTATTATATAGGTGATTGTTACTCATTTATGGGGGAATACCGTGAGGCTATTAAATACTATAAAGAAGCCAGGGAAATGGATCCTGAAAACAGCTGGTTAGTTGCAGAAATTGCTAAGCAATACTTTTATTTACAAGAATATACAGCTTCTAAAACTTATGCCCTAGAAGCAATTAACATAGATTCTGAAAACTTTATAGCCCAAGATCTTTTAAATAAACTTGAAGAAATACAGCTTCCCGAAGCTGAGAGGATTGTCAATTTTGTTAAGGAAAACTATCTTTACTTAGATAAAGTTGAAGATTTTGATATAAAGGCTGAAAATTTTATATCAAAGGATGAAATTGAATACCAAGATATTTATGAATTCATAGAATCTATAAGAATAGAAGATGATTTATTTACCTTTTTCATATGGGGAGAATATTATGAAGAGTACATAGATGAAATTGAAAATGATGATATTGAATACAAAGTGTTAGACGAAAATTACCATTACTTAAGATTTGATTCTTTTACCCAAGGAATATCAGGAAAATTTAGCCATACCCTAAAGAACATTCCTGCTACTGAAAATAGCTATTTAATTTTGGATTTAAGAGATAACCCTGGTGGTCTTTTATTTACGGCAATAAATATTTTGGATACTTTATTGCCTGAATGTATAAGCAGCTACACCATTGACAGAAATGGGTATATGAATACTTTTAAAACTTCCTATGACCATTTTCCATTTAAACATATATATTTACTTGTAAATGAGGATTCTGCCAGTGCCTCTGAGTTAGTGGCATTGAGCTTAAAAACATATCTTCCTAATGTAACTATTGTTGGTAAAAACACTTTTGGAAAAGGAGTAGGTCAAACTGTATTTGAAAATAAAGAAAATAAATATATAATATTTCTTACCGATTCATTTTGGAATGTAAAAGAGACAAATATTTTAGAAATAGGTGTACAGCCTGATATTATAGTAAATGGAACTAAGTTTGAGGATTTTTTACAGCCAGTAATAGTAAATTAAATATATTTTAAAGGAGTCGATAAAATTGGATAATCAATTTGGTATTATTAACAAAATCAATAAGGATACTCCCTATGAATGCTACAAACATTCTAAATATACCAACCCATCAAGTATCTTTATTCTTTTGGTACTGAGCACAATAGGAACACTTATTTTAAGTGCAATCTATAGTTATGCCATACACTATATACCCCTAGTGTTTTTGAATGTTATATGCACAATATTTTTTGGCTATTTTACAGGTATAATTATTGGAATCAGTGGAAAAATTGCAAAGATAAGAAACTCAACTGTTTTAACAGTCTACGGTATAATCTTTGGACTTTTTGCTGTTTATTCTTCTTGGGTTATATGGTTATTTGAATTATTCCAACGTCAAGGGTGGACTTTTAACCCTGTAACTATTCTTCATATCATGCAGTTTCTTTCAATAGAAGGTGTATGGAGTTCTGGTTCTTTTACACCCACAGGTTTTCTTTTGTATATTATATGGTTTGTTGAAGCTGCAATAATTGTCGGAGGTTGTATATATGCCTCTTCAACTTATATTAAAAATGATGCATTCTGCGAAAAATGCAATGCCTGGGTAGTGGATAAGCATAAGCTCCCTAATCTAAATTATACATATAATTCTACTAAATTGAAAAATTTATTACATCAAGGTCAGTTTTCAGCTTTGTCTGATTTAAAAATTCAAGATCCCCCTAACGACTCTTACACAGCAGTGGAGTTATCTAAATGTTCAAATTGTGACGAATTATATTTACTAACAGTCAATATTGTTGAAATAATAAAAAAATCCGATGGGAATTTTAAAACACACAAGACTACAGTTGTTCAAAATATGATTATTGACAGTGAAATATATGAGTCAATAAAATCTTGGGAGCAAAAAGAGCTTCTGTTAAGCCAAAAGTAAATAATTCTTTAAAATATGTTTATATTTTTTAAATTATCAGGTTAAATTATATAATAGTACTATTAAATCACTTACTATATTTCCTTAACCATATAATAGGATAAGAGAAAGGAATGTATTATGAGTAGATTATTAGCTCAAAAAGGCAAAATTGGTAATGTTGAGATTAAAAACAGAATGGTAATGGCAGCCATGGGTGACCTAATTGCCAATCCAGATGGTACAGTTTCTGATGCAGCAATAGCTTATTATGGAGCCCGAGCCAAGGGTGGAGTTGGACTGATTATAACAGGAATTGTACGAATTAACGACACAGATGGTGCCGCTGGTCCAAATCAGTTAAGCCTGGCAGATGACAAATATATTCCACGTTTTAAACTACTGGTAGATGAGGTGCATAAATACGGTGCTAAAATTTTCCCACAAATTCAACATTCAGGGCGACAGGGAATAGCAATGTTTACAGGAAACGACTACGTCTTAGCCCCCTCAGCAATTCCCAGTGCTATTACACAACAACCAACACGCGCATTAACTATAGAACAGATACACCAATTGGTTGGTCAGTTCGGAGATACCGCTCGACGAGCCATGGAAGCTGGTGCTGATGGTGTTGAAATTCATGCTGCCCACGGATATTTGATTAACCAGTTCCTCAGCCCATTTTCAAATAAACGGACTGATGAATATGGTGGATCATTTGAAAACCGTATGCGTTTTTTACTTGAAATCATGCGAGACGTAAGAGCTAAAACTCAGAATAAAATTCCCGTTACGGTACGTATTTCAGCCGATGAATTCCTATCAGATGCAGGTATTCCAATGCCATATATTGATATATCCGAAGGAATTAAAATTGCCAAGGCTATCGAGGCGGAAGGAGTAGAAGCCATAAATGTATCCTGTGGAACATATGAATCAATGAATAAGGCAATTGAACCCATTTCATATCCCCAAGGTTGGCGTAAAGATTTCATCAAGGCAGTAAAAGATGAAGTAAACGTACCAGTAATAGCAGTTGCCAAGCTGCGTGAACCCTCAGTGGCTGAGGAATTGTTACAACAAGGGGTAATGGACTTTGCTGGATTTGGTCGTCCATTGCTTGCTGACCCAGATTTTCCTATTAAAGCAATTGAAGAAAGAGACGATGATATTTGCAAGTGTATATCATGCCTTTTCTGCTTCGAGGAATTAAATAAAGGCAGCCATGTGGTATGTGCAGTTAATCCTCGTACTGGCTTTGAAACTAAATACCCTCCTAGGGAAAAAACTTCAGAGCCTAAGACAGTGGTTGTTGTCGGAGCAGGTCCTGCAGGACTTGCAGCTGCCAAAATCCTCAAAAAACACGACCATAATGTTGTGGTTTTTGAAGCAGAAAAAGGTATAGGTGGTCAAGTGCGAATTGGCAAAAATCCACCAAAAAAAGATCAGCTTAATTGGATGATTGAGTATTATGAGAAAAAGTTCAAGGACTTGGGTATTGAATTAAGACTAGGACAAAAGGCAGATGCTGAAACTGTAAAGTCACTCAATCCTGATGTAGTACTCATTGCAAGCGGTGCTAAACCAATAGTGCCCGATATACCTGGAATCAATAGTAATCATGTGTATTCAGTAGAACAGGTTCTTAAAGGAGAAACGGGTCTGAAAGAAAAAACTGTTGCCGTTATTGGTTCAGGGCTCACTGGTCTTGAAACTGCAGAATTATTGCAGCAGGAAGGTAATAAAATCATAATTGTAGAAATGCAGGACACCATTGCTCCAGGTGCTTATATTCAAAACCTTATAGATATACAGAGCCGTCTGTCTAAAAATAATACTGAGTACATGACATCTCACCAATTGATTGAGATACTGGACAATGAAATCAAGATGAAGAATACAAAAACTGGAGAAATTGTAACTCGGTGCGTTGATGCAGTTGTTATGTCAGTAGGATATGAACCAGATAAAAACTCAATTGAAAGTTTTAATGGTATTGCTCCAACAGTATTGACTATCGGCGATGCCAAGGAAGTAAAAAATATAGGAATGGCAACACGTTCTGGCTATGCTGCTGCATATAATATATAAGTTTCCCTAACCCTATATATGACAGCCGGTCCATTAAAATTTACCATGGATCGGCTGTTTTGTTTTTTGCATACAGTAATGGAAGATTAGTGTTATCTTACCCCACCCCCATGAAAATAACATTCATAAATTTTTTCATTATCATAATAAATATTTTCATAACCTTGAAACCAATTCATATTACCTTTCGTACTACACCGGTAAATATAGCCCTGCTCCTCAAAAAAACTTGGCCCGCGATAGGGCATATCCTGCGGAACGGTTAACAATGCCGCTTTTAAAAAGTCACCGCTAAAATTATCACCAATTACCCTGCCGCAATAATTCATACCGTACACCGGTGTATCTTTCATCCAAACCACTTCTTCACCTATAAATGCTTCCCCTCCATAATAAGTATCAATGTAAAGAAAGTCATCTTCCCTATACTCCAGAATATAGGAGCCCGAGTATATGCTTTTTGACTCCGGTCCATTGCCTGCGTAGGTTTTCTTTTTTGCTTTAATGAGAAAATTCACAATTTCAATTTGCCCGCTATGTAAATATGCAGGCTTTTTTTGACAAACACTGTCTTTAACCAAATAATCCACCGTAGGTTGCCCACTTGTTATTTTCGCCCCCTTGATTAATGAGCTAAAACTATGTAATAATGTATCTAAGTAAAATTAATTAACTTACGAGGTACCTTTCCAATGAAAGAAAAATATATAAATTTAACATGTGCAAAATTAATACAGGATATGGACTACATGCCTATTATTGATAATGGAGGTGCAGTTATTCAATCTGAAAACGTTAAAATCCTTCAAAATTACACAGGCAGTGAACTTTTTATAGTTGAACTAATTAATGCTGACTCATTAAGTGAAGAGAGTATAAAAAAACGTATTGAATTTGCACGGGCAAAAATGGCTGAAATGGAGGAAGAAAACTTAATACGCTTTTTTGAAGTATTTATTTTTGATTCCTATCCAAGTCAAGATATATTAGAAATAATACAAAATGCAAGTAACGAGGAATCCTATAATGGAAAATTTATATTTTCCTCTGTTGTCAATTTACAAGATAAAACAATTACTGAATATGATGAATTTAAAATGCCTAAAAATAATCCATTAACCATCCTTAAAGACACTTTAAAGGAAAATTATAATGAGATGGATTTTATTGATATTAATCAGTTGGTAAAAGAAAAAATAGAACAGCTAAGCATTAAATTTGTGGCTAAAAAACCCTATTTAACATACGGACTTATTGCTATAAATATTTCTGTCTTTATTATACTTAATATTATTTCTATATTAACTAATACAGAATATGGACGTCTAATAGTAGAGTATGGGGCAAAGGTAAATTCAAAAATAATTTTGGGGGAATATTGGAGATTACTAACACCTGTATTTATACATGGAGGGATTTCTCATTTGGCAGTGAATTGTTATTCATTGTTCATCCTAGGTTCACTTGTTGAAAAAATATACGGCCATAAAAAGTATATCTTTATCTATATGGTAGCAGGTGTTTTTGGAAGTATTATGAGTTTTATGTTTTCTACCCACCCGTCTGTAGGTGCATCCGGCTCAATATTTGGGCTTATGGGAGCACTGCTTTACTTTGGAGTTGAAAAACCTTTGGCATTTAAAAAATATTTTAAAAAAAGCATCATTATGACTTTGATTTTAAACGCATTTATTATGTTTACAGTAAGTAATATAGATAATTTCGCTCATTTAGGCGGACTTATAGGAGGTTTTTTAGCTTCAGGAATAGTTAAAATAGGCCGTGTATCTAAGAAAATTCTTGGAAGAACCACCTTTATCGCCGTTACTATTATTGCGCTTTTGGGTGGCTTGTATTATGGATTTAATAGTGAGGATAATCGCCAAGGTATAATACTTGAAAAAGCTATTATGCTGGAGGAACTGGTAAGTGATGGCAATTGGACAACCGCAGCATCTTTAGGTGATGAAATTCTTGATATGTACCCTTCTAACGAAGAAGTTCATTTAAGAGTTATTGCCCTAACTCTTCAATCTTATATAAATTTAGAAGATTACGATATGGCTTTTGCCACAGCAATATACGCCAAGGACATTAAACCAGCATACGGTCATTATCTTCTTGGTCTGGTGTATATTAACCATGGTGATTACGAGGATGGAATAACTGAGCTAAAAGAAGCTGCTAAACTTGACCCAACATATAAAGAACCAATTGACTCAATAATTGAATCAATTGGAAATTATACTAACTGAATTCATATTAACAGGGTAAGAGCCTGATGGAATCATTTACCGTCTTCTTATATACTTTGCATTTACTTTAAAAAAGCTGGCGATAACCGGCCCTAGGGCAGAAAATCCCCCTATCAGTATCCACTCATTATAACCTAATGCCACCGTTCTAAATATCTTTTGAAAAAAGGGATGATAAACAACACCTATTATCATAATTAAAGAGCATATTACAGCCAAAACCAAATATATATTGCTAAAAAACGGCACTTCAAATATGTTCTTTCTTTCTGATTTACACTCAAAAACATGTATCAGCTGAGTTATCACCAATGTGACAAATGCTGCTGTCCTTGCAGTGTTAACATCACTTGTAAACTTTAGTATGCTTATAAATACCACCAAGGTACTAAGACCTATTATAACACCTCTAAAAAGTATAAGATTTAAAAGTCCCTTAGAAAAAACACTTTCCTTTGCTCCCCTTGGCGGTCTCATCATTATATCTTTTTCAGCCGGCTCAAGCCCTAATGCTATTGCAGGAAGTCCATCTGTAACTAAATTAACCCAAAGAATTTGTATAGGCAATAGTGGAAGGGGAAGCCCAATTAGCATTCCTATAAACATGGTAAGTACTTCTCCTATATTGCAGGATAACATGTAACGAATGAACTTTCTTATATTGCTGTATATTATTCTTCCTTCTTCTATGGCAGATACAATTGTTGCAAAATTATCATCCATTAAAACCATAGACGAAGCTTCTTTTGTCACATCAGTACCTGTTATACCCATAGAAATGCCTATATCAGCCTCTTTTATAGCTGGAGCATCATTTACCCCGTCCCCTGTCATGGCAACAATATGCCCTCTCTTTTTTAGTGCTTTTACAATTCTTAATTTATGTTTAGGGGATACCCTTGCATATACTGTTACTTCATCCACCAATTCCTGAAGTTTATTATCGCTTATCTCTTCTAGTTCTTTTCCAGTAAGTACTCTATCCCCTTCTTTGCATATATTCAGTTCTTTTGCTATTGCATATGCAGTAATTTTGTGGTCCCCTGTAATCATTATTGGTTTTATTCCAGCAAGCCGACACTTGTTAACTGCATTTAAAGCTTCTTTTCTAGGTGGATCTATCATACCAGTAAGACCTACAAAAACAAGTTCTGACTCAGCTTCCTTAAAATTAGAATACCTGTCTACCCTTTTATATGCCAACCCTAAAACTCTCAATGCTTCCTTTGCCATATCATCATTTATTTTAAGAATTCTTCTTTTCTTTCCTTCATCTAGGGGCACAATTCCTCTTGATGTGTATACCTTGGTACATTTTTCTATGATGACATCTGCTGCACCTTTTGTAAATACAAAACTTTCCCCATTTCTATTTCTACATATAACAGACATACACTTTCTTTCAGAATCAAAGGGAACTTCTTCCATCCTTTTATACTCTTTATTGATTTCTTCCTGAAAGATTCCCCCTTTTGCTCCTGACACTAATAAAGCTGCTTCTGTAGGATCTCCGCTAAGCTCCCATTTTGACTTGGTTTTGGTCATAACTGCATTATTACATAATACTCCTATTTCTAATGCTAGTTTTACATTGTCTTGTTTTTTAGGATCTATTTCTCTAAACCCTAAAACAAATTCTCCCTTGCTGCTTAAAGCTTCCCCTTTTACCTCTATATAATCCCCTGCATACATTTTTCTTACAGTCATTTTGTTTTCAGTTAATGTACCTGTTTTGTCAGAACATATTACACTTGCACATCCTAGAGTTTCAACTGCTGGCAGCTTTCGTATAAGAGCCTTTTTCTTAAGCATCCTCTGCACACCTAAAGCCAAGGCTATTGTAACTATAGCCGGCAAACCCTCTGGTACAGCTGCTACTGCAAGACTTATTCCTGCTAAAAGCATTGTAAAAAGATTTTCTCCTCGCAATACCCCTGTAAGGGACACAATGGCACAAATTATCAGACAGCCAAAAACAATATATTTGCCCAAATGGTCAAGTCTTTTTTGCAGTGGTGTTTCTTCCGTTTCAATATCCTGTATCATTCCGGCAATTTTCCCCATCTCCGTCATCATACCTGTGGAACATACCACTGCCTTTCCTCTTCCTCTGGTAACATTTGTCCCCATATATATTGAGCTTTTTTCACTATTTCTTATATTCTCATGTGAAAATTTTTCTACCGGTACTGACTCTCCAGTCAATAATGATTCATCAACAAAAAGGCTTTTACTTTCTATCAAAACAGAATCTGCTGGAATACGATCTCCTGTCTCAAGAATTATTAAATCACCAGGCACAATTTCTTCTGCCACAATTTCAACTTGTTTGCCATCACGTATCACTTTAGCAGTAGGTGCTGCAAGTCCTTTTAGTGCTTCCATGGTTTTTTCAGTTCTATATTCTTGTACAAAGCCTAATATTGCATTTATAACAACTATTACTATAATTGTAATAGCTTCCGTCATCTCTCCCATAAAGATAGAAACTGCTGTTGCCGCAAGAAGTATTAGCACCATAAAATCACTAAACTGTTCTATAAAAATTTTTAAGGGAGAAATTTTCTTTTTCTCTTGCAATATATTAGGCCCATATTTTTCATATCTTTTTTGTGCTTCTTTTTCACTTAACCCATATTGATTTTTTCCAATACCATTTTCTTTTTTAAGAGTAAGCACCGGAATACCCATTTAGAATCACTCCTTCTTTTGCATCTTACAATGTGTTATCGTATTATTATATTTAAGAATATGATTCTAAATAAGCTATTAGAACGTATATAATTGGAGGTATAGTAGTCTTTGAAATTATAAATGAGAAAGTTCAATGCTTACTTTAGTCCCTTTCCCTTCTTTGCTGTGAATATAAAACTTTCCCTTATGAAGAGTTATGATTTCCTTGCTAATAGAAAGACCTAAACCATTTCCGGAAAACTTGCTATTTCCTTTATAAAATTTTTCAGTAATATGGGTAAGTTCCTGGGAAGGTATTCCTATTCCAGTATCCTCAATAGTCACTTTTACACCTTTTAGCATATGCTCTGTAACTACCAAAACTTTCCCACCTTCACTTGTAAACTTGTATGCATTGTCAATAATGTTTATAAAAACCTGTTTTAATCTGTCCAAATCCCCATGTACAAATGTTATTTTTTCATCTAAACTCAAATGTATTTCTAAATTTTTATTTTCAAATTTTATTTTATACTGCTTTAAAACATCTTTTATCAATAAATTTAAATCCACTTTTTCAAAATTCATATTTATGCGTCCTGACTCAAATCTTGAAAAATCTAAAAGCTCCTCAACAAGCTTTGTAAGCCTTTTTGACTCTTTTTTAATTATATCAATACCTTGTTTAGTCTCTTCCTCATTTATTGAACCTTCACTTAATGTTTCAGCCCATCCTCTTATAGATGTGAGGGGTGTTCGTATTTCATGGGAAATTGAAGAAATAAAATCATTCTTTAAGCTATTGCTCTTTTTAATTTCATTTGACATAAAATTGATGGTATCTGTCAATTCACCTATTTCATCATTATATTTTTTATCTGCAACTATATCAAAGTTTCCATCTGCAATGCTTCTTGAAACATAAGTGAGGTGCTTTATAGGTTTTACAATGCTTCCTGACAGTAAAGACGCCAGGATAAGTGACAGAACCAGAATAAAAGTACTTAAAAATACAGATTTTAAAATTAAATCCTTTACTGTGATTGTTATTTCTTCTATCGAACTTACAAGCCTTATAAAACCTACAATGGTATTGCTATTACCCATAATTAAAGGAGTTGATACTATTAATATCTCTCCATCAATTGTATCTAGCCGTCCCCTCCATGAATGAAATTCCCCTACTTTTAGTGTCCTTATACTTTTAACATCTACCTTTTCAGTATGTAAAAAACCTGCTGAAGATACTATAATATTTCCCTCTATATCTACAATTTGAAGCTCTGCGCGGTCTTTTTCTTCATAATTATCTAATATTACAGTTCCCTTTCTATAAAGGTCTTCGTACCTTAGGTACATATTATAAAAGTTTGCAATAGATACTGCTTTATCAGAAAGAATCCCCAAAGCCCTTCCATAATAAAATTGCCTTACACCTATAATGAAAACAGCTTCAAATATTAGAATGGTTATAAATATAACAGTGAAAATACTTAGAGTTATTCTTCTTCTAATGCTATTTTTCAAGAAGTTCCCTCCTCCTTCCACCTATATCCCACACCCCAGACAGTTTCAATGTATTTCGGGTTTGAAGGGTCTTCTTCTATTTTTTTTCTCAACCTTCTTATATTTACATCTACTATTTTTAGTTCTCCAAAATAATATTCTCCCCAAACTTTAGTCAGTATCTCATCTCTGTCAATTGCCCTACCTGCATTTTCCATAAATAACTTAATAATAGAAAACTCTGTTGGTGTAAGGTCTATCTTTTTACCTTCTTTGTAGAATTTTTTCGAAAAATCATCAACTTCAAACTTTCCCTGGGTTATTTTTCTTTTATCAAATTCTGTATTAATTTTAACTCTTCTTAGAAGGGAATTGACACGGGCCATTAACTCTGAAATGCCAAAAGGCTTTGTAACATAGTCATCAGCCCCACTTTCTAATGCATAAACTTTGTCCCTTTCCTGAGCCTTTGCAGTGAGCATTATTATGCCTATAAAAGGGTGCTTGTTTCTTAGAGTTTTGCACACCTCAATACCGTCTATTCCCGGAAGCATTATATCTAAAACAGCTATATCAATATCTGGATGGATTTGTGCAACGGAAAGAGCTTCCTCTCCCGTTGCACATTGATATATTGTAAAATTATATTTTTTAAAATTTACCACCAACATACTTCTTATTGATTCATCATCTTCTAAAATTAAAATTTTAGCTGCCATTATAACTCCTCTTGATATCCTGAATATTCTTTACCTAAGCTATATCCTATTTCAAAGTCCCCATCATCTGACTGCCTAAGCTTTGTAAATGATACCACGCCTACTCCTTCTTCAATCATTCTTATTTCATAATATCCACTGTCTTCTCTGTATTCTACAGTATATACTTTAGCTCCTGCCACTTCATTTATATCTGTAATTTCACAATTAATATATCTGTATTCACCAGATTTGTCTACAGCTCCTTGTCCCCATTTATTTCCTTTTATTAAAGGAGCTCTTATAAGTTCTAGATTGTCAAACTCAGAATCCATCATCCTTTTTTCATTTTTTCTTTGAATAAGTGCTCCGCCTTCAATTGAATACACAATGTCAATATTAAAATGTTCAGGACTAAGTCTGCTTTCTCCGTCTGACGGGTCACCAACATCTCCTGTAATGAAATATTTTACCACACCTCTATCTGTAACTATGTCATTAAGTTCCATTTCATGACTATATTCTACAAATCCGTGATAAAGCCACCTGTATCCCGGTCTTTCCGGCAATAGTTTGGTGAAAATGTCCTTTGTATATATGTTTTTTGTTTTGTTGTTAAAGGATTTTTCTCTTAAATTATTTATAAATTCTTTTGCATTTTTAGTAAATGTATAATTGTCTTTTTTAATAATCTCTAAGTAATCTTTTGCAATATCAGCTGTTTTTGTACCTTCATAGGCTATAGTCATTTCTGAAATTTTTTTAAACACTCCGTCTTTATATTTATTTGTAGTATAATCATATGCTGGTGTATTATCAGCACCTGCAAGATATAAAACCATGTAATTATAATAAATGCTCTCTAATTGCTCAATTAGTGGAAAACTACTGTATTTGTCCATAAAATTTTCAAGTTCTAACAATCTCTCTTCTAAGTCAGCCCATGATATCGCCAATGCTCCGTCAACTGCTACAGGATTGTCTGACTGGCTTGCTTTGATATTTATATAATCTGCCACTTTATCAGATACAAAATCACTGTATTTTTTCAAAAATGAATAGTCCACTATTGGGTAAACAGAGCCCTCCCGGCTTATAAATTTATAGCCACCAGCATCAATCTCTTTAACCAACTCCTCAAATTCAGTGCCTTTAGCTTTATTAACTATATCTTCATTACTTTCAAAATCTCTTCCAACCTTTTCTATAAAATCAGAGGCAAAAATCTCTTCTTGATAATAGACTTCATAAATATTTTGTACTTCTTCAAGGGCTAGTACCATATCATCTGCCATACTATCTGTAACATTTTTAATTTCCTTGTCTATAAACCTTATAACTTCAAAAGGTTTTTTCCCATTGTTAACAAGTTCTAAAAATTCATTATATACCTCCTCTACATTCCCATCTTTGCCATCACTTAAAGGTTTTACATTGCTTTCATCGTAATTGGGACTCTTCAACTTTCCGCCTACATCACCATCAAAACCACAACCTGTAAAAAACACTCCAATTATAACAATCAAAACTAATATTTTTTTCATGTTATATCCCTCCTTTAATTTTATCATGTTCACTTTTATTATAGGATATAACACTATATTAAATAGTTACAAAACATTAACAGATTAAATAAAGCCTCCTTCTTAGAAGCCATTAGTGCTAAGAAGGAGGCCTTTAATATTTACCTATACAAATTTATATATATAACAAAACTTAATACTAAATACTCATCAAGGTTTTATTAATTTACCTTGCTTTAGTAGATTTAAAAGTTTTGTATTTTGAGAACTGGTTCCTGTATAATTTGATATTCCATTTTTAGCAGCTATTTGTTTCCTGTAATCAAATGTGGTGCTTGCGCCCACTGCTTTTAATCCATCTACTAAAGATGAGCTAGAACCGGTGTATTTAGGAAAATAAGTTACACTGTAATAATATCCTCCTTTTAATTTTTAACCACGCTGTTGGTATGACTAGTTGACTATGGTAGAAATTACTGATTTAACGCCCCCGGGGAGAAATGCTAATAATATCTTCCAAATATAATGTACAACAATTTATATTAAAATGCAATATTTCCTATTAAAATTATACAAATTTTTTGATAAAGTGTAGAATTGATGAGATAAAATTGTTTTTTAAAAAAAGACTAAAGTCACTGACCTTAGTCTTTTTTTAAAGTTCCATTTATGTATTTTTAATATTTCCCGAAATCTTCATCTTTCAAGTTAATCTCCTTGTTCGAGGCTTTTTCTTCATACCCAGTATTATTTTTTAATGAATTGATGATGTTTAATGTCTCTGAGTCAAGCTCATCTATTCTTCTGCTAACTGTATTTATTTTAAATTTTCTAACCATTTTGTTTAAAAGCTCTGCTTGTCCTGACAGTTCTTCACTTGCAGATGCCCCTTCCTCTGCCGTTGCTGAATTAGTTTGAATCACCTGTGAAACCTGCATAATTGCCTGATTTATCTGAGCTATTCCTGATGCCTGTTCATTTGAAGCAGCAGCTATTTCACTTACTAAACATGCTGCATTTTCAACACTTTCTACGATACTTTCTAGTGCTTCTGCAGTATCATTTGTAATTTTTGTGCCATATTCAACTCTTTCAATGGAATTTTCAATCATAGCAGTTGTTTCTTTTGCGGCATCCGCACTTCTTGCTGCAAGATTTCTAACTTCTTCAGCAACCACAGCAAATCCTTTTCCATATTGTCCGGCTCTTGCAGCCTCTACTGCTGCGTTTAATGCCAATATATTAGTTTGGAAAGCTATTTCATCAATTACCTTTATGATCTTTGAAATATTAGAGGAGGATTCATTAATTTCTGCCATTGAATTAATCATTTCCTTCATTTTGTTATTTCCTATCTGTGCATATTCTTTTGCTTGTTCTGCCAATTTATTAGCTTCATTTGCATTGGTTGCGTTATTATTTGTCTGAGCTGAAATCTCCTCCATAGATGATGTTACTTCTTCAATGGAACTTGCCTGCTCTGTAGAACCCTGTGAAAGTGTCTGACTTGAACTAGAGAGTTGATGTGCACTTAATGCCACTTGTTCAGATGAGTTTCTAATATCTCCCAAAAGCTTGTTAAATGACTCTATTGCCATATTCATAGAGTTTTTAATATTTGCATGGTCACCTTTATATTCGCCTTTCATAGTTTCTGTAAGGTTCCCTGATGCCAACTCCTGTAAAACACATGCTGCTTCTTCAATTGGCGCTACTATTGCATCAATTGTTTTGTTAAAGCCATCAATGATATCTCTGTATCCACCTTTAAACTTATTCACATCTCCTCGTACAGAAAGTTCTCCTTCTAAGGCAGATT